>Ga0126307_10002207_pt1 | contig 13110 bp, 13 predicted proteins | sample Plot28_FD_89955 | JGI IMG/M metagenome (GOLD analysis project Ga0126307, IMG submission 89955) | Serpentine soil microbial communities from UC McLaughlin Reserve, CA, USA - Plot28 | ecosystem: Environmental > Terrestrial > Soil > Grasslands | place: USA: UC McLaughlin Reserve, Lake County...
GGCCAAGGACCTCACCGACGCGCCGGAGGCGTCCGGCGACGCGATCGCCCGCGAGTTCGAGCGCTACCTGCGCCGCCGCGGTGACGACCCGCGGTAGGCCCGCCACCGCTGGCCTGACCCGTCACCGGGTTGACGAACGACCTGTATGCAACTTGTATGATCGCCAGTGTGACAGGACAGCGGGCTGCGGCGGTCGCGGCCGACCTCCGGGAGCGGATCGCGCTCGGTGACGTCGACCCGTCCGGGGCGCTCGAGAGCGAGGCCGCGCTCGGCCTGCGCCTCGGTGTCAGCCGGGTGACCGTCCGGCGGGCGCTGGAGCTGCTGCGCTCCGAGGGCCTGGTGGAGAGCCGGCGCGGCGCGGGCTGGTTCGTCGCGGGGGCCGCGGTCCACCAGCCGCTGGCCCTGGGGACCTTCCGGCACGCCGGCTCGGCGGTGGCCGACGCCGGCCTGCGGGCCAGCCGCCGGGTGGTCGAGTTCGGGTTCCGGCCGTCCCCCGACCGGGTGGCCGCCAGCCTCCAGCTGCACGAGGGCGGCGACGTCCTGCACGTCCGGTCGGTGCGCAGCGTAGACGGCGTGCCGCTGGACGTCGCGCACGAGTGGGTCCCCGGCGCCTTCGGGGCCGGGGTCAGCCGGTCCGACGCCCAGGACCCCGGCACCTGGGCCACCCTGCAGGGCCACGGGGTGCGCATCGACCGGGTCCGCCAGACCGTCACCGCCGCCCTGGCGACCGACGAGGACGCCGACCTGCTGGGCGTCGCCCCCGGCAGCGCGCTGCTGCTGGTGCGACGGGTCGCGCACGACGGCTCCGGAGCAGCCGTGGCGCTGGCCGACCACCGCTACCTCGCGTCGCGGTTCAGCCTCGAGGTGGAGTTCGCCGGCTGGTCCACGGCAGGTGCCGGCGAGCCGCCCGGCCTGCGCGACTCGGCGACCGACGTCCGTACGTCGCCAGCGACCCCGCCCGCGGCACGAAGAGCCGTACCAACTGTGACCCCGACTGCGACCGTGACGATGACCGAGGAGACCTCGTGAGACTGCTGGTGACCGGAGGGGCCGGGTTCATCGGCTCCAACTTCGTCCTGCGGACGTCGCAGACCCGGCCGGACTGGCAGGTGCGGGTGCTCGACGCGCTGACCTACGCCGGCAACGCGGCCAACATCGCCGACGTGGCGGACCGGGTCGAGCTGGTCGAAGGCAGCGTCGCCGATGCGTCCCTCGTCGAGCGGCTGGTGCGTGACGCCGACGCCGTCGTGCACTTCGCGGCCGAGTCCCACAACGACAACTCGCTGGACGACCCCTGGCCGTTCCTCGAAGCCAACGTCATCGGCACCTACCAGCTGCTGCAGGCGGTTCGGCACCAAGGCGTGCGGCTGCACCACGTCTCGACCGACGAGGTCTACGGCGACCTCGAGCTCGACGACCCGGGCCGGTTCACCGAGCAGACGCCGTACAACCCTTCGAGCCCCTACTCGGCGACGAAGGCCTCGGCGGACCTGCTGGTGCGCGCGTGGGTGCGGTCCTTCGGCGTCGAGGCCACCATCTCCAACTGCTCGAACAACTACGGGCCCTACCAGCACGTGGAGAAGTTCATCCCGCGCCAGATCACCAACGTGCTGATGGGCATCAAGCCCAAGCTCTACGGCCAAGGCACCAACGTCCGCGACTGGATCCACGTCGACGACCACAACGACGCCGTGGTCACGGTCCTCGAGAAGGGCCGCCTCGGCGAGACCTACCTGATCGGGGCCGATGGCGAGCGCAACAACCGCGAGATCGTCGAGACGGTCCTCGAGCTGATGGGCAAGCCGGCCGACTGGTACGACCTGGTGAGCGACCGGCCGGGCCACGACCTGCGCTACGCGATCGACTCGACCCGGCTGCGCGAGGAGACCGGGTGGGCGCCTCGCTACCGCGACATCCGGGCCGGGCTGGAGCAGACGATCGAGTGGTACCGCAGCCACGAGGACTGGTGGCGTCAGGCCAAGGAGAGCGCCGAGGCGACCTACGCCCGGCTGGGCCGCTGACGCCGTCGGCTTTCAACTCGAGATCGTTTGCGACATCCCCGGTCGGGACACGCCGGACGACCGGCGTGTCCGCTGACCCGCCGTCGCAAACGATCTCCGGGAGGTGCGCTAGAGGCGGACGCCGAGCAGCGCGTTGACCGCCCGGCTGACCAGACCCGGCGCAGCCTCGTCGGCGCCCCGGTTGCGCTCGGCCTCGGCGACCCACCGGTCGACGGCGGCGAGAGCGCCGGGTGCGTCGAGGTCGTCGGCGAGGTGACGTCGCACCTCCTCGACCGTGTCGTCGGCCGCCGGGCCGCCGGGCCGCGAGACGGCGTCCTGCCAGCGCGCCAGCCGCGCCTCGGCGGCGACCAGGTCGTCCTCGGTCCAGGACCAGTCGGTGCGGTAGTGGTGGCCGAGGATCGCCAGCCGGACCGCCATCGGCTCCCGGCCGGCCGCCCGCAGCCGCGACACGAACACCAGGTTGCCCTTGGACTTCGACATCTTCTCGCCGTCGAGCCGGACCATGCCGGCGTGCACGTAGTGGCGCGCGAACGGCCACTCGCCGGTGAGGACGTGCGCCTCGGACGCGCTCATCTCGTGGTGCGGGAAGACCAGGTCGCTGCCGCCGCCCTGCACGTCGACGGTGGTGCCGAGCCGGTCCAGCGCGATCGCGGCGCACTCCAGGTGCCACCCGGGCCGGCCGGCCGGCAGGGCGCTGCCGGTCTCCCACGACGGCTCCCCCGGTCGGGCCGCCTGCCAGAGCAGGCAGTCGAGCGGGTGCTTCTTGCCCGGCCGGCGCGGGTCGCCGCCCCGCTCGTCGAACAGCGCGAGCATCTCGTCGTCGTCGAGGCTGCCCACCGCGCCGAACCGCGGGTCGCTGTGCACGGCGAAGTAGGTGTCGCCCTCGACGTCGTAGCCGCCGCCGGACTCGACGAGCCGCGCCACGGCGCCGGCGATCAGGTCGACCGACTCGACCACTCCGACGTAGTCACGCGGCGGGACGACCCCGAGGGCCGTCATGTCCTCGCGGAACAGCGCCACCTCGCGGTCGGCCAGCTCGGCCCAGTCCTGCCCGTCCCGCTGCGCCCGCTCGAGCAGCGGGTCGTCGACGTCGGTGACGTTCTGCACGTAGTGGACCTCGTGCCCGGCGTCGAGCCAGGCGCGGTGCACCAGGTCGAAGGTGATGTACGTCGCCGCGTGCCCGACATGGGTCGCGTCGTAGGGGGTGATGCCGCACACGTACATCCGGGCCACCGGCCCCGGGGCGGTCGGGCGGATCTCGCCGGTCGCGGTGTCGTGCAGCCGCAGGGCGTATCCCTGTCCGGGCAGGGCCGGGACGAAGGGAGCGGGCCAGGGACGCACCCGCGGATCCTACGTGCGCCGGCTCAGAACGGCGGCCACGGGATGGCCGGCCAGCCGTCGGCCGGATAGGGCATGGCGCCCTGGCGCAGCAGCTGCTCGACCCGCCGGCGGCAGGCCCGCACCTCCGGCGGGGCGATCAGCTGACAGAGCTCGGACCCGAGGTCGCCCTCGATCTGCTCCCGCAGGTCCTCGAGGACGGCCAGCTCGCCATCGATGAGCGGCTCCCCGGCCCATCCCCACAGGACGGTGCGCAGCTTGGGCTCGGTGTGGAAGGTCACGCCGTGGTCCACACCGCGGACGTGGCCGTCCGGCCCGGGCAGGACGTGTCCGCCCTTGCGGTCGGCGTTGTTGAGCACGACGTCGAGGACGGCCATCCGCCGCAGCCGCGCGTCGTCGGCGTGACCGAGCACCACCGGCTCGCCGTCACCGCCGAGCGCGTCGAGCACCTGCAGCCAGTCGGCCGGCAGGGCCGCAGGCGCGAGCACGTCGACCAGGTCGACGGCCGGGTCGGTGTCGACCCAGAGCTGGCACATGCCGGGGCCGAACGGTCCGTCGCGAAGCACCGTCGGCGGGACCACGTCCCAGCCCGACGCGCAGGAGACGGCGTACGACGCCACCTCGCGGCCGGCCAGCGTCCCGTCGGGGAAGTCCCAGAGCGGCCGCTCCCCCGCCACTGGCTTGTAGACGCAGCGAGCCTCGGCGCCGTCGCCGCGCAGCACGCAGAACAGCGTCGCGTTGGAGGCGTCGAGCAGGCGTCCCTCGACCTCGATCTCGCCCTCGCGCAGCAGGCTGAGGGCGGAGCGCGCGTCGAGCCGGTCGTCCGGGGCGCTCACGGCCGGCTGCCTACCGGCGGTAGCCGTTGGCCCGGGGGCACACGTGCCCGCCCGCGTCCAGCGGCCCGCCGCAGAAGGGGCACGGCGGCCGGCCGGCGGCGACGACGGCCTGCGCCCGAGAGACGAAGGCCCGGGCGGCAGCGCCGGTGATGCGCACCCGCAGCAGCGTCGGTCCTTCGTCGGCCTCGTCGTCGATCAACGGGGTCTCGGTGTCGTCGTCGTCCTCGCCGTCGGTCAGCTCCTGGGCCTCGATGACCACGACCTCGTCGTCGGTGTCCCAGGCGAGCGCCATCGTCCCGACCCGGAACTCCTCCTCGACCGGGCTGGCCAGCGGTTCGGTGTCCGTCACGTCGGCGGGCGTGACGGCCGGCACGGCGGCCACGCCGGACGACTGGCGCACGACCTCGTCGAGCAGCGCCTCGACCCGCTCGGCCAGCACCGCGACCTGCTGCTTCTCCAGGGCGACGCTCGTCGTCCGGCCCCCGCCAGCGGCCTGGAGGTAGAAGGTGCGCTGCCCCGGCTCCCCCACGGTCCCGGCCACGAAGCGGTCCGGCGGGTCGTACTCGAAGACGATGCGCGCCATGCCGGAAACCCTATGTGGTCTCAGGCCTGCGGACCGGCGCCGCCGCCGAGCGCGGCGTCCGACGACCGGGCCGACTGGCGGGCCGACGAGCGGGTCGACGACGAGCCGGATGACCCGGCCTTGCGACGGCTCTTCCGCTTCGGCTTCGGCGCGAGGAACGAGAGGTCGCCGCCGCCGTCGTTCATCCGAACGACGAACGGGCGCAGCGCCGTGTAGGTGACGATGCTCACCGACGCAGGATCGGCAACCAGCCGCTGGAACTGGTCAAGGTGCATGCCGAGGGCGTCGGCCAGCACCGCCTTGATGACGTCGCCGTGCGACACGACGGCATAGACGGCGTCGTCGCCCAGCCGGGTGTTCCACTCGCGCACGGCGGCCACGCCGCGCACCTGCATGTCGCGCAGGGCCTCACCGCCCTCACCGGGGAAGGTCATCGCCGACGGGTGCGCCTGGACCACCTTCCACAGCGGGTCCTTGGCGAGCTTGGAGAGCTTCTCGCCCGACCAGTCGCCGTAGCGGACCTCGCCGACCCGGTCGTCGACGTGGCGGGGCACGTCGTCGCGGCCGGCGAGCATCAGGTCGGTCGTCTCCAGGCAGCGCTGCAGCGGGCTCGTGACGACCGCCGTCAGCGGCACCGGCGCGAGACGCTGCGCCAGGGCGGTCACCTGCTCGCGGCCGGCGTCGTCGAGGGAAACCCCCTCCGTCCACCCGGCGAGCACGCCGGCGCCGTTGGCCGTGGTGCGCCCGTGGCGGACGAGCAGCAGCGTGGTCACGTCGGGGAGCCTACGAGACGTACGTCGCCCGACCCGACCGAGCACGTGCGTCACGACCGGGCGGCTCAGGGCACACAATGGCGGCGTGATCGTCGACTGCGCGCTCTACCGACAGGGCCGCCGGGAGCAGGTGCCCGACGGCCTCGATGACCTCGGCGCGGCGCTGGCCACGGCCCGGGCGACGGGCGACTCGTTCATCTGGATCGGGCTGCACGAGCCGACCGAGGCCGAGCTGGAGAAGGTCGCCCTGGAGTTCGGCCTGCACCCGCTGGCCGTCGAGGACGCGGTGAAGGCGCACCAGCGGCCCAAGGTCGAGGAGTTCGCCGACTCGCTGTTCGTCGTGCTCAAGACCGTGGGCTATGACGAGGAGACCCAGCAGGTCGAGCTCGGCGACGTGATGCTCTTCCTCGGCGACTCGTTCATCGTGTCGGTGCGCCACGGGAGGGCCCGTGCCCTCTCCGACATCCGCCGCCGCCTGGAGATCGAGTCCGATCTGCTCGAGTGCGGTCCGGCTGCCGTGCTCTACGCCGTGAGCGACGCCGTGGTCGACGACTACAGCGAGATCGCCTACGCGGTCGAGGAGGACATCGAGGAGGTCGAGGAGCGCGTCTTCTCACTCGAGCGCACCAACGACGCGGCGCGCATCTACAACCTCAAGCGCGAGGTCATCGAGTTCCGCCGCGCGGTGCGTCCCCTGGTGGAACCGATGTCGCGGCTGTCGACCGGCCAGGTCCAGATGGTCCACGAGCGGCTGCACCCGTTCTTCCGCGACGTGGCGGACCACGCGGTCCGGGTCGCCGAGCAGGTCGACGGTTTCGACGACCTGCTGGGCTCTGTCCTCAACGCCAACCTGGCCCAGGTCGGCGTGCAGCAGAACTCGGACATGCGACGCATCTCGGCCTGGGTGGCGATCGCCGCGGTCCCGACGGCGATCGCGGGGATCTACGGGATGAACTTCGAGCACATGCCGGAGCTGCGCTGGACCTACGGGTACCCGGCCGCCCTGCTGCTGATGGCGGTCATCTGCGTGGGCCTCTACCGAGGGTTCAAGCGCAGTGGCTGGCTGTGACCAGGTCGGGCACCGGGCCTAGTCACTTCGGGCCCTGCGTCCGGGTTTTCCCGGTAAAGACCTGCACAAGAGCGAGTTCGGCGGTCACCATGGGCCTCCGGTCCAGTGGAACGACGTGTGGGGAGACTCGGGCCTGCGCAAGGCCTCTGCACGGTCGGGGCATGAGCCCGGCCGGCGAGCGAGCAAGGGGGGTGGGCGGATGCGTGCCACCGTGCGGCGGCGCACCTCGCTGACCGCTGCCCTGCTCGCCGCCGTCTGCCTCTCCCTGGTCGGTTCTGGGCTGCCCGCTTCGGCGGCCGACCCCACCCCCTCCCCGAGCCCGACCGAGACGCTGTCCAAGGCCGAGCAGCGCCGCCAGGACCGCGCCGACGCCAGGGCGCGCGAGCGGGCCGCCGAGAAGCGCAAGGAGGCGGCCGAGAAGGCGCGCAAGCAGGCCGAGGAGGAGGCCCGGCGGGCCGCCGAGGAGGCGCACGACGCCGCCGCACTCGTCGAGGCGTCGAAGGACCTGGCCAAGGCCAAGACCGACCTGGTCATCGCCCAACACGCCCTCGACGACGCCCGCGAGGCGCTGAAGGCGGCCCGGGAGATCGACGCGCAGGCCCAGACCGACCTCGACGTGGCGGTCCTCGCCGAGGACCGGGCCGGACGTGAGCTCGAGATCGTCGAGGCGCGCATCGCCTCCCGGCAGGACGACCTGGGGTCGCTGGCCCGGGTGGCCTACCAGAGCAACGGCTCGATGGGCGAATGGGCGCTGGTGCTGTCGTCGACGAGCCCGAACCAGCTCGCCGACCGCCTCGCCTTCCTGCAGAGCGTCGGCAGCGCGGGCAACGCGGTGCTCGCCGAGCTGACCGCCGACCGGGCCGAGCTGCTCAACGCCCGGTCGCGGATGACGGCCGCACGCAAGGAGGCCGAGGCTCGCCGCGAGGCCGCAGCCTTCGCGCTGGCCGCCGTGCAGGCCAAGGAGATGATGGCCGACGCCGCGCAGAAGCAGGTCGACGCCGTCGTCGCGGCCCGAAAGGCGGCCTTCGAGGAGGCCAAGAAGGCGGCGCTCGAGGACAAGCGGCAGTACCAGGTGCTCGTCACCGAGTCCGGCGCGCTGGCCTCCCGGATCGTCGACCTCTCCCGCGAGCTCGCCGGGGGTGGGCGTCCGCCCAAGGGCACCGGGGAGTTCGTCCGCCCGGGCACCGGCTCCATCACCTCGCCGTTCGGCCCCCGGTTCCACCCGATCCTGCACTACGTGAAGATCCACACCGGCACGGACTTCTCGGTCGGCGACGGCATCGCCTACGCCGCCGACGACGGCGTCGTGCTGTTCACCGAGTTCAACGTCGCCTACGGCAACATGACGGTGATCGACCACGGCAAGATCGGCGGCCTGCGCGTCACCACGATGTACGCGCACCAGGCTGCGGTCGGGGTCAAGCCCGGCGACCGCGTCGTCAAGGGGCAGGCCATCGGCGTCATCGGATCGACCGGCTACTCGACCGGGCCGCACCTGCACTTCGAGGTGCGGGTGGACGGCGAGCCGCTGGACCCTGAGCCGTTCCTCAAGGGCGCCAAGCTGCCCACCGAGCTCGACGCCGCGGACCTGGTCCGCGACGGCCAGCCCCGCTGACCGCACCGCCACCGCACCCACCCGGCTTGGCTGCGCGTCGACCACATATGCGTGGCCGACGATTGCTCGCCCTGGCACACAAGCCACTCCAAGCAATCGTCAGCCACTCCGAGCGCGAGCCCGGCCGGCCCCCTGGGCTGGCCGCGCGTGACATCGGTCAGGTGTCGATGACGCCGGCGGCCAGCAGACCGAGGACCACCAGGCCGAGCGCGATCCGATAGACGACGAACGGCCGGAAGCTGTGCGTCGAGATGTAGCGGAGGAAGTAGACGATCACCGCCAGCCCGACGACGAAGGCGATGCCGGTCGCCAGCAGGGTCGGCCCCCAGTCGACCGGCTCGCCCTCGCCGATCTTGCGCAGCTCGAAGACGCCCGACACCAGCACCGCGGGGATCGCGAGCAGGAACGAGTAGCGGGCGGCCGCCTCGCGCCGGTAGCCCATCAGCAGCCCGGCCCCGACCGTGCCGCCGGAGCGGGACACGCCCGGCACCAAGGCCAGCGCCTGCGCCCCGCCGTAGATCAGCGCGTCACGCATGGTCAGCCTCTCGAGCGGCTTCTCGTTGCGCGCCGCTGCGTCGACCACGCCGAGGACGACACCGAAGACCACGAGCATCGTGGCGATCAGCCAGAGGTTGCGGGCCGGCCCCTCGATCAGGTCACGCAGCAGGAAGCCGAGGATGCCGATGGGGAGCGTGCCTACGATGACGTACCAGCCCATGCGGGCGTCCGGCTCGCCGCGCAGCTCGGGTCGCTTCAGCGAGCGGGTCCAGGTCGTGACGATGCGGACGATGTCGTGGCGGAAGTAGACGAGCACGGCGGACTCGGTGCCGAGCTGGGTCACGGCGGTGAACGCGGCGCCGGGGTCCTCCCAGCCGGCCAGCTCGGCCACCACTCGCAGGTGGGCGCTCGAGCTGATCGGGAGGAACTCGGTGAGGCCCTGGACCACGCCCAGGACGGCAGCCTCGAACCACGAGAGCACGCGGGGCCGTCCCTCAGTTGCCGAGGCCGGAGGCGTCGAGCGCGTCGCCGAGGGTGCGCAGTGCGCCCACCCGCTGCTCGAGCGACCCGGCGAAGGAGGCCACCGACAGCGTCGTCACGCCGGCCTCCGCGTACGCCGCCAGGCGGTCGCGGACGCGCTGCACGGGGCCGATCAGTGATGTGCGGTCGATGAACTCGAACGGCACGGCCGCCGCGGCGTCGCGGTGCTGCCTCGCGAGGTACAGGTCCTGGACCTGGGCGGCGGCCTCGCCGTAGCCCATGCGCACGGCCAGCCGGTTGTAGAAGTTCTGCTCGCGGCTGCCCATCCCCCCGACGTAGAGCGCCGCGTAGTGGCGCAGCGGCTCGGCGCAGGCGTCGAGGTCGTCGCCGAACACCACCGGCACAGTCGGTACGACGTCGAACCCGGTCATGTCCTTGCCAGCCTTGACCTGGCCGGCCCTGACGTGGTCGAGCGACTCGGCGGCGTGCTCGGGGGCGAAGAAGATGCCCAGCCACCCGTCGGCGATCTCGCCGGTCAGCTCGAGGTTCTTCGGCCCGACCGACGCCAGGTAGAGCGGGATGTGCTCGCGCACCGGGTGGGCCGTGAGTCGCAGCGCCTTCCCCGGCCCGTCCGGCAGCGGCAGGGTCCAGAAATCGCCGTCGTGGCTCAGCGGCTGCCGCGAAAGCGCCTGGCGGACCACGGCGACGTACTCACGGGTGCGGGCGAGCGGCTTGGCGAACCGGACGCCGTACCACCCCTCCGAGACCTGCGGTCCGGACACGCCGAGGCCGAGCCGGAAGCGACCGCCGGACAGGCTGTCGAGGGTGGCCGCGGTCATCGCCGTCATCGCCGGCGTGCGCGCCGGGATCTGGAAGATCGCCGAGCCGATGCCGATGCGCTCGGTCTGCGCGGCCACGAACGCGAGGACCGTGGCGGCGTCGGAGCCGTAGGCCTCGGCCGCCCACACCGAGTCGTAGCCGATGCGGTCGGCCTCCCGGGCCACGGCGAGGTTGTCCTTGTCGTTGCCGGCCCCCCAGTAGCCGAGGTTCACAGCGAGTCGCATGGGGGCCGACCCTATAGATTCGCCCGCCATGGAGCAGCGGAGGCTCGGCCGGTCGGGCCTGAGCGTGAGCCGGCTCGCGCTCGGCACGATGACGTGGGGCCGCGACACCGACGAGCATGAGGCGGGCGACCAGATGTCGGCCTTCCTCGACGCGGGCGGCACCTTGGTCGACACCGCGGCGGGCTACGGCGACGGCGAGTCGGAGCGGGTGGTGGGCCGCCTGCTGGCCACCAAGGTCGACCGCGAGGAGCTCGTCATCGCCACCAAGGCCGGCGTCTCGCGGCGCACCGGCGAGCGGGTCGTAGACACGTCGCGCAAGGCCCTGCTCGACGCCCTCGACGGGTCGCTGCAACGGATGGGCGTCGACACCGTCGACCTGTGGCAGGTGCACGCCTGGAGCGACGACACCACGCTCGAGGAGACGCTCGCGGCGGTCGACTCGGCAGTGTCAACGGGACGTGCGCGCTACGTCGGGGTCTCGAACTACTCCGGCTGGCAGACGGCGCGGGCGGCCACCTGGCAGCAGGCCTGGCCGGGCCGGGCGCCGGTCGTCTCCACCCAGATGGAGTACTCCCTGCTGCAGCGCGGCATCGAGCGCGAGGTGCTGCCGGCCGCGACCGCCCTGGGGCTCGGCGTGCTCCCGTGGTCACCGCTGGGCGCCGGCGTGCTGACCGGCAAGTACCGCGGCGGCACGCCGGCCGACTCTCGGGCCGCCTCGCCGCACTTCGCCCGGTTCATCGAGCACCGGCTCAACGACCGGTCGCGGCGGATCGTCGACGCGGTCGCGACCGCGGCCGACGGGCTCGACGTGCCGCCGCTGGCGGTGGCCCTGGCCTGGGTCCGGGACGCGCCGGGGGTCACCGCGCCGGTCGTGGGCGCGCGGACCGCCGCCCAGCTGCGGGTCTCGCTGCAGGCCGACCGGGTGACCCTGCCGGCCGAGATCCGCACGGCGCTGGACGAGGTCTCCGCCCCTCCGACGGGTTACCCCGACTCCTGAGGCGCGGCTGGGCCACAATGGCCGACGATGGCGGAGTGGGAGTACCAGCACCTCTACCTGCCGCGCGGCACCAGCCGGGGAGCTGCGCGGCGGCTGCTGACCGACCACGCGGAGTACGGCCACTGGGAGCTGGCCCGGCTGCGGCTCTTCGCCGACGGCAGCCGCCGGGTCGTCCTGCGCCGCAAGGTGATCAAGGTCGTGCGTACCGCCTGACAGGCATCAGCTGGTGGCGAGGAAGCGGTCCAGCACCCGGGTGCCGAAGCGCAGCGAGTCCACGGGCACCCGCTCGTCCACCCCGTGGAACATCGCGGTGAAGTCGAGGTCGGCCGGCATCCGCAGCGGCGCGAAGCCGAAGCCGCGGATGCCCAGCAGGCTGAAGGACTTGTTGTCGGTGCCGGCGGAGAGGCAGTAGGGCACGGCCCGAGAACCCGGGTCCTCCGCCTGCAGCGCGGCCACCATCGCGTCGACGAGAGGGCCGTCGAACGTGGTCTCCAGCGCGATGTCGGTGATGACCTCCTCACGACGTACGTCCGGGCCGATCAGCTCGTCGATCGTCGCGAGCAGCTCGTCCTCGAACCCCGGCAGGAACCGGCAGTCGACCATCGCCTCCGCCGTCTGCGGGATCACGTTGTGCTTGTAGCCGGCGCGCAGCATGGTCGGGTTGGCCGTGTTGCGCAGCGTCGCGCCGACGCTGTTGGCCAGGCCGCCGAGCTTGGCCAGCGCCGGCTCGGGGTCGGCGAGGTCGAGCTCGATGCCGAGGACGTCGGTCATCTCCTCGAAGAAGCGCTGGACGGTCGGCGTCATCCGCACCGGCCAGTCGTAGCGCCCGATCCGGGCCACCGCCTCGGCCAGGGCGGTGACCGCGTTGTCGTCGTTGACGACCGAGCCGTGCCCGGCGCGACCCTGGGCGACGAGCCGCAGCCAGCGGATGCCCTTCTGGGCCGTCTCGATCAGGTAGACCCGCTCGTCACCGATCGAGAAGGAGAAGCCGCCGACCTCGCTGATCGCCTCGCTGACCCCCTCGAACTCTCCCGGGTGGTTGTCGACCAGCCAGTGCGCCCCGAACTTGCCGCCCGCCTCCTCGTCCGCGGGGAAGCACAGCACGACGTCACGCGGCGGGCGCCTGCCCTCGCGCCGCCACTGGCGCACGACCGCCAGCACCATCGCGTCCATGTTCTTCATGTCGATCGCGCCGCGTCCCCAGACGAAGTCGTCGAGCAGCTCGCCGCCGAAGGGGTCGTGGGTCCAGTCGCGCGCCTCGGCCGGTACGACGTCGAGGTGACCGTGGACGAGCAGACCCGGGCGGCTGGAGTCCTCGCCCTCCCACCGCACGACCAGGCTGGTCCGCCGGTCCGCCGACTCGAGGACCGCCGGCTCGAGACCCACCTCGGAGAGCAGCCCCGCGACGTGCTCGGCGGCCGCCCGCTCCCCCGGCCCGGTGCCGTCGCCGTAGTTGGACGAGTCGATCCTGATCAGGTGGCTGCAGATGCCGACGACCTCGTCCTCGGCGGTCGGTACCTCGCGGCTGGTCGGGTCGGGCACGGTCCCTCCTGCGGGGTGCGGCGGCGGCCTGCTGCGGCTCTTCCGGTGCCGACCATCCTGCCCCAACGGCCCCGCAGGTCGCCGGGCACGACGCGAGTGGACCTCCCCGGGTTTGCTAAGGTTGCCTGCGCGCTGGGCGGGGTCGCACCTGGTCCGGCGTGCACGACGCACAACTGCACAACACCTCGTCCGGGTGGCGGAATTGGCAGACGCGCTAGCTTGAGGTGCTAGTGCCCTTTACCGGGCATGGGGGTTCAAGTCCCCCCTCGGACACAGTTATTACTGCCCTCTGAC
>Ga0126307_10002208_pt1 | contig 13109 bp, 15 predicted proteins | sample Plot28_FD_89955 | JGI IMG/M metagenome (GOLD analysis project Ga0126307, IMG submission 89955) | Serpentine soil microbial communities from UC McLaughlin Reserve, CA, USA - Plot28 | ecosystem: Environmental > Terrestrial > Soil > Grasslands | place: USA: UC McLaughlin Reserve, Lake County...
CCGGCATCGTGCAGCCGATGCAGGCGCCGCCCGCCACCATGCAGCCGCCCATGTGGTTGATCGCGCCGCGCTCGGTGATGTTGCACTGCACGACCGGTCCCCAGCAGCCGACGTCGACGAGGCACTCCGGGTCCCCCTCCTGCTTGGCGAAGGTGCCCTCCTCGTAGTAACCGGCTCGGGGGCAGTGCCGGTGGACGGTCTCGCCGAACTGCCAGGCCGGGCGCCCGAGCTCGTCGAACTCCGGCAGGGGCCCCGTGCCCTGCAGGAACATCAGGACCGCCGCTACCACCTCGGTGAAGTTGTCTCCAATCGGCGAGCAGCCCGGCACGTTCACAACCGGGACGCCGAGCGCCGAGCGGTAGTCCTTGCCGAGGAAGTCCATCAGGCTCATCGAGCCGGTGATGTTCCCCGCCGCCGCTGGGATCCCGCCCCAGGTAGCGCAGGTGCCGATCGCCACCGAGGCGGCGGCACCGGGGCAGAGCCGCTTCAGCCAGCCGGTAACCCTGTTGGGCTGGTCGGATTCGCTGTCCGGGTCGAAGCCGCCGGCGCCCATCGCCGAGTAGTAGCCCTCGTCCTCGGGGAGAGCCTGGTCATCCGGCACCGACCCCTCGAGCACCACCACATATGGGGCCCCGAGCTTCCCCTCCGCTGCGTCGCGCAGCGGCCGGACGAATTCCGCCCCGGCCGCAATCGAGAGAACCGGGTGGTGGAGCACGACCTTGGGCAGCCCTGGGATCGTCCCGGCGAGCAGGTCCTCGACGGAGGGATTGGTCGCTCCCGTGACCGCGATCGAGCAGCCGTCGCAGCTCATTCCGGCCATCCAGAAGACGTGCACCTCGGTCAGGGGACCCTCGTCGCTGCCGCCCAGCCCTCCGATCCCGCGCTGCGCCTGCTCCCCGAAGACCGCACCGGCATGCGGCACCTTCTCGAGCTTCGGCGCGCCGTTCTCCTGCTTCGTCGCCAGGGTCTCTCCTCGTGCTTGCCGGACCGCTCTGTGTATCGTACATATAGCCTCGAGCGGAGACCCCGAATCCTCGATCTGGGAGCGCAGGTGAGGTTGAGCAAGAGCTTCAGATGTGCGGACGCCGGCGTCGTCTGCCGGGCCCAGATCGCCGGCGAGACCGAGGACGAGGTTCTGCAGAAGGCGGTGGAGCACGCCCGCGAGAAGCACGGCGTCGATCTGACCTCCTCCACCACCCTGGCGAATTTCGCGAAGAGCGCGATCCGGGACGAGGGCGCGGCGGCCCCCGAGCGGGAGGGCTAGCCGGTGCTCGTGGCTCTGGCGACCTGGTGGTATGTAGGCTGGGCCATCGCGGCGGTCATCGTTCTGATCGCGGCCACCGTCCTTCTCACCATCATCTTGCTGGGGCGGCGAGTGGCCCACCAGGCGGACGAGATCACTGCCGCCCTCGATGGCGCCAGGGCGAACACCGACCCGCTCTGGGACGTCAAGCGGATCAACATCAGCATCGACCGCACTAACCGCGGCCTCGCGGCTGCGAGAAGAGCGCTCGGCGGATGATGCTCGCGGTCTCCACCGGGACTGCCGTGCTCAGCCTGATCGGGCTTGCGCTGGGCTTGCTGACCCTGCTCGTCGTCCTTGCGCTGTTCAACCGGGTCGTCCGCCCGGCGCTGGAGATCGACCGGTACGCCAAGGACATCCTCGAGGCCGGTCTTGGGATCGCGAAGAGCCTCGATGGAGTCGACGAGCTGGCGAAGACGCGTGACCTGGTCAACACCGTGCCGTCGCTCGCGGTTGCCTACGTCGAGGTTGTCAAGAAGGAGCTGCCGTGACGCTTGCGCTGGCCAGCTCAGTGGAGACGGCCTGGTGGGTCTCGCTCGCCGTCGGCCTGGTCGTCGCCCTGGTCGTTTGGTTCCTGCTCGAGTGGCTCCGCAGGACGGTCAACGAGGTGGATCGCGCGGTCCAAGACGTCTGGACCATGGGCAAGCGGGTGGCCCAGAACACTGCGACCACCCACATGCTGGGTGGCACCAAGGAGCTCGGAGTCGAGCTCTTGGAGGAGGTCAAGCGCCACGGGGAGCTGGCGGAGAGGAGAAAGGGATGAAGACGCTGCTGATCGTTGTGACCCTGGCCGAGCTGGCGATCCTGGTGGTCGTGCTGGCCGTCTACCTGATCGCGATCGCGGCCACCCTGCGGAAGATCTCCCACACGCTCGGACTGGTCACCTTCGGCGTGCGCGCGATCGAGAAGCAGACCGAGCCGATCGGCCCCGTCACCCGGGACATCAACGCGGCCCTCGAGCAGGTCGCTGGCGCGCTCGAGTCGGTGGTCGGGCCGCAGCCCGCCCGGTCCGGCGAGGAGAGCACCGCATCGGGGACGCCCGGCGGCGCGCTGACCGGCGAGGGGCAGGGCTCGGGTTGACGATGCCGACAGCGCCGCCACGCGCGATCGAGCGGCGCCGCCTGCGGATCACGGGGGTCGTCCAGGGCGTCGGCTTCCGGCCGTTCGTGCACGGGCTCGCCTATCGTCATTCGCTGGGCGGCTTCGTCCTGAATGACGGACACGGGGTGGTGGTCGAGGTCGAGGGCGATCCCGAGAGGCTGGGCAGCTTCGCGGCGGAGATCGCGGCCGAGGCCCCGGGGCTCGCCAGGATCGACTCGCTGGGAGAGGAGCGCCTAGAGCCCGTCGGGGAGCGCGAGTTCAGGATCGAGCGGAGCGGCGGCGGCGAGGCGAGCGCCCTGGTTCCCGCCGACGTCGCCACATGCGATCAGTGCCTGTCCGAGGTCTTCGATCCCGAGGACCGCCGCCACCGATATCCGTTCACCAACTGCACGCAGTGCGGCCCACGCTTCACGATCGTCGAGCGCGTCCCCTACGACCGGCCCAACACCACCATGGCGCTGTTCAAGATGTGCGAGCGCTGCCGGGCCGAGTACGAGGACCCTTCCGACCGCCGCTTCCACGCCGAGCCGATCGCCTGCCCCGACTGCGGGCCCCAGCTCAGACTCGGTTCCGCCGTGGGCGAGGAGGCGCTGGTGGCGTCGCTCGCGCTTCTTCGTGCCGGCCGCATCGTCGCCGTCAAGGGCCTCGGCGGCTATCACCTCGCCTGCGACGCCGACAGCGAGGCGGCGGTGGCCCGCCTGCGCGAGCGCAAGCACCGTGAGGAGAAGCCGCTCGCCGTGATGGCGGCGGACCCGGACTCCCTGGCCGAGCTCGGGCCCGGGGAGAGGGAGCCGCTCGCCTCCAGGCGACGCCCGATCGTGATCGCCCGCCGACGCTCCGTAGCGCGGCTCGCGCCGGGCATCGCACCCGGCTCCGGGTGGGTCGGCGTGATGCTCCCCTACACCCCGGTTCATCATCTGCTCTGCGCGGGCTTCGGCGGCCCGCTGGTCATGACCAGCGGCAATCGCTCCGACGAGCCAATCGCGTTCGAGGATGACGATGCACGGGAGCGCCTGGGCGACATCGCGGACGCCTTCCTCGCCAACGACCGGCCGATCCACCGCCGATGCGAGGACTCGGTCGTCAGGGCCGGCTTCCCGATTCGGCGCTCGCGGGGGTTCGCGCCGGACTCGCTGCCGCTGCCGCAGGCAGCGGAGACGCCGCTGATCGCCACCGGCGCCGAGCTGAAGGCCACCTTCTGTGTGGCCCGGGGCTCCGAGGCCTTCCTCTCCCCACACCTCGGCGACCTCGACACCGAGGCCGCCTACCGCGCCTTCCGGGCGGACCTCGATCTCTATCTCGAGATGCTCGGCGTCCAGCCCCAGCTGATCGCCCACGACCTGCACCCGGACTACCTCTCGACGCGCTGGGCGCTGGAGCAGGAAGCGGACCGGGTCGGGGTGCAACACCATCATGCCCACGCCGTGGCCTGCCTGGCCGAGAATGGGGAGAGCGGCCCGGCTCTCGCCCTGGTCTTCGACGGCACCGGGTACGGCACCGACGGCACGATCTGGGGCGGGGAGCTCTTGCGCTTCGACCTGGAGGGCTTCGAGCGAGTCGCCCACCTCGAGCCGGTGCCCCTCCCCGGCGGCGAGGCCGCGATCCGCGAGCCCTGGCGCACCGCCGCCTCCTACCTGGAGCGCGCCGGGCGTCAGGTACCCGGCAAGCGCTGGCCAGAGTGGTCTCGGGTGCGCGAGAGCCTCAGGGCGAACGCGCCGCTCTCCTCGGGTATGGGCCGTCTCTTCGACGCGGTCGCCGCCCTGCTCGGGGTCCGCGACCGGGTCAGCTACGAGGGTCAGGCGGCGATCGAGCTCGAACAGCTCGCGGAGGAGACCGATGCGGCCCCATATGCATGCCGCTTCGAGGACGGCATCATCCACGGAGCCGACCTGGTCGCGGCGGCGCACGACGAGCTCGCGGCCGGCCGTCCCAGAAGCGAGATCGCGGCGGCCTTCCACGAAGGGATCGCCGATGCGGCCGCAGTGGCCTGCGCGGCTGCGGCCGAGCCCCGCACGGTCGTCCTCTCCGGAGGAAGCTTCCAGAACTTGCGACTGCTCGAAGGGACCCGCGCCCGACTCGCTAAGTTGGGCTTCCGGGTGCTGACCCACAGCCGGGTCCCGCCCAACGACGGCGGGATCAGCTACGGACAGGCCGCGATCGCGGCCAGGAGGAGAGCCAGATGTGCTTAGGCATTCCAGGTCAGATCGTCGAGATCGTCGACGACGCCAACCACATCGCCAAGGCCGAGGTTTCGGGCGTGAGGCGCAACGTCAACATCGGCCTGCTCACGGAGGGCGAGGACGCGGTCGGAATCGGCGACTGGGTCCTCATTCACGTCGGCTTCGCGATGTCGAAGATCGATGAGGAGGAGGCTCGCCAGACCCGCGAGTTCCTGGAGCTGCTCGGCGAGCCCTACGAGGAGGAGCTCACTGAGCTCCGGGCGAGCGGAATCGAGTGAGCGGCAGGTGGCGCTGAGCGAGACCAGGCGGGCCCCGGCCGCGCTCCGCGAGCGGATCGCCGAGCGCGAGCGGGTGGTCCGCGGGCTGTTCGAGCGCGAGGCCGCCAACCTGGCGCACGCCTGCCACGCGATGGGCCGGTCTTTCGCCCGGGGCGGCACCCTGATCCCGTTCGGCACCGGCGCGGCGGCCACCGACGCGGCTCACGCGGCGGTCGAGTTCATGCACCCGGTGATTGTCGGCAAGCGGGCGCTGCCCGCGATCGCGCCGAGCAACGACCCCACCGGCGCCTCGACGCTCGCCCGCCTTGCCCGGCCGGATGACATCGCGCTGGCGATCTCGCACGGCCGCCCCGATGCCGAGATCGCGTCCTTCGTGGCCGAGGCGCGACGTCGCGGGATGCTGACTATCGCGATGAGCGGGGAGGGAATCGCTGTCGACGGCGCCGAGCACGCGCTCGCCGTCGAGAGCGACGATCCGGCCGTCATCCAGGAAGCGCAGGAGACCTCCTACCACGTGCTCTGGGAGCTCGTCCACGTCTTCTTCGAGCATCCCGGCCTCCTCGACGACGCCTGCATCACCTGTGGCGACGTTGCGGTCCAGGCCAGGGTCGTCGCGCTCACCAACGGGATCGCCACGATCGAGAAAGACGGCGCGCGCGAGGACGTGGCGATCGACCTGGTCGAGGGCGTGGAGATCGGCGACCAGCTCCTCTGCCACGCGGGCGTCGCCCTCGAGAAGGTGAGCGGCGATGTGGAATCGCCGGCTGCGGAAAGCTCCGCGGATCCCACGAGCTTCCTCTATCCCTTCCTCGAGCGCGAGGAGAGCGACCTCGATGCGGTGCTCGCCGACGTCGAGGCCTCGACCAGGCGCAAGGCCGAGGACGTGATCGAACTTCGCGCCGCAATCGACACCGACGCGGTGCGGGGCTGCGCGGAGGACATCCGCGAGCGGCTCGAGCACGGCGGCCACCTGATCGCCTTCGGCAACGGGGGCTCCTCCACCGATGCCCAGGATCTGGCCGGCGATGCCCTGGCGCACGACTGGCCGGCCGTCTGCCTGACCGACGACGTGGCCACGGTGACCGCAGTCGGCAACGACGTCGGCTTCGACAAGGCGTTCGCCCGGCAGCTGATCCCGCTGGGGCGCGCCCACGACGTCGCGGTCGCGATCTCGACCAGCGGCAACTCGGACAACCTGATCGCGGGCCTGGAGGAGGCGCGCCGCCGCCACATCCTGACGATCGGCATCGCCGGCTACGACGGTGGGCGGATGGCCCAGCTCGGCTGGCTCGACCACCTCTTCGTCGTCGGAAGCGACTACATCCCGCGCATCCAGGAGGCGCAGGCGACGATCTACCACCTGCTGCTCGACGCGATCGGGGAGCGCTCGTGACTTCCGGCGCCACGGTCAACGGCGGCATGCGCTTCGTAGACGAATACCGCTCCGGCGACCTGGCTAAGAGCTTGGCCGAGCAGATCGGCGGCCTGGTCGAGCCCGGCCGCCACTACAAGTTCATGGAGGTCTGTGGGGGGCACACTCACTCGATCTACAAGCACGGCGTCGAGGACCTGCTCCCGGACGAGATCGAGCTGGTGCACGGACCGGGCTGTCCGGTCTGCGTGATCCCGATGGGCCGACAGGACGACGCGATCTCGATCGCCGAGCGCCCGGAGGTGATCTTCACCACCTTCGGCGACATGATGCGGGTGCCGGCGTCGCACGGCTCGCTGCTCGACGCAAAGGCCCGTGGAGCCGACGTGCGGATGGTCTACTCGCCGCTCGACGCGCTCAAGATCGCCCGGGACAATCCCGACCGGGAGGTGGCCTTCTTCGCGATCGGCTTCGAGACCACCACCCCCTCCACCGCGCTGACTCTGAAGCGTGCCCAGGCCGAGGGAATCCGGAACTTCTCGCTCTTCTGCAACCACGTGACGATCATCCCGGCGATCCGGGCGATCCTCGACTCTCCCGACCTCCGGCTCGACGGGTTCGTAGGGCCCGGACACGTCTCGACCGTGATCGGCCTGCGCCCCTACCACTTCATCGCGCGCGACTACGGAAAGCCGGTCGTGGTCTCGGGCTTCGAGCCCCTCGACGTCCTGCAGGGCGTCTACATGATCCTGCAGCAGCTCCGGGACAGCCGCTCGGAGGTGGAGAACCAATACAGCCGGGTGGTCCGCGACGAGGGCAACCCGCTGGCGCTGCGGGTGATCGCCGAAACGATGAAGCTGCGCACCACCTTCGAGTGGCGCGGGCTCGGCTTCATCTCGCAGAGCGCCCTGAAGCTCCGCGAGGAGTTCGCCGACTGGGATGCCGAAGTCCGCTACGAGATCCCCGGGGTCCGGGTTGCCGACCCGAAGGCCTGCCAGTGCGGCGAGGTGCTGAAGGGCGTGATCAAGCCCTGGGAGTGCAAGGTGTTCGGCACGGCCTGCACCCCGGACCATCCGATCGGCACCTGCATGGTCTCCTCGGAGGGCGCCTGCGCGGCCTACTACAACTACGGCCGCCACGCCGGTCGCCGGCGGCGCGAGTCGGCCCCGACCTGATGGAGGGGAACGGCTCCCCAGTCGGCCGCTCCGAGGAGGAGGTCCTTGACGCGATCGAGGAGCGCCGTCGCCGGCCGCGACGCAAGATCCTGGACGAGCAGATCACCCTCTCGCACGGCGCCGGCGGAAAGTCTAGCCACGACCTGATCGAGGCTCTCTTCCTGCGAGAGCTGCGCAACCCGCTGCTGGAGCCGCTCACGGACAGCGCGGTGATCAAGGACGGCGCCGGGCGGCTCGCCTTCACCACCGACTCCTTCGTCGTCCGCCCCCTCTTCTTCCCGGGCGGCGACATCGGCGAGCTCGCGGTGAACGGAACGGTCAACGACCTGGCGATGGCCGGCGCGCGGCCGATCGCGCTCTCGGCCGGCTTCATCGTCGAGGAGGGCCTGCCGGTCGCCGACCTCGACCGGATCGTCTGTTCGATGGCGCGCGCGGCCGAGGCAGCCGACGTCCAGGTCGCCACCGGCGACACCAAGGTGGTGGAGCGCGGCAAGGCCGACGGCCTCTATATCAACACCTCGGGGATCGGGGCGATCGAGCACAAGCTGCCGCTCGGACCGGACGCGGTCCAGGCCGGCGACCGGGTGATCGTCTCCGGGCCGATCGGCGATCACGGCATGGCGATCATGATCGCCCGCGGCGACCTCGCCCTCGAGGTCGAGCTGGAGTCCGACACCGCCCCCCTCAGCGAGCTGGTCGCGGACCTGCTCGCCGCCACAGACGGGGTGCGCTGTCTGCGCGACCCGACCCGCGGTGGGCTCGCCACCGTGCTCGCGGAGCTCGCCCTCTCCGCCCAGCTCGGGATCACGATCGACGAGGCCTCGCTGCCGATCCACCCCGAGGTGAACGGCGCCTGCGAGATCCTCGGCATCGACCCCCTCTACGTGGCCAATGAGGGCAAGCTGGTGGCGATCGTCGCCCCGGAGGCGGAGGACGACGCGCTGGCCGCGCTCCGCTCCCACCGCCTCGGCTCCGGCGCCGTCACGGTCGCCGAGATCCGCCCCGATCCGCCAGGCCTGGTCCTGCTCGAGACCTCCTTCGGCGGCTCCCGCGTCGTCGACATGCTCGCCGGCGACCCGCTGCCGAGGATCTGCTGAGCGATGGTCGAGGCTCCGCAGTTCTGCCCTTGGTGCGGCACTCCGATCGCATACGAGCAGCACGAGCACGAGCCGCGCTACGAGGCTCTCGCCGAGCAGGCTCGAGCCGAAGGCAAAGAGCCGCCGCCACTGCCGGAGCGGGTCGAGGAGATGCTCTCCGGGGAATCGTTCGCGGGGATATGTCCCGGCTGCCGGCGGATCAACCACGTCGTCTCCCACAAGGCGCCCGAGTGAGCTCGCAAGGGGGTCCGGGGGTGATGCGGGTGAAGACCGAGCTGGTCCTGGAACAGCTCGTCTCGAGGGTCCTCGGCCGGGCGCTTCAGTTGGGGGAGTCGCTGCCACGTCGGGCGGAAGATCTCCTCGCGGAGGCCCCGGAACCGGTCGCTCTCGCCCGTCTCGGTTACGCCGGCCGCATGGCCGAGACCGAGATGTTCGAGCCGGCGCGCAGGCCGATGCCGTGGCTCGCCGAGCTCCTGGAGGGACGACCCGAATCGGGGCGGAGGGCCATCGCCACGGTTTCGCGTGAGCTCGCCGCGGAAGAGCCGGACGAGAAGCCCGACCCCGGTCAGGGGAGCTGGCGCGTACCGGGCCCCGGGGGCCACGTCCGTCACTTCCTCGCCCTGGCCGCCGCGAATGAAGTCGTTCACGGCGGCTCGAACGGAAAACCCGACGCAACCCGCGAGCTCTCCGCCGGCGAGGCGAAACGCTGCTTCCTCTACGGCTTCTATGCGTGCTGCTGCGAGGGGCTTGACGCTAGTCCGAGTGGACCAGCGGCTTCTCCGTCAGATCCAGGTCGCTGAGCAGCTTCCGCGCCATCTCGTCCGCGATGATCCCCTGCAGCTCGGCCTCAACCGGGTCTGGCCCTGGGGGTTCCGGCGACTTGGTAACGGCCTCCAGGTCCGGTCCGCTCCGGAACAGGTAAATGAGGAACGCGGCCACGGCGCTGGCGGCGACGAAGATCACGGCCATGAGCAGCAATCCCATGGTCGGCACCTTGGCCGGGCCCACGGATGTGGTGCCACCGATTGCGCCCAATACACGGTCAGGAACGGTCGACGTCTCCTGTGCCGACCGCTTTCCCTTTCCCGATCCCGAGCTCGGTTCGCTCGGTCCGACCTCCTTGCTCACCGGATCCGCTGGGGCCGATCCGGTGGCCGACCCCGTCGAAGACGAATCGTGCCGCTGCCCCTTCGCGCCCTGATCCGCGACGGCCACAGGCTGCTGCTGCTTCGCCTTATGGGCCTTGACCGTGCGTTGGGGCTGAGCAGGGGCGGGCGACGAGGGTGCCTTGGTCTCGTTCGGCGCAGCCACAGGAGGGACGTACTGGACTGGGAACGACTCGTTCCATTCGAAGTTGTCGTCGCTGTGAGTCGCATAGAGCGTCACGAACACAGTTCGCGGTGAGTCACCGTAATCAGGCATCGCGAAGGTTCCATCAGCCGTGCCGTGCTCGACGGTATTAATGCCACTATCCACCTGCTGACTCGGCAGAGTGACCCTGTAACGGGCCCCGGAGTCGAGGCCAGAGATGCTGTATGTGATCGGATCGTTGGGGCCTGCCCTCGCGGGACTTGCCGACCCGCCGACGCCGCTGACCGACCCCCCGACGCTCTCACAGGCGCTGGCAATCGAGACCGCGACGAACAGCGAAGCGGCAATAACCAGAACGCCGCATACATGCCTTGCCCGCATCACGCTCCTTCTTAAGCCGGTCGGACCATACCGAAGCGCCTGGTCTGTCACTTCTTCCGAACCTTGACCTTCTCTGCGTTGGAGTCCGAGCCGCCACAGGTCGCGGTCGGGTCGACGTGCGCCCTGTAGACGAATGTCTTCTTTGCCTTCACCTCCACGCTGAACGCCCCGCCTCCATCGGTGGTCGCGCTGGCAAATGTCGCAAAGCCGGTGCTACCGGGGTTCGCCCGCTTGAGCGTCACGCTCTGGCCCGCGGCGCATGGGGCGTTCACAGGTGAGGTGAGCGTGCCGCGCAGCCCGACCTTCTTGCCCCGCTTCACCTTGTTCTTGCTTGCGTCGAGCGTGATCGAACGCCCCGCCTGGACCACCGCTGGAGTCTGGTCAGCTGGCGGAGGCGCCGCCGTGTTGTTGCTGCGGAAGATGTAGACACGGCCGGTGTCGCTGCACTCGGCCGGGGGTGCCGGGCACCCTCCGCCGGACGCGACGCCGTTGAACAGGCCAGCGCCTACGGCGAAGTCCAAGAAGCCGTCGTTGTTCAGATCGCCCAGCGGAGCCAGCGAAGTGCCGAAGCCGAGCCCCGGCTGCTGGTCCGGTGCAGGAAGATCGAGAAGCGAGACCTCGTGGATGGGGTCGAAGATGTGAACGTCGTTGATCGTGTCCGTCGCCGTCCCCGGGTTGTGAGGCCCGTACGCCCCGATCAACAGCTCATTGCGGCTATCGCCGAACACGTCGCCGATCCCGGCAGAGGACGTCCCGAAGTCCTCGCTCGGATGGGGTGTGGGATCGACCATCGTCGAGAAGCTGATCGAGTTGGGGCTGCCGCCCTGCTTGAAGGCGCCGTTCATCACGTAGCCCTTGCCGCCGCCAGTGAATGGGTTGTTCTGGCGCATCGCGGCCTGGTAGATGTCGGGCGCAGTGGACTGCCCGAGATCGCCGAACGCCGGCTGGTTGTAGTTCGAGAAGGCAAACAGCGACGCCGGCTGGGGCTCGGGGTGGTGATACGTGTAGAGCACGGAGCCGTTGGCGCCATCGAGCAGCATGAAGACGCCGACGTCGAACATCCCGAAGTCGTCGGTGCGGTGAGAGGAGAGCGCGATGTCCGGAACGCCGTCGGGCGTGCCAGTGCTGTTCGCGTTCGTGCACTCCATTCCCGGGCCGGGGTTGGTGTTGCACTTACCCAGGTCGCCGACCGGTGCGATCGAGTAGCCGAGATTCTCGCGGTTGAAGTTGACAGGTGTATCCGGATCGTCCGGCTGGGCCGCCGGGTTCTTCACCGTGTACAGCGGTGTGTTGAGTACAACGCTCGGGTCGGTCCCCGCGATGTCCTCGCCTCGGTACAGGTAGCCGCGCCCGGCCTGCAGGCACTGAGTGGCGGGATCTGCTCCGCCGTTCGCCAGCCCGCACTCTGATTCGGGGTTCGCCGTGGCCCCCGTCTCGAAGAAGTCGGAGGCGTCGACGATGAAGTCCCCGCTACCGCCGCCAGTCACATCGCCGCTCAGCACCGCAGCGGGAGGCGTCGCGTTTGCCACCCCGAACTGGCTCGTCGGATTGAGGATGGTCCGGCCCAGCGCGGGCTTCTTTGTGCCGCCAGTCGCGTGCAGCTGCAGGCTCAGGTCGGCCGGCGGCATGTCGATCCGCTTCAGGATCGCCCCGGTCGCGCCGTCGATGACATAGGCCCGCCCCGCATCCTGCAGTGTCGCGGGATTGTTGGAGTTCGCCGGGTCTGGGAAGGTGACGTCCTGGCCGAGCGCCGTCACGAGGATCTCGGGAACCCCATCGGGCGCTCCAACCGCCGCCAGCCCGCAGGTCTGCCCGGCCGTGCCACCTGCACAGCTGCCGATGTCAGCAAGCCCGCCGACGTAGCTGCCGAAGCTCGGCAGCGTGCCGGTGTCGCCGCCGGCATCAGGGGCGCTGATGGTTCGGATCGTCGACCCGTCCGCCCCACTGAGCTCGAAGATCGTGCCGACGCTTCCACCGTGTTCGTCGGTGCCGATCACGAGGTCCTGCTCGTCGTCGCCGTCCAGGTCGCCGGGGCTGACCATCGCAATGCCGAAGTCGCCGCCCGCCGTGATGTTCGGGCTGTCGATCTTTTGCACGTCGTATCCAAGGGGGAGTGCCGCGAAGGCGGCGGGCGCCGCCACCGCCACCAGAACGGCGACAGCACTGAGCAGCGCGACAGTGAGCAGCGGGCGGATACGAGCAATCATCGGATTCCTCTCCTCGACCCCCCTTGCCGACACGCCCGACCCTATGCCTCTATATGCGCGGAGGTAAGTGCGACGCGCAGCTAGTGAGCGGGCTGACAAATTACCCCCAGGGCATCCCCTGATAGCCGCTGTCGACCGGGACCCCGATGAGGAGCGCCCGCACGGTGCCATCGGAGTTGTTGCGGATGGTGCGCTTCACCTCGGGCGCGTAGCGGCAGAAGGTGCCGGCAGGGGCCTCGTGCTCCTCATCGTCGGCGACGATCGTGGCCTGGCCGTCCAGGATGATGAAGACCTCCTCCTGGTTGTCGCCGCTGTGGTCGTGCTCGGGAATCTGCCCGCCGGGCCCGATGTCCACGACGTTGAATCCGAAGGACTCTGCCCCGAGCGACTTCCGGGCGAGGCGCCAGGTCGCTTCGCCGCTCCCCTCCATCTCCTCGAACTCGTCGACCTTCTTGATCGCGTAGCCCTCGGCCATCTTTTCTCCTCCTCGCGTTCCCCTTGTCTCGCCGGGTGCCTCGAACATATCCTGTCGGCCCGTGGGAGACGACTCGGCGCAGAGTCTCGAAGAGGCGATCGGTCGGTACAACCAGGCGTGGAACGACCACGACCTCGACGCCATCATGTCGATGCACGCGCCCGACATGGTCTTCGAGAACCACACGGCGGGCGAGTCCGCTCAGGGAGAGAACGCTCGGGAGCACATC
>Ga0126307_10002209_pt1 | contig 13107 bp, 13 predicted proteins | sample Plot28_FD_89955 | JGI IMG/M metagenome (GOLD analysis project Ga0126307, IMG submission 89955) | Serpentine soil microbial communities from UC McLaughlin Reserve, CA, USA - Plot28 | ecosystem: Environmental > Terrestrial > Soil > Grasslands | place: USA: UC McLaughlin Reserve, Lake County...
GCGCGGAAGCTGCGTCGCGTCATCTGGGGGGACGAGCCCGTGAGCCTCAGCGAGCTCGAGTCCTCCTTCATTGCCTGCCTTCGAAAGGCCCGCCTTCCCCTGCCCGAGACAAACCGCCGCGTCGACGGCCGGTACGTCGATTGTCGCTGGCCCGACCACCGGCTCACGGTCGAGCTCGACAGCTACCGCTACCACAACACCCGCCATGCGTGGGAGCAGGATCACCAGCGCGAGCGCGAGGCTCGGGCACGCGGGGACGAGTTCCGACGCTACACCTGGCGCGACGTGGACGAGGATCCACAGCCGATTCTCAAGGACCTTCGGCGGCTGCTGGACCGTCCTGCCTAATGCGGCCGGTGGCCGCGCAGCACAGGACAGTCCAGCCGTTTCAAGGCAGATAGCCCTCGGGCCGATGAGTGCAGGCATGGACGCGAATCAGTTCGTGGTGGTCCACGGGATGCGCCAGACGCGCTCGATCCTCGAGCGTTGGGGAGACGATCCGTGGCCGGTGCTTCGCAGCTGGCTGGTGGGCGCCGTCCTGATCGCGCTCGCCCTGCTCGCCGGCGTGACGCTGACCGCCTCGCTGGTCAGGCCGGACTATGGCTTCCACTACGCGCCCACTATTCCAGCGGGCCTCGAGTTGGAGGCGGTCGCAGGGGTGCTGTTCCGGAACTCGCTCGTGCTGGCCCTCCACGCCTTCGCCTGCGTCGCCGGGTTCATCGCCGGCGCGACGCTGCCGCTGACCGCGGCCACCAAGACCGGCCTCAAACGGCTGATCCACGAGAAGGCCCGCCCGATCGCCTTCGCCTGGGTGATCGGCGTCACCTGCTTCTCCCTCCTCACCCAGACGCTCGGTCTGGGCCTGGTCGGCGCAACGATCGCCTACGACGAGTACATCTCCGCGCCCCTGCTGGTCCTCACCGCCCTCCCTCACGCCCTGCTCGAGCTGACCGCCGTCTTCCTCCCGCTTGCCGCGTGGACGATCGCCAGCCGCCGCGGCGAGTGGGACCAGCTGCTGGCCGCGACGATCGTCACGGTCTTTATGGCTATTCCGATGCTGATCGTCGCCGCGACCTGGGAGGTCTACGTCTGGCCCTACATCCTGCAGGCTGTCTCGCCGTGGGGCAATCTCTAGGCCGAGCGGCGCCTTAGACGAGCTGATCGATCTTGCAGTCCTTCGGCGCCTTGTCCTCGCGCCAGCGGACGATCTTCGAGCCGTGGCGGATGCGGCCGCCGCTCGTGTGGTCGTAGGTGACCTCGACCACCAGCTCGGGGCGGAGCTCGTACCATTCCAGCTCACGGTTGGCGTCCCAGCGGCTCGGATCGCCTGACGCCTTCTCGCCGGTCTCGTACTCGGCCAGAGTCTTGACCAGCTCCTTCTTCTCCTTCGCCTTCAGGCCGGAGGTATGGCCGATCGGCCGCAGCTCGCCGTTCTCGTAGAGGCCGAGGATCAGCGATCCGACCGTCCCCTCGTGCTTGCCTGGCCGCCAGCCCATCACCACGCAGTCGATCGTCCGCATCCGCTTCACCTTGACCATCCCCTTGCGCTGGCCCGGCTTGTAGGTCGCGTCGAGCTCCTTGGCGATCACTCCCTCCCCGCTCAAGAGCAGCGGCTCGGCGCCCTTCGCCGTCTTGTAGAGGGGCGTGACCTCGACCGACCCCGAAGCGGTCTTCTTTCGTCCCGGCGCAGCGGCGATCAGCTGCTCGAGCGCGGCGCGGCGCTCGGCGAACGGCTTGCCGGTCAGCTTTTGGCGGTCGACGGCGAGAAGGTCGAAGGCCCGGAACAAGGCAGGGGTCTGCTCCGCCAGCATCCGGACCCGCGACTCCGCCGGGTGGAGCCGGTTCTGAAGCGCGTCGAACTCCTCGCGGCCGTCGGAGTTGAGGATGACGAGCTCGCCGTCGAGCACGTAGCGGCCCTCGGGGAACTTCACCTCCGGGAAGTAGCGGCGCAGCGGCTTGGCGCCGCGTGACTGCATGTAGACGTCGTCTCCATCCACATAGACGATCGCCCGGAAGCCGTCGTACTTCGGCTCGTAGACCCAGCCCTCCCCCTCCGGCAGCACCTTGCGCGACAGCGCGAGTTGCGGCTTGATCGGGGGCTTCAGGGGATAGGCCACGTCGCGATCGTATCCGGCACCCGGCGCGGCCTAGGATCGCGGCGCGTGGCAGATCCGGCGATGACCCAGCCCCCCAGTACCGCCGACTTCGTCGTGATCGGCGGCGGCATCCTCGGACTCGCGGTGGCGCGCGAGCTGCTCGTCCGGTACCCGGACGCGAGCCTCTGCGTCCTCGAGCGGGAGAACCGGCTCGCCGCCCACCAGACCTCCCACTCGAGCGGCGTGATCCACGCCGGCATCTACTACGCGCCCGGCTCGCTGAAGGCACGCCTTTGCGTCGAGGGCGCCCACCTCCTCTACGCCTACTGCGACGAGCGCGGCATCGAGGCGAGGCGAAATGGCAAGCTGATCATCGCCACCGAAGCATCGGAGCTCGATCGTCTCGACGAGCTCGAGCGCCGCGGCCGAGCCAACGAGGTGCCCGGCCTGCGGCGGGTGGGATCCGAGGGAATCGCCGAGATCGAGCCGCACGCCCGCGGCATCGCGGCCCTGCACTCCCCCGCGACCGGCGTGGTCGACTTCGCCCGGGTGGCGGCCGCCGTCGCCGCGGACGTCGAGGCCGCTGGAGGCGCGGTCGTGGCGGGCTGTCCGGTCCATTCCCTCGCTCCCCGGATCGGGGCGATCGCGGTCCGGCACGCGGACGGCATCACGGAGGCCGGCTTCGTCGTGAGCTGCGCGGGTGCCTGGAGCGACCGCCTCGCCGTAGCCGCCGGAGCGCCGAAGGAACCGCGCATCGTCCCGTTCCGCGGCGCCTACCTGAGGCTGCGGCCCGAGCGCCGGGGACTCGTCCGGGCCAGCATCTATCCCGTCCCCGATCCGGAGCTGCCGTTCCTCGGCGGCCACCTGACGCGCGGTATCGGCGGCGAGGTACTGCTCGGCCCCTCGGCCCTGATGGTGGGCGCCCGCGACGCCTACCGGCTCGCCCGTGTTCGTGCCCGCGACCTCACCTCCACCCTCGCCTGGCCCGGGACCTGGCGCCTGGCCCGCCGCTTCTGGAGGACCGGACTCACCGAGCTGCAGCACGCCGCGAGCCGCCGCGCCTTCGTCGCCGACCTGCGTCGTTTCGTACCCGAGCTCGGCGCGGCCGACGTCCTCCCCGCCCTCTCGGGCATCCGGGCGCAGGCCGTCGACCGCGACGGACGCCTGGTCGACGACTTCGTAGTGCACCACACGGACCGCGCGCTGCACGTGCGCAATGCCCCCTCACCGGCCGCGACCTCGTCGCTCGCGTTGGCGAGGCTGATCGCGGATCAGGCCGGCGAGCTCGGCTGACGCGAGGGCACTGCGGCGCCCGTTCGGTCCTGCCTTAGCAGCCTCCGACCAGCAGGAAGATCAGGACGATCAGGACGATGACCGCCGCGATCGCGATCAGCCTGCGCCGCAGGTAGACGTCCGGGCCGCCGTAGTGGCGTTCGACCTCGCCCTCGGGGCCGCGCGGGCCCGCTGGCTCGAGCAGCTCCTCGTCTCCGGTCGCCGGCGGCTCGCCGCGACGCGATCGAGCGCGCGCTTCCGCCGCTGAACGGCGTTCCTCGGGGGTTCTCCCTCCAGATTCGATGTGCGCAGCCTAATAGGGGACCGGGACGCCGAGGTCATTCAGGGTGAGAAAGAGGTTGCGTATCGGCTCGTACGGGCCGCCGGGGGCCGAGATCCGCTCGCTCTCACCGACATCGCCGATCACCACGTTCGCGTCCAACACCGCGCCGGTGGCGCCGCCCAGCCGCGCGCGGTCGGCGGGGGGCAGCCCGATGACCGCAGAGAGCTCGAGCTCGTGGAAGAGACGGTCCTCGTAGCCGACGCACGCGGTTGCCGTCCCCGAGACCGTCGGGGCCACCGGTAACCCGAGCTCCGCGGCGAGGGGAGCCAGGTCGCGCGACGCCGCCTTCCGTCGCAATGGAGCCGCGATCCGCTCGCAGTCAGCGCCGCCCTCGCTGCCCTCACCCTCAACGCGCGCCCGGCCGAACCAGCTGCGCGGGTCGAGGCCGAGAGGAGACCCGGTCGCGGCGGCGGTCTCCCGGATCCGGGCGTTGGCGGCCTCGACCGCCTCGTTCCCTACCTCATAGACGTCCCCGTAGAGGCTCAGGTAGACGTCGTCGCCGGTCGAGACCAGGCGACCGCCGATCGGGAACGCGAGCGCGCTGGCCGACAGCCGCCAGTCGAAGCTGGGAATCCGTTCGCCCCCGCCACTGACGTACGGCCCCTCGACCAACAGCCGCAAAGGTTGGGAGAGCCGTTCCACGCCGACCACCTGCAGGCGCGCCTCGACCTCGACGTTCGCGCTCGAGATCCGGCGCTGGCTGGCTTGGTCGAGCATCGTCTCCGGGTTCACCCGCTCGTGATCCGAGCCGCCGCACCCCGCGAGGGCGGCCGCGAAGATCAGGACTGCGAGGGATCGGCGCATGCCCGGGTAGTCTCACAACGTGGCGGTCCGCGAAGCGATCCCGCGGAAGGCGGAGGCCGAGGAGGGCGTCTCCTCGTTCGCCAAGTCGCTCTTCCTTGGCGAGATCCACGAGCAGCTGGTCTTTCCCTGGCCGACCGCCGATCGGGAGGAACAGGACCGGATCAGGGAGCTCAACACCAGGATCCGCGACTACTGCGCCGAGCACTACGACCCCAGGCAGGCCGAGGAGGAGCGCTGGATCCCGGACCAGGTGCTGCGCGACCTGGGCGAGATTGGAGCCCTGGGCCTCTACGTCGAGAAGGAGTACGGCGGGCAGGGGCTCTCGCAGACCGGCTACGCCAGGGTCTTCGAGACTGTCGGCCAGATCGACGCCACGCTCGCGATCGTGCTCGGCGTGCACCAGTCGATCGGCTTCAAGGGCATCTCGCTGTTCGGCACCGACGAGCAGAAGGAGCGCTTCCTCCCCGACCTCGCCACCGGGCGGAAGCTCGCGGCCTTCGCGCTGACCGAGCCGGAGGCCGGCTCGGACGCCTACCACGTGCGCTCGCGCGCGGTGGAGCAGCCCGACGGCTCCTGGGTCCTGAACGGTGAGAAGCGGTACATCGGCAACGGCTCCCGCGCCGACGTGATCACCACCTTCGCCCGCGCGGAGGTCGGCGGCGAGGACAAGCACATCGCCCTGCTGCTCGAGAAGGGAATGGACGGCCTCGAGGTTGGCGAGCGCTACGACACGATGGGGCTGCGCGCGAACGACCTGCGCCGGCTCTATTTCAAGGACGTCCGGGTGCCGCCCGAAAACGTCCTCGGCGAGCCCGGCCAGGGCTTCCGGGTGGCGATGCAGATCCTCAACAACGGCCGGATCGGCCTCGGCACCGGCTCGGTCGGCGGCGCCAAGAGGCTGCTCGACCTGGCGATCGAGCACGTCAAGGAGCGCCGCCAGTTCGGCCAGCCGCTGGCCGAATTCGAGCTTGTCCAGGACAAGATCGGCTGGATGGTCTCCTACCTCTTCGGCCTGGAGTCCATGACCTACCTGACCTGCGGGCTGGTCGACGCGGGCGTCCCCGACTACTCGCTCGAGTCCGCGGTCTGCAAGGTCTCGGGGACGGAGTTCCTCTGGTACGCCGCCAACCGCGCGCTGCAGCTGGCCGGGGGCGAGGGCTACATGCGCGACCAGCCCTACGAGAAGGTGCTCCGCGACACGCGCATCTATCCGATCTTCGAGGGCGCAAACGACGTGATGCGGGCGTTCATCGCCCTCGGCGGCATGAAGCCGGTGGGCGAGAAGCTCGAAGGACTCTCGGAGATCGAGCTGAGCGATCCGATCGGCTCAATCGGGGTGTTGATCGACTACGCCTCGGGCCGGATCCAGCGCGAGGTGCGCCCGGACAGGATCACCAAGGCGCACGATGATCTCTCCGAGCACGCCGATTCGGTCTCAGACCAGGTCAAGCGCCTCGCGGACCTCACCGAGAAGTTGCTGCGCGAGCACCGCAAGGACATCGTCGGGCGGCAGTTCCAGCAGAAGCGGCTGGCCGACAACATCGCGGACATCTACGCGCAGCTCGCTCTGCTTTCGCGGGTGAGCCACATCTTCGAGGACCAGGGCGTGGAGCCCTCGGGCCAGGAGCGCTTCATCGCCGACACCTTCTGCCGGCGGGCAACGGCTCGGGTGGGAAGCCGGTTCGACCAGATCGAGTCGAACGACGACGAGCGGATGACGGCGATCGCCAAGCTCGCCTACAGGCGCGGCTCCTACGGCTACGCGCTGTTCGAGGACTGAGCTAGATGCGGCCGCGGTGTTTGTGGCGGCCGTTGATGGCGAAGCCGTCTATCGGTTCCGCTTGTCCTTGAACACCTTTCGATCCAGGAAAGGCACCACGGTCTTCAGGAAGGCGTTCTTCTTCGGCGCCGCGGTCAGCGGGTCGAGATGGCTCATCAGGGGATTCCGGTTGACGAGCATCGACTCGCGCCGGGTGGTGCGTGCCAGGCGGATGAAGTTGCGGGCCCCGTCGAGGACGTGTGCTCCCGCCAGGTCGGTGGCGATCGCGTAGAGGGGCAGGTTCACCTTCCGGGTGTGGGAGAGGCGCAGGCCGAGGAAGTTCGCCACATCGTTCTGGATCATCTGGTCGGCGCCGTTGGTGTCGATCGTGAGCCGCTTCGGGAAGTACCACTCGACGGCGTTGCTGGGCTCCTGCCCGAAGGTCTGGGCCATGCGGCCGATCGGGGTGACGCCCCCGTCGACCCAGTCACGCGGGTCGCCGGCCGCCGCCAGCCCGCCGCCGTTGATGTGCAGCAGGCTGAGCTCGGCCGGTGCGGTGTCGCGATCGAAGGCGAAGCCGAAGAGGCCACGATTGGTCACGGGAAACGGCGGGTTGAACTGCGGCGGCAGCAACGGATAGCTCTGCAGCGTCGCGGCGGAGGCCGTCGGCGCCTTCTCGGCGTAGAGGCCTCCCACCTCGGCGAACAGGCCGGCCGCCTCGGGTATCCCGATCCCGAGCAGGTCGAGGAACGGACTGCCCGTCTGCAGCTCGGCGATCGCCTGCTGGGCCTGAGACAGGTCGTAGGCGTCGAAGCTGCCGAGCAGCCCGCCGTCGATCAACACCAGGCCGGCGAGGTCCTTGTAGCCGGGTCGGCCGTTGAAGTCCCAGGCCGCGTAGGCCACCGTCAGCGAGGCGCCCAGGGAGTGGCCGCCGAGGATGACCTGGCGGCGCCCATGCGCGCGCGCCCGCCGCACCACCGCCCGGGCGTCGTTGAGCGCCACCGCCATCCCCCACTCCCGCGCGTAGGGATCCTCGTCGGGACCTCGGATGCGGAATCCCTGCAGGTTCAGGTAGTAGTCGAAGGCCTGCTGGAGCGGGATCTGACCGTTCTCGGCAGCCGCGAAGGTGGCGGTGTCCTCGAGAGCCTGAGTGCGCCGGTCGATCGCCCAGACCTGGAGCCCGCGGGCTCGCTTAACCAGGTCGCGCGCGATCAGGGTGAAGTCGCCGGCCCCACCCTGCGTCCCGGGCATCAGGACGAGCACCCGCTTGGCGGACTTCGGGCCGAACTGATGGACCGTCACCTGGTTGAACTGGGCCGGGCCCGGGGCGGCGGGCGTCGGCACGGTGATGATCCGCTCGCGGGCCGCAGCCGGAACGGACGCCATTGCCGCCACCATCAGCACCAGACCGGTCCCGGCAAGCGCGATCCACGCGCGCAAGCGAATACTCGTCACGTTCTCCTCCATCCCTGGAGGAGGGACCATATTTGGTCGTTACTTCGAGCGCCCCGGAGGGATCTCGGTCAGGCCCTTGGCGACGCCCCCCGGCGCGGGGCTGGACTTCGGGCCTCTGGTCGAGGATTTTCCCCGCGCCGATCCTCCGCCGTTGCCACCTGCATTCGACTGGGCGGGTGGACCCGTCTCGCCGCTCTGGCCGGGAGGCGTGGCCTCGTTGAGCCCGATCGCCTTGCCGCGCTCGTGGCCCACCGCCTTGCCGCGCGCCTTCTCGCGCTGCTCGCGGGCGTGCTCGTGCGCCGCCGCGGAGTTGCCGCCCTTGCCCTTCGACTTCGTCTGGGCGGCGTTCGAGACGTCGTTGCCGCCAGCCTCGTCACTCGAGGTCTTCGGATTCGTCGAGGTCGGCTGCTGCTGGCTGTGGTCGGAGGGCTGGTTCGGCAGTTCGATCCCGATCGAGTCGAAGGCGGAGCGCGCCGGCGAGGGCACAGTGACGCCGGCGACCGCGAGGCCCGCCAGGACGAGCGGGACGAGGGCGACCGCGATCCCCACCCTGGCCACCAATGCGAGCCGTGAGCGAGGCCGTCTCGCCGAACGGGTGCGCGCCGCGTTACCCCGGCGCAGCTCCGCAGTCTCGGCCTCGATCGTCGAGGCACGGGCGGTCGCGGCGAGGCGCGGCACGAGGGCGGTCGCCAGCCGGGGATCAGGCTGGGTCGGCACCGCCGCGCGCAGCGCATCCATGAAGACGAGGGATTCGTTCATCTCTTCTGGGTAAGCGCCGTTCCCGTTCGCAGGGTTACTCCCCATACTCGCCCCCTCCTCGGCTCCTCGCCTCGGCGCGTCCCTGCGCCAGCTCGCGCTTGGCCGCCGCGAGCCCGCGCCGCTGCAGCGCCTTGACGGCGCCCGGTCGCTTGCCGACCGCCTTGGCGACGTCCTCGATGCTCATGTCGGCGAGCACCCTGAGCAGCAGCACGGCGCGCTGGTCGTCCGAGAGTGCGGAGAGAACGCGGTGGACGCTCTCGGTGCCGATCCGAGCGAGGGCCTCTTCCGCCGCATCGTCCGCGCGGCCGCTCGGCTCGGGCGGTTCCGGGGACAGGTCCACCGGACGGCGCGCCGAGTGGCGGCGGGCGTCGATCAGCCGGTGGTGGGCGATCGTGAACACCCAGGAGCGGAAACCTGGCTCCTCGCCCTCGAATCTCGAGATGTCGCGGGCCACCTGGAGGAAGACCTCACTCAACACGTCCTCGGGATCCGGCGCGTTGTTGGCGCGCAGGTAGCCGAGGACGATGGGCGCGAGCCCGTCGTAGAGGTCCTGCCAGGCCGCCTCGCTGCCCTGCCTGGCCGCCTCCAGGAGGGTGGTGAAGCGCTCCGGGGACATCCCGAGGCGACGGTACCGGAGTTTCCGCGCGCGGACTCCTGATCGATCTCGGCGTAGCCGGCGCTTAACCTACAGCCTGTATGTCACCCGCACAGACCACGCGCCCTGGGCGCCGCGAGGCTGAGGCGCAGGCCACTCGCGACGCGCTCGTCCGGGCGGCGCTCGAGCTGTTCAGCAAGCGCGGCTACGCCGGGGTGGGGACCGAGGAGATCGGCGCCCGCGCCAAGGTCACCCGCGGCGCGCTCTATCACCACTTCAGCGACAAGCGCGATCTCTTCCGCGCCGTCTTCGAGCGGGTCGAGGCTGACCTGATGGAGCGGATCGGCGCCCGCATGGAGGCGACTGACGATCCCTGGGAACTGATGCTCGCCGGCATGCGCTCGTTCCTCGACGCCTGCGAGGAGCCGGCGGTGAAGCAGATCGCCCTCACCGACGCGCCCTCGGTCCTCGGCTGGCAGGAGTGGCGGGAGATCGATAACCGCCACGGGCTTGGGCTGACCCGGGCCGCGCTGCAGGGGGCGGTCGACGCCGGGGTGATGCGGCCGATCGCGGTCGAGCCGATGGCGCACCTGTTCGTCGCCGCCCTCTCGGAGGCGGCGTTCGTGGTCGCCCACTCGGATCACCCGCGCAAGGCGCGCGCCGAGGTGGAGGCGGCCCTGATTCAGCTAAGCGAGGGCCTGCGGGTGTAGCTGTCGGGGGGCGAATCCCTGGCTAGTTGAGCCGCTCGACGATCATCGCCTCGCCCTGGCCACCGGCGACGCACATCGTCTCGAGGCCGACCTGGTGGTCGTCCGTCTCCATCGCGTTGATCAGCGTGCCCATGATCCGGGCGCCGGTCATGCCGAAGGGGTGTCCGAGGGCGATCGCCCCGCCATGCGTGTTGAGCTTCTCCAGCGGGATGTCGCACTCGGCCATGATCGGGATCACCTGGGCGGCGAACGCCTCATTGAGCTCGACCGTGTCGACGTCGCTCATCTTCATCCCGGCGCGGTCGAGCACCTTCTTGATCGCCCCGATCGGGGCGACGCCCATGTACTCGGGCTCGTTTCCGTGCGTGGCGGCGGCGCCTAGCCTCACACGTGGCTCCAGCCCGAGCTCCTTGGCGCGGTCCTCGGACATGACCAGGACCGCGGCGGCGCCGTCGTTGAGCGGGCAGGAGTTGCCGGCGGTGACCCCGCCCCCGCCCTCGAAGGCCTCGTCCAGCTCGGAGAGCTTCTCGAGGGTCGAGCTCGGCCGGGGTCCGTCGTCCTTGGCGACCTCGGTGCCGTCCGGAAGCGTGACGGGCACGATCTCGCGGTCGAAGAAGCCGTCCTCCTGTGACTTGACGGCCAGCTCCTGGGAGCGCTGCGCGTACTTGTCCATGTCGGCGCGGCTCACCTCGTAGCGCTTCGCCACGTTGACCGCCGTGATGCCCATCTCGATGTAGGCATTGGGCTGCCCGTCCTTGCCCTGCAGCTTCTCGTTCTGGTCGGCCGCCCCGGCCGGCTCGGTGCGCTCGTTGTAGCGGCTCACCCACTCCACGCCGGCGGCGACGTAGGTGTCGCCCTGCCCGGCGAGCACGGCGTTGGCCGCGTGCCTGATCGAATCGAGGCTCGAGGCGCAGTAGCGCGACATCGTCACTCCGTTGACGGTCTCGGGCAGCTTCTCGGAGAGCAGCACCATGATCCGCGCGATGTTGAAGGCTTGAAGCCCCTGCGGCATGCCGCAGCCGCAGAACACGTCCTCCACGGAGGCGGGCTCCACATCGGGATTGCGCTCGAGCAGCTGATCGATCACGTAGGCGCCCATCTCGTCGGGGCGCAGCTGGGCGAGGGAGCCCTTGAAGGCCCTGCCGATGGGCGTGCGGACGGTGTCGACGATCACTGCTTCGGGCATTGCGCCTCTCCTTCAACGGTGGACGGGACGCGGAATGCTACGCGGCCTCGCCCACCGGGGTGCTCCTTCCCGCTCCAGGTCTAGGATTCGCACATGCCAGACGTCAGGTCGCTCGTGCCTCGCATGCCTCGCATCCGGATGCCCAGGGCCACCCGGCCCGGGCGCGCCTCGCGCCTCGCGAGCGAGAGCCCCACGGCCACCCAACCCAAGGAGGCGGGAGGCGCCGTCCAGGCGGCCACGACGCAGGAGGCCAAGCCGTCAGCCACCACGCCCGAAGCGGCGAAGCCAGCCACGGGCGCGAAGGCCGCCGAGCCCAATCTGCAGGAGCGCATCGCGGGCCTGCAGGGCTGGATGGCCGAGATCGAGCGCAAGCAGGCGCGGATCACCTACTTTGGCGGTCTCGCCCTCCTGCTGGCGCTCGGCGCGGCCGGCGCCGCGCTGTACTTCGGCCTGACCAACGAGTCGGAGGGAGCCAAGAAGGACGACCTGGACGCGCTCACGAACCGTGTCGACTCGCTGCAGGGCGCGGTCACCAAGAACAGCAAGGACACGCAGAACGCGCTCAACGCCTCGATCGCCCAGCTCCAGCAGTCGATTTCGGGCCTGCAGAAGCAGCAGGCACAGGCGGCGGCCAACATCTCGACCCTGCAGAGCCAGATCGCCGCGGGCGCGCTCAACAAGCCCGCGGCCCCCGGAGTCGCGCCTGCCGCGCCCACGCCCGGGGCGGCGACCACCACCACCACGCCTGCGAACCCGAACAAACCCTAGTTAGTGGCGATTGCCACGAAGTTGCAGGCGTAATCGCCACGCGCGTCCGGTAGGTGCTCTAGCTTGACCCGCGGAATCGGCTCGAAAGGAGGTCCTCGATGCCTGAGGGCTATTGCGTCAAGGAACGCAAGAAGGTCGAGATCAAGGATCCGCAGCAGGTCACGATGAAGAACGGTCGTCCGGCGATTCAGGGCACGTGCCCGGACTGCGGAACCAAGATCTTCAAGATCGGGAAGCTCTCCTAGCTCTGACTCTCCGTGCGACCTCGGCCGGCGTGCACCCGGCCGAGGATCGCCGCTCTCAGGCGAGGCCTCTTGGCGGCTAAATCCATCACCGCCCCGCGCTCGTAGGAGTAAGGCAGGCCGCGTATCGCGGTCGTCAACGAACGCAGTGGAGGTGTGGGATGCGCTCTAAGCGACGTTTCGCAGCGTTGTTCGTGATCGTGGCCGCGATCGCTGTTCCGATCGCCGGCTGCGGCGGAGATGATGACGACGACGACGCCGGTGCCGATACCGGCGCGGCGACTCAGGCCGCCACGACGGGTGGCGCGTCGGGAGGCGGTGAGACGGTCGACATGTCGCTGACCGACTTCGCGCTCAACCCGGCCGATCCAACTGTCAAAGCGGGAACCGTGACGTTCAACGTGACCAACGACGGGCAGGCGCCGCACGCCCTCGAAGTGGAGGGACCCGGCGAGGAGGTCGAGACCGAGACCCTCTCCGGGGGCGGCTCGGAGAAGCTCACGGTCGATCTGAGCAAGCCCGGCACCTACGAGATGTACTGCCCGGTGGGAAATCACAGAGAGATGGGCATGGAGGGCCAGGTCACTGTGGAGTGACCCAGGCGACCATCCAGTCGGCCTAGGGAAGCGCCACTACGCCCCCGAGGACGCCCACGTAGGCCGTGCCGTCCGGCCCGAGCGTCACGGGAGCGTAGTTGTTGTTGAAGAGGATGCCGGTGCCGGCGAGGCGCCGATACATGGTTCGCCCCGTCCGGAAGTCCAGCGTGGTCAGGTACCAGGCGTCGATGTCATCCGGCCGCGAGGGATGCGTGTAGGTGTAGACCAACCCGTTGGCGAGCGAGAGCTTGGGGACGACGGACGGAGCCCTCTCGTCGCTGGTCCAGACGGTGCGGCAGCGGAACTTCGCCGGTCGCTTGCGGTTCTTACCCTTCTTCGCCTTCTTCCCCTTCTTCTTGACGACGTCAATCCGGGTCAGGCCCGGCGCGGTGATGCCCCCACTCGGGTCGGCGGCGCTGATCTGGTAGCCGTAGTTGTTCTCGACGACCAGCGACCTGTTCGTGCCGATCAGCGAGTTGTCGGTCGAGCCGGCGCCCTTGGCGAACACCGGCGCCGAGCAGA
>Ga0126307_10002210_pt1 | contig 13102 bp, 16 predicted proteins | sample Plot28_FD_89955 | JGI IMG/M metagenome (GOLD analysis project Ga0126307, IMG submission 89955) | Serpentine soil microbial communities from UC McLaughlin Reserve, CA, USA - Plot28 | ecosystem: Environmental > Terrestrial > Soil > Grasslands | place: USA: UC McLaughlin Reserve, Lake County...
GCGCCGCTCAAGCACCTGTGAGCGTTCCAGACTAAGAAATCGGCTTCCTCATACATGCCGAGCGGATAGTGCTCTATTGTGCAGCGGCTCCTAACGGTTCGTGGACCGGGGCTATGGGCTTCACTCCTGCCCTTCTCCCATTACTTGGAAGCAAGCAGCTTAATAACGTTTAACACAAAAATCACTCATTTGAGTGAGGTGCTCTCCTCTCCCAGCGGAGTATGATGCGGATGTAACTTACAAAAGGACGCCGTGAGGCTGACCTTGCCCTTTGCGCCCTCGACCGGAAGGCTGGTCGACTAATGAGAGGAAGGAGAGCTTATGGACTCAGAACTAAACGGAGGACAAGCTTCTAGCCTCCAGCACCAGCCCGAAGAGCACCCTTCATACGGTTTAGCCAAAGAGTTGGCTAATAGCACCATCTCTCGGCGCAAGGCGTTGAAGCTGTTAGGTGGCGCCTCCCTTGGCCTGCTCGCATTGCCCGTATTGACGTCGACCGCTTCCGCAGCCGGGAAGCTCCAGCTGGACGATAGCAAGACCATCTCGCTCGGCACGTTCGATGGAGTCAAGTACCGTCAGTACGGAGGATTGTTCGTCGGCAAGACGTCGACGGGGAAGTATAGTGTGCCGTTCCGGATCAGCGCTCCGGACAACCCGAGGAGCGCTAGGCGCAGCACGGTGCTTGTCGAACCGCCGCACTTCTCACAGAGCACATTCCTGCGTGAGAGCTATCTTGGCCGGCCGTTCCTGTTCGGCGAAGGTTTCCTGCATGCGTCGGTTGGCTATAGCACGGGCTCTCCCCCTGGCTTCGGTGGGTTGATCTCCAACCGGATCCTGGACCCCGCGGCGACGGGCGTCTTCATCGATGGGGGAGTCGTACTCCCTGGAGAGAAGGGCCGGACCGATGATGAGATCATCGTCGACTTCGCTCGCGCGCTGAGGAGCGATCCGGCTGTCGCTCTCATAGGCCCGGCCGCGCGGCGCTACCTCGCAGGGTTCTCCGACTCCGCGGAACCCGTGAAGCGGATCGTCGCCTCGGGGCTCGCCGAGGACATCTTCGATATGGCGCTGCCGATCACCACCGGAAGCGAGAACGACCCCCAGGCGTCCATCAGAGAAGGCAAATACAGCGGCAAGGTCATCAGCGTCAACTCCGAGTTCGAGTGGTACTGGGGCCGGGCTCTCGAAGATCGCGGCACGACCACGACCCTCGATCAGTATCGCTACTTCATCGTGCCGGGCACACCGCACATACCGGATCCGCTGTGTTCCTTCCCCTTGGCCAACATGACGACGCCCGCCGGCTGGCAGCCTTCGCTGCGCGCCCACTTCCTGCAAGGCCACGATTGGGTCACGCAAGGGGAGGCGCCGCCTACGAGTACGCGCCTGGCCACGACCAGTGGTGGCGCGATCGCCCGCGACTCCAATGGGAACGCGCTCCTAGTCGAGATCACGGGCGCCTCCGCGCCCCGTCTGCCTTTCGTCGAGCTCGGCGAGGCCGCGTTTATCGTACCCAAGTCCTTAACGGGGATCGAGCTTCTGCTGGGCACCTATTCAACTCCGCGGACATTTGAGGGGCTCGGCTTCTCCAGTTTCGACGAATACCTGATTGCGTTTAATGAAGCACTCAACGCACAGATGCAATCTAGTTACATGCTCCAGGACGACGCAGACGATCTGCTGAACCGCGCCAATCTGTCCAATCTGTTCCCGATCCCGCCGGCGACGTTCACGCAGAACTACCACGATCACTATAACGAATTCCGATCTGGCGAGTACTGCCCATGATGCGGCGCTTGTCCTGCGGTGTAAATCTGCCGGATGTGCCGATGCTGTGCCGCTGGTGGGGTCGATCTTGAGGAACCATTGATCGCTCAGCCGCAGTACTGCTACTTCGATGGCACTCAAGGCACGATCGGCTGCCAAAAGGGACGTGGACACGCCACGTCCCTTTTAGCGCAAGCTGCTAGGTGAGTGGAGATCAATTCGCGAATTGATAGGCGGTGGGGATGGGTCGCGAGAAGTAAGTAGCCGAATCTCCCGAGCGCACACCCCTCGAAAAATGTAGTTCCGGTTTCATGGATACAAGCATACATCGCTTACCTTCTTAGAGTGACGTTCTACGACCTTCGCCGTTACGGAGTTCTAAGAGCTTCCGTCAATAGGCTGGCAACTTTTCATACTTGGCAGCTCTCAGGTTGATCCAATAGCCTTCCAAGAGTTCCTTGACCCGCCCATTGGCGGAGCCTCTAAGCTTGCCAGCCGGTTGAAATACGCCTTTGCTCCAGCATGAGAAGGCCGACGTCCACTCACATGAGATCTGCAACGACTCACCGGATGCGGTGGACGCAGGACCGCCGCCTGTGCCAACTTCCACGGACCCCGCTCCCGAGCCACTACCAACCTCTTTATGGTCTGTCCTGAGGCGATCAGCAGCGCCTCAATGTTCACCTTCTCCAACCTTCTAAGCCTGAACCTGCGTAAACTGTGCCAGTCCTTAGCTTCAGCGAACAATGGCTCCACCCATACCCGGCGTTTGCGCAGGGCCTTCTCGTAGGCGAAGGTGCCACGGTAGCTCTTGACTCGATCTACGTAGCGCTCGTCGCGGTGGCGCAAGACTTGGCGGCCTGTCTTGTTGTCGGTGCATTGGGGTCTCATCGAGCAGGAGTTGCAGGCGCCCGGCTCGGTCTTATAGAGGATCTGGTTTCTGGCAGCTCTGAAGGTCTTGGGCCTCAAGAGTTGCCTGCTGGACATTGGTAGAGGTCCTGTTCGGGGTTGTAGACGAACTCCTCCTTGCTGAAAAGCTAAGACGGAAAATTCGAGATCCCTTACGAGATACTCTCAACCCCTAGAAGTCAAGGCCCGACTGCGCGAGAGTGATCGATGCACCCCGACCGGAACGCACTCGATCAGGGAGACAGAGGTCAGGACTTTACTGCACAGGGAACCTCCGGCGAAGTCCGATTGTACGATGCCCCGTATTACGGCGGATGGGAGATGCACCTCGGGGACGGCAACGCCGTTCCAGCCACGTCCGCTACCTTTACTGCCACCTGTGATGCCAGAACGATAACGATAATAAGGCATCGTCACTCTGGCTGACCAACGGGCGTCAGTGGACGAGGTTCTACGAATGCACCAACTACACCGGGGGCTGTCTACAACTTTATAAGGGCCAGTACCGGGCAGAGCTGGCACTTTCTGGTTGGGACAATCGGATCTCGTCGATGTCGTTCTGGAACTACTGGTAAGTATCTGTCCAAGGAAGATGGTGGGAGGGCCTGGTCTTGTTACCAGGCCCTCTTCTTGCGACTCCTTAACCGATCCCGAACTCTGGTCGCTCATTTTGCGTAGCAGGCTAATTGTGTATTGGGAAGGATCAACTTTGTATCACGCACCGACATCGGAACTGCCTGCCGTACCCTTCCCACGGTTAGACGTGGTGGCACCATATCCCTGCTACGCGATAGCGTACCGAGTATCACCCGAAGAAGTGGGACAGCGTATATCCGCTCCCGAGGACAACTCAGGACACAACTTCCCGACCTAAGTAGGACCGTAGCCTCAAGACATCGGGACGCCCCTACTCGTAGCATGCTTTCAGTAACCGAAAAGCGACGGGTAGGGAGACAAGGCATGAATAACCCGTATGACCTCCACTCTTGTAGCGGGCACTACCGCGAGGCGGCGCTGTATGGAGCACAAGAGCGGCACACCAAGGGATGCTTGCGAGCGGGCGGCCGGGCACGCTCCGAGTGGGACCGTGTGGGTTCCAGCGGGGATGGTGCGCTAGCATACCTGCTTCGTCGCGCAAGGCTCATGTGCGTAGCTGGTGGTAGACGCGAGGGGGGACAGTGAGCCTCTTAAGGGGCGCAGCCTCGCTCATTTGGCCTGGAGACCTGCTCTGTACTAGGCCCTCCACTCACCAGCGCTTCAACGAGAAGGAAATCATTATCTACAGCGACCGTCGGTCTCCGGACTGTCGGCGCGTAGAGCGCCTTTTGGGACAGAAAGGCTACCATCTGGAAGTGGTCGATATCACTGCAGATAACTATTCACGGACCCAGTTGGTGCAGGCTGCTGGAAAGGAGACGGTACCGCTCGTCTTCATCGATGAGCGTCTGGTGGGCGGCCTCAGCGAGGTCAAGGCCCTCGACTGCTCGGGCGACCTCGATCGGATGGTGCGGGGCGAGGTATAGGCGGGGACCTCGGCATGGCCCCAGGGTGTGGGTTGAGGTGAGCGAGGAGGAGCGATGAAACGCATCCAGGGGTACTCAGAGCATGTGCGCCTTGTTCTCCGGACTGCTCTTCGGCTTCGTGCTAATCCTGCCGGTCGTGGCGCAAAGGCTCTTCGTGATCGGTCATGTCTATTGTGGTTGTTAATCGTTTCTTGTTGCAATGGGGAGAAACCTGATGCACAGTACTTCTGCTCATGACCAATTGATTCATGAGCTGTCAAAGAGCGAGGAGCGCTCCCGCTCCTTGGTACGGTACAGCTCCGATATCATCACGATCCTCGACGCCGACGGCACCGTCCGCTACGTAAGCCCGGCAGTCGAGAGGGTGATGGGTTACAAGCCTGAAGAGCAGGTAGGGACCAACGCATTTGACACCATCCATCCGGACGATAGGGAGCAGGCGTTGGCCACATTCGCCGAGGTCCTGAAACGACCTGGACTTCACCCGCCCCTGGAGTTCCGAGTGCCCCACAAGGATGGCTCTTGGCGCTACCTTGAGCATGTCGTAAACAACCTGCTCGACGACCCGGCTGTGCGGGCTGTGGTGGTCAACTCCTGGGACGTCACCGAACGCAAGGCCCTGGAGGAGCAACTCCGCCATCAGGCGTTCCACGACCCGCTTACCGGGCTGCCGAACCGCGCGTTGTTCATGGATCGCCTGGAACATGCCTTAAGTCGTGCCAAGCGGCGAGGCAGCAATGTCGCGGTGCTGTTCATAGACCTGGACAACTTCAAGGTCATAAACGACAGCCTTGGGCACAAAGCGGGAGACCAACTACTCAAAGCAGTCGCCGAGCGTCTGAAGGATTGCGTGCGCCCCGAAGACACCGCCGCGCGCCTCGGCGGGGACGAGTTCACTATCCTGGTTGAGGGCATTGCTGGTGGGGGTGACGTAGCCCGGATTGCAGTGCGGATCGTGGAGATCCTGCAACCTCCCTTTACTCTCGAAGAACAAGAGGTGTTCGCCACCGTCAGCACCGGGATCGCCCTCAACAGCCCCACCCAAGAGCAGGCGGCGGATCTCTTGCGGCACGCGGACCTTGCGATGTACCGAGCCAAACACAGAGGCAAGGCTCGCTACGAGGTGTTCAAGCCCGGCATGGGCGACATTCGTTGAGCGTAACCACCTCCGAGATCGGCTAGAGGATTGACTGTAACGTTCCCCGACCAAATCGGGACCTTGGTCCCATGACCCTGGGTCGGCGCCCCGCGTAAGGTTTCGGCGTCGACCGACGACATACCAAACGCCGGGCAGAAGGACAACCACATGAGTACAGCGTCGCACAGAACGACGGAGACGAGAAGCGTGTTGCTCCTTGAGGAACAGGCTGCGTGCCGCCAAGCTTTAACCTGTGTGCTCAATTAGTGCGCAGGTTATGGGCACCTTTCCCAAGATGAATCTCAGGGCGGTACTCGTGACCGTTCGCCCGGCACGGTCGGAGTGGTGATCGCAGACCTTTGTCTCGCTGATGGCGACGGACTCGACACCGTTCGGACGCTCTACCGTCTCACCGTGCGACGGTCAGGGTATAAGGCGTAACCCCATCTTTGAGGGACGGCGAAAGGCGGTCCCACCGGACTCGGTTGCGAGGTCAGGGATACATCAAGCTCCTTGGGGCTAAGCTCCGTCGTTTCCGGCTCCTCGCCATACGCTGTTTAGTTCGTGTCTTCCGATTATCGGATGCCCAGGAGCCAGTCTGAGGTAGCCTCCTCTAGCCAATCTCTGGTGGGCTGAGCGCGCCGTCCAAGAGTTCACGAAGATTGCAGATTTCTACCGTCGCGATGATCAGGGCCTGATCTAGCCTGTTGCCACTTCACTCCATCCGATGAATCCGTCGCGTTGGCCGGGATAAAGTGGGACATGACTTCCCGAACGAAACGGGACGCGAGCCCCAAGACGGTGGGACAACGTCCACGGTAGGCTCCTCGCGAAGCTAGACTCGGAACTTGGAGAGGAGCGATCATGAACTACCTGGATTTCGACCAGCACGTGATCCGACAGCGCAACGACGAGCTGCTGAGAGAGGTGCAGGAGCTTCGGCTGGAAAAAGACTTGCGGGCGAACCGCAGGCCACATTCGGGACGATCACTCGCCTACAACTTGAATCGCCGGAGCCTGCTCTCGCTATTGCGTAGGGCGAGCCTCTCAGAGTGACCCGTTGCTACTAGGAAAGGATGCAAAGTGAAAGGCGCGATTTCGGCGTCGAGACAAGGTTCCCTAGTCTGCCCATTTTGCGAAGTGGGCTTACTTCGCCCCTCGGACCGCGACACGGGGCGCTGCGAACCGTGTGGTGGGCGCCTTAGCGGGCCGATGCTCGAAGATCTCAGAAGCATATCTGCCCTGCCGGACGCCTTCGGGAGCTGCGCCTGCGAGTGTGGCCACCCGGAGATGCGGCGCCTGCCCGACGGGGTATTCCACTGCCCGGCGTGCGGCTCAGAGGTGCTTCCGATCGACGCCCCTTCGACCCCCTCAACGTCCATCGGGCATGGCGAAGCGTACTGGGCTGGCTGGGTGGACGGCCGCTTCGGCAACAGGAGCAACTTCGTCGACAACCCGAGCCTGGCGCGATGGAAGGCCCCATCCGAAAGGCTCGACTACTACCGAGGCCACCGTGACGGCAATGAAGTCCGCCGAGCCAGCGAAAGTCCGAACCCGGACGCCCGCGCAAAACTATTCGGATGAGAGGACGCGGTGGACCGTAAAGGCGATACGACAAAGAAGGGTTCGCCGTGAAGGACCGATGAGAAGCTGCGATTGCCGCCTGCTCGAAGCTTCCGTAATGGCCGCAGGCGGTCAGGAAAAAGCTCACCAGAGGGACCATGAGGAGAGTGCACGACACCTTACAAGCGGCCGGTCTTGCTGCCCGTCTTGCGCCCAAGCACATACTTTCCTACTAGGAAAGGTCATTGTGCCTCGCCGATTTCCTACATTATGCGTAAATTCATCGCCGATTGTCGTGGTTAGGACTATCCCCGTGCAAAGACCCACAGCGAGGAGGCATCCGGTGTGAAATGAGCCGTACGTTCGCAACCAACGCGTCTACTACTTTTCGGCGCGGTGTCGCTAGCGGTTCCTACAGCGCCAGAGCAGACAAAAGCGCTATCTCTTGAATTTCGATGCGGAGTCCCAGACTCTACTGCCGGCCCTAAATTTGCGCTGACCGTTCCATAAAAGTATGCTGTGTTCCATGGATAGGTAATTATAGGGAGGATAAGGAGACGAGGAGTTGCTAGGGAGCCAACTTATAGCTGAGTGATGCTCAGCGACTGAAATCGTAAGAGAAAACCTACTTAAGGGAGGAAGCGAGTGGAACAACAGGGAAACACAGAGGGGCCTAGACGGGAGAAAGCGGCTATGGCGCTGGTTCTCTTGTTGATTAGCGAGGACGAATTCCTTAACGGCTTGAGAACTAACCCAGAGGTTGCGCTATGGAGCTATGGCTTTGCCTTGAGCCCCCGGGAAATGGAGGAAGTGAGAAATCTCATCGAGGTGACCTGCGATCTCAGCGATCAAGAGATAAGAGACGGACTCGAGGAGAGGGGCAGACGGGCTTGGCCCTGGTGAACAGATCATCTTCGACCAACGGGCCCGCGAATATGTGTCCAGAAGGTTGAACAGCCCGGAAGCGCAAATTTACAGAGCGCTAATGCGTGAGCGGGTGGGGTGGGTTTTCGCATTCCTCGATGAACTAATCGAAGAGCTTTCGGTACCCCCGAGCCACAAGGAGCTACTACGAGGCCCCCTGGACCTGGTCAGAGAGGAAGCCAACGCCTCTCCAGAAATGTCGACGGTCCAAGTGCCGCTTCTGGTGCATGCGGCGATTGCCGGCGATGAGAAGCCAGCTATTCCAGTGGCCGCAGCCTGTACGATCCTTTGTCTTGGTGCTGACCTACTCGATAGCATCATAGATCACGAGCTGCCTAACCTTTGGCACATCCGCGACTCAGCGGAAATCAACCTGGCAGTAACCACTCTTGTGGGCGCGCTCCCGCAGCTTTCTATTGCTCGTCTACAAGAAGAAACGCAGCCAGCAACGATTTGGGCTTTGGCCCACCTTTTCGCAGACACCATACTAACTATCAATGCTGGTCAGCATGAGGACCTGCTCTTCTCGAATTCGGTCAACGTATCGCTAAAGGATAGTCGGGTGATGATAGAGCGAAAGACCGGCTCGGCAACTGCCTTGTTGGCGAAGGCGGGAGCCATGCTAGCGACCGAAGATCCCTTCAGAGTACGGTCGTACACGGCCTTCGGATCGTGTTACGGAATAGCCAAACAGCTAGTAAACGATGCATGGGGTATATGGGGTGAGGGGGCTGGCCAAGACCTCTTAAATGGGAGGCGCACGTTCCCTGTAGTCCACGCCCTATCCGTGCTGCGGGGAGCACGGCGCGAGCAACTGCAGAGGCTACTTGCGCTCTCCCGTGAATCCGCGGAGCACCACGACGAGGTGCGGGCACTGATAGCAACGGCAGGGTCTGCACGCTATACGGCTCTGATAGTGTGGCTTTACCAGCAACGAGCACGGAACCATCTAGTCGACGCTTCTCCCCAGGGGTCCGCCGGCCGAGAGCTTAAGGGGCTGCTCGATGGAGCTTCGCTGTTGCCTCGGCTTAAGCAAACACAGCCTTGAAATGAACGACTAAGAACTTGATCTTTTCTCTTCGGTATTGGCTCATGCGGTGCAAGTTCTCAATCGAGGGCTTACAGGCGGTGCAGAAGCGGAGTATATTCGCGGTAGGTGCTGAGTGTGGTAAAGGAGTATAGTAGACTCGTTAGCGAGCAAAACGTCATAAGGCGGGCGGGAGTAGGTGAGGCTAAAACGTGGCCAAGGCTTGCATCTACCTTCCCGACCAAAATAGGACTCGTCCCATGACGGTGGGATGCTTCTCCCCGTAGGCTTATCCGGACGAACATAAGGGTTCGCGAGACTAGAAGGCCTCGCACTGAGGCAGAGGGAAGGATCGAGCTTGATCTTCAATGTTCTCTACTAGGTTCACCGAAACGCCCGACAATGTAGACAAAGTCGATGCAACAATGAACAGAACGACCTTTCCTCTTGACATCCCACGACTGGATACAATCTAATGCGGAGGACGCAAAGGGTAACCAGCGGTTTTTGGCTTTCGAGTTTTCGAGTTGTGACAGCGTACTCCGGTGACATTGGACCAGGCGATGTGGTTGACGCATGAACTCGTACTGTGCGACCCAAGACGGACTAGGTAGCTTCCACTTCCAAACGGGCGGTTCAATAGTCCGCTGTGAGGACAGCATATCCCATACCTCTGCTGTCGGTAGGGCAGAAGAGAAACCTTACCGGGCGACTACTAGTAGGACCGCAGACCGCGGGAGTTGACCGCCAAGGTGGTATCTTCCAGTTGCCCATATAATTTGTGGAAGCGAAGATTGTAATGATTATACTATTTGGTCATGAGCGACAAGATCGCTAGAGCAGCGAAAACCGCAGGAAGCCCCAACGCTCTAACGTCAACCGCCCTGAGCGGACGCCGACTCGGCTTGGCGCGGGCAGGATGGCTAATAGTGGCCATGCTTAGTATCGGTCTGTTCTGCGCCAGTATTCCCGGGTACTACGATTGGCTTTATGGTTTCGCCGATGTGAACGGTGGATCTGCTGCGGTACGCGCTAACCTAGAAGCACAGGGTATTTCGATTGACTTCTACGCTACATTCCTTTTCTCGATCCGTGCGGCTGCTGTGGTGGTGTGGGTCGTAGTTGGTGTAGTCGTCTTTTTACGCAGATCTGACGACTGGATGGCCCTCTTCACATCCCTGATGCTCATAACGTTTGCCGTATTCTATTTGTATGATGGTTATGCTGCGCTAGTGGATCGGTACCCTTCGCTGTGGCTACCAGTCAACCTACTGGCGTTCCTCGGCGCAATCTCGTTCGCTCTGTTTTTTTACCTGTTTCCTGACGGGCGATTGGTGCCGCGTTGGGCACGTTGGCTTCTCATCATATGGGTCGCTCACGAAGCACCCTACTATTTCTTCCCAGGTTCGTTTCTTGATACCGAGAGATCATTTCCCCTGTTAGATTTTATAGCGGATTTGAGCTTGCTCTGCGTTGGCATCGGTGCGCAAGTTTACCGCTATATGCGTGTCTCGGATTGGGTACAGCGCCAGCAGACTAAATGGGTAGTCTTTGGCACGGCATCAAGTGTCTTAGGACTCATAGGGCTTACACTTCTATTCAGTAGCTCCGATACGCTCACCAAGTTCGGCTCGCCATACACCTTCGCGATTCTAGCAGGTATGCGCGGTTTTCTACTCCTGATTCCGCTGTCGATCGGCGTGGCGATCCTGCGCCAGCAGTTATGGAACGTAGATGTCGTCATTAATCGCACGCTGGTCTACGTTGGCCTAACTGCCAGCGTTGTCGTGATCTACACGCTCATCGTCGGAACGCTCGGATTGCTGCTCCTTCGAACGCACGACAACTTGTTCGGCAACTCCATCGTTTCGCTCTTGGCGGCGGGGTGCATCGCTGTCCTTTTTGGGCCACTGCGCCAGGGGCTGCAGCGCGGAGTTAATCGCGCGATGTACGGCGAGCGGGACGATCCATACGGTGTGCTCTCCCGTCTGGGGCTGCGGCTGGAGGCCGCGCTCGAGCCAAGTACCGTGCTGCCCACTATCGTCGAGACGGTGGCTGGGGCACTCAAGTTGCCCTACGTGGCGATCGCGATGAGGCGCGAAAACCGCTTCGAGGTCGCAGCCGCGCACGGGTCCCCCACAGGTGAGGAAACCAAGCTTCCACTTAACTACGCGGGCGACACGGTCGGGCAGCTCATCCTGAGCTCGAGGACACCCGGCGAAACGTTCTCCTCGGCTGACAGGCGTTTATTGGAGGACCTCGCTCGGCAGGCTGAGGTCGCCGTTCACGCCGTTAGGCTCAACGCTGACCTGCAGAAGTCGCGCGAGCGGCTAGTCAGCGCCCGAGAGGCGGAGCGCAGGCGCCTCAGGCGCGATCTCCACGATGGCCTAGCACCTACGCTTGCCACACTCTCCCTCGGCCTCGACGTCTCCCTGAAGCGGCTTGAGACCAATCCTCAAGAAGCAAAGGCAATGTTGAGAGACCTGAAGTCACAAACCCAAGCCGCCGTAGTCGACATAAGACGCCTGGTCTACGGTCTTCGCCCGCCCGCACTCGACGACCTAGGGCTGGTCCCGGCCATCCGCGAGCAAGCCTCCAAATATGGCAACCTGGTCGATAATCTTCCCGAAGAGATGATTGGTAGGAACGGACTTCTCTTCTCGGTGGAGACACCAGAGAAGCTTCCACTTCTGCCAGCAGCGGTGGAGGTGGCATGCTATCTCATCGCCCAGGAAGCGATAATGAACGTCGTGCGTCACTCAAGAGCCCGGAGTTGCCGGGTAAGACTCTCTATCGACGACGCCAAGGACGAGCTTGAGCTGGAGGTCACAGATACTGGGGTAGGGATACCCGAAGATCGCCGCGCCGGGGTGGGGATGAGTTCGATGGCCGAGCGCGCCGCAGAACTTGGGGGGACTTGCGTGGCCACGCCGAACCCAGAGGGCGGCACGCGCGTACTGGCCAGAATCCCGCTGATCGCCGAAAAGGAGGAGTGACGGGTAGTGAACCCATCAGAGCAACCGTTAGGCAAGACCCGTGTCCTGATAGCGGACGATCATGCCGTGTTTCGCTACGGGATGCGCACCATGCTCAACTCCGAGGCAGAATTCGAGACGGTCGGAGAAGCGTCCACCGGTGAAGAAGCCGTAGAAAAGGTTAAGGAACTCAAGCCGGACATCGTCCTCATGGACATACAGATGCCGGGTCTGAACGGTATAGAGGCTACCCGAAGGATCGTGAAAGCCGATCCGGGCATAGGCGTCGTGGTGGTGACCATGTTCGAGGAGGACGACTCGGTATTCGCCGCCATGCGCGCCGGGGCCCGGGGCTACGTCCTGAAGGGCGGCGACGCCGACGAGGTGGTGAGGGTGGTCAGGGCTGTGGCGCAGGGGGAGGCCCACTTTGGGCCGGACGTAGCGCGGCGTTTGATGAGCTTCTTCTCGACGCCCAGGCACGCTCCCTCAGAAGCGTTCCCGCAGCTCACGGCGCGCGAGGGGGAGGTCCTTGACCTGATTGCACGAGGCTTGAACAACGTAGAGATCGCCCGGCGTCTGTACCTGAGCCAGAAGACGGTTCGCAACCACGTCTCCAACGTCTTCCTGAAGTTGCAGGTGGCAGATAGGCCGCAGGCCATCGTCCGTGCTCGTGAGGCAGGCTTAGGCACGGACGAGGTCTAAGCAGTAACTACCCGCCCGAATCCTGTTGCAGGGACCATGTTGCGGAACCCTGATCGAGGTGATGGGTCGACAGTTGCGGCCGTAGGTACCCAAGACGCGCGGGGGTTCCTCGCTCACCGTGGATACCGAACCCCGATGCTAGCGATCGTGAAATATACTGTTATGCCATGATGCGTACGAGGCGATGCTAGACAGTACGGCCAGATTCAACTCTAGATCTGATAGCGAAGGCTCGAATCCTGCTCCAGCAGCCTACACCAGACCCGCAGCGAAAAACGAGCGCATCGATCTGTTTCGGAGATCTTCGGTACCGAGTAACCCGTATTCCTGGCGGAAACGTGGTTCCGCTCTTGGCAGCCTCAGCGTTCGCCTACGTCTCGCCGCGGTGCCACCGCTTCCGCGGCGTTGTAGTTGCGGACCTAGACTCATACGCCTTCGAAGGTCAGCCTACCGGGCCAGAGGCGGCCCCAATGTTCTGATCAGTTCCACGTCTCCGGCACCATTCTCGGTCAGCAGGGCACAGAAGCCGAGCACGGGTGTTCTATCAACTTCGGGGATTCGTAACCACGATGCC
>Ga0126307_10002211_pt1 | contig 13101 bp, 8 predicted proteins | sample Plot28_FD_89955 | JGI IMG/M metagenome (GOLD analysis project Ga0126307, IMG submission 89955) | Serpentine soil microbial communities from UC McLaughlin Reserve, CA, USA - Plot28 | ecosystem: Environmental > Terrestrial > Soil > Grasslands | place: USA: UC McLaughlin Reserve, Lake County...
AGACTGACCGCCATGCGTCGCACGACGCGCCCGGCGCCACCCCGACCGAACACCCCTCAACCGGCCGCCACGCGACCGCGATCACGCACCGGCGCTTGACAAATCCGCGGCCATATCAGTAGGCCGGTATGGCGATCCGCCAGATCGGGGACCGTCCACGAGAACGTGTTTGATGCCCTCGAACGCGCCCAGCTTGTGTGCGGGCTGGCGTCGATGGACGCGTCGACGCAATGCGTTCTACGCGCGTGTACGTGACGACGCACGAGCTTGTAAGGCCGTGCCGTGGAGTGGGCCGTGCGGCGTCGGGAAGAGGATCGGGACGATTGACCATCGTGGTCAAGTCGTGGGTGAAGTAGCTCCCGCGATCAACGGCGTCGAGCCGCAGGGCTAGACGGGCCAGCGTGGCTCGCTAGGGCCGAATCGCCCTGAGCCACGATCAGCGGAGCTCGGCCCGAATCGGCTTCTGATCCGCACGTCCCAGGTTCGGGTCCTAGCGGGGCGCTGGTGCGTCTGCGTGGAATCGCTGCGCTTGGGCTTCGCCCGGCGTTTCGCTGACCGCCGGCTACACGAGCACGAGGTTCACCCAGTCGTCCTGCGGGTCGACGCCATCACCGGTGACGTCGGAGACCTCGATGCGGTACGAGTTCTGGTCGGTTCCGGTCGTCCCGATCCAGCTGATCGCGATGATGTTGTCGACCGCGGTGCTGTTCGTCGAGACAAGGTCGGCGTTCGAGACGGCGACCGCGACTCGCGCCGGCGGCATGAACTGGAACCGGACGAAGTAGACGCCCGTGCCGCCGCGCCGCACCTGGACGTTGCCGCCGGCGCAGTTCGTGATCCTGTCGACGTCCGCCAGCGACGATGAGTACGTGCTGGGCATGTCCGAGTCGCCCCTGATCCGAGCCCCGCCCCACACCAGTCCGTTCTGGCATCGCATGGAAGGGACGCTCAGCGACGACTCGGCGATGTCCGAGCCCGTCAGCGTGTTGTCGGACACGTCGCTCCCCGTGATGGCGGTGACGTCGGACCCGGTGAGGCCGTTGTCGAGGACGTCGACGCCGGTCAGTGTCCCGTTGAAGATGTCGCCGCTGGTCAGCGTGTTGTCCTGCACCTCGATGCCGGGCAGCGAGCCGTCTTGCACGTCGATGCCGGTCAGCGAGCCGTCGAGGACCTCCGCCGTCGCCGCCGCGTTGTTCCCCACGTCGGCACGCGTGATCTGGCCGTTCTTGATGTCCTGGCTTAGCAGCGACTCGTCGATGACGTCCGCGCTGCCGATGGTGTCCGCCGCGTAAGCGGTGCCACCGGCCAGAACCCCAACGCACGCGATCGCCGCCATTAGGTCGTAGACCGACCGCGGACGGAGCTTCGACAACATCGTCCACCTCCTCGTGAAGCCTGGGCAGCAACTCACGGCGGCGAGGGCGGCCGCGAGCTTGGCCCGACGCTACACCCGGACCGCCACTCCAGCGCTTTTTTCTTTGCCCCGCCCGGCGCGTCCAGTCGCCGCCCCTCCGGTTCGCTCTCCGAGCGCGCTTATCAGGTCGGCGAGTCGCTTACGAACTCCATGACGGCTGGTGGGCGCCAGCACGTATGAGATGTGGGCGCGGAGTCGACCCGCGCGGCTGCCGTGGCCGCCGCCTGACCGCGGCCGAACGCGGATCAAGCGTGCGCAGGCCCCCGCTCGCCGAGGCGAGCGGGGGCCTGAGGACGCGCGTGGGACTTCGCGCGACCTAGTGGACGGCGGGGCGCGTGTGGCGGCGCTGCATGACGATCAGCGTGCCGCCGAGCGCGACGAGGCCGAGGCCGAAGAGGGCGCCGGCGCCGATGCCGGCGTCGCCCCAGTCGAGGCCGTCGCCGATGGGCAGCGCCTGCGGGTCCGTGAGCTTCACGACGACGACGTCCGGCGCGCTGAACGTGCCGCGGCCGGCCGCGGCGTCGACGGCGTCCGGCGACCGCAGGTCCTGCGCGGGGCGCTGCGCCTGCTGCTCCGCCCGGAAGGCGGCGTCGCGCGCATCGGCCGAGCGCAGGTCCTGCGTGCGCTCCTCCGCGGCGGCGATCGCCGTCGACGCGTGCATGTCAGGCCACGCCGGATAAGCCGACGCGGCGGCCGGCGCCGCGGCGATGGCGCCGGCGACGAGGGCGAGCGTGATGAGGCGGGTGACGTGAGACGGGAACATCGAACTCCTCCTGGGGTCCCGACCGCCCGGTGCGGTCTTCCCTGCAAACGGTCAGGGAAGCCGGTAGACGCGCGCCCCGCGGACCGGTAGACACTGGTAGATGCAGTTCCGGCTCCTCGGCCCGCTCGAAGTCGTCGACGGTGATCGCCCGCTCATCCTGGGCGGGGCCAAGCAGCGCTCCCTGCTGGCCGTCCTGCTGCTGCACGCGAACGAGGTGGTCGCCAGCGACCGGCTGATCGCGGAGCTGTGGGGCGAGCGGCCTCCGGCCACCGCGGCGAAGAGCGTGCAGACCTACGTCTCGCGGCTGCGCCGGGAGCTCGGCGAGCGGCGCCTCGCCACCCGCCCGCCCGGCTACGTCATCCACGTCGAGCCGAGCGAGCTGGACCTCGCCGGCTTCGAGGCCATGCTCGCCGAGGCGCGGCGCGCGGATCCGGTCACGGCCGGCGAGAAGCTGCGCCGGGCGCTCGCGCTATGGCGCGGGCCGCCGCTCGGCGACCTCGCGTACGAGCCGTTCGCGCAGACGGAGATCGTGCGCCTCGACGAGCTCAGGCTCGCCGCGCTCGAGGCGCGACTCGACGCCGACCTCGCGGCCGGCCGGCACTCCGCGCTCGTCGGAGAGCTCGAGGCGACCATCGCGGCGCATCCGCTCCGCGAGCACCTCCGCGCGCAGCTGATGCTCGCGCTCTATCGCTCCGGTCGCCAGGCGGAGGCGCTGCACACCTATCGCGCCGCGCGCCAGGAGCTCGCCGAGGAGCTGGGCCTCGAACCGGGCGAGGAGCTGCGGCGCCTCGAGCAGGCGATCCTCAGGCACGACCCGTCGCTCGAGCTGCCGGCTGCCGCGCCGGCCGCGCCGGCCGCGCCGGCCGCGGGGCCCGACCGCTCGGTGCTCGTCGTGCTGCAGTCCCTGGAGACGCTCGATCCCCTCCTCGCCGTCGCGACGCCGCTCACGGCGGCCGAGCCGCCGCACGAGCTGATCGTCGCCGCGGTCGTCCCCGCGGCGGCGATCGGTGACGCCACTGCGGCGCTGACCGAACGCCGCACCCGCCTGACGGAGCACGGTATCCCGACGCGGACGGCGGCCTTCGCGTCGCCCACTCCCGGGGAGGATCTCGTCCGCCTCGCCTCGGATCAAGACGTCGACCTCTTGCTGCTGGACGCCGGCCGCTCCCCGCTCGACGGTCCTGCTCGAGCGGTGCTCGAGCAGGCGGCGTGCGACGTCGGGCTCGTGGTCGCGGCGGGGGGCTCGCTCAGAGCCGGCCCGGTCATGGTGCCGTTCGGCGGCGCGCGGCACGACTGGGCGGCGCTCGAGCTCGGGGCGTGGGCGGCGCGGGCGACCGGCGCGCCGCTGCGGCTCATCGGCGCGGCCGCCGACGGTCACGAAGCGGGCCGCGACGCCAGCCGCCTCCTCGCCGACGCGTCCCTCCTCTTGCAGCGCACCGCGGGCGTGGCCGCCGAGCCGCTGCTCGCCGTCCCCGGGCGCGACGGCGTCCTCGTGGTCGCCGAGGACGCCGGCCTGCTCGTCGTGGGCCTCCCGGAGAGCTGGCAGCAGGACGGCCTCGGCCGCCTGCGCTCCAGGCTGATCGCCGCCCCGCCGGCGCCTACCGTGCTCGTGCGGCGGGGGCCGCGCCCCGGCGGGCTCGCGCCCCCGGAGTCCCGGACGCGCTTCAGCTGGTCGCTGACGGGGGCGCGATGACGGCAGCGCTCGGACCGGGGTCGGCCTTCGCCGGCTACCGCGTGGAGTCGGTCGTGGGCCGGGGCGGAATGGGCGTCGTCTTCCGCGCCTCCGACCTGTCACTGTCCCGGCCCGTCGCGCTCAAGGTGATCGCGCCGGAATACGCCGACGACGAGCGCTTCCGCGCGCGCTTCCTCCGGGAGTCCAGGCTGGCGGCGTCTCTGGACCATCCGAACGTGGTCCCCATATACGAGGCCCGCGAGGCCGACGGCCAGCTCTACCTCGCGATGCGGCTCGTCGAGGGCAGCGACCTGCGCACGCTGCTCAAGCGCGGCGAGGTCGAACCGGAGCGCGCGCTGGCGATCCTCGGCCAGGTCGCGGAAGCGCTGGACGCCGCGCACCGCCGGGGGCTCGTCCACCGCGACGTCAAGCCGGGCAACGTGCTGGTCGACGAGGACGGCCACGCCTACCTGACCGACTTCGGCATCACGAAGCAGGTCGGCCACGCGTCGACCGACACGGGCCAGATCGTCGGCACGCTCGACTACCTGGCGCCCGAGCAGATCCGCGGTGAGGAGGTCGACGGCCGCACCGACGTGTACGCGCTCGCCTGCGTGCTCTACGAGTGCTTCGCGGGCGCGGCCCCGTTCCGGCGTGAGACGGAGGCCGAGGTCCTGTGGGCGCACATGCAGCAACCGCCGCCGCCGCTGCCCGATCATCCCGAGCTCGACCCGGTCGTCGGGAAGGGGCTCGCCAAGGAGAGCGACGAGCGCCATGCGACCTGCGCCGAGCTCATCGCCGCCGCCCGCGCGGCGCTCGGCGGCGACGCGGCAGCGGCGCCGCCCCGCCGCCGCGTGCCCGCGGGACTCCTGCGACGCCGCCGCGTCGTCTTGGCCGCCGGGCTCCTCACGCTCGCGGCCGCCGGCGCCGCGGCCGCCGTCGTCGTCGTGGTCGACGACGGCGCACCGGAGCTGCCGGCCGACAACGGTGTCATCGCGATCGACGCGGCCGATGGCGACGTCGGCTCCTTCACGACGGCGCAGGCGGCGCCGACCAACGTCGCGGTCGGCGAGGGCGGCGTCTGGGTGCTCGACGCCGAGGACGAGGCCGTCTCGCGCCTCGACCCCGAGACCGGGCAGGTCGCGGACACGTTCCAGACGGGCCGCCGGCCGACCGACCTGGCGGCCGGCGCGGGTGCGGTGTGGGTCGGCAACGCGAGCGAGGCGGGCGCGACGGAGAGCGTGTCGCGCGTCGATCCCGGCTCGACGGCCGTCACGCGGACCGTGCGCCTCCCGTCGCCGCCGGGGGGCTCCTCCGCGTTCAGCGCCGGCTTCCCGGGCATCGCGGTGGGCGCCGGAGCGGTGTGGGCCGCCAACCCCGACAGCACGGTCTCCCGCATCGACCCGGAGACGGGGCGGATCGTGGCGACGATCGACGCCGAGGCGAAGACCATCGCGGCCGGTAAGGAGGGAGTCTGGCTCGTCGGCTACGACAACAAGCTCACGCGGATCGACCCGCGCACCAACCGCGTCGCCGACCGGATCGCGGTCGGGAGCAACCTGCTGAGCGCCGTCGCGGTGGGGGCGGGCGCCGTGTGGGCCAGCTCGGAGGAGGGGCTGCTGTGGCGCGTCGAGCCCGGTCCGCGGCCGGTCACGCGCACGATCGACGTCGGCACGGGCATCGCGTACGTCGCGTTTGGCGACGGCGCCGTCTGGACGGCCAACTGGGTCGACGGCACGGTCTCGCGCGTCGACCCACGCACCAACGCCGTGACGGCGAGCGTGGAGGTGGGTGCGACGCAGGCGCTCGCCGCCGGCGCCGGCTCGGCCTGGGTCAGCGTCGCCGGGCGCCCGCCCGACGGGACGCTGCCCGCGAGCACCTGCGGCGGGATCGCCTCGGGAGGGAGGACCCCGGACGTGCTGATCGCCTCGGACCTGCCGCTCCAAGGCCGGGACAGCGGCGGGCCGCGGGGCATGGTCGGCGCGATCCGCGCCGTCCTCGACCAGCGTCGCCATCGTGCGGGCGACTTCACCGTGGGCTACCAGTCCTGCGACGACTCGACCGCGCAGAGCGGCGGCTTCGAGCACCGCAAGTGCGCCGCCAACGCGAACGCGTACGCGCGCGGTGAGCAGCTCGTCGCCGTCATCGGACCGTTCAACTCGTTCTGCGCGCAGATCGAGATCCCGATCCTCAACGCCGCACCGGATGGCCCGCTGGCGCTGATCAGCCCCTCGAACACGCATCCGAACCTGACGCGCGGCGGCGCGCTCGCCATGCCACCGCCATATGGCGTGCGCGGCGAGCCGGGCGTCTACTACCCGTCGGGCGAGCGCAACTTCCTGCGCCTGGTCGCCCGCGGTGACCTCCAGGGGGTGGCGCTGGCCGAGTTGGCCGACGAGCTCGGCCTGCGCAAGGTCTACCTCGTCCACGACGACGTGCTCGGCGCCGCGCTGTTCACGGACGGCTTCCAGAGGAGGGCTCCGCAGCTGGGGATCGACGTGGCCGGCGACCACCCGTTCAAGGCGGAAGGCCCCTACGACGAGCTGCTGGAGCGAATCGCCGACTCGGGCGCCGACGGCGTGGTCATCGGCGGGCACCTGTACCACGGCGGCGAGCTGCTGAAGGCGCTGCGCGGGCGGTTCGGCCCGCGATTCACGGTCCTCACCGGCGACGGGTTCGCGATCGTCCCGGAGGTCAAGAAGGTCCTGGGCTCCGCCGCGAACGGCCTGTACGTCGCCGTGCCCGACGTGCCCGCGGACGCCGTCGAGCCGACCGCCGCCGGACGGCGCGTCGTGCGCGCGCTCGGGCGGAGCGCGAACGACTTCAACGTGATGCACGCCGCCGCGGCCGCCGAGGTCACCCTCGACGCGATCGCGCGCTCGGACGGGACGCGGGCCTCCGTCCTGGGCGAGCTCCGGACGGCCGAGGCGCACGAGAGCCTCATCGGCAGCTTCCGCTTCGATCGATACGGGGACATGACACCCGCGGGAGTCACCATCTGGCGCATCCGTCCGGGGAAGCCTCGCGGTGACGGTCCTTTCGCCGGGGCCGAGATCGACCGGGTCGTCTCGGTGCCCACGGACTTCGCGGAGTGAGGTGAACGCCGGGTCCGAGGGCGGTGTGCCGAAGTGAGAAATAGCTCGATCTTCGAGCGACTCGGCGCGGCGCTCGACGCCGACGGCTGCGAGACGCGCCTGGACCAGCTCGGCTAGGACGCGTTGGCGCGATCCGCGCCGAGCAGGTACCGAACGCGACGCAGCTCCTCGCGGAGCGCTCCGGCGTGACGACCGTACAGCGGTGAGTCGCCCCGCGTCAGGAGATGCTCGAGCAGCGCTACGCCGCGAGCGCCGACAGGCGCATCGGTGCGCAGAAGCGCGGCGACGCCGCGAAGGTCGTGGGCCAGGGCGAGCACGACGGGAACATGGAAGATCGGTCCGCCGGCGAGCGCCTCGATGTTCCGTCGCCTCCGCGCCGCGCGCACCAGGTCCTCGAGGGCCGCCGACAGGCGCTCCCGCGTCCGCCGGTCGAGCAGGCGCTGGCGTTCCCGCTGCACGGTCGCCAACGGCAGTCCTTCGCGGCCGTCGAGGATGAGGTCGATCGATCGCTCCCGCCGGCGCTGGCGCAGGGCGCCGGCGACGGCGGTCAGCGCCAGGAGCACGACTCCCGCGCTGACGGCCAGCGTACCTGCGCCCGCGACACCGCCCGCGTCCGCGGCCGCGCTCCCGGCGAGAAGCATGGCGACAGCCAGCCACTGCCGGGCCAGCGAGTCGAGCGACTCGCTCGTGCGGACGTAGGGATGATCGCGCCCCAGCAGCGACGCGTCGGGCCGGCACGGCGTCGGCCGAGCGCGGCCGAGCACGACCGACGGCAATCTCATGGAACGAGCCCTCGCCGGCCGTCTGACGTCGAGTCGAAGCAGCAGCGTTTCGCTGTCATCGCGGACGAAGTCGGGCGATTGAAGGAGGTCGAAGGATACGCCCAGCCCGGGGCGCGCGCCAGTGGACGCGCCCGATCCGCGTGCGAGCCGTTAGGGCTCCGCGGTCGGCGTACTGCCCGGCTGGCGCTGCTCGCGCTGGGTGACGCCGTAGCCCTCGCTCTCAGGATGCCCGTGGACTCCCTGCGTCGTCGCGAATTCCTCCTCCGGCGACAGGACGAGTCTGTGGCGGCCGGCCAATGCGAAGTAGGTGATGGCGATCACGTAGAAGATCGCCACGCCGACGACCCCGGGCCGGTAGTCGTCGTTCCAGAACAGCGAGACGAGCGAGATGGCGGCGATCACGGCGGCGACGAGGGCGCCCCATTCGTTGAGGGGGCTTCGGAACGGCCGGTCGATGTCGGGCAGCCTGCGGCGTAGCAGGATGAACGAGACCGTCTGCATGAAGTAGGAGATCACGGCGCCGAAGACGGCCATCGTCAGCAGCGCGGCTCCGACCGAGCCGCTTCCCGCCTCCCGGATGATCCAGCAGAGGCCATAGCCGATGATCGCGCCGACGATGAGCGCGACATGCGGCGTGTTGCGGCGGCCATGCGTCACGGAGAGCGCGTGGGGGTAGTAGCCGGCGCGCGAGAGCGAGAAGATGTTGCGTCCGTAGGCGAAGATGATCGTGTGGAAGCTGGCCACCAGGCCGGTGACCGCGATCAGCCCGAGCAGCGAGGCGGCTGTCCCGCTCCCGAAGATCGTCTTCAGGCCGTCGAGCAGCGGCTCGGCCGAGTCGGCGAGCCCCTCCGACCCGGGTCGGATCCCCGAGTTGAGGAAGAGCACGAGGAACGCCGTCAGGATGAGCGTCAGCAGGCCGTAGATCGTGCCGCGCGGGATGTCGCGCCGGGGGTCGTGCGATTCCTCCGCAGCGAGCGGTAGCTCTTCGATGGCCAAGTAGAACCAGATCGCGAAGGGGAACGCGTAGAAGACGCCCGGGACGCCCTCGGGGAACCAGCCCTGTTCGCCGATGGCCCAGCGGTCGAAGTCGAGCTTCGTGAGGGCTCCGATGTAGAAGACGGCGAGGATCGCGAGCGACGCGACGCAGATGAAGACGGTGAACCGGAACGTCGCCTCGATGCCGAACCAGTTCAGGCCGACGAAGACGACGTAGAAAACCGCCCACCAGACCCCGGCATCGATGCTGACGCCGAATAGGTCGTCGAAGATCGACTGCATGTAGCCGCCGATCCCGACGGCGATCACCGCCGGCGTCACGACGTACTCAATGGTCTCGGCCACGCCGGTCGTGAACCCGCCCCACGGTCCCATCGCCGAGCGGGCGAACGAGTACGCCCCGCCGGTGTGCGGGAGCGCCGGAGACATCTCGGCGATCGAGTAGCACAGCCCGAAGTACATGACCGTGATGACCACCGTGGCGACGAGCAGGCCGCCGAAGCCGTACGCCAGCCCGAAGTTCCATCCGAAGAAGTCACCGGAGATGACCGCTGCGACGCCCAGAGCCCACAGCGACCAGACGCGCGCGTGCCGGCGAAGCTTGCGCTTGTCGAAGTAGTCCGCGCCCGCGTCGCGGTAGGTGACGTACGACCTCGGCCTGCTCCCCTCCACTGGAACCTCCGGCCTCGAGCCTGAACTCCGCCCTCGGGCATTGAACCGCCAACGCGGTGCGCTCGTCAAGGGACGCCGGCGCGCTTCGCCATCTCGCGACTTCGCTCGATTTCCGGCGCCGTCCAGCGCGCTGCGCGCGCAGTCATCAAGTCCTCGGGGCGAATTCCGCCGTGTGTCCGATCCGCAAAATCCCAGGTCGAGTCCTCGGCGCGGTGCTGTTTGCGCTGCGACTCACAGCGGCGCTGTCACGCCGTCGTCAGCGCGTGCTCACGACGAGCTCCTGCGACCCGCCGCCGGACGCCGTGACCAGCACCTCCCGACCCCGGTTGGTGACCCGCTGCCGGTAGTCGACCGGCGTGCCGTTGAGCCGAACGCCGCGGATGCTCGTGCCGAGCGGCAGCGTGTGGCCGATCGTCAGTGCGGCGGTCACGTGGGCCGTGACCGTCGTGCGATACGCGCCCGCGCCGGCGGAGGCGCTGACATCCACCGAGCCGCCGCCGACGCGGATGTCACTGCCCGCGATGCCAGGCGAGCCGGGCGGCACCTGCGGGGTGACTTCCAGCCGCGACCGTCCCATGTCCGGTCGCACGCCCAGCTGCTGGTGGACGACCGGCCAGGCCGTTCCGTAGTTCCCCCACGCCTGAAGCACCATCGCGCGGTCGTAGAACGGCCGGTCGATCGAGCGCCCGTAGTCCGGCGACGGCGCGATCTCGGGCATGGCTCCCGGCTGCTCGTCCGCGTCCGGCAGCTGGAGCCGGCGATTCGCTGTCGTGAAGCGCTGCTGCTGGCCGGCGCCGAGGCGGCCGTAGTTGCCCTCGCCGACCGCCATGACGGCCGTGTTCAACGTGAAGATGCTTCGCTCGGCTGGCACCGTCGATGTCGCCGGGTCGCAGCCTGGCGCGCCGGTGTGGAACAGGCCGTAGTCGTTCCCGTAGCACGGCGTCTCCCGGAGCGCCAGGGCCGCGTTCCCGTTGCCGCGCGCGGCGAGCCCGGGTACGGGGACGCCGCCGCGCACCAGCTCGATCTCCATCGGCGTCACCCCGATCCAGTGCCGCTGCTGGACCTTGACGTCGCCCGGGTCGTCGAGCGAGTCGGCGTACTGGGGCACCTCGGGCATCCACCAGGCGGTTTCGAAGGCCGCCTCCATGGCCTGTGCGCGCTGCTCCGCCCACGACAGGGTGGCGGCGTCGCCCTTGCTGCGAGCCATGTCGGCCAGGTCGCGCAGCCCTCGGATCGTCGCCACGGTCACGTCGAGCTTCTCCTCGCCCATGCCCGCCCGCTCGACGTTCCCGAGGCCCTCCGGCCACAGGTCGCCGTCGCTGTCGAGGGTGGAGAACACGTAGTCGAGGTTGCGCTTGGCGAACCCGTACAGCTCGTCGCGGAATCCGTTGTCGCCCGTCCAGCGCCAGAGCAGCGCGACGGCGCTCGGGAACTTGGCGGTCTCGTCGGTGTTGCCGGCGTCTGAGAGCGCGCCGAAGTAGACGGACCCGTCGGTCACAACCTCGTGGACCACCTTCCCGGAGCTGCCGTTGAGCAGCACGCTGACGTCGCGCAGGGCGCGCAGGTGGTCCTTGATCGGCTCGAACTGGCCGACGGCGACGCTCGCGAAGGCGGTGAACTCGCCGTCGGTCGCGAACAGCCACGGGTAGTCCGGGAATCCCGCGCCGACGAACCGCGCCTGCGCCACCGTCCCCGCGGGAGCCGGATAGGCGCGACCCTCGTCGACGTCCCGCACGGCCAGCTCATGGGCGACCTGTACTGAATCCGCCAGGTTCTGCTTGCTCCAGTCGATGCCCTCGGCGAGACGCGGGTCGCCGGGCAGAGACAGGCGCGTCCGCCCCGCCAGCGCCTCGCGCTCGGCCACCTTTGCGCCGAGGGCGGCTTGGGGGTCGGTCAGGACGGCCGCCAGCTCCGAGCGTGCCGCGTCGGTGCTGCGGTCGGAGCCGGCCACGCCGAACCACACCGTGCGCGTGGAGCCGGCCGGGACGCTGACTTCGTAGCGGAGCTCGCCACCCGCGCCCTTGCCGGCGGCCGAGTCGTCGCACTCGGCCGGGGCGGGGCCGTCGGTCGGGCAGATCACCGGCGGCTCCTGCGGACCGCGGAAGCCGCCGCCTTCCGCATGGGCGATCGCGGCCAGGTTCGAGCCGACCACAGCGGTCCAGTCGTGGGGCTGCGCGTCCGCCACGGGCGGCGTGCCCTTGTCGGTGAACACGAGCCGCCGGCCGTCGAAGCCCGCCTGGTCGGGCAGGTTGAACGCGGTGGCGGAGGGCGTGGTCCAGCCCCACGGGTAGGCGCTCATCAGCTCCGAGTGGGCCTGCATCCGCAACGTGAAGCGCTGAGCGCCGCGCGGAGCCGTGAAGCGCAGGCCGATCACTGCCGCCCGGCGGCCGTCGGGCACGAAGTCGGTCCGCGTGACCTGGAGGGAGCGGCTCCCGGGCAGCGCCATCCGCACGTAGCCCGGACCGCTCGTGAAGGAGGTGGCCGGGCCGAGCCACGCGTCGTCCACGCCGAACCAGATCCCGTCGAGCAGCTTCAGCGGGGCGGACCAGATTCCACCCATCTCGCCACGGATGTGCCACCCCATCGCGGGAAAGCGGCCGTCCTCGGCACCAACGACGTACGCCTCGGTGCCTGCGGCGACGTAGCGCCGGTCGTCGAGGCGGTTGCTCGTCGACAGCTCGGTCGACGCGGTAGCGGTGGCGGCGACTGCGGGCAACAGCCCCGCGGACAAGGCCAATGCAAGGCAGGCGCGGCGCGAGCGCTGAAGAGACATCTGCGGTCCTCCCCGGACAGCGGCGCGCAGCGGGTGCCACGCGGCGCGTATCGCGCCTACCCGAGCGGCCGAGACATCATGCGCCCGTGTCCCGTTGACCACTTGACGGCCGGATCCGACGGACAGGGGCAGGCGTGGAACAACGCAGAAAGGCGTCGTGCACCATCGGCGCCTCGCTGGGGTGCTGCGGACAACGCATTAGGCAAGGTCGGTCACGGCGGCACCCTCAACGACCGTCGCGGGCACCGGTGAAACTGGTTCTCCGGCGAGCGGCGGCAGGGCCACGAAGACGCTGCAGGACGCCGGGCACCTGACGGTCGACCGCGGGATGCGCTACTCGCCGAGTACTTCACCCAGCGGGTCTGGGCGCTTCGCTACCGCGCCGACTAGACCCGCTGGCTACCCCTTGGTCTCGCTCAGAGCCCCAGCTTGTCGGCCACGCCTCCGCCGAGTCCGCCCGCGAGGTCGCCGGGGTCGATCCCGAACTTCTCCAAGAGGCCGGCGTGCTGCTCGGTGTCCACCTGGTCGGGCAGCTCGCCCTCGGCCTGGGCGGCCTGGTCGTCCTGGCCGCGCGAGCGCAGCAGTTCGAGGATCTGGTCCTTGGGAATCTGCATGGGGTCTCCCTCGATCGGTTGTCGGCGAGCGTGCCCGGGAGGCGCCGGGCAGCCACGGGCGTCGTCACTTCGCGGACCGGCTGCGGATCGCCAAGGTCCTTGCTTTCGCCCGGCGCCGGATGAGAGGGTCGCGGCATCCCCAACCGTGAGGAGCGGTCCTGCCCAAGTACCTCATCGAGGCGTCCTACTCGCTGGAGGGCGTGAAGGGCGTCCAGCAGGCCGGCGGGACCAGCAGGCGCGATGCAGTCGCGCAGGTTGCCGAGAGTGTGGGAGGCCAGCTCGAGAGCTTCTATTTCGCCTTCGGTGACCATGACGTCTAC
>Ga0126307_10002213_pt1 | contig 13092 bp, 5 predicted proteins | sample Plot28_FD_89955 | JGI IMG/M metagenome (GOLD analysis project Ga0126307, IMG submission 89955) | Serpentine soil microbial communities from UC McLaughlin Reserve, CA, USA - Plot28 | ecosystem: Environmental > Terrestrial > Soil > Grasslands | place: USA: UC McLaughlin Reserve, Lake County...
GATGCTGAAATTGCATTTGAACTTCATATAGAGAACTTAAAGAATAAAGGCGTTGACCTCACTGAACTACAAATTCCCCTTACCACTCCTCAGGAACAACCAAACAAACCTTTAAAAAGAAAAAAATATTTTCTTATAGCGTCATTTTGCGTTGCCTGTCTTTTAATTGTTACCGGGTTTATATGGAAGTATAGCTCCAAAGAAATTGTTTCGCTTCCAAACAAATCGTATAGCGAAATCTCAACCAGGCTAGGTTCCAAAACCAGACTCGTTTTGCCTGACAGCTCAATAGTCTGGCTAAATGCCGGCAGTAAGCTTACTTATAGTGAAAACTTTGGTACCACTAACCGCAATACAACTCTAAGTGGCGAAGCTTACTTTGATGTTAAGAAGAGTAGTACGCCTTTTATCATTCATGCCAACGGTCTGCAGATTAAAGTATTAGGAACTGCTTTTAATGTAAAGTCTTATCCCAATGAGAAAACAACCGAAACAAGCCTAATCAGGGGACGTGTTGAAATAACAAACACTAAAAGGCCAGGAGAAGTTTTTATTCTGAACCCAAACGAGAAGCTCATTATTTCCAATGAATTAAAAGAAGAAAAGACCGGGGTTAAACATAAAATCGAACCAAAAGTGGTAAAAGGTGCTTTAACAGTTACGGCAGATAATACCGTCGTTGAAACTTCATGGGTAGAAAATAAACTCATATTCCAGGATGAATCTTTTGAAGAAGTTGCGAGAAAAATGGAGCGATGGTATAATGTAAGAATAGAGATCAAAGATGAAGAACTGGGGAAATTAAATGTAGGAGGCGGTCCTTTTGAAAATGAAACCATACAGCAGGCTTTAGTGGCTTTGCAGATTGCTTTCCAATTCAAGTTTACAATGAATGACAACTATATTACTATAACACGCTAAACGATTTGCTTATGAATACGAACACTTCCTGAAAATTCACTAATGGTTTAATAAAAAGACCAGGAATACTTGAAACTAACTTATTAACTTATAATATATAGTATGAAAAAAAGAGGACATTCTGCTTATTTGAAATATTTTTCATTTATAAAAATCAGCAGGCTTATGAAACTGACGTGTGCATTTATGCTGCTTTTTTGCTTGCACGTATCTGCAGGGGGCCATACCCAGGACAGAGTTACGCTGAATCTTGAGTCGACAGATCTGAAAAAAGTGCTGGCTGAGATTCAAAAGAAAACCAACTACCGTTTTCTATATAACCAGGCGTTGATAGACAAAAAAAAGGTAGACGTGCATGTAAGGGATGCGGAAGTACCATCTGTATTGAACACCATATTTGAAGGTACAGGCATTGGCTACCAGATTTTAGACAATAAATTGATTGTATTAAAAGCCTCTGTTGACGGACAAAAAATAGAAGTTCGGGAAATACGGGTTACCGGGAAAGTAACAGGACAAGAAGGCCAACCGCTGGCTGGTGTTTCTGTTACGGTAAAGGGAACATCTATTGGCACCGCTACAGATGCAGGCGGCAACTATAGCCTGACTGCACCTGACGGAAGTACGACGCTGGTATTTTCTTCAATCGGTTATGAAACCCGTGAAGTTGCTATTAGTGGCCAGTCTACAATCGACGTTTCTCTTATAGCTGCGCGAAACGCTCTGGATGAGGTTGTAGTCATTGGTTATGGTACTGCTAGTAAAAGGGATCTTACCGGCTCTATAGCAAAAATTTCAGGTAAAGAGGTTGCAGACAAGCCTAATACGAACCCAGTAAGTTCTTTGCAAGGTAAAGTAGCCGGTTTATCTGTTGTTAATAATGGAACACCTGGCAGCGCACCCGATATCCGCATTAGAGGTACTATCAGTATAGGATCGGTAAGTCCCCTATTTGTGGTTGATGGAATTTTCAATGATAACATCGACTACTTAAATCCTAACGATATTGAATCTATCGAGATTTTAAAAGATCCGTCCTCACTTGCCATCTTTGGAGTTAGAGGCGCCGCAGGTGTAATAGCCATTACAACTAAAAAGGCGAAAAGCGGACAGGTTTTGATAAATCTGAACACATCGTATGGTTTCAAAAAATTGGTAGATAAAATTGATCTTATTGATGCTGCAGGATTTAAAGAATTATATGATGAAGAAAGAGCGAACCTGGGCATTACAATTCCGTTTGATTACACACCATGGACTGCCAATACAAATTGGGTGGATGCTGTGACGAGGACGGGCCATTTTAATTCTAACAACATAAGTGTATCTGCCAGTACAGATAAGAATAAATTCAATATGGGTGTTGGGTATTTGTCAGATGAAGGCGTGATTAGACATGAAAAACTGCAAAAAATTCTTCTTTCGCTCAGCGATGAATTTAAGGTTAGTAAAGCCATAAGACTTGGATTCAACTTTAATGGTGCAAGACAAAGCCTTCCATATGACGCAACGTGGGTTTTGGATGCAGCAAGAAAAGTTATCCCCGGTGTGTCTGCAGGAACAAAGTCTGTTTATACCAAAAATCCTTATGGCATTGATAGCGGATATTACGATTTGTATTATGCACTACCCGCTATTCAAAATTCAGGTGTTGTAAATCCTTTGATTGAGGTAGAGAATGAATGGGACAAAAGAAAAAGCATAGAGTATAGAACTGTTGGGAGCGTTTTTGCAGAAATAGCTTTCCTGAAAAGCTTCAATTTCAGGGCAACCTTTTATGGTGATTTGAGTAATGTTAACACAAGAAGATACAGACCTTTATATTCTGCTTATGATGCGGCCGCTAATGCTGCATTCCCCTATACAAACTTCACTTCTGTAAATGAAAATGATCAAACATGGAAAAAATACCAGCAAGATTATATTCTGAATTATAAAAGGACCGTGGGCGATCACAATATTTCAGCCGTTGCCGGCTGGACCACGTACTACTTTGGTAACTTCAACCGCACTGGCTCAATAAAACAAAGTGGTACTCCCATTCCCGATGATGAGAGATTCTGGTATGTAAACAGCGGTCCCGTTTTTGGAGACCCATTAACAAGACTGGCTGACGGTGATCAAAGAGAAAGGAGTACTGCTTCTGCATTGTTCAGAGCTTTATACAATTATAAGAATAAATATTACCTGAACGGATCTTTCCGCAGAGACGGGTCTTCCCAGATTTCACCAGCTAACCGCTGGCAGAACTTCTGGGCTGTAGGAGCTGCCTGGGAATTAAGCAGGGAAGCATTTATGGCCAATCAAACTTTTTTTGATTTTTTAAAACTGAAGGGCTCTGTAGGAGTTCTGGGAAACCAAAATACGTATGGATACGACTACCCATATTATCCAGGATTAGTACAGGGAAGTGCTGCTGTTTTTGGACCTGATCCCCAAAACCAATTTGTTTACAACGCCAATTCACAAGCTTATTTGCCTAATCCTAACTTGAAGTGGGAGACTGTCAATGCAAAAGAAGTAGGTGTAGAACTGAGTGCATTTAAAAACCGCTTGCGTTTTGAAGCCGCGTATTTTAACAAGGTAACCAACGATTTGATGACGTTCATCCCCGGTACCCAAGGTGTAGCCAATGGTTTGGATAATATAGGCAGTATTAAGAACAGTGGATTTGAATTTAGTGCGGGCTGGCACCAAAGCCTGAATAAAGATCTTTCTATATCCATCAATGGAAATTTAACTACTTATAAAAACGAAGTATTGGAACTGGCCACAAAAGAGTTCTCTATTCAGCAGGGCCTGAGCAGAACTACAGTAGGATACCCAATAGGTTATTTTTATGGATATATTGTCGAAGGCATTTATCAATCTAACGCCGATAAGGCCAAATCTCCTGTGGTTACAGACTTTACGTACGGACCTGGCGATTTGAAATATAAAGATGTGAACGGAGATGGCGTCATTTCTGCTGCTGACAGAACATATATAGGCAACCCTACTCCTGATTTTGCGTATGGAGGTTCTGTAACTATCAATTTTAAAGGATTTGATTTAGGGGCCGATTTTAACGGTGTATACGGAAATGAAGTATACAGAAATTGGGGTAGTACTGAGTCACCTTTCCAAAGAGTAAACTACCCGGCATTTAAAATCAACAGGTGGCATGGACCGGGAACTTCTAATTGGGATCCGATTTTAGGACAAAACCATCGTATCAACTATGAGGTATCTACATATGCCCTTGAAGATGGAAGCTACTTTAGAATTAGAAATCTGCAATTAGGTTATAATCTAAAACAAAGCGTGCTTTCCGGCTTGAAGATAAAGAGCCTGCGGGTTTTTGCAAATGTTCAAAACCTCAAAACCTGGAAAAATAATTCGGGTTACACTCCTGAGTTTGGCGGAAGTGCTATTTCATTTGGAGTGGATAATGCCGGTGGTGCTATCCCAATGGTAACAACTTTTGGTTTAAACGTAACCTTTTAATAAATAAATATTGAGAAATGAAAAAAGGTAAAAATATTATATGGACTTTGATGCTTGCTGCACCCCTGTTGTTTGCAGTAAGTAGTTGTAAAAAGTTTTTAGACCGGAAACCACTTACCGCTACCTTGGATGACGTAAGCAAGGGCGGACTGGAAGGACAAATTCTGGGTATGTACAACAATCTTAGAAATAGTGCCGGTTTTACAAGCATTCCTTTCCTGGCGATGCATGGCTTTCGTTCTGATGATGCCGTTAAAGGAAGTGAGCAATCGGACGGTGCCGAATGGGTTGCTCCATTTGACCAGTTTCAGTATGTAAAGGACCTATGGGCTACGAATGTTTATTGGGATGATCATTACTCGTTAATAAACCTGGCAAATACAGCTTTGCAAACAGCAGATTCTTTAAAGTTAAGCGATCCTACATCGGTAAGTCTTATTGCAGAGGCCCGTTTCCTTAGAGCCTTTTCCTATTTTGACCTCGTGAGAAGTTATGGTGAAGTTCCAAAAATTGATTTCAGAGTTTATGAAGCTTCTCAGGCCAATGTTGCGAAAGCTCCTATTGCAGAAATTTATAAGTTAATAGACGAAGATGTACAATTTGCCGAACAACATCTTCCCTCAGTCCGTGAAAGTCAGTACATAGGCAGGGTAACAAGCGGAGCAGCTTATACACTGCATGCTAAAGCGCACCTTTTTAGGGGTAATTGGGGACAAGCTTTAGGCTTTAGCCAGACGGTGATTAATTCAAAACTTTATTCTTTATATACACCTTATTGGAAAATATTTAAAGAAGAAGGAGAAAATTCCAGTGAATCTATTTTTGAAATTCAATCTTTTGTTTCCCCAAATGGAGCTCAAAATTACGGTTCCATATATGCCACTACCATGGGTGTGAGACAATCTACTGCGTCAGGCTGGAACCTTGGCTGGGGATGGAATACCCCAACAGACGATTTAGTAAATGCGTATGAAGCAGGTGATCCAAGAAAGGCTGCAACCATTTTATTTGCGGGACAATCTGATGATCCCTCCTCGGGAGGATATGGAAGAACATTACCCGCTGCCGCGCCTGCGGGCATTCTGTTTAGCAAATACTATAATAAGAAAGTATATGCCGACCCGGCAAGACAAAGAGCGACCGGTTTGTTAGACCAGGCTCCCTGGATCAATCAGAGAATTTATCGCTACTCCGACGTGATACTAATGGCAGCAGAAGCGGCTAATGAACTTGGAGATGGTAAAACGGCCGAAACTTTATTAGAACAGGTTAGAGCGAGGGCGCGAGGCGGCAATTCAACCGTATTGCCAAAAATCACCTTTGTCGATAAAAATCAAATGAGAACCGCAATTAAAAAAGAAAGACGGGTGGAGTTTGGTATGGAAGGCGAACGGTTCTTTGATTTGGTAAGGTGGGGAGATGCTGTTGCTGTTCTGGGTCCTTTAGGTTATCAAAACCGTAACAGGTACTATCCTATACCACAGCCGGCAATTGATAAATCAGGTGGGAAACTTGTCCAAAACCCCGAGTATTAATTTCGAAAACTAAAAGAAATAATATGAAATTATATAGAATTTTATTGTTTGTAAGCCCGTCATTACTGGCATTTGGACTCCTGTTCACTTCTTGCCAAAAGATGGAAAGACCAGAACTAAAGGAGCTGATTTTGGACCCAGCCCCACCTCCTTACAATGAATTAAAAAGTTTTTGGTCCTTCGAAAACAATACAAACGATGGGGGTGAAAATAAACTTGGAGGTACTCCTGCAAACGTCTCTTATGTTACAGGCATAAACGGGCAGGCGCTGAAAATAGGGACCGGCGGATATTTACTTCTAAAGTTAACAGAGAAGAATTCATACCCTAATGGGTATGTTGGCTCTCCTGCAGATACACTAGCGAACCTTGAGAGTTATACACTCGCTTTTTGGATGAATGGAGTTGGCCCGGTTGACGGAGGGGCCCAGGGATTGTTTTCTATTTCTAACAAGAATGAGTTTTGGGGCAACCTTGATTTGTTCCTCGAAAATAACAATAACGCGGCTGACCAATCAGAAGCTTTCTTGAAGGTGCATATGTTTAATCTTAATGCTTCCGACGGCAAGGGGGAACAATGGAACGAAGTAAAAATTCCTGGTGCATTAAATAAATGGACCCATATTGCCGTAACTTATAATGCAGCCAATTCCCAATTCAGTATATATGCTAATGGACAGCCAACTGCTATTAACAATAAAGTATTGGATGGCGGCAATTATAAAGGCCTTAAGTTTAAAGACGTCAACGGCATGGTGTTGGGAACCTATCAGTTCCAAACCAATCCAAGTCTAACAACTACTCATGGAGCAGAGGGATGGGCCAGGTCTTTTAATGGCTCTCTCGACCAATTCCGCATTTATGACCGGGCTTTAACACCAGCAGAAATAACTGATCTTTTCACCACAAAAAAATAGGTTCGTAATCACATAGGTAAAAAGGGTTGCAATTAATGAATGCAACCCTTTTTATTACTTATCCTGTCAAAACTTATGTTACAATTGAAAAGCCCTGTTCAGAATTAATGTTGTTATGGTAATTTCTAAACCTGCTATTCTCTCTATTTTTCTTTCTATTTTGATTACTTCCTGTAATCACTCAAACGAATTATTCAGTTCCCTTTCTCCTTCCGAAACAAACATTTATTTTGAAAATAGGCTTGAAAAAAAGAAGCTATTCAACATTTTATATTACTTATATTATTATAATGGTGGCGGTGTCGCCACAGGTGATATCAACAACGATGGCCTGACAGATATTTACTTTACAGCCAATAGTAAAGGGCACAATAAGCTTTATCTAAACAAAGGCAACTTTAAATTTGAAGACATAACGGAAAAAGCAGGAGTTGCAGGCCTATCAGATTGGTGCAGTGGAGTAACGATGGCTGATATAAATGGCGATGGCAAGCTTGACATATATGTATCCGCTGTCAGCCAGGCACATAATCTCAAAGGACATAATGAGCTTTACATCAATAATGGAAACAATACTTTTAAGGAAAGTGCTGGCTTGTACGGATTAGATTTTTCGGGCTTTACTAGTCAAAGTGCATTTTTTGACTATGATCACGATGGAGATTTGGACTGTTATGTTTTAAATCAATCTCATAAGCCTAATGAGAATATCGTAGATACTTCTTACCGTAAAAAATATGATCCTTTTGCAGGTGACAGGCTTTATCGTAATGACATGAACACGTCCATAAAAAAGTTTACAGACGTTTCAGCTCCATCAGGCATTTCTCAAAGCAGTCTCGGATATGGCTTAGGTTTGGCAATTGCTGATATCAACAACGATGGATGGGAAGACATCTATGTTGGAAATGACTTTCATGAAAACGACTATTATTATGTAAACAACGGAAACGGCACTTTCACTGAAAGCGGTGCAAAAGTGTTTAACCATTACTCCCGTTTTAGTATGGGAAATGATGTGGCAGATTACAATAACGATGGTCAGTTAGACATAGTAACTGTAGACATGCTACCCAATGACGAGAAAGTTTTGAAAACATATGGGAGTGACGAAAATGCAGATATTTACAATTTTAAAATTGTAAGAAACGGCTTTCAATATCAGTATTCTAAAAATTGCTTACAACGAAATAATGGTGATGCCACCAGTTTTAGCGAAGTAGGTTTGCTTAGTGGCATATCGGCCACGGACTGGAGTTGGTCTCCTCTTTTTGCTGATTTTGATAACGACGGGAACAAAGATCTTTTTATTTCAAGTGGCATAGTAAAACGTCCGGTAGATATGGACTTTGTTAGGTACATCTCCAACCTGTACATGCAAAAAGGTTTAAATCAAACGGATAAATATGATGCCGAAGCCCTGGAGAAGATGCCGGACGGAAGTTCACATCCTTTTTTATTTAAAGGAGATGGGAAATGGAGTTTTAAAGATGTTAGTGACGAATGGGGAACCGGTAAAATGAAGGGCTATTTCAATGGAGCTTCTTATGCAGATTTGAACAATGATGGCAATGTGGATCTTATCATAAATTGTATTGATGCTCCGGCAGTAATATTAAAAAATAACGCTGCCAAAAAAAATTATATTTCTATATCTTTTAAAGGAGAAGGCTTAAATACAACGGGTATCGGTGCCAAAGCGTATTTATTTACGAAAGGTAAAATGCAATATCAACAATTGATGGCGACGAGAGGATTTCAATCTTCGTCTGATATGAGATTACATTTTGGCCTGGGTACTGAATCAAACATAGACAGCATGTTAATCGTATGGCCCGATCAAAAATACCAGGTACTAAAATCTATAGCTGCTAACAAGCTATTGACGATTTATCAGAAGGAAGCCGCAGGTAAATTTGAACATACTGCCTGGTTCACGACATCGCCCGAGTTGCTAACCTCCATTAATATAAAATTAAATTGGCAGCATAAGGAAAACGACTTTATTGATTTTAATAGGCAATATCTTATTCCTCATTCCCTGTCTACCAGGGGACCTAAATTGGCAATAGCTGATGTAAATGGCGATGGGCTGGACGACTTTTATGCTTGTGGGGCTAAGGACCAGTCGGGCGCATTAATGATACAAAATCCAAATGGATCATTTTCCCCGGCAGATTCCGTACTTTTCAACGAAGACGCAGCTTGTGAAGATGTTGATGCTATATTCTTTGATGCTAATGGAGATAAATTTCTTGATTTATATGTTGTAAGTGGAGGAAATGAATACAGTGGAAACCATCCTGCCTTATTAGATCGGCTATATCTAAATAACGGAAAAGGACATTTTACAAAATCAGCAAGTTCACTGCCTTCTATATTTGAAAATAAATCTTGTGTATCGGTTGCCGACATAGATAATGATGGAGACAATGATATTTTTGTAGGCAATCTTGCCGATGCTAAAGCCCATGGTGTTCTTCAAACTTCCTATTTGCTCCTCAATGATGGAAAAGGAAACTACACTCTTGCCAATCAAAATATTATTGCACTGAACAACCTGGGAGTTGTGACTTCCGCTTCCTTTACAGATATTAATAAAGACGGATGGAAGGATCTAATTGTAGCCGGTGAGTGGATGCCTATTACCCTTTTTATTAATAAGCACGGCTTATTTGAGCAGTCCTCTATTCCTCATTCTTCAGGCTGGTGGCAAACGCTCTTTCTTGATGATGTAAATGGTGATGGACATATGGATATATTGGCAGGGAATTGGGGATGTAATACTAAATTCTGGAGTGGCAAGAATGGCCCGGTTAAACTATATGTCTCTGACTTTGATAGGAACGGGCAAATAGACCAATTACTTTCTTATACGGCAAAAGGAGAAGAGTATCCGTTCTTAGCTAAAGATGAGATGGAAAAAGCTTTACCCGTTCTAAAAAAACATTACTTGCTGTACGCCGACTATGCGGGGTTGCCTATGAAAGATGCATTTTATGGGTTTGCAGAAACGGTAAAACCTTTAGAGGCAGAAAGGATGGCTTCTGCTGTCTGTTACGGTAATGGCAAAGGTGGTTTTACAATTAACGACTTACCGGCAGCGTTGCAACTTGCACCTATATTTTGTTTTCAGAAAATAGACTTCGTATCTCCTGTGGGCAACCTGTATTTAAGCGGGGGCAATTTTTTTGATGTCATTCCTTATGAAGGAAGATACGATGCACAGGCACTAGCCTTATTCACTGCCGCAAATAATAAATTTAACTACATGCCGCAACACGATTTAATAGGAATAAAAGGACAAGTAAGAGATATTAAATGGATTCACACAGTGGCCTTCGGTGATATAGTGGCAGTAGCAAGAAATAATGAACCGCTGATGTTTCTAAGGCCCAAATAAAGTGAAATTGGTTTCAGAACATGAGTAACAAAATAATTTCGAGAATGAAATGGCCAAAGTTAATAAATCTGATAGCGCTCGTCTTGTTGGTTGGCTGTGGGAAAAAAACAGCAGACGGAGGAAACCAGCCAGCTGCCAGTTTCATTTTAAATTCATGGTCATTGAACGGTGTTTCGGCCCAACCCGTTTATAATGTACCCCCGGTTCCTGTAATTCGTTTTAGCTTCTCCTCTCCCATTAACAGGTCTACGGTTAACAATAGCATTTCCCTTTCACAAAATACTGCACCGGTACTTTATACAGTTAATTATTTCAATGGCGATAGCACTCTATTGGTTTCACCGTCAGCGCCTTTGGTGCCTCTTACCACCTATAAGATTTCTTTATCCAACAATCTGCAATCGTCGCAGGGCGGAAAATTAGTAGCGGGCATCGACATCAACTTTAATACGGCTATTGACTCTTCTGACAAGTTTCCACAAATAAGCGATTCAGCTTTGGTAGAATTAGTACAGAAACAAACTTTCAGGTATTTCTGGGACTTTGCGCATCCCGTAAGTGGGTTAGCAAGAGAAAGAAGTAATGGTGACAATAGAGTAGTAACATCGGGTGGCTCAGGCTTTGGAGTTATGGCGATCATTACCGCTATCCATCGGGGTTTTATTAGCCGCAATCAGGGTGTAACCCGAATGCAAACAATTGTTGGTTTTTTAAAAAATACCGCTCAAAAATTTCACGAGGCTTTCCCTCACTGGCTTGATGGACAAACTGGCGCTGTGTTTCCTTTTAGTCAAAAGGATAATGGAGCCGACCTGGTGGAAACCTCCTATCTGATGCAAGGCCTTCTCTGCGCCCGTCAATATTTTAATGGTGGCGACGCTGCAGAAACAACTTTGCGCAATGACATCAATGCTATCTGGCAAGGCGTTGAATGGAATTTTTTCAGAAAGAACAATGAAAATGTTTTGTATTGGCACTGGAGCCCCAGTTATAACTGGGATATAAACATGCCTGTCAGGGGATGGAATGAGGCCTTGATCACTTACGTGTTAGCTGCCTCCTCTCCTGCTTATTCTATTCCAAAAATTGTTTACGATAATGGATGGGCCCAAAGCGGTGCGATAAAAAATAATGGAACATTTTACGGGTATACTTTGCCTCTTGGCCCTAATTATGGAGGTCCGTTATTTTTTAGCCATTATTCTTTCTTAGGAATTAATCCAAAAGGCCTGGCAGATCAATATGCCAACTATGAAACGCAGGTTGTCAATCATACAAAAATTAATTACGAATACTGCAAGGCAAATCCTAATAATTATTACGGCTATAGTGATCAATCCTGGGGACTAACGGCAAGTGATATACCCAACAGCTATAGTGCCAGTTCACCAACCAATGATATAGGTGTAATTGCACCAACCGCGGCACTGTCGTCTTTTCCTTATACTCCTGTTGAATCTATGAAAGCCTTAAAGTTTTTTTATTATAAACTGGGAGATAAACTTTGGGGAGAATACGGTTTTAGGGATGCGTTTAGTTTAAAAGAACCATGGTTTGCTAATTCATATTTAGCTATTGACCAGGGGCCCATTGTAGTGATGCTAGAAAACTATCGAAGTGGTTTATTATGGAACCTGTTTATGAGCTGCCCCGAAGTTAAAACAGGAATGAAAAACCTGGGATTTCAAAGTCCGTACTTATAAACATTAAATTATCTAATCGAATAACTGCAAATGAAAAGGATAGTTATACTGCTTTTTTTTGTGCTTCCGCTATTTGCCCCTGCGCAGAACAATAGCTTATCTAAAATAGTTGAGAGGCCCAAAAATCTTTCTGATTCTGCTTTATTAGACGTTGTACAAAAACAAACCTTCCGCTACTTCTGGGATTTTGCACATCCTGTAAGTGGGCTGGCAAGAGAAAGAAGCAACGAGGCTTACAATTATGGTTCAGAAGTAGTTACTACAGGCGGCACTGGGTTTGGCGTTATGAGTGTGATTGTTGCTACGGAAAGAAAATGGATTAATAGGGACACCGCTGCAAAGTTTCTTCTGAGGATGGTTAACTTTTTATTGAAGGCAGATTCTTATCACGGTGTATTTCCTCATTGGTTAAATGGTTCCACCGGGAGAACCATCCCGTTTAGTCGTAAAGATGATGGAGCCGACCTTGTTGAAACTTCATACCTTTTCCAGGGATTGCTTTGTGCAAGACAATATTTCCAGGGCGAAAACAGGACTGAAAGAGAATTACGTAATCGCATTGGATGGATGTGGAATGATATCGAGTGGAATTGGTTTACGAAAGGCGGTGAAGAAGTTTTGTACTGGCACTGGAGTCCCAATAATGGTTGGGCTATGAACTTTCCCGTGCGTGGATTTAATGAATGCCTGATCATGTATGTTTTGGCGGCATCCGGAGAAAGATACCCGGTAGCAAGTTCTGTATACCATCGTGGTTGGGCACAAAGCAACTTTTTTAAAAACGGTAAAGAATTTTACGGTATTAAACTGCCATTGGGCTTTGATTATGGCGGTCCTTTATTTTTTAGCCATTATTCTTTCCTGGGGTTAGATCCAAGAGGCTTGAAAGATCAGTACGCCGATTATTGGGAACAAAACAGGGCGCACACATTAATCAACAGGGCTTACTGCATTGACAATCCCAAAAAATGGAAGGGATTTGGTGAAAATAGTTGGGGACTTACGGCAAGCGATAGTTATGTAGGTTATGCTGCCCACTCACCAACAGAAGACCTGGGGGTAATCTCTCCAACCGCTGCCCTATCTGCCTTTCCTTACACACCTGAATATTCCATGCAGGCGCTCAA
>Ga0126307_10002214_pt1 | contig 13092 bp, 15 predicted proteins | sample Plot28_FD_89955 | JGI IMG/M metagenome (GOLD analysis project Ga0126307, IMG submission 89955) | Serpentine soil microbial communities from UC McLaughlin Reserve, CA, USA - Plot28 | ecosystem: Environmental > Terrestrial > Soil > Grasslands | place: USA: UC McLaughlin Reserve, Lake County...
GAACAGCGTCTGGCCGACGTGGATGCGGCCTCGACGGATTCCCGCGTCGAGGCCATCAAGGAAGAGTTCCGGCTCGACCGCGAAGCCCTGGAGGCCCGCTACAGGAAAGAGATCGAAGCCCTCAAGAGCGCCTCCGAGCACTGGGAGGAGCAACTGCGCACCAGTTACCAGGAGCAGGAGGCGCGGCATGCGGAGCAGATGGAGTCTGCCCGCAAGCAAAACGCCGAGAGGCAAAGCGAACTGGAGCATTCCCTGACGGAGGACTTCGAGCGGAGGCTGGCCGAAGAACGGAGCGCCTCCGACGAACGCCACAAGGCGGCCGTACAGACGCTCAGGAGCGCGGCGGCCGCGCGCGAGCTCGAGCTCCAGAAGGACTACGAGGCCGTGGTCGAGAGGCAGCAAGGGGAGCTGGAGGCGCTGCGCGAGGAGTTGGAATCCTCCCGCCGATCCCTGGAAGAGAGGCGCAAGCGGGAGATCAGGCAGATCAAAGCCCTGACGGAGCGGCGCGAAAACGATCTGAAGAAGGCGCAAGCGGCGAGGCTGGCCGAGGCGCAGGAAACAGCGGAGAAGAGGGTCTCGGCCCTCCAGGCGCAGAGGGAGGCGGACAACAGGGCACTCAGGGCGCGCCACGCGGAGGAAACCGCGCAACTGCGCCGCGAGAGCGCGGAGCGGCTCGCGGCGGAGGACGAACGCAGGAAGGCGGAGACCTGGGCTCTCGAAGAGCGCCTGGGCGAGGCCACACTCCAACGCGAAACGGAACTGCGGGCTTACACGACCCGGCTCAAGGAGCTCGAAGCCGAAAGGCTCACCCAGAGGTCCGCCGCGACGAAAGACCTCGAACAGGTGGTTAGTCGTTTTGGGGCGGAGATCTCCGCCTACGAAAACCGCATCAGCGACCTGGAAGAGACCTTGCGAGAGTCCGAAGCGAGGAGGAACGACCTGGAATCGTTGCTGGACGACCTCCGTAAAGACTCCGAAGACTCCACCGGCGACAGCCCCGACGGCGCGAGCGAACAGGACGACGCCCAGGGAAGACGCCTGGAAGACGTAGAGGCGCAGAAGATACTCGCCGAGGAGAAGGTCCAGGACCTGGAAGCCAAGCTCGAGGCTGCGAGGGAGGAGAACCGCCACAACGCCGAGGCGCTAAGCAACGCCCTGGAGAGCCTCGACCGGCTCTCCGACCCCGAACGCCGCCTCAGGGAGGGCATCGCGCTGTTCAACGCCAGCGAACACACCAACACCGTCGCCTCCATCTCGCGGGCCTTCGGCCTCCCGAAGGTCCACGCCGCCCTCGACGACGGAACCCCAGGCAAACCAACCCTCACCTTCCTCTGGGGCGATATGGCCTGGCGCCGCTACATCTCCGACCCCACCGATGGCGTCGAAGATCCCAGAGTCTACCTAACCGGCACCGGCGAAGACTCCTCCGAAGTCGAACCCTCAACCCGCCACCCCAACGCCAGAATGAACTCCAATGGCCACCTCACAATGGGCGTGCAGGCGCGCTAGCAAGCCGCACGCTCAGGCTTCACCTAGGCGTGTCAGCACGCATCGCCCTAAAGGGCTCGCTGTCAGCCCATAGGGCTGCAGCCTGACCCATCCGCACACAATGTACTGCTGCGGAGGGAAGGTGGGTTACCTAGCTTGCCGCCCCACTCCCAGACGACTAGCTGAAAGCGAGGTCTAAAAGGCCGAAGCGTGCTGACAAGGCGCCAGGCTTCGCCAGGCGCAAGTGAGCATGCTGCCTGTGGCAGCATGCTCACTTGCGCCTTAGGTTTTCGACTCTTTGGTTGTGGGCATAGATTTCGGCGCCGCGTTTGCTCCCTATGTAGGAGGCTGCGGTGGAGGCCAGGAGGAAGGCGGTGGCGAGTAGGAGGCCGCCCGTTCCCTGGATGCCGGGGAGGAGGCCTTTTCCGAGGGCCAGGTTCAGGACCGAGGCCAGGAGGAAGGCGGCGGGAACCACCATTACTCCGTGTAGGACGTGCCTGGATGGTGCTTTGTAGCTGGCGGCCATTCCGCCGAAGTAGAAGGAGAAGGCTGAGGCGAAGAGGAGCAAGATGAGGGGGAGGGCTTCGGGGCCGGTACGCTCCAGGCCGAAAAAGCGCGTGAAGAGAGGCGCTAGTATCCCCTGGACCACGAGAAGGCCGATCGCGAGCGCGATCAGCACCCCGATGCCTACGGCCATAACGCTCTTCATGGGGATGATTCTAACAGTCGTGGTGTGTCGCCAGGTACCCGTATTCACCGGGACCTGTGTGGCGGGCTTGTAGGAGGTACCCTCGCGTAGTAATCTCACGCTTTGTGAAGCAGCGCACCTCACGCAATATTTCACGCAGGGATTTCCTCAAGCTCACCGGCGCGGGGTTCGCCGGTGCGACCTTGCTCGGTGCGACGGGCTGCGACCTTACGGAGCGCATCCGCAACGTGCGGGGCAACCATCCCACCCTCAAAGAGGGGACCAACGTGGTGCTCGTCATTATCGACAGCCTGAGGAAGGACCACATCGGGGCCTACGGCAACAGGACTATCCACAGCCCCAACCTCGACGCCCTCGCCAAAGAGAGCCTCGTCTTCACCAGGGCCTACCCCGAGTCCATACCCACAATCTGCGCCAGGAGGGCCATACACACGGGAAGGCGGACGTGGCCGTTCTACAACTGGAAGCCCCCCAAGGACGAGGACATAATCCTGCAGGGTTGGGAGCCGATCCCGCTCGACCAGACCACTCTCGCGCAGATGATGCAGGCGGCCGGGTACGGGACCTACTTCATAACGGACAACATGCACCAGATGAAGCCGTCCTACGACATGCACCGCGGCTTCGACGTCTTCGACTTCTTGCGCGGGCAGACCACGGACAATTACAAGCCGATCTGGACGGCCCCCCAGGACAAGGTGTCCCAGGCCTTGATGAAGGGGAACGTTCCCGCCATGACGGGCCAGATGCGCCAGTACTTCGCCAACGTAGCAGGCAGGCAGACGGAGGCCGACTGGTTCTCCCCGATGGTCTTTACCCAGGCGGCGGATTATCTGGAGCTCCTGAGCGAGAACGGGCCCTTCTTCCTGACCGTGGACTCCTACGATCCGCACGAGCCCTGGGACCCGCCAGAGGAGTACGTAAAGATGTACGACGATGAGCCGTACAACCTCAAGGAGCCCTTCTCGGTGATCTACGGCCCCAGCGACTATCTGGCGCCGAGGGAACTGGAGCGGATGAAGGCCCGCTACTCAGGGGAACTTACCATGATGGACCGCTGGCTGGGGCGCTTCCTCGACAAGATGGAGGAGCTGAACTTGTTCGAGAACACACTCCTCATACTCCTCTCCGACCACGGCGTCGCCCACGGCGAGCACGGCTACACCGGCAAGCCAGACTACGTGCTCTGGCCCGAGGTCACCGACATACCGTTCTTCATCAGGCATCCCGAAGGGAAGCGGGCGGGCGAAACCAGCGAATACTACGCCTCCACCCACGACGTCGCGCCCACGATCCTCGGTTTCCTGGGGATAGAGCCCTCGCAGGAGCTGGACGGCCAGGACCTATCCGTTCTGATCGAAGGCGGAGAGCCGGAGGCGAGGCCCCACTTCACACTCGGATACAACGACCACGTCTGGACCCGCGACGACCGCTACGTGATGTTCAGCACGAACCAGGGTGAGGAACCCTTCCTCTACGACATCCAGGAAGACCCCGAGATGCACAATAACCTGGCCACCAGCCAGCCGAACACCGTCAGGCGCATGTTCGATGGCTACGTGCTCAATGACGCCGGCGGCGGCCCGTTGCCCACCTACAACTACGGCGCAGCAGCAGGGTAGACATAACTTTCAGCTCTCAGCTTTCGGCAGTCACGTAGTGACCAGGTGCTGAGTGCGCGATTTGCTCCCCGAACTGCTTCAAGCCAGAAAGACCCACACGACCAGCGCGAAGACGGACAGGAACATCAGGGCTACCACGGCCAGGAAGATCGTGCCCACCACCAGGAGCAGTTTGCCGTTGATCTTGAATGTGTCTCCCAGGGCGACCATCGCATCCTCCGGCCGTGCGGGGTCGTAGAAAACGGTAACTACGTCCCCAACGCGAGGGGGCACGTTGGTGCCGAGCTTGTTCTGCAATTCGACCGTACCGCCGTCTGCCGTCTGGAACCGCACGGAAGGAAAGAGCACTCCGCTCGACGGTCGTAGGAGCGCCTGGAAGTGTGGCCAATAACAACGCCTACCGCCTTCAGTTCACTCTCTGGCTGCGTTTCGCCCAAGGGGACCCCTGACCCTGAGGCCCTGAGTTGCCTGTCCAGGGCAGTGTACCCGCCAGCAGAGGGACGGGTATACCGCAAGCTTATGATCTTGCCGTCACGGCGGGGACGGATCGCTTCCGCAAGATTATCCCACCTGGACGGGAGCTGTAATGTCAGGTTACCTCTAAGGTTATGGTCCGGCCAGTTCCTCGCGCGTCTCGTCCTGGACGTCTTCCTGCTCGTCAGACTCGTCGGACTCCAGTTCGGAGTAGAGGACGGTGAGGAGTATCCCGACCAGTCCTACGGGTCCTAGCCAGGCTGGCAGGCGGAGTCCGAGGACCCGGTCCAGGGAGAAGGCGTCGGGCTCGCGAATCATGAGCGCCGTGGAGATGGCCATGTTGAGAACGGGCAACTCCGCGCCGCCCTCCGTAACCCAGATCGGCTTGTCCCAGTGGGCCTTCTTCGTGGCCATCGCCATTGCCCCTATGACCCCGAGGGGTCCAAGCGGATTGAGGAGCCCGAAGGCCGTGAGCACACCGCCGCCGAACTCAGAAAGTCCTGCCATGTACGCCCACGGACGTCCCGGGCGCATACCTAGCATCTCCATAAAACTGCTCGTGCCTTCCAACCCTGGCCCCCCGAAGGACCCGAAGAGCTTCTGGGCTCCGTGGCCAGCCATCAGGGAACCCTGTACCACACGCACGATCGTGGGCGCCGTCTCGTTCACCGCCGAGTAGTTCAACCTTGCTCCTTCCGTAGCGTTCTAGTTGAGCCGTGGCACCCGCATCAGAAGACGCGGACGCCTGTTTACGCTCTTTACCCAGGACCGGGCGACTGCAAGCCTGCCCTGGGTGAACAGAGTTGTGGAGGTGGCAATTTCCTCAGACACCTGAGTGCCGAGGCGGCCGCCGAGGCCCTGCGCCAGGCCCTCCTTTACAAAGTGGGGTTCGTCGGCGTTATCCTCGACTCTTCCGAGGCCGGTCACCCGCCGGAAGGGTTCGAAGCGGTGTTCGAGGAAGCGGCGAAGCACGGGTTTCACAGGGTAGCCCACGCCGGGGAGGAGGGGCCACCCGGGTACATCAGGCAGGCCCTGGATGTACTCGGGGCGGAGCGAATCGACCACGGCATCAGGTGCGTGGAGGATCCTGCGCTGGCCCGGAGGCTGCGCGATGGGCACGTGCCGCTCACCGTCTGCCCGCTGTCCAACGTAAGACTCCGATCTAGTGGACTGTGATGGAGAAGCGGTCGCAAAAACCATGCGACGAGCCTCGGAAAAAATCGCCGGGTGCTGGCGTGCTTGGTAGCGCTTGTACCATGGCTTAGAGTTATCCGCCTCAGTGCCCTTCGTCGCCCGGTGGGGGACGAAGCCACAGTGCGACGTGCGCGGGATGCATGGTCTCCCTAACCGCCGCCACCAGGTAATCGCTCAACGCGTCCAGGTCTGTTTCGTCGCGGAGTTGGGCCGAGAAGGCTTCGAGGGTCTTTCTCGCATCGTACTTCTTACGGTAGAAACGTCTGTCCATAAACGACTGGATGCGCCGCCTCAGCGGCGTGAACAGGGCCGCGATCGCGAGCGTGGAGGCGACGATGGCGATTTGGGGTTGCTCCTCCTGGCTGGTGAGGGCGTGCAAGAGTGCTTGGGTCGCCGTTACGCCACCCCAGTACGCCAGCGCAAGCATCACCGTGAGGGAACCGTAGACTAGGGCGCGATTGACGACAAGGTCTATGTCGTAGAGGCGGTAACGCAACACCGCCACGGCGATGGATAGCGGGATCAGCAACATGAAACAAGACGCTGCTGCGATGCCCAATAAATCAGCCAGCGTGCCGGGTTCAAGGCTCGGAAAGGCGACTTGTAGCGAGATCACCCCCACGTACCCCGTGAGCGCCGACGTGAAGCCGAAGACCACCCACTTGGTCTGCTGGCGCTGCGTGTAGCCAGACACCCTCTGGTAGCGGTAGGCCTGCGCGAACACCCCGGTGAGGAGTAGGCTCGCGAAGAGCACGGCGTAAGGGAGGGCCGGCCAGTTATCCGGGCTTGCGGGAGAGTTCGGAAACAGCGCGGCCGGCGCAGCATAAACGAGTACCAGGAACACGAACCAGCGAATCCAGCGGGGCACGAATCTACCGTCAGGGAACAGGTAGAAAAAGAGGAACACTAACGTAACGCTGAGGGCGTTTAGGCCGCCATTCAAGCGTTCCCAGAAAGGGTCTAGAGCGCCCAGGGCTCCGATAGATCCTGAGAACGTTGCTCCAAGGAGCGCGAGCAAGCCCGCGACGAACAGGGCCATGGGCTCATCTGAACGCCGCCAGAGAATTACCGCCGCCACCGCGTAGCAAGCCAGCGCCAAGACGGCGCCCAGTGCGAGCAGATAGGCGGCGTAGAAGCCGACAGAGACGCCAAGGTTGGCCAAGTTGTCGTGCACGACATCGCGGGCAGCAGGATCGAGATAGTTGAGGGTACGGAACTCAGCATAAAGCGCTGGCAACCCGAGGATTGAGACACCCGCGGCCGACGCCGCAAGAACCGTCGATGCGAGGCGCGCCACTACGAGCCTGCGACCACTGAGGAGTGGTGATTGTTCGTCCGCAGCGGCCGGGGACCGGGTGGGTCTGGCGACCATAAATCTACGACTTGGGTGCCTGGGAGACAGTCACCTGTCCGTTCACCTCCACGGCGGCCACCGCCACTCGGGTCCCTCGAAGTAAGGGCCGAGTTCTTGCTCGGCGCGCATCGCTTCCCAAACGATCCATGACTCCGCGATCTCTCCCTCCGCGAGGCGACTCAAGCTCATCCCGTTATAGTGCCACCCTTCCCCCAGCGGGGCGGACTGCTCAGTCGGATCGGCATCCGGCGGGGATGGGACGTGCACGATGAAACGGGTGAACACCCTGCCATCCTCGGTCAGCCTCTGATCATCTACCACGACCCGCGCTCCTGGCATCATGTTATGGGTATCCCGTACGATACTCTTCACCTCTTCGAGATCGTGAGTTTCCCTGTGGACCAGGTCGTGCAGCCTGTAGTGGGCGGCAAATAGCTCGTCCATAGCGGACGTCTCGCCCCAGCCAAAAATGTCCTCCCAAAACCGTCGCACGATCCCCTCGCCGTAGTCAGTGGTCATCACCATCCTCCTTCCACCGTCGTTCGTGCCAAGGTCCAATCTTCCGGAACTGGACGTAGTATCCTATGCTGCCTCGTGGGCCGCCCAGAACGTTTCCCGGAGTAGCTCCTGTCGCAGATTCTCCCGCGCCCGTACATGGCATAGCATTCACAACCTTAGCTGGCGAGCGTCTCCTGAACGTTACGGCAAGCGTTACGACAGAGAGGATGTTCGACGTTTTCTCCGAGGTTGACGGATTCCTTCCCCCGATCTCCCTGCCCGCGCACGTTCACGTGCTTCGCGCCCGCCGCTATCAGCAGAGGGCAATCCCCGACTCACAAGCTCCGAATTTCGGATGCGCAACAGCAGACCAACGAGACCCAGACCCGCGCTTACCTTTCCCTATCACGCTAGTGGTGTCCCAATTGGTGTGCCAAATGTGCCTTACGGCTCGGCTAGCGCGGCGACTAGCTCGCGCCAGAAGTCGGGGATGTCGGGGACGACGCGGCCCCAGACCGAGTGAAGATAGGTCAAGGGTAGCTTGCACCGCTCTCTATCGGCCCTCACAGATGGCCCCAGTAGACTCCACTCTCCCGGCTGGTGTGCTCATGGGGTGCGGCAAGGAGGGTAGGTGAGGGGCGAAGCGCAGGCATCATCAAGCGAACGACATCCTTATGCACGCTTCCCAGGAGAAGATCAAAGACCGGAGCTGCGTAAAGGTCCGGCCTTCACCTGGCGCTATTTCCTTCCTCTTGCCAACAGGCGGGTGCATGTCGCACACAGGACAGCTGTCCCGCGTCGCACTCTTGGTGAGGTTCACCGAGCGCGCCACCTCTCCGTCCTTGATCAGAACTCGAAACTCATCCGCGTTGCCCTCATCCCCATAGCCAGATGTGCGTCCTGCCGTTATCCAGCCCTCTCCATCCGAGAAGCTGGGAGCGAAGCTCGAGCCGAGGTACTGCTTATCGGCATCCTCCTCGTGGGTGAGTGCGTGCAAGCCCGTACCATCAGGGTGGACCCAGTAGAGATTGGCGGGACCCTTCTCACCCTTAGGCAGGCAACGGAAGAGCACCAGCTTGCCGTCGGGGTAGAACTCCGGGTGATCCTGGCAGTTCGACTTCCATGGTGTGGTCCGGCGTGCGTCCTCTGGCGAGCCCGACGAGTCGAGGGACTGCACGAACACCGCATGATAGAAGTTTTCCTCTCCCCTAGCTGGGGTTCGCGCTGACGGCGTTGGCGGTCGAAGACCAGCATCTTGCCGTCGGATGAGAAGGCGGGGCCGGAGTCTCCCACGCAATAATGACCGGAGGATGGAGGCGGATGCTCCTTTGTCCATCCCCCATCGGGGCCGCAGCGCGTAACTTCACGTGTATCGCCCGTGTCGACGTCGAGGACCATGATCCGGCTCCCATATCCTGTCGCACTGCGATAGAAGGCGACCTTGGTCCCATCAGGAGACCACACCGGGGTATCGTCGTGCGTGCTCTCGGGGGGTGGGTGATCTGGCTGACATGGCTTCCGTCTGGATTCATCGTGAAGATAGCGCCCTTGGTCTGATCAGGATCGAACCAGCGGCGGAAGACGATCTGACCGTTGGTGGAAGCAGTGCCACCGCTCTCGCTCTTGTTTTGCTCTCCTCCAGCATCACCCTTAGCCGAGCCTAGGCTTCCACAGGCGCTCAGCGCTAGGGCAACGAGAGCTACCAACATCCCTGTAGCCAACAGCGCATTTAGCCTTCTGATGCAATACCCCCAACTTCCCTACTCTCTGTAAGAGAAAGGTCGGGCCCCAAGAGGAACCCGACTCTAGACTAACCTCGCACTACATCCGTATCGACCGACGTACCCTCGTCACGCATTTGCTGGCCCCGTCCGCTCTGAAGATCGCTTCCGTGCTCAACAGCGTCCCCGGGTGCTTCACGCCCTTCCACAGCGTCATTACCTCATCGGCTTGGGGACCGGGACCCTTCAGGGGCGGCACTACGTTGTGACTCATGAGTTTCCTCCTTTTCTTCGCCTGCACGCTCTCTTCTACGCCCAGTGCACCTTAAGGGGAGAGGTGCCCCAAACTCATGAGGGTTTGCCCCCATCTGGGTCGGGAAATTGTGTAGGGGCTAGCCCCTACGGTCGTGTGGGGGTTAGCTCCTATAACCAGCAGCCTTCGACATCGTAGGGCGACGAACATAAGGGCGTGCTTACTACCCAGTGAGAGACGTTATCTTCATAAGCACCTCCCGAAGGGAAGAACAAACCTCGTTCTCTAGCAGCCCGTCCAGAGCAAAGGGGGTCTCTAGGTATCCTCCTTGCCCAACCCCGCTTCGCGCGCTCGGATGATGGCGTGTGCCCGGTCGGCGACCTGCAGCTTGGTGAAGATGTGGGAGATGTGGTTGCCCACGGTCTTGGGGCTAAGGTAAAGGCGTGCGGCGATCTTTGCGTTGGTGTGGCCCTGGGCCATGAGATCGAGGATCTCGATCTCGCGGGAGGTGAGCTCGGGGAAGGTGTCCTGAGCAGAAGCTGGGCTCGGTCCGGAGAAGAAGTCCATGAGGCGTCTGGCGACCTCCGGCCCGAAGTGGGCTTCGCCTGCCGCCACGGCGCGCACCACCTTAAGGATCTCAAAAGGAGGCGCAACCTTTAGCACGTAGCCTCTTGCCCCGGCGCGCATGGCCGAGAACACGGAGTCGTCGTCCTCCCTTGTGCAGACGCTACCACACCCCCGCCTCTTGCCACTCGCGCAATCGTCGCCAGCAGGTGACTCCGGAGCCGCAACCCATCTCCTGGGGGAGCATCTCCCACGGGATGCCGCTCTTCAAGACGAAGATGATGCCGGCGAGTGCCGCGCGGTCGTCCACTCGAGGTCTACCGCCTTTGGGTTTGGGAGGTTCTTCGGGCAACAACGGTTCTATAGTGTTCCACAGTTCGTCGGATACGAGTTCCTTAGCCATAACTTTTCCTTACCCGCATCAGCAGGTTTTGAAAGGATCACTAAGGAGACCGCCGAGGGAGAGGGGTCGCCCCCTCCCCGTCCCTGGGCTGTTTTCTGTTCGATTCTTCGCGAGGCGTCCCCTGACTCGTCTCCCCGAACTGTTGTACTATGCCGAGCACGATCCGCTTCTCCCTCTCCGGCAGGCGGGCGCTCTCCCTGAGTATGGCGTTCGCGGCCTCGTCGGCCAGGGCGTCTAGCGTTTCCTCGTCGAGGACCGACGGATCCGTGCCCCGGGCCACGAGGTAGTAGGGCTCCACGCCGGGCGGTTAGAATTGATGGGCGAGTAAGAACGGATCGCCCGCCAATAGATTGGCGGTAGGAAGGTTGGGAGAGCATGCCACAGTCGCCGCGGGTAGACCCCTTCGACCCCGCCTTCAAGACAAACCCTTACCCTACCTACGCTGAGTTGCGTGCGAACGCCCCGATCCACCGCATCACCCTGGAGGACGGCAGAGGTGTGTGGTTGGTTACTCGCTACGAATACGCTCTGGCCATCTTCAAAGACGAGCGGTTCGTGAAGGATTGGCGTAAGGTACTCACCCCAGAGCAACTCGCCCAAATTCCTCAGATACCGCCGGTGATGGAGCCCCTGAGCAAGAACATGCTCGAAACGGATCCTCCCGATCACGAACGACTCAGAGCCCTGGTCGCCAAGGCGTTCACGCCGCGTCTTATCACACGGATGCGTCCCCGCATCCAGGCTATCGCCGACTCACTGCTGGACGCGGTCGAGGACAAAGGGGAGATGGACCTCATAGACGATTACGCCTTCCCGCTGCCCATAACGGTCATCGCCGAGCTGCTCGGGGTCCCTTCTGAAGACAGGAACAAGTTCCGCGCGTGGACGGACGCTGCCGTGTCAGGAAACGGAACCGCAGAGTACCTGGAGGCGGTTCTCGTTCCCCACATGCAGGCCTTCAGCGACTACCTGCTTGGGGTGTTCGAAGAGAAGCGCGAGAACCCTAAAGACGACCTCATCAGCGCACTGGTGCGGGCGGAGGAGGCTGGTGAGAGGCTGTCTGAGGAGGAGCTGCTCGGTATGGTGTTCCTGCTCCTGGTCGCAGGGCATGAGACCACCGTCAACCTCATCGGAAATGGGACGCTGGCGCTCCTACGACATCCAGACCAGCTCGAAGAGTTGAGGAATGACCCCTCGCTCATCAAGTCTGCGATCGAAGAGCTGCTGCGCTTCGACGGTCCGCTGGAGACCTCCCCCGAACGCTTCGCCAGGGAAGACGTCGCGATAGGCGGAACTGTAATACCGAGAGGCGAGATGGTGCGGGTGGTGATCGCGGCGGCGGACCGCGACCCTGAGCGGTTCCTGGACCCGAATGCCCTGGACATCACCCGCACCGACAACAGGCACCTCGCTTTTGGCAAGGGGATCCACCACTGCTTGGGCGCACCCCTGGCCCGGATGGAAGGGCAGATCGCCATCAACACGCTGCTAAGGCGGATGCCAGGGCTGCGGCTCCAGGAGCCACCCGAGTCGATGAGCTGGCGCCCAGGCATGGTGATGCGCGGCCTGCAGGGTTTGCCGGTGGAGTTCTAGTCATCGGGTGCATCCATGCGAGGACCGGGCGCCTGATCGCCAGCAACACGCTCTGAGCCAGGGGTCCGCGCCCAGCTAGGCGAAGGAGTGTCTGAGGGGAGCTGGTACTGGTCGAGCTATCTCACGCCCGTGTGCTGCCTGCGCACCTGCGAGCAAGAAACCGTCCGAAAAGTATAGGAGGCGCCTGCACCATGCCTTACATGCCACCGGAACCGCTTTTGGCCTATTTAGTCTCCGTATAGCAGCCAAATCCACGATTGGAGCGCTGCTCGTACCATTTTTCTGAGGGGTCTTCACCCAAGTGCGTAGAACGATTATTCTCCGAAGGCCATACCCAGCATCCTGCATGGATCGTGCCCGATGGGCCGGGTTGTGCGCCTCTTCCCGTTCGACCCACATGCGGGCGGCACAACATGTTGTGCCGCCGGATAAAGATTCGGGATGCTGCATAGTCCGCTCCGGCCCAACCGCCCATCGTCGCCCGAGGCGCTGCGTTCTGTTGTCCAGGATCGTGCCCGATTCACGCTCCTAAGCGTCGTCCTCGCACGCTAGGCTTCGCCCTCCAGATCCACGCCTTCGGCCCTCGCCCACCTCTCTATGGTGTCGCGGTCCCGAGCTTGCTCCCCCTCGGGAGGTGGCTCGCCACGGAGCTTTGCCCTGGCGCCCTCTGTGGTCCTCCCTCACGCGTCCCGGACCACCTTTAGCGTCGGCCCACAGTCGCGGAACCTCTCCTCCAGTCTACGCAGCCGATGCCCGCGGTCAAGGCTTGCCCATCTGCTCCCCGAGTGCCCGCTTCGCCCGCTCTACCGCGGGCGGGATAACCTCACCGATGCCCGCCCACACCCGCAGCGTCGCCTTCCTGTCGTAGGGCGTCTTGCCCCGGTTGACCAAGACCACGCGGGCACCGGACCTGAGCGCCAGGCCCACGAGCGAGGCCGCCGGTTGGACCGTCAGCGAGGAGCCCAGTGCGAGCATGAGGTCGCAGCGGCGGGTGTGCCCTTCGGCCAGCGCCAGATCTTCTTGCGGCATCGGGTCCCCGAAGTTGACAACCGAGGAGATCAACCGTCCGCCGCAGTTGGCGCACTCTGGCTGGCCGGACATCGGCGCCTGGGTTCGGTAGCCTGGACCCCACTGCCGCGCGTCCCACCCCACCTCCTGACGGGTATATAGCCGCTCGCAGCCCAGGCAGCGCATGAGCTGACCGTTGCCGTGCAGCTCC
>Ga0126307_10002216_pt1 | contig 13090 bp, 9 predicted proteins | sample Plot28_FD_89955 | JGI IMG/M metagenome (GOLD analysis project Ga0126307, IMG submission 89955) | Serpentine soil microbial communities from UC McLaughlin Reserve, CA, USA - Plot28 | ecosystem: Environmental > Terrestrial > Soil > Grasslands | place: USA: UC McLaughlin Reserve, Lake County...
CTGCAGCTCCGCCAGTCCATCATTCGCTATACCGCAGAGACTTTTGAGCCCGACATCTTCATCGTTGACAAGGAGCCGATGGGTCTGCGCGGCGAATTGGAAGAAACGCTCTCCTATCTGAAGACAAGGGCCACGACCCTGGTCCTTGGGCTCCGCGAGGTTATGGACGCGCCGCATCTTCTTGAAGCCGAATGGAGGCAGCGCGATGTCTTGCGTAAGATCGACTTATTTTACGACAGGATCTGGGTGTACGGGCCATCGGATTTCTATGACCCGCTCACCGGTCTTGATGTACCCGCATCGATCCGGTCACGGATGAGTTTCGTCGGCTTCCTGCCGCGCCATGTTTTCGCGACCGAGTTGCCGAGCCGCCGACCGGAGCAGGATTATATTCTGGTTACCACGGGCGGCGGCGGTGACGGCGCCGATCTGGTTCACGACGTGCTCCATGCATATCAGCAGAATCCAACTCTTCAGCACCGGGCCCTGATCGTTCTCGGGCCTTACATGCCGGCGAGACAGCGGCGCAAGCTGTTTCGCAAAGGAAAGTCGGTGCCTTGGGTCGAAATCATCGAATTCGACAATCGGATGGAAGAACTGATCGCCGGCGCCACGGCGGTTGTCGGGATGTGTGGCTACAACACATATTGCGAGATTCTGTCTTTCGATAAGCCTGCGCTCGTCGTCCCACGCACCCATCCCCGCCAGGAGCAGCTCATCCGCGCGCGCCGCGCCGCCGAGCTTGGATTGATCGATGTTCTGCTTCCCGAGGAAGCGGCCGATGCCGCACGCCTGGCATCCGCGCTCAAAGCGCTTCCCGACCGCATCCCGCCCTCAAAGGCCTGCCCTGCATTACGGCTCGAAGGGCTCGAAAATATTTCCACCAGTGTCGGCCGGTGGCTCAGTCAGAGGCCCCAGGTACATTTGAAAGTCGTCGAAGGGGGAGCCGAGAAATTTGCCGGCGCTTAGGAAGATCGTTCTTCTGCTGAAAGGATATCCGCGGTTATCAGAGACCTTTATCGCCCAGGAAATTCTAGGGTTGGAAAGGGCAGGGCTTGAATTTGCCATTATAGCGATGCGCCGGCCGACGGAGTCCCAACGGCACCCCGTTCATGCCGAGATCAAGGCACGCGTTTCATATCTGCCGGAGTACCTGCGCGAAGAACCCCTCAGAGTGCTCAGATCGATAGCGCTCGCCCTGTCTTTGCCGGGATTCTGGCCTGCGCTTCAGTCTTTTCTTATCGATTTCCATCGCGATCCGACGCTTCACCGCATTCGCCGCTACGGCCAAGCCCTTGTGCTTGCCGCAGAGTGGCCGAAGGATGGCGAGTGGCTGCACGCGCATTTCCTTCACACGCCTGCATCCGTGGCAGCCTATGCCAGCAAATTGCGCGGCATCCCCTGGACATGTTCGGCTCACGCCAAGGATATTTGGACATCGCCGGATTGGGAGATCACCGGAAAAATTTCGGCGGCGCGGTGGATTGTGACTTGCACCAAGGCCGGGTTCACGCGGCTTGCCGAATTGGCAAACGGCCAGGGCAAACTGGCGCTTAGTTATCACGGCCTCGATCTGTTGCGGTTTGCTAGTTTCACCTCTGATCGTCCGGACCGGGTCGGTCTCGATCAGCACGATCCTATCGTCATCCTGAGTGTCGGCCGTCTTGTCGAGAAGAAGGGCTATGACGTGCTCTTGCAAGCACTGGCGCTGCTGCCGCCGGAACTGGCTTGGCGCTTCATTCACATCGGCGGAGGGGACGCAGAGGCAGTCCGCCTCAAATCGCTGGCCGTATCGCTTGGGATCGACCGCCGAATCGTCTGGAAGGGAGCGCAGGCACAAGAAGAAATATTGCAGCACTATCGCCAAGCAGATCTGTTTGCGCTCGCGTGCCGCGTCGGCAAGGACGGCGACCGCGATGGTCTGCCCAATGTTCTGGTCGAGGCGTGCAGCCAGCGGCTCGCCTGCGTCTCCACAAACATCTCCGGAGTAACCGAGCTGTTGGATGATGGGACCAATGGGTTGGTCGTTGAACCGGAAGATCCGGAAGTTTTTTCCAGAGCGATGCTAAAGCTCATCACCAACCCTACGTTTCGCAAACAGCTGGGCGACGTCGCTGAGAAAACAGTGCGCGAGCGGTTCGATTGCCGATCCGGCATCAAGCAGGTCCTTTCGCTTTTCGAAACTGAATGGCAGACCGGTCGATGAGGCCTTTGCGTGTTTTGCTTTACGTGCAGCATCTCCTCGGCATTGGCCATCTGGTGCGCGCAAGCCGGATCGCAAGCGCGCTTAAGGGCGCCGGCTTCGACATTGCCATGGTGATCGGAGGAGTGCCGGTGTCCGGCTTCCCTGATGATGATATCGAGGTCATTGCCCTTCCTCCGCTGAAGACGGCACCAGGGTTTTCCGCCCTGCTCGACGCCCATGACCAGGTGGTGAGCCAGGAGGCGAAGGAGCGCCGCCGCGGTCTTCTGCTTTCCGCGTTAAGGAGCTTCAGACCCCAGATAGTCATCACGGAGGCCTTTCCTTTTGGGCGGCGGCAAATGCAGTTCGAGCTCGTGCCGATGATCGAGCTCGCGTACCAATTGCGGCCAAGACCGTTAATCGTAAGCTCGATCCGGGATATCCTGCAGGAGCAGATTAAGCCGGCTCGTTCCGAAGAAACCCTGCGGATCGTCCAGGACTATTTCGACTTGGTGCTGGTGCACGGCGACCCGGTGTTTTCCAGGATCGAGGAGACTTTCCCGCTTGCCGCGCACTTTGCTGAAAAAATTGCTTATACCGGCTTGGTGGCTCGCACCGGGCCGGCGGAAATGGGTGAGCATTTCGATATCGTAGTCTCAGCGGGTGGCGGAGCAGCTGGAGGGCGTCTGATAAAAGACACCATCAGTGCCGCGGGTTTACTGCCCAAAAGCCTGCGGTGGTGCGTGATCACGGGTCCGAATTTGCCCCCAGAAAAGTTCCAGCTTCCCGGCCCGCCGTCCAATCTTGAGATATTTGCCTTCCGTACGGATTTTCCAGCCCTTTTGAAAAGTGCCGAGCTTTCGATTTCCCAGGCAGGCTACAATACGGTGTGCGACATACTGCGGGCCAACTGCCGATCGTTGCTGGTCCCCTTCGCCGAAGACGGTGAAACCGAGCAGACGACGCGCGCAAGCCGGCTGCAAACTCTGGGCCTCGCCCAAGTCCTGCCGGAGCATAACCTCTCCCCCAAAACCCTCATTGAGACGATAGGGCGGGCTCTGCAGGCTAAACCTCCCGTGGGGAACCGTCTCGATTTGGAAGGCGCGCAACACACAGCCGAAATACTAAAGAAAAGGCTGGAACAACTGCCTCGGTCGATGCTGACCAGCCTGGATAAGTAAACAGCCTATAGAATCCGATATTTTCGGCACTATACTGTTGGCGTGACGTGAAGTCTGGCCGATTCACAATCTTTATCCCGAGACGGGTTAACTCGGTGCGATTGCCGGAACGGCTTGAATTCTGCCTCAGCAGACTCGCTTAGGAACGCCCCTTCTTCATGGAAAAAAGTCTTCTCAAATACATTTGGACTCATACGCGCAGCCAGCAGCTTTGGATCCTGCTTGTCGTATTTATCTCGATGGTTCCTTATTTCCTTTCGCTGAACCTTCCGAAGTCGATCGTCAACGGCCCGATCCAGGGAAAGGGATTTGAGAGTCCCGGCGCAACCCAAAACTTTCTTCCGCTAAGCTTCCATCTCCCGGGCCTGGGAGAAATCCAGCTGTTCGAAGGCGTTCCGCTGGACCGCTTCTGGACTCTCATGGCGCTCAGCGGCGTGTTCCTCCTGCTGGTCATCATCAACGGTCTGCTTAAATTCTACATAAATACCTACAAGGGCCGTCTGGGCGAACGCATGCTCCGGCGCATCCGCTTCGACCTGTTTGACCGGATGATCCGCTTCCCGCTCGGCCAGTTCAAGCGCATGAAAGCTTCGGAAGCCGCTACGATGGTGAAAGATGAGGTTGAGCCTCTCGGCGGCTTTATCGGCGATGCGTTCGTCTCTCCTGCCATGCTTGGCGGACAGGCATTGACGGCGCTGCTCTTCATTATCGTGCAAAATGTCTGGCTTGGCCTCATCGCCGCCGGCATCGTTCTTGTCCAGGGAATTATCATTCCGAGGATGCGAAAGCGCCTCGTCCGGCTTGGGCGCATGAGGCAGCTCACGGCGCGCGAGCTGGCCGGAAGAATCGGTGAGGTTTTTGACGGCATCAGCGCCGTTCGCACAAACGATACTTCGAACTATGAGCGTGCCGATATCTCCAGCAGGCTGGGGCGCATCTTCAAGATCAGGTATGACCTCTACCAATGGAAATTCATGGTCAAATTCCTGAATAACTTTCTAGCCCAGGTCACGCCATTCCTTTTTTACTCGCTTGGTGGATACCTGGCTCTTATAGGCCGCCTCGATGTCGGACAGCTCGTGGCGGTGATTGCGGCATATAAGGATCTGCCGACCCCGTTGAAGGAGCTGATCGACTGGGATCAGGAGCGGCAGAACGTCGAAGTGAAATACGCCCAAGTCGTGGAGCAGTTTAACGTCAAGGGTCTTATCGACCCGCGCGTGCAGACCTTGGTGACCGAGACACCCGAGCCGCTTCGAAAACCGCTCTCCGTGGTCGATCTAACCCACGTGGACGATGGGGGTACGAAGGTGCTCGATCGCGCGGCAATGGCTGTTCGTCCAGGTGAAATCGTGGCAGTCATAGATGCTTCTGGTTCCGGCGGCGAAAATCTTGCGGAAGCCATTTCGCGTCTGATCAAACCCGAAAGCGGGCAGATCAACATTGGAAATGAAGATATCAGCCAGATGCTCGAGGCGGTGACCGGTCGTCGCTTCGCCTATGCAGCATCCGATGCCTATATGTTCCAGGCCAGCATGCGCGACAATCTACTCTATGGCTTGAAACATGCTCCGGTGAGGGAAAAGGTCTATGAGGGAGACGAGCTCAAGGCCCGTCATTGGGAGATGCGCGAGGCCGAGATCGTCGGCAACCCGACGTTCGATATCCACAGCGACTGGATCGATTATGATGCGGTCAATGCCAAGGGACCCGAAGATCTCGCCCCCGCAGTGCAGCAGGTGATGGAAGTCGTGGGCTTGTCGCAGGATGTGTTCGATCTCGGTCTGCGTTCGGCATTAGGCACTGAACGCCATCTCGCGATCAGCGAGCGTATAGCGGAGCTCAGGGCCAGTCTCCGGGATCAACTTGAAGCTGAGGGGTTGACCGACATTGTGGTGCCGTTCGAGCCGCTCTCCTACAACGCTGAGGCCACGGTCATCGAAAATATGATTTTCGGCACCTTGGATCACAACCAGATGTCGGAGCAGGAGCTCAGATCGCATCCTTACTTCCGATCTGCGATCGAGACTACCGGACTCGACGCAATTCTCTACGAAATAGGGCAGGGGATCGCCGCCAATGTGTTGGAAATCCTAGGCGACCTTCCTCCTGATCATCCGTTCTTCCAGCAGGGCATGTTCCTCACCGCCGATCAGGTGCCGGAATACCGATCCTTGCTGCAGAAGCTCTCCGACCGCGCCTTCAACGCGATCGACGAGCGGGATGCCGATAAATTCATCCGGTTGAGCTTTTCCTATGTTGAACCAAGATATCGCTTCGGATTGCTCGATGCCGAGCATATGCAGAAGATCGTGGAATCCCGCACGATGTTTCTGGAGGGCCTGCCTCAAGATCTGAAAGATGTAATTCAGATTTATGATCCCGAAAAATACAATCACGCGACGAGCCTGCTCGACAATATGTTGTTTGGTCGAATTGCACATAAGCAGGCTGATGGTGCGGAGAAAATTCGTAACGTGGTGCGCAAGGTTCTCGACGAGGCCGGCCTATACGGAGAAGTTATAGACGTGGGTCTCGATTTCAATGTCGGTGCCGGCGGCAGGCGTCTGACAATGGCACAGCGCCAGAAGCTCAATGTGGCACGCGCATTGCTCAAGCGTGCTGACTACGTGATTTTCAATCGACCGCTGTCGGCGATTGATCTTCGCAGTCAGGAAAAAATTGCAAATGCAATTTTAGACCAGGTTAGCAAAGGAGATTGGAAACCGGCAATCATCTGGGTCCTCAGCAGCCCGCACATCTCGCGTTTTTTCCAGAGGATCGTGGTATTCGAGCGCGGAAAGCCGGTCGAAGACGGCAGCTATGATAGCTTGCTGACGGAGCAGGGCGTGTTTGCTGGTCTGTTGGCTAGGTAAACGGAAGGAAGGACCGCCATGGTGTTGAAAGACGAGGTCCAAAGGCTTCGACAGGTGCCGCTGTTCGGCAATGTCGCGCCGGCAAAGCTCAAACTTTTGGCGTTTACGTCGAAACGCCTGAATTTCAAGGCGGGTCAGATACTATTCCATCAGGGCGATCCCGGCGATGCCGCGTATGTGGTGCTGTCTGGAACAGCAGACATATTGGTGGCTTCCGACAAGGGCGAAATGAAAGTTGCCTCCGTGGGCCCCGATTCGATCATCGGCGAGATCGCCATTCTCTGTAATGTAAATCGCACCGCGACAATCCAGGCCAGCACCGCTCTCGACGTTTTGCGCATCGACAAGGAGCATTTCTTGAATCTTCTGGCCGAATTTCCTGAAGTGGCGGTCGAGATAATACGCGTGCTGGCAAACCGACTCAGTCAGACCAACACCGAATTGTCGGAGGCCCGCAGCGCGATCATGAACATGTCGAAGTGAATCGCTGGCCGACCAGCTCTTGCGCGGAAAGCCAACGCTGGCCCTGAGCCAATGAGAACAGATTTTCCAGGAAATTCCACGCCGCCTCATCATGAACGAGATGATGGGTTAGTATTCCAATGGCATATCTCTCTCCGGCAAGCGATTGAGTAAGAGCATCGGCCAGCAAACGAGTCAAAACTTCATGGTCCTTGCAAGTCTTTCCGCCCCGCCAGTCCATGATGTCGATATGTGTGTTGATTTTCGCAATCCCGTCGCCAGTCGGTACACCAGCTGGACCGAAGCGTGACAATGCCGAATAGCCGGCTTCGTCGAGATATCCAATAAGCTCGGGAACAATGCGGTTCCACGGCGGAACGAACATCGGCACCAGCCGCTCGGGGTAAAAATCATTCATGATCTTCAGTCCCCGGTTCAGCTCATTGCGCATTTCAGCCAGTGGTCGATGAGGCCCGAATTCCTGCTTTTTTTCGCCCATGCCTGCGTGATTTTTATGCGCCCAGCCGTGAACGACCGGCGCCGCATGTGAGTGAGGCGCAAGGCGTGCAGCAAGGTCTTCGCCGGTACGGGCGGGAATGATCGCCAAAGCGACCGGAATTCCAAACCGTGCGGTGAGTTCGATAAGCCTATCCAGAGCTGCTGACGGACGACTCGCGTCGTCATCGCGAAGCCAAAATTCCGGGCTGATCCCCAGCCGGCTGTATTCCGCCAGCGCTGCGGCAACGGGTTGCCAGAGATCGCGGTCACCCATGGAGGCATTTCACCCTGCCGGCAAGCGGCGAAAGAAGCCCATGAAGCCTTTGGGCCGCCTTCTCCAGGGATCGCTCGCTCTGAACGAAATCCCTTGCTCGCGCGCCAAACACTGCTCGCTCCGCTGGATTATTGATCCAGCGGCGTATCGCCGATGCGAAACCGGCGATATCTCCTTCCGGGAGCAGCACACCCGTCTGGCCATGAACAACGACCTCCGGAACGCCGGCTGCGGCCTGAGCGATCACTGGCAGACCGGCCGCCTGCGCTTCGAGATATGCCAGTCCATAGGCCTCTCCGCAGCCTGGCCACACATAGATGCTGGCTTGCCGCAGATAGTCAGACACTGCTTCGGGCGCTACTTCACCAATCCAGCGAAGCCGTTTTTCTGGAAAAACCCGAAAAAGCTCCCTCACTGCCTCAGCGAGGGGCCCATGACCCACAATCGTCAAATGCCAGGGCACGTCTGGCAGCAGCGCGAGCGCAGCTGCCAAGAACTTGAAGCTGTCGAACTTTACGCCGCTGCGCATCATTGCGACTGCGATCAGATGTTCTGGCGGGCTGGCCGCGCGGTGGTCGCCGGACGACACGGGTTCGACCACTATGAACGGCGGAACATTCGCAAGGCTGGATGAGGTGACGATTGCCGAGAGACCTTGCCGGTCGCGATTCGTGAAGCACAGGTTCAGTGCGGCTTGTCGCACCGCGCTCTTCACGACGGCCTGTTGCTCTTTCCACCCATCGTTGTCGCGCTTGGCGGCGTATGATGCTTCACAGGTGACATAGGGAATTCCAAACTGCTTTGCGACATCCGGTCCAAGCAGGTCGGGCGCCCGGTAGTACGGGTGATAGGTCAGCCACAGATCTCCCCCTCCGCTTGCCGCCCACTCTCTCGTGATCCGGGCGAACTCGTCTCGCGAATTCTCCCTCGCTTCGTTGAACTCCGCAAGCGAAGAACCTCTCAAATAGCACCGCAGGTGCGAAGGGATGGTGATGATATTGCCCTTCGATTCGAGAGCCGCAATCAATAGCCTGGCCATCTGCCGATCTCCCGACGGTACCGGGTGATCGGGCGGCTTGAGCGGCGCGTAGAAAGCGATTTTCATTCTCTCCAGCGGACGACCGCGAGTCTATCTATAGGGATCGGCCGCATCGCGCAGGCCGTCACCGAGGAAATTGAAGGCAAGAATGACCAAGATGACCGGCACCATCGGAAATAAGAGCCATGGATAAAGCGCGACCACGCTGACATTGCGCGCCTCCGTCAATAACACACCCCAGCTTGTAATAGGTGCGCGCAGCCCGAGCCCCAAGAAGCTGAGGGCGGTTTCGCCCAATATCATGCCGGGAATGGAGATCGTCGCGGAGGCGATTAGGTGAGAGACGAAGCCCGGGACCAGGTGGCGCCCGATGATGCGGCGGCTATTTGCGCCCATGAGCTGGGCCGCCAAGACATAATCCTCCTCGCGCAGCGCTAACAGCTTTGATCGCACCGCTCGCGCCAGTCCTGTCCAATCGAGCAGGCCAAAAATTATGGTAAGGCCGAAATATATAAGCAGCGGGCTCCACGTTACCGGCATGATCGCTGCAAGGGCCATCCACAATGGTATGCTCGGCAGAGATTGCAGAACCTCGATAATGCGTTGAACGACGAGATCGAGCGTGCCGCCGTGATAGCCGGCCATGCCGCCGATCACGATGCCCAGGGAAAAACTCACTGCCACTCCCAGCAATCCGATGGTTAGGGAAACGCGAGCCCCATAGATAATGCGTGAGAGGACGTCGCGTCCCAGCCTGTCGGTACCCAGGAGAAACATCTGGCCATTCTTCGGCGGGCAGATCAGATGCACATTGGCCTTCCATAGACCCCAAAATTCATAGGTATCCCCTTTGCACAGAAAACGAATTGGCTGCACCTCGTTCGGGTTGTCGGTGTATTCGCGCGAGAGCGTCTCGAGATTGAGTTTCATTTCTCGCGCGTAGACGAAGGGCCCGACCAGTGATCCTTCGTGGAACAGGTGAATGCGTTGTGGCGCGGCGTAAATGAAGTCAACATTGCGCGTGTGCAAATTATAGGGTGCCAGAAACTCGCTGATCAGGATGGTGAAATACAGGACCGCCAAAAAGATGCCGGAAACGAGCGCGACCCTATGGCGTTTAAACTTCCACCACATTAGACGCCATTGCGAGGCCATGTAGATACGAACATGCTCCTGCGTCATCGCCTCGATCGAAGAAGGATCGAACGGAGCGGCTGACACATAATGCTTGAGCGGTTTTCCCTGGGCTGGCAGAGGCGTGTTGGTCACTTGGTGCTGCCCCCCTGCAGCCTTATGCGCGGATCGAGCGCAACCAGAGCCAGATCGGAGATGAGAACCCCGATTACTGTAAGGAATGCAAGAAACATCAAAAACGACCCGGCAAGATACATGTCCTGGCTCTGCAAGGCTTTAATGAGCATTGGCCCAGTCGTTTCAAGAGAAAGTACAATGGCGGTGATTTCCGCTCCGGAAATAATTGCCGGCAGAATAGAGCCGATATCGGAAATGAAAAAATTGAGAGCCATGCGTAAGGGATATTTGATGAGTGCTTTGGTAGGATGAAGACCCTTGGCGCGAGCGGTAGTGACATATTGCTTCTGCAGCTCGTCCAGCAGATTGGCCCGCAGGCGGCGAACCATTCCGGCCGTCCCAGCAGTTCCTATGATGATGACCGGGATCCACAAATGCTCGAGGATAGACTTGAACTTGTCCCAGCTCATGGGTTCGCTGAAATATTTCTGGTCCATCAAATGGCCGATGGAAGTGCCGAACCAGATATTGGCAAAATACATAAGGATCAGCGCGAGCATGAAGTTGGGAATTGCTAGCCCCAACAGCCCCAGGAAGGTCAGGCCATAGTCGCTCCAGCTGTACTGATGCATCGCCGAGTAGATGCCGATTGGAAAAGCAATGATCCATGTGAAGATGATGGTGACGAACGATACCATGACAGTCAGCCACAGCCGGTCGCCGACGACGTCGTTCACCGGCAGCTGATACTCGAATGAATATCCGAAGTCGCCCTGTAACATGCCGGCGACCCAATAAAAATATCGGACCAACAGAGGCTGGTCGAACCCGTATTCACTGCGCAAGGTGTTGAGATATATTTCGTTGACGCCCTCGCCCTGGGCTTTTAGCTCGGCTATGTAACTCTCGAAATAATCTCCGGGTGGAAGCTCAATGATAGCGAAAATCAACGCCGAAATGATCAACAAGGTGGGGATCATTACGGCGATGCGCCAAAAAATGTAGCGCAGCATTCCTCAGGCCTCCAGCCAGAAGGTATCCGGCAGATAAAGGCCGAAATAGCTGGTGGGATTGAAGATGAAGAGACCGGCTTCAGGAATGTTCACTAGCTTGGAGTGGACCACTATGGGCTGCAAAGTGGAATTCACCAGACCGATCGAGAATACGTTGTCGGTATAGATCGAAAGCATGGTGGTCCATATTTCCGTCCGCTCGGCCTCGGTGGAGGCGCTGCGCCACTTTTTGAGCAAGTTGACGAGATCCGTTGCTTCCTTGAGATCTGGCGGCGTGCCCTGCGCTCCGTGCGATTGGTAATTGAGACCCCATACCGGCCATTGCAATTGATCCTCGACCGTGGGAGCAAGCTCGGATGGATTCATGTTGGAGCGCGGGATGCCATTATCGATACCGCCCCAGATAGCCATCATGATGGTCCCGGCAATGGCTCGGCTGCGGAAAACTTCGCGCTGAGATACCCGCACGAAAAGGCCGATCCCCACCTTTCGCCAGTGATTGGTGATGAGCTCTAAAACATCGGTTTCGAGCGTGCTTTCGCCGGCGGTTTCGACCGCGATTTCGGCTTTCCGTCCGTCTGGGAGGAGACGCAAACCGTCACTGCCACGGCGGGAGAGTCCGACCTCATCGAGCAATGTATTGGCCAATTCCGGATCATATTGGATCCATGCTTGCCTAAAAGAGTCCTGATAAAGCGGGCTTTCGGGAAGAACGGTATCGGCGCTTTCCTTGGCCAGTCCGAAGAAGGCGGCAGCGTTTATTTCCTGACGGTCGATCGCCACGGACAACGCGCGGCGGTAGCGCACGTCGCGCATGATTTTCCTCCAGCCCTCATCGCCATAGTTGAGGTTAGGCAAAAGCGCCAGGCGTGAACCCTGCGTGCGTTTCCATAGCCTCACCCTGACCGGATAGCGGCTCTGTGCATCCTTCAGAAAAGTATAGTCTGTAAAATCGATGCCCGTTGCCTGCAAATCGCTTTCCCCTGCACCCGTCTTCGCCGGAATGATTGAGGATGTGCTGACGTTGAGTATGAACCGGTCGATATAGGGGAGCTGGCGCCCCGTCTCGTCGACACGATGGAAGAAGGGGTTGCGCTCGAAAATGAACTGTTCTGCCGGGGGTTGCGTCCTATTGCGCCAGGGGTCGAGAGTGGGCAACTCGGGATTCTCCGGCCGATATTGACGCGCCATTTTGATATGCAGCGATGTCCACTTCTTCGCCTTCTCAATTGCGATGAGCTCTTCGAGCTTCGCCTTGTCCTGATATTTCTGGTGGAATTGCTTGAGATATGCAGCCGGCATTACCATGCTCAGTGGTTGCGCGGCGGCAATCTGCTGAAGGAAGTCTGGATTTGGCTGTTCCCAGGAATAGCGAACCGTTAATGGATCGACTATCTCGAACGCGGGTGGTTTGCCATCGACCAGTAGATACGTAGCAAGCCCTCCGGGTGAGAGATCCTGGTTGTTCTGGACATCCTCCCAGCAATAGCGGAAATCCTCTGGCGTCAGAGGGCTCCCGTCGGACCATTTGTGCCCTTGGCGGATCTTGAAGGTGAAGACGCGGCCATCCACAACGTCGAAACTTTCCAGTATGTCCGGCCGCAGTTCCAGATTCTCGTCATAGCCCACAAGTCTTGCATAACCGTAGATGGTCATCAGGCGGATGTCCCTCGGTCCGCTGATAAGCATGCGGATATCCCCTCCATAGCGACCGGGTTTGCGTCCCATGGCGGCCAGATCGACGACGCGGGGCACCTCTGGCAGGCGCTGCGACATTGGCGGCAGCTTGCCTGCATCCAGCATGGGTTTTAGTAGCGGCGCCTCATCGCTGGCGGCGCGCACGGTGAGCGGGGCAAATGCGGAGGCTATCAGTCCAAGCGCTAAGCGGCGTGTGATCATGACCGTAACTCCTTTTCACTGACGTTGCGCCGGGCAAGAACCAAATGACCCCCGCCCAAATCGGCAGGTGCCAAGCTTTCGGCGCCCTCTTCATCTTGAAACATTTTTCCCCAACCATTTGCCTTCAATGATTTGCCGAGTTCTAACGCAGCAAAGTTCAGTCGCCTGTCGAGATCGGCGAAAGGCACTGCAGCGAGGAGGGCGCGCGTGTAGGGATGGACCGGGGCATTGAATAAGGTCTCGCGTGGAGCGAGTTCGACAATCCGACCTGCGTACATGACGGCGATGCGATCAGCCATGTAATCGACTACTGCGAGGTTGTGGGAGATGAAAAGATAGGTCAGGCCCAATTCCTTCTGTAGATCCTTCAGCAAGTTCAGAATCTGAGCTTGCACCGAAACATCCAGGGCAGATA
>Ga0126307_10002217_pt1 | contig 13083 bp, 13 predicted proteins | sample Plot28_FD_89955 | JGI IMG/M metagenome (GOLD analysis project Ga0126307, IMG submission 89955) | Serpentine soil microbial communities from UC McLaughlin Reserve, CA, USA - Plot28 | ecosystem: Environmental > Terrestrial > Soil > Grasslands | place: USA: UC McLaughlin Reserve, Lake County...
CACCATCACCCACCGCGTGCTCACCAACCTGTTCCGCGAGCGCGGCGTGCACCTCGAGCGCACCTATCAGCTCAACTTCGGCGGCAACATGGATTTCTACATCATGCTCGAGCGCGAGCGCCTCGAGTCCAAGAAGATCTCGAAGACGAACGCGGTCACCTCGATGCTCGACTACGACATGGGTGACAAGAATGTCCACGTCGGCCCGTCCGACTATGTGCCGTGGCTGACCGACCGCAAGTGGGCGTACATCCGGATGGAGGGCACCTCCTTCGGAGACGTGCCCCTGAACATCGAGCTGAAGCTCGAGGTTTGGGACTCCCCGAACTCCGCGGGTATCGTCATCGACGCCGTCCGAATGGCGAAGCTGGCGCTGAACAACGGCATCGGCGGGGCCCTCGAGGGCCCGAGTGCCTACCTGATGAAGTCGCCTCCGAAGCAGATTCAGGACGACGAGGCTTGCGACCTCTCGGAGAAGTTCATCGAGCAGAACGCCCGCTCGAAGACGAAGGAGCGCACGGCCCCGGCGAACTAGTGCGGCGCGAGCTTCCAGGCGGCTACGAGCTCGACGACGCCCCGGCCCGGGTCGACGTCGGTGAGGTGCACCGGTTCCTCTCGGAGGAGTCGTACTGGGCAGAGGGACGGTCGCGGGAGGTCGTCGAGCGGCTCGTCCACGAGGCCTCCCGTGTAGTCGGCCTCTACGCGGGTGAGCGACAGCTCGGGTTCGGTCGCGTCGTCTCGGACGGCGTCGCGTTCGCGTACCTGGCCGACGTCTACGTCCACCCTGACGTGCGGGGGCGTGGGCTCGGGGTCGAGCTCGTGCGAGAGCTGGTCGAGAACGGCCCCCAGTGTGAGGTGGGCTGGCTCCTGCACACGACCGACGCCCACGGGCTCTACGAGCGCTTCGGCTTTGTAGCGCCGACCGAGAAGGTCCTCGAACGCAGGAAAGGAGCCACTTAGGCGATCGCCCTGGAGGGCGGCGAGGGAAACCGATTCCTGCAGGCGATCTAGAATCGGGGGTCATGGGTCTGCGCGTGTGCATGGTCACGCCGTTCGCGTGGTCGCAACCCCACGCGGTCAACGACCACGTCGCCGGTGCCGCCGAGGAGCTGGAGCGCCGCGGCCACGACGTCGTCGTGCTCGCACCCTCGAACCGCGCCACAGTCCTGGCCGCCGGCCGCCGGGCGCTTCGCCGGCTGGGCCGCGACGGCACGCCGCTCGAGGGAGTGGTCGCTCTCGGCCCGGCGATCCCGGTCTCGCGGCGGAGCCGTCTCGGCGTTCCGGTCGGAGTCCGCGCGAACCTGGCTCTAGCGCTCTCGGCCGACCGCTTCGACGTCGTCCATGCGCAAGAACCGGGCGTTCCGAGTCTCTCCTACCTGGCCCTTCGCCAGGCCAGGAGCTTCTCGGTGGCAACATTCCACTCGCCGGAGCGCGTCGCATATCCGCCTGGACGGGCGCAGCGGGAGAAGCTGCTCGCTCGAATCGACGCCCTGACTGCGATCGGGGAAACTGCGGCTGACGCCGCGCGCGAGCGCTTTCCGGGCGACTACACGATCCTTCCCGAGGGCGTCGACCTGGAGCGGTTTCGCCCTGCGACGACGGAGCGAAAGATCGTGCTCGAGTGGCGTGCGGACGAGTCTCAGCGGTTCCGAGCCGCCTCACGCGCCCTTGCAGACCTCCCCGGCTGGGAGCTGGTCGCGCTCCGTACGCGAGCGCTCAGCGGTCGCCCCTACGTACCCCGCTCGGTGCGTGGACGGGTCCTCGTGCGCAGCGCGCTGGACGAAGCGGCGCGCGCGCGGGAGCTGTCCGGAGCGGCGGCTCTGGTGCCCGCCCTGCGCGGCTCGAACCGGCTCAGGCTCGAGGCCGCGAGCTCCGGGGTGCCGATCGTCGACCCGGCCGGCTCGGCGGAGCAGCCCGAGCTGGTCACGGCCGCGCTGGGCCGCCTCGGCGAGGATCCGGAGTGGCGCGAGGGGCTGGCGCAGGCAGCGCGGCTCGCCGTGGAGCAAGAGAGTTTCGGGGCGCTCGCCGACCACCTCGAGGAGATCTACAAGAACGTCGTCCGTCGCAAGCGGCATTCCCGCCGGCCGGCCGACCCCCTGGGGGATCGCCCGCTCCTCCTCGCGGACCTCCACCTGCACACGGAGCATTCCCACGACTGCTCCATGCCCGTAGCCGAGGTGCTCGACCGCGCCGAGGCGCAGGGGCTGGGTGCGATCGCGGTCACCGACCACAACGTCTTCGCTGGTGCCCAGGAGGCCGTGGAGCTCGCCCGTGACCGGCAGCTGACGGTCATCCCGGGCGAAGAGGTGAAGACCGACCGCGGCGAAGTGATCGGCCTCTTCCTCGAGGAGGAGATTCCGCGCGGGATGACCATGGCCGAGACGATCGTGGCAATCCGAGACCAGGGCGGGCTCGTTTACCTCCCGCACCCCTTCGACCGCATGCACACGATCCCCGATCCACGAACGCTCCACAGCCATCTCGCCGAGATCGACGTCTTCGAGGTGTTCAACGCCCGCCTGCTCCGAGAGACCTTCAACGACGAGGCCCTCCGCTTCGCCCGTAAGTACAACCTCCTGATGGGCGCGGGGTCTGACGCCCACGTGATCCAGGGAATCGGAACAGGGCTTGTCCGGATGCGCGCGTTCGAGACACCCGAGGAGTTCCTGCTCTCGCTCCGCTCGGCCGAGATCGTCCGGCGGCCGAAGTCACTCGTCTATCTCCAGGGCCTCAAGTGGGTCGCACAGGCGCGGGAGAAGCGGGGCCGCGCCGCGGTCCGGTAGGAAGAGCCGAGGACGACCCGAACTAGATGGTCGATCGGCAATTACCACACCCACGGATTGCAGCCCAGACGCAACGCCAGGGCGCACCCCAGCCCTTGTCAAGGCTTCTAGCCTTGCCTGCGGGCGACGGCGCACTCTGGCTTGGTCTGACCCGTCCCAGTAGCCCCGCTAATTACCGACCGACCATCTGACCCTGCCCCCCGTGCCTGTGCCCACTGACGAACTCTCCGAGCGCTACCTCAAGAAGGCGATCGCCGAGATGAACGAGCTCGGTCACGAGATCGCCCAGGCCGCCGGCACGGACCGGGCGCCCGTCCTCGGATCGGGCCATCCACTCGGAGACGTCTTTCTCCTGAAGCACACGCCGCGCGAGTCCGAGATCCACGAGGGGGTGGCGTTCTTCGGGCGAGCGGGCCAGGCAGTGCTCAAGTCGATCCAGCGCCTCGGCGTGGAGCCGACGGCCATCTACGGGACGAATTGCCTGAAGTACGAACGGGAGGACGAGGAAGAGGCCCACGGGTGGCTCGCCAGGGAGCTGCACGTCGTGCAGCCGAAGATCGTCGTGGCCATGGGGCAAGATGCCCTCGCGTGCCTGAACGCGATCAGCTTCCCCCTGTCGATCCCGATCGAGCCCACGACGGGCACGATCACGTCATTCACGCCGACGATCGAAGCCCTGGTGACGCCCGACGTGGACACCTCCCTCGACGAACAGCCGGCCAAGCGGGCTTTCTGGGAGGCGTTCAAGGCACTCGGCCCCTGGTGGTCCGAGTTGCCCCCCTACTAGCGCTCGCCGTCGCGCTCGCCGCCTACGACGCGTGGGCGGAGCACCTCCCGAGCGTCTCCACCTCGTGGGACGTCGTCTTCATCGGGCTCCTGCTCATTCCGGCGACGTTCTCCCTGCTCCTGCTTGCGCTGCCGTTCCGGGAGGAGCTCACCTCCTGGCGCCTCCTCGCCCTGTCGCTGGGGCTCGCGGCGGTCACCATCCTCCTGGAACTCGCCGGTGCCGACCCGATCGCGAACCAGACGAAGTTCGCCGCGGTTGCGCTCCTCGGGTGGTGGTTTCTTCAGTTCTTCGAGAGTGTCGGCCTCGTCCTGCTCGTCGCGTTCCTGATCACACCGGTCGACATCTTCTCGGTCGCGCGCGGCCCGACGAAGCACATCGTCGAGGAACAGCCGCAGGTCTTCGACGCCCTGAGCATCTCCTTCCCGGTGCTCGGGGAGAACTCGTCGGCACAGCTCGGGCTGCCGGACGTTCTCTTCTTCTCGCTCTTCCTGGCGGCCACCCAGCGGTTCGCGCTCCGAACGCTGGCGACCTGGGTTGCGATGACGCTCTCGTTCGGGACCACACTGGCGCTAACAGTCTGGGCGGACGTATCCGGGCTCCCGGCGCTGCCGCTCCTCTCGGCCGGCTTCGTCCTCGTCAACGCCGACCTGATCTGGAGGGCCCTGCGCAACCGCCGGGACGAGCCCGAGCCGGCTCAGCCCGACTAGCCCGAGGTGCGGACGCGCGCCCTGGCCTCCCGGAACCGGATCGCCTCGTAGGCGATCAGGATCGCGCACAGCCCCGCGATGGCCGCGAGGCCGACGATTGCTCGGGCGTTCGTTGCCACCGGAATCAGCGCGAGGCATCCGAGCACGGCCACGAGCCGCTGCCAATTCACGCTGTGGACGTTTCGTAGCCGAAACGCGATATGCGCGAGGTAGTAGAGGGCCACGCCGCCGCAGAGAGCGAAGGCGGGCACGAGCTCGAGCGGCTCGTCGACGTGCTCGATCGTCTTCTTGACACCGAGGGCGAGCAAGATGATGCCGGCCACCATCGGGAGGTGGAGATAGCTGTAGGAGTCCCGCGCGATGCGCGAGCGGGCCACCCCTTTCGCCTCGGTCATCTTGCGCTCCGCCACGATCGCGACGACGTCGAAGTAGGACCACCAGAGGGCCGCCGAGACAACGACGCCGAGAATCGCGGCCAGGACGACCCGGCCGCCGAGCTCGATCCCAGCGGCCCCGATCCCGATCGCGACGATCGACTCTCCGAGAGCGATGATCACGATCAATCCATGACGCTCGGCGAAGTGCGCGGGGAAGACGCGCCACCCGCGGCCTCCGCCGAAGAGAGGCCCCGCGTAATCGACCGCCAGCGCGACCAGCCAGAGGGCACCCTGTGCGGTCCCGTCGAGCGCGGCGGCGCCGAGGATCAGTCCGGGGGCGACGATCGAGGTGGGAGCCAGCCGCATGACCGCGCCGCGAATGTCCTCGTCGTCGGCCGCGAGGGCGTATAGGACAATGTGCAGCACCCGCACCGCGAGGTAGGCGCCCCCAAAGAGCAGCGCATCGTCACCGAACGCCCCTGGGGTGGCCAGACCGACGATGAGCATGGCAGCCATCGCCCCGAACACGGCCAGCCGCGCCGCTCCCTCGTCGGGGTCGATCGTGTTGGTGAGCCAGGCGTACGCGGCCCAGGCCCACCAGAGCGCCGCGAGGACGAGCATGCCCCGGGCGAGCCCGGGCCACGTCGGATCGGCCGACATGAGGCTCGTGACCTGAGTGAGGCCGAAGACGAAGACGAGGTCGAAGAAAAGCTCGAGCGGCGTTACCCGCTGCTCTGCCTCGACGTGGTGCTCGAGCTCATCCCGCGTCGAGACCGCCATCACGGGTTCTCGGAGACGCCCCGGCCGAAGCGCGCCACCGTCTCGATGTGGGGCGTGTGCGGAAACATGTCCACAGGCCGCGCGCGTTCGAGCCGGTAGCCGTGCTCCCCGACCAAATCCTTCGCGTTCCCCGCGAGAGTGGTCGGATTGCAGGAGACGTAGACGATGCGGGCGGGCTCGAGCCTCGCGATCCGCCGAAGCGCCTTGCCGGAAAGCCCTGCTCGAGGCGGGTCGACGACGACGACGTCCGGGTTCCCCGCGCGCTCGTGCAGCTCCTCGATCGAATCCCCGACTTCGCCGGCGAAGAAGGCGGTGTTCGTGATCCCGTTCAGCTCGGCATTCTCAATCGCGCAGGCGACCGATTCTTCGGAGACCTCGACACCCCACACCGTGAGCGCTTCGCGGGCCATCGAGAGCCCGATCGTGCCGGTCCCGCAGTAGAGGTCGAAGACGGCCTCCTCGCCTGTGAGGCCCGCATACTCGACCGCGAGCGAGTAGAGCACCTCCGCCATGGCCGTGTTCGTCTGGAAAAAGGCGTTCGGCCTCACCCGGAAGCGAAGGCCGAGGATTTCCTCCTCGATCGCATCCACTCCCCAGAGCAACTTTCCGGGAACGTTCGTGACCTCGGCCGGCCGGTCGTTCACCGCGTGGTAGACGGACCGCACCTCGGGAATGCGCTGCAGCGTCTCGAGGAGGCGCTCCTCCCCGTCGAGCCGGCCCGGAGCGGTCACGAGGACGACGAGGGCCTGCGCTGTGTTCCGCCCCTCGCGCACGATCAGGTGACGCAGGTACCCCTCGTGCGTGGCCTGGTCGTAAACGGACAAGCTCTCGGCACGGGCCCACTCGCGGACGGCGTTTCGGATCGCGTTTCCGACGTCGGTCGTGAGCCAGCACTTTTCGATGTCGAGCACCTCGTCCCACCGGCCTGCACGGTGGAGGCCGAGCCCCACTCCGTCCGGCGTCTCCGTGAACGAGTATTCGAGCTTGTTCCGGTAGTGGAAGATGGATTCGGCCGGGACAGCGGGCTCCAACTCGAGGCCGGTAAACCCCCCGATCCTGGCCATGGCGTCCGCCACCTGGCCGGCTTTGGCCTCGAGCTGCCGCTCGTACGCCAGATCTTGGAAGCGGCAGCCGCCGCACGCCGGATAGTGGGCGCAGGGCGCCTCGACTCGGTCGGCACCGGGCTCCAGCACCTCGACTGCGATCGCCTCGGCGTGGCTTCGCTTCACCTTGGTGACACGCGCTCGAACGGTGTCGCCCGGGAGGCCGCGGCGGACGAAGACGACGAAGCCGTTCAGCCGCGCGACGCCGTTGCCGCCGTAGGCGAGCGAGTCGATCCGGAGCTCGAGCTCCTGATCCAAAGCGACGGGGGCGGCCACCGCTCGATCGTACCCGTGAGCTACTGCAGCGTCGTGACGAGCACCTTGCGGGTCCGAGGGCCGTCGAACTCGCAGAAGAAGATGCCCTGGTACGTGCCGAGGGCGAGCGCGCCGCCGTCGAGTGGGATCAACACCTGGGGACTCACGAGCGCGGCGCGGACGTGGGAGGGCGCGTTGGGCCCGTCGGCATCGTCGTGCTGCCACGCCCACTCGTCACCCACGATGTTCTCGAGGGCCGCTTCGAAATCGCTCTTCAGCGCCGGGTCGATGTACTCGTTGATCGTTACCCCGGCAGTCGTATGCGGGACGTAGACGAGCGCGGCCGAGGCTCCGTTCGCTCCCTCGAGCACGGCTCGCACCTGGTCGGTGACGTCCACGACCTGCGTCTTCCGCTCCGTCGTTACCTGGAACTCCCGCACGGGTCGCTATCCTACGCCACCGATGTCGGCCCACCCCATCGGTAGCGGCGAGCCAGACGCGTACAGGGAAGAGGCCGACCGTTTCGTCGCCGCGCTCGACGAGGAGTTCTACCTCCACTTTGCCGGCCTCAAGGAGACGCTCGACCTGGCACCCATCTACGAGCGCTTTTCCGACCTCTCGACGCTCGAGGCCTGCGAGAGGCTCGGGGCCGCAGCAGCGGAGGACGCACGCCTGACCGAGCTCTGGCGCTTCGCCTGCGAGGGATATCTCGGAAACCTGACGCGCGACCAGGCCGAGCAGCTGGCGAGGCTCGAGGCAACGCTCACGGCCGACGTCGACGGCGAGTCGATCGGCTATCGCGAGCTTCGCCCGCGCATGGCGAACGAACCAGATCGGGCTAAGCGGGTACGCCTCGAGGAAGCTCGCAACACGCTCACGGAGCAATCCCTCCTGCCAGAGTACGTGCGTGCGGAAGAGGCTAAGCGTGAGGAAATAGCAAGGCTCGGAGCGCCGACGTACCGCGAGTTGTACGACCGCTTCGGCTTCCGCCTCGACCGCATGGAGGCGCAGTGTCAGGAGTTCCTCGCAGCGACCGAGGACTTCTACGTCGATACGCTCGACGATCTCTTTCGCAGGCGAGTGGGCGTCGGAGTCGGGGATGGGGAGCGCTGGGACGTCGCCCGGGTCTTCCGCGCCGCCGAGTGGGACGAGGGCTTCCCGCCCGACGGAATGGTGCCGGCCCTCACCGGAACGTTGTCCGAGCTAGGTATCGACCTGCCTGCACAGGAGAACGTCGAGCTCGATATCGAGCCGCGGCCGCGAAAGTCGCCGCGCGCCTTTTGCTCGCCGATCGAAGTACCCGGCCGCGTGATCCTCGTGATCCAGCCGATGGGTGGCCCGGAGGACTGGCGCGCACTCTTCCACGAGGCGGGGCATACGGAGCATTTCGCCCACATTTCTCCGGAGCTCTCGTTCGAGCACCGCCGCCTCGGCGACGCCGCAGTCAGCGAAGGCTGGGCCGCTCTCCTCGAGCGTCTCGTAGACGATCCGGTCTGGCTCTCCCGCCGCCTTGACTTCGGGCGGCCCGAGGCCTTCGCCGCAGAGAGCGCGGCGCTCCAGCTCTACCTCGCTCGTCGCTACAGCGCCAAGCTCCTCTACGAGCTCGAGCTACACGGCGACACCGACCTCGCGGACATGCGCGACCGATACGCCGAGATCCTCGGGGACGCGACCAAGATCGAGCCGGCCTCCTCGGATTACCTCGCCGACGTTGACGATGCCTTCTACGCGACCGGGTATCTCCGCTCCTGGGCCTTCGAAGCCCAGCTCCGAACGTTCCTGCGCGAGGAGTTCGGGCACGCCTGGTTCGCGCGCCGCGAGGCGGGCTCCCTCCTCCGCGAGCTTTGGAACGAGGGGCAGCGGCTGGATGCCGATGAGATGCTGCGCGAGGTCACGGGGGCCGAGCTCGAGCTCAGCGCGATCGGGGAGCGAATTCAGGAGCCCCTGTCCGCATGACCCGGATCGTGATCGCGGGCGCCGCAGGACGGGACTTCCACAACTTCAACGTCGCGTTCCGTGAGCGTGAGGACGTCGAGGTGGTCGCCTTCACCGCCGCGCAGATCCCGGACATCGACGGGCGCGTTTATCCCGCGGAGCTCGCGGGCTCCCACTACCCGGAGGGGATCCCCATCGTCGCCGAGGATGAGCTCACCGAGCTCGTTCTCCGCGTGAACGCCGACGAAGTCGTGTTCGCCTACTCGGACGTCACCCACGAGCACGTCATGCATATCGGCTCAATCGCGCTCGCCGCGGGTGCCGACTACCGCCTGCTCGGGCCCAAGGCGACGGAGCTGGCGTCCTCGAAGCCGGTCGTTGCCATCTGTGCCGTGCGCACCGGATCGGGAAAGAGCCAGACGACACGTCACGTGGCCCGCGTCCTCCGGGAGGACGGAAAGCGCGTCGCCGTCCTCCGGCACCCGATGCCGTACGGCGACCTGACGAAACAAGTCGTGCAGCGGTTCGAGCGCTACGAAGATCTCGATGCAAGCGACTGCACGATCGAGGAGCGCGAGGAGTACGAGCCGCATATCGCGGAAGGGAACCTCGTCTTCGCCGGGGTCGACTACGCCCGGATCCTCGCCGCCGCGGAAAGAGAAGCCGATGTGATCTTGTGGGACGGCGGCAACAACGACGTGCCGTTCATTGCGCCCGACGTCCACATCGTGGTCTGCGACCCCCATCGCGCCGGTCACGAGCTTCGCTACCACCCGGGCGAGCAAAACCTCCGTATGGCGGACGTCTGTCTCGTGAACAAGATCGATACTGCCCCGCCCGAAGGCGTCGAGACCGTCCTCGAGTCGATCCGCGCGGTGAACCCCGGTGCGACGGTCGTTCGCGCCGCGTCTCCGTTTGAAGTCGAAGGCAACCCGGAGCAAATCGCCGGCAAGCGCGTGCTCGCGATCGAGGACGGGCCGACGCTCACCCATGGAGAGATGACGTACGGCGCCGCAGTCCTCGCGGCGAAGCAGTACGGCGCCGCTGCCCTCGTCGACCCCCGGCCGTTCGCGGTCGGGTCGATCCAGGAGACGTTCGCGAAATACCCCCACGTGGGAGAGCTCTTGCCCGCGATGGGCTACGGGCCGAAGCAAATCGAGGAGCTCCGAAAGACCATCGAGCGCTCCGACGCCGAACTGGTTTTGATCGGCACCCCGATCGACCTCCGTCGCATCGTGGATATCGACAAGCCGGCCCTCCGGGTCACGTATCGCCTGCAGGAGATCGGAGAGCCGACAATCGCAAGCGTGCTGCTCGAACGAGGCATCCTCGACGCAGCGCCCGCCCTCGCGGGGAGCTAGGAACGGCCACGCCGAGGCCGAAAGCCACCTCGTGCTCACGGTCGTGGCCCTCGGCGGGAACGCCCTGCTCGGTCCCGGCGAGCGCGGGACGGCGGCCGAGCAGCGCGCCAACCTGGCTCGCACGTTTCGGGCCGCCTCGACGCTCTTCGCAGAAGCGCCGCTCGTCCTGACGCACGGCAACGGGCCGCAGGTGGGCAACGAGCTTCTGCGGCAGGAGCTCGGCAGCGCCGAGGTCCCGCCGCTTCCCCTCTGGCTCGCGGTCGCCCAGACGCAGGCCGAGATCGGGGCGCTCGCTGCTGCGGAGCTTCGGCCGCTGGTCGACCCCGAGGTCTCCGTCCTACTGACACATGTGGTCGTGGACGAGAACGACCCGGCCTTCTCGAACCCGACCAAGCCGGTCGGCCCCTTCTACGACAAGGCGACGGCCGACGGGCTCCGCCGGGACCGGGAATGGATGCTCCGTGAAGACGCCGGCCGCGGCTGGCGCCGGGTCGTCCCTTCGCCGGAGCCACTCGAGATCGTCGAGCTGGAAACGATCCGAGTCCTCCTCGCGGCCGGGGGCTTGGTCATCGGCGTCGGAGGCGGCGGCATCCCGGTCGTCCGGCGCGGCGACCGTCTCGACGGTGTCGACGCCGTCATCGACAAGGACCTCGCCTCGGCACTCCTCGCGATCCGGCTTCAGGCGGAGCGGCTCGTGATCCTGACGCAGGTTGCCGCCGTCGAGCGCGATTTCGGGACGCCGGAAGCCAAGGCGATCTCGGAGCTTCGACCGGGTCGGGACGACGCGATCCTCGACGGACTCGCCGCCGGGAGCATGCGACCGAAGATCGACGCCGCCTTCCGGTTCGTCCGCGAGACGGGGGGCGACGCCCTCGTGACCAGCGCAGAGGCCTTCGAGAGCGGGGAGGCAGGAACGAGAATCGTCCCAGGCCCGTAGCCCCTAGGATCCGCGCGTGGTTCCCATCCCGGTCACGCTCAAGGGCCGCGACTTCCTGCGGGTGAACGACTGGTCCGCCGACGAGCTCCGTACGGTTCTCGAGCTGGCCGACAGGCTCAAAGCGAGGCAACGCGAGCGGGTAGAGCACCACCTCCTCGTCGACCGGACGCTCGCGATGATCTTTCAAAAGCCCTCAACCAGGACGAGGGTCAGCTTCGAGGTCGGGATCGCACAGCTCGGAGGCGCAGGGCTCTACCTCTCGGCGAACGACCTTCAGCTTGGACGGGGCGAGTCGATCGAGGACACGGGCCTGGTCCTCTCCCGCTACGTGGACGGAATCATGATCCGAACCTTCCACCAGGCCGACGTCGATGCCCTCGCCGAGGCCGCGAGCGTGGCCGTCATCAACGGGTTGACGGACGAATTCCATCCCTGCCAGGCCCTCGCCGACGTCATGACGATCCGGGAACGGTTCGGCAAGTTGGAAGGAATCACGGTCGCCTACCTCGGCGACGGAAACAATGTCTGTCATTCCTTGATGGTCGCCTGCGCGAAGCTCGGGATGCACTTCAGGGCCGCCACCCCGCCCGGCTACGAGCCGGATCCAGAGGTCGTCGGCTGGGCAAGAGCTGCCGCCGCCGACTCGGGCGGGTCCGTCGAGCTGGCTCACGATCCGCAGGCTGCGGCGGAGGGGGCCGACGTCCTCTACACGGACGTCTGGACGAGCATGGGCCAGGACGAGGAGCGCGAGCGGAGGCTGAGCGACCTGCAGGGGTTCGGAATCGACTCTGCGACCCTCTCACTCGCCTCCGAGCGCGCGATCGTGATGCATTGCCTGCCTGCTCACTACGGCGAGGAAGTCACGAAGGAGATCCTCCACGGGCTTCGCTCGGCGGCGTGGGATCAGGCCGAAAATCGTCTCCACGCTCAAAAGGCACTGATGGCGCTCGTCATCAGGTAGTGCCGCGATGATCCCGATCAAGGACAACGTGCCGACCCGGCGCTTCCCGGTCGTCACGGTCGCTCTAATCGTCACCAACACCCTCGTCTGGATTTTCTACGAGCACGCCGGCGGCGCGGGGCTCGTGAGGGCTGTGAACGAGCTCGCCTATCACCCCTGCGAGGTCGAGGGCTCGTGTGTGCAGGTCGGTGAGGACTGGCAAGTCACCGCGGTCACGGCGATGTTCATGCACGCGAGCTGGGCGCACATCCTCGGAAACATGCTGTTCCTCTGGATCTTCGGGAACAACGTTGAGGACACGTTCGGGCGCCTGCGCTTCCTTGTCTTCTATCTCCTCGGAGGGCTGGCCGCGACGGCTACGCAGACCTTCGTGACGCTCCAGTACGGGTCGGCCGAGCAAGCCCTGATCCCGAACCTGGGCGCAAGCGGCGCCATCGCTGCGGTGCTCGGTGCCTACTTCGTCCTTCTCCCCTACGGGAAGGTGCTGACTTTCGTGCCCCCGTTCTTCTTCTTCCCAATCCCCGCGATCATCTTCCTGGGCATCTATTTCGTCTACCAGCTCGTCGTCGGCGGAGCCTCCTTCGTGAGCCCGGAGGCGGGCGGCGGCGTTGCCTACTTCGCCCACCTGGGCGGCATTGCGTTCGGCCTCGTCGTAGCGAAGCCTTTCGCGGCTGGCCGCCCCCGGGCGCCCCGGCCAACGTATTGACGACCTTCGACGAACACGTGGAGCGGGCAGTGGACTCGCTCCCGCCCGAGCTCAGGCAGGCGATGTCCAACGTCGAGATCGTGGTCGAAGAGGAGAATGCCGAAGATCGCGATCTCTTCGGGCTCTACCTCGGGATCCCGCTCACGGACCGGGATAGTGGCTACTCGGGAGCGCTGCCCGACAAGATCGTCATCTACAGGCAGCCCCTCGTCGAGGAGTTCGGCGACGACCCCGAAGTGCTCGAAGACGAGATCCGGATCACGGTCCTGCACGAGATCGCGCATCACTTCGGCGTCGACGAGGACCGACTCACCGAGCTCGGCTGGAGTTAGCTGGCTCCCCACCCGAGATCGACTGCATCGATAGCGAGCCGGGCGGGGTCGAGGGGCCG
>Ga0126307_10002218_pt1 | contig 13082 bp, 11 predicted proteins | sample Plot28_FD_89955 | JGI IMG/M metagenome (GOLD analysis project Ga0126307, IMG submission 89955) | Serpentine soil microbial communities from UC McLaughlin Reserve, CA, USA - Plot28 | ecosystem: Environmental > Terrestrial > Soil > Grasslands | place: USA: UC McLaughlin Reserve, Lake County...
CGCAGCTGCGCCACCAGGTCCTGCCACTCGCGCACGCGCAGGTAGTGCAGGAACTCCGCGCGGCAGCGCTTGCGGAACTGGTTGCCGGACAGCGCGCGCTGCTGGCCGCGCAGGTACTTCCACAGGTTCAGGTAGGCCAGGAAGTCGGAACCCTCGGCATCGGCGAAACGAGCGTGTGACTGGTCGGCGGCGGCCTGCTCGTCGGCCGGCCGCTCCCGCGGGTCCTGGATCGACAGCGCCGCGGCGATGACGATCACCTCGTCAGCGCAGTGAAGGCGGTCGGCCTCCAGCACCATGCGCGCCATCCGCGGGTCGACCGGCAGCTGGGCCAGGCGGCGCCCGAGCTTCGTCAGCCGCGGGCCCTCCCCCGTGTCGGTACCCCTCGACTCGATCGCTCCCAGCTCGTGCAGCAGGTTCAGGCCGTCTCGGATCTGGCGCCGGTCGGGAGGGTCGATGAACGGGAACTCCTCGACCGCGCCGAGGCCGATCGACGCCATCTGCAGGATCACCTCGGCCAGGCTGGTGCGCAGGATCTCCGGGTCGGTGAAACGCGGGCGTGCCTCGAAGTCGTCCTCGCTGAACAGGCGGATGCAGATCCCGTCGGAGGTCCGGCCGCAGCGCCCCTTGCGCTGGTCGGCGGAGGCCTGCGAGATCGGCTCGATCGGCAGCCGCTGCACCTTCAGCCGAGCGCTGTAGCGGCTGATGCGCGCCTGCCCCGGGTCGACCACGTAGCGGATGCCGGGCACGGTCACCGACGTCTCCGCCACGTTGGTGGCCAGCACGATGCGGCGCCCGCGGTGCGGCTGGAAAGCGCGCCGCTGCTCGGCGCTCGACAGGCGCGCGTAGAGCGGCAGCAGCTCGACGTCGTCGCCCAGCCGCCCGCGCAGCGCGTCGGCGGTGTCGCGGATCTCGCGCTCGCCGCTCAGGAAGACCAGCACGTCGCCGGGCCGCTCGCGCATGAGCTCGTCGACGGCGTCGCCGATCGCATCGACCTGGTCGCGCTGTTCCTCCTCGTCGTCCTCGGCCAGTGGGCGGTAGCGCGTCTCCACGCGGTACGTGCGCCCCGATACCTCCACCACCGGCGCGCGGCCGAAGTGCCGCGCGAACCGCTCCGGATCGATCGTCGCCGACGTGATGATCAGCTTCAGGTCGGGGCGCTGCGGCAGGATGCGGTGCAGGTAGCCCAGCAGGAAGTCGATGTTCAGGCTGCGCTCGTGCGCCTCGTCGATGATGATCGTGTCGTAGCGGCGCAGCAGGCGATCGCGCTGGATCTCCGCCAGCAGCAGGCCGTCGGTCATCAGCCGGATCAGCGTGTCGGGGCGCGACCGGTCGTTGAACCGCACGGAGTACCCGACGGGTCCGCCGAGCGGCACGCGCAGCTCCTCGGCGATCCGCTCGGCCACCGTGCGCGCGGCCAGCCGTCGCGGCTGGGTGTGGGCGATCATGCCCTCGACGCCGCGGCCGAGCTCCAGGCAGATCTTGGGGATCTGCGTGGTCTTGCCCGACCCGGTCTCGCCGGCCACGACAACGACCTGGTTGTCGCCGATCGCCGCGAGCAGCTCGTCGCGGTGCGCGCTGACCGGCAGCTCGGACGGGTAGTCGACCCGCGGTACCGCCGCCCGGCGGCGCTCGATCAGCGCGCCAGAGCTTCGTGCCACCGAGCTGTGTCCGTCACCTGCACCAGCTCGATGATCGCACCGTCGCCGAAGCGCAGGATGTGGACGAATGCCGCCTCGTGCGGGCGGCCCGTCTTCCGCGCGCTGCCCCGGTAATGGCCCACGACGACGATCCGCCCGTCAGGCGCCTGGATGTACTCCTCGGGAACCGGGCCGGTGTCGAGGGCCTGGAAGACCGGACCCCAGACACCCCGCAGCATCGCCTCGGGGCCGTCGTAGGTTCCGCCCCAGCCGTTGGGCATGCCCGCCGCCACGACGCCGCGGAAGTCCGGCGCGAGCGTCGCCATGATCGCCTGCCCATCGCGGTCGGCAAATGCGCGGTACAGGCGCCGCGCGACGTCCAGGTTCGAGTCGTCCGCCAGAGCGCTACTTCCGGTACTTGCGCGGCTTCTTGCCGTACATCAGCACGACGGCCTTCTCGAGCACCTTCGACGCGCGCGGGGTGTAGGGGAACATGTGCGGCTCGCGCTTCTGGCCCATGCGCGTGACCAGGATCGCCTGCGTCTTGCAGTACTTCTGGATGCCCTTGGCGCTGTGGCGGACGCCGATCCCGGACTCGCCGACGCCGCCGAACGGCAGCTCCTGCGCGGCGTAGTTGACGACGCAGTCGTTGACGCAGGTGCTGCCGGCCTCGATACGCGACGCCAGGCGCTCGCCCTTCTGGATGTCCTTCGTCCAGACGCTCGAGTTCAGGCCGTAGCGCGAGTCGTTCGCAAGGCGGATCGCCTCCTCCTCGTCATGCACCTTCATGATCGGCAGCGTCGGGCCGAACGTCTCCTCGGTCATGCAGAGCATCGAGTGGTCGACGTCGGTGAGGATCGTCGGCTCGAAGAAGTCGCCCTTGCCCTCGCGGCGCTTGCCGCCGACCCTCACGGTCGCGCCCTTGTCGACTGCGTCGCGGACGTGCGAATCGACGATGTCGACCTGCGCCGAGGTGGTCATGGCACCGACCTCGACCGTCGCGGCCGCGCCCGGAGCGCCCTGGCGCAGCGCGCGCGTCTTCTCCACTACCTTGCTCACGAACTCCTCGTAGAGGGGCTCCTCGACGTAGACCCGCTCGACCGACTGGCAGATCTGCCCGGCGTTCGACATGCCGTAGTAGACGGCGGCGTTGGCAGCGCGCTCGACGTCGGCGTCGCGCAGGACGACCATCGGGTCCTTGCCGCCGAGCTCGAGCGATACGGGCGTGAGCGTCCGCGCCGCGCGCTCCATCACCTTCTTGCCGGTCTTCGACGAGCCGGTGAACATGAGGTGGTCGACGTGATCGATCAGCGCCGACCCTGTTTCGCCGCGTCCGGTCGCGACCTGGAAGACCCCGTCGGGGAACCCGGCCGCCTTCGCGCCCTCGGCGATCAGCAGCGACGTGAGCGGCGTCACCTCGCTGGGCTTCAGCACCACGGCGTTGCCGGCCATCAGCGCGGGGATGCAGTCGCCGAAGCCGTTCGTCAGCGGGTAGTTCCAGGGCGCGATGACGCCGACCAGGCCCACCGGCTTGTAGCGCACGAACATCTTCTTGCCGATCAGCAGCGGGGAGTGCGGGCGAACACGCTCGTCGGCCAGGAACTTCGGCGCCTTCTTCGCCCAGAAGCCGAGCGAGTCGGCCGTGAACATGATCTCCGGGATGAACGCGTCCTCACGCGCCTTGCCGGTCTCGCCCATGATCGTGTCGAGCATCTTCTGGCGGTTCGCGATCAGCCAGGACCGCAGCTCGTACATGAGCGCGGCGCGCTCCTCGAACGACCGGGCACCCCACGCCGGCTGGGCTTCGCGTGCACGCGCGGCGATGTCCGCAACCTGGTCGGCCGACATGTCGGCCACGTGACCGATCGTCTGGCCGGTGGCGGGGCTGTCGACGGCGATCGTGTGCCCGTTGCCCGACCCGTTCGTGGTCGTCGTGGCCTGCTGGTCGACGGTTGCCATGCGCCCTCTCCTCGGTCTAGTTGCGCGCTGCGAAGTCCGGCAGCGAGTCTAACGCCGGGCTGGCTGCGCGGCCAAAGGGGCGCCGGCGTGCGAGCGGTCCGCTAGGCCGAAGCGCCCGCGCCGTCCAGCTCGATCCGCTCGATCAGGGCATCCTCGTCGGGCCGGTCGCGCGGGCCGGTCGGAAGCCCCTCGATCGCGTCGACGGTCTCCATGCCCGACGTGACCTGCCCGAAGACGGTGTGCTTGCCGTCCAGCCATGGCGCGGCGTCGGTCGTGACGATGAAGAACTGGGAGCCGTTGGTGTTCGGCCCCGCGTTGGCCATCGCCAGCGCGCCGCGCACGATGCGGTGCTGGTTGAACTCGTCCTCGAACGTGTAGCCGGGGCCGCCCGTGCCGGTCCCGGTCGGGTCGCCGCCCTGGATCATGAAGTCCTTGATCACGCGGTGGAAGATCACGCCGTCGTAGAAGCCGTCGCCCGCGAGCTTCTTGAAGTTCTCGACCGTCTTGGGGGCGTCCTCGTCGAACAGCTCGATCTGGATCGGCCCGTGGTTCGTGTGCATCGTCGCCTGGCTCATCGCCGCCGTGCTACCTCCAGGCGCAGCTTCACGCCGCGCACGTCGCTTCCGTTGACCTTGTCGACGACCTCCTCGGCGCGCTTCGCCGGTACCTCGACGAAAGCGAACCGCTCGAGCAGCCGCACGTTGTGGATGTCCTCGCCCTCGAGGTGCGAGCCGTCGACGATTGCGCTGACGATGTCGGCGGGCTCGAGGCCGTTGGCCCGGCCCGCGCCGACGAGCAGCTTGACCGTTCCCTCGCGCCCGCGGCGCGGCTTGGTGTGGCGGGGGCGGCGAGCCTCGCGCCGCTCCGCGGCCTTGATCGCGGCGCGCGGGCGGGCGGGCTCGCGCTCGGGCGTGCCGGCGGTGTCCGCCGCGGCGGGCTCGGGCGTGGCCGGCTCTGGCGCGCGCGTCTCGCGCGGGCCGCCGCCGACGCGGCGCGAGCGGCGGCGCGGCGGCTTCGGCTCGTCGCCGTCGACCGCGGCAGGCGCCTCGGCCGCGGCGTCCTCAGCCGTGGCGGCCACCGGCTCGACGTCCTCGACCTTGATCCGCGGGCGCTCGGCCGGCGCCGCCGCAGGCGCTCGGCCGCGGCCGCCGCCGAGGTCCTCGCCCTCGGTCGGCGTCGTCGCGGCGCCCATCGACTCGTGTACCCCGCCGCCGCCGTTGCGCTGGGCGCGGCTCTGCTCGCTCCACTCCTCGATCTCGGTGTTCGCGTGCTTGCGGATCGCGTCGAGGTCGCGCTGCTGCTTGGTCGTCATCAGCGTGATCGCGGTGCCCTCGCGGCCGATGCGGCCCGTGCGGCCGATCCGGTGCACGTACACCTCGGGCGAGTTCGGCAGGTCGTAGTTGATGACGTGCGACACGCCGGAGATGTCAAGGCCGCGGGCGGCGATGTCGGTGGCGACGAGCAGGCGCTCGCGCCCGCCCTTGAACGCGATCATCACTCCGTCGCGCGCGCCCTGCGACATGTCGCCGTGCAGCGTCTTGACCCGGATGCCCTTGTCGCCGAGCGATCGCGACAGGCGGTCGGCCCCGATCTTCGTGCGGGCGAAGATGATCGCCTGTTCGGGCCGCTCGGCCTTCAGGACCTTCGCCAGCGCCTCCGCCTTGTCGCGGTCGGACTTCACCTCGACGTAGTACTGGTCGACGGTGTCGATCGTCAGCGTCGCCGCGCGCACCTTCACGACCTCGGGGTCGTACATGAACTTGTCGGCCAGGCCGCGGATCGGCGGCGGCATCGTGGCGGAGAAGAGCGCTGTCTGGCGGCCCGACGGCGTGCGCGAGAGGATCGTCTCGACGTCCTCCAGGAAACCGAGGTCGAGCATCTCGTCGGCCTCGTCCAGCACGACGTAGCGGGTCCCGTCGAGCACCAGCGCGTGCCGGCTCATCAGGTCCATCACGCGGCCCACCGTTCCGACGACGACCTGACCGTCGCCACGGCGCAGGCGCGTCATCTGGTCGCGGATCGGCGCGCCGCCGAACACAGCGACGATGTCGACGCCCTTCTTGGAACCGTACGCGCGCAGCGCCTGGGTCACCTGGATGCAGAGCTCACGAGTCGGCGTCAGGACCAGCGCCTCGACGTCCTCGGAGGAGGGATCGACGTACTCGATCAGCGGCAGCCCGAACGCCGCGGTCTTGCCCGTGCCGGTCTGAGCCTGGCCGATGACGTCGCGGCCCTCGAGCAGCAGCGGGATCGTCTGCTCCTGGATCGGCGTCGGCTGGTCGTAGCCCAGATGCGAGAGCGCATCGAGAATCGGCTCGGAAAGACCCAGTTCCTTGAAGGCGGCCATGAGGCGGGGAGACTACTGCGGGCGTCCGCTCACGACGCTCGCCGGAACTCGAAAACCGTCAGTGGGATGAAGCCGTCGAAGTGCTCACGGGAGACCTCGCGCAGCCGCAGGCCCCGGGGCGGGGTCGGGACCGAATACCCGCCCGGCTCGGGCGTCACGACGAAGATCGATCGGCCGCGTCGGACCGGCTGCCAAGTCCCCTCGTTCAGCACGAGCCGGTACGTGCCATCGCCGCGCCGGACCGGAAGCGCGGTCGCCACGCGGCGCTCGCGAGGCAGGTTCACGTCGAGCACGGTTTGCTCGGTCCCCTTGATCAGGAACAGCGGCACGTCGGCCACGACGTCGCCCGGCGCGGCAGCCTGCTGCAGGTACTCGGCCGCGTGCGCGTACGGCGGGCGGCGGCGCGAGTCGTCCCACGCCGTGGCGATTCCGCCCACCGCCACAGCGGCGATCGCGCCGCCGGCGGTCGCCCACGCCAGCCGTCCGCGCGGCGCGGTCAGCAGCGCGCCCAGGAGCAGCGCGTACATCGGCAGCGCCGCGAGCAGGTAGCGCGGCTGGAAGATGTCGGTCTTCAGCAGGCTGTAGACGATCAGGCCGAACGGCGTGGCCAATCCCGTCGCCAGGAGCAGCGAGACGCCGCCGCTCGGCGGCCACAGCTCCGCGCGCCGCGCCCGGACGAGCAGCACCGCCGCGGCCACGACCGCGGCGGCGAGCACGACCAGCGCGACCTCCCCAGGAAGCTCCGGCAGCGTCACGTACGGGTGGCCGGGCAGCAGCCTGAAGAGGAACCGGACTGCGGAGTCGAACGACAGCGGCGTGCCCAGCTCGAGCAGCGGGTTGGCGACGATGCTGGGCACCCAGGGCAGGTAGGCGACCACGGCGACGGCCCCGGCGATCACGGTGGCGCGGCGCTGCTCGGGGTGCCGCCACAGTGCCCACAGAAGCCCCGCGCCGATCGGGAACGCGGCGGTGTAGTGCGTGTAGAGCGCCAGCGCGGCACACACGACGAAGGCGACCCACGACCAACCGTCGCCGCGCTCGAGCGCACGCAGCAGCAGCACCAGCGCCAGCGTCGCCAGGAACAGCAGGACGCCGTAGGCGCGCGCCTCCGTGCTGTAGAAGATCGCCGTCGGCGCGAACGTGACGATCGCCGCCCCCGCCAGGCCGGCCGCTCGGCCCACCGTCCGCGCCCCGAGCAGGTAGGTGACCGGGATCGCCAGCGTCCCGAAAATCACCGACGGCAGGCGCCCGAGGTCGAGCGTGTCGCCGAACTGGCCGGTCGCCCAGCCCAGCAGGTAGTAGAGCGGCGGCGTGCTCTCTGTCGCACGCACCCGGTCGATGACCGCCGCTGGGTCGTCCTCGAACAGGATGTCGGCGGTGTAGAGCTCGTCGCCGAAGTAGCTCTCGTCGATCCCCGCGATCCGGAGGGCGAAGCCGATCGCCGTGAGGATGGCGACCCCGACGGCGAGCCGCTTTGCCCGCGGCTCGGCCGTCAAGCCGCGGGGTCGAGCAGCAGCTTCCCGCGCGTCCTGCGCGCCCGCATGTCCTCGTGCGCGCGGACGGCCTCGGACAGTCCGTAGGTGCCGCCGGGGACCGCCTTGACCTCGCCACGAGCGGCGCGGGCGTACAGGTCGGCGAGCGGCTCGCGTATCAGCCGCTCGGGATCGCGGAAGCAGTGGAACAGCCAGAAGCCGATGACCGACCACGACTTGCGCATCAAGAGGCCGGTCTTGACCTCGTTCTGCTCCTTGCCCGCGATGCCGTAGGCCACCATCCGCCCGAACGGCGCCAGCGCGCGCAGAGTGCCGTCGAAGAGCCGGCCGCCGGCCATCTCGAAGACCGCGTCCACGGGCTTGCCCTCGTTGGCCTCGATGACCGCGGCGGCCAGGTCGTCGGAATCGGGGTCCACCGCGGCGTCGGCCCCCAGCTCCAGCGTCAGGTCGCGCTTGTCCTGCGAGGACGCGGTGGCGATCACCCGCCCCGCGCCCATGTGGTGGCCGAGCTGCACCGCCAGCGATCCGACGCCGCCCGCACCTGAGATCACGACGACGCTCTCGCCCTCCTCCACGCGCGCGCACGTGCGATATAGGTGCCAGGCGGTCAGCCCCTGGATCAGGAGCGCCAGCGCCAGCTCGTCGTCTACGCCCTCCGGTATCGCCGAGACCTGGGCCGCGGGGGCCGCCACGTACTCGGCGTAGCCGCCCCGCCCGGTAATGGCCACGACCCGCTGGCCCGCGCTGAACCCGCCATACCCACTGCTTGCGCCACCGCGCTCGACGACACCGGCCACCTCCGTGCCAGGAACCAGCGGGAGCTCGAACTTCGTCACGTACGCGTTCTCGGTCTGGTGCGTGTCCGCATAGTTGATGCCCGCCCGCGTGACGCGGACGAGCACTTGGTCCTCAGACGGCTCCGGGACATCGAGGTCGACCAGCTGCATCACCTCGGGTCCGCCCCACTCGGAGATCTGGACCGCGCGCATCAGCCGCACACGTTGAATCGGCCCTTCAGCGTCTTCTTCTTGTTCTTGAAGGCGCCCTTCACGACCGGCCGCAGCGTCACGACCGCCCGCACCTGGTGCACCGACCCGCGCGGGAACGCGGCCGTCGAGAACGCCTGCTTGAACGCCGCCTTCTTGTCGGTCTTCTTGGTCCGGTCGACCGAGAAGACGACCGAGGCGACCTTCACGCGGCGGCGCGGCGACAGCTTGCGCTTGCGCTTCGAGGTCACGCGCAGGGTTACCTTCTCCGGCGGCTGGACGCATGCGTTGGGAGCGAAGAAGGAGAGCTCCTGGTCGCCCACCGTCGTCGTCTGGGTCGGCTCGTTCGCGTCAGCCAGCGGCTCGAGCGCCGCCATGGTGATCGTTCCCTGTCGGTCGTTCGCGTCCCACACCGCGAAGCCCTTGCCGCTCGGGGCCGCGGCCACCTGGGTGTGGAAGATGTCGTCCGCGCCGCTGCCCCGCAGGATCGCCGCGGGCTTCGACCAGTTCGACCCGTCGCTCGACGTGGCGATCCGCAACTCGGACGGGTTCGGCTCGTTCTCCCGCCACACGGCTGTGAAGCGGCCGCTGCCGTCCGCGGTCAGGTCGGCGCTGATCGGATCTCCGGTCGACAGCGTCGACGCCGGTCCGAAGCCGCTGCCGTCGAACTTGCGCGCGTGCAGCTGGCCCGGGCTGCCCGTGCGGTAGATCATCGCCGTTCCCGCCGATCCCGCGGCCAGGTGCGGCTCGCCGCCGGCCGGCGTGACCGGGTTGGGGCCGGACCAGGTCGAGGCGTCGTTCGGGTCGCCCGCGCCGTTGTGCAGATGGAACGTCGTGTCGCTGAAGTCGGCCGAGACCTTGACCGGCCGGTTGCCGCCAAACAGCGCGATCGAGCTGCCCGTGGGCACGGCGAACCCGGCGTTCAGCAGCGCCTGCTGCCTGACCTGGGGGCCGGACAGCGGCATCCGCTGCACGCGGCCGCCGGTGTCGACTCCGTAGAACGCGTCGTCCCCGCCCAGCACGCCGTCCTCGGCGTCGAGGTCACCGATCGTCACGGCCCCCGAAAACGAAATCCCGTTGTTGGTCGACACGTAGGCGATCGTCGCGTCGGGCGTGCAGCAGCGGTGGCTGACGATCACGACGCGGTTCGGCGAGGGCACGAAGACGTACGAGGACCGACCTATCCCCTCAGCCGGGGCATCGATGATCCGCAGCGGACCGTCGGCGCATCTGGTCATGCCCTGCGGAACCTGGCAGTAGCCGATGTCGTCGCCCGAGGCGCCGCCGTTGTGCTCCTCCCAGACGACGTGCGCGGTGCCGTCGTTGTCGACGGCCACGTCGGGGAACTGGCCGGTACCGACGGTGAAGGGCGTTGCTGCGTCGGCGGCCGGCGCGAGCGCGAGGCAGGCACCGGCGGCGAGCGCGGGGATCAGCTTTTGCATGGACGGCAGTATGTAGGCTCCACCGCCTCATGAGCCTGGCAGTAGTCGGATCGATCGCCTTCGACGCGGTCAAGACTCCCTTCGGAGAGCGCGAGCGGATGCTCGGCGGCTCGGCCGTACATTTCTCGCTGGCCGCGAGCTTCTTCTGCGACGTCCACGTCGTCGGCCCGGTGGGCGAGGACTTCGGGGACGAGGAGTACGGCGTCCTGCGCGAACGGGGCGTCAACACCGACGGGATCGAGCGGATCGAGGGCGGCAAGACGTTCTTCTGGGCCGGCCACTACGAGTACGACCTGAACCAGGCCCACACCGACGACACGCAGCTCAACGTGTTCGGCGACTTCGAGCCGAAGCTCTCCGACGACGTCAAGTCGGTCGAGAACCTGTTCCTGGCCAACATCCACCCGCAGCTGCAGATGAAGGTGCGCCGGCAGTGCAAGGACGCGCGGCTGGCCGGGCTCGATTCGATGAACCTGTGGATCGACACCGAGCGCGACTCGCTGGTCGAGGCGATCAGCAACGTCGACCTGATCTTCATGAACGACGCCGAGGTGCGGATGCTCACCCAGGAGCCCAACCTCGTGCGCGCGGCGCGCAAGGTCATGCAGATGGGGCCCGGCGTGGTCGTCGCGAAGCAGGGCGAGTACGGCGCCGCGCTGTTCTACGGCGACCGATTCTTCGCGCTGCCGGCCTATCCGCTGGAGACCGTGAAGGATCCGACCGGCGCGGGCGACTCGTTCGCCGGCGGCTTCCTGGGCTACCTGGCCGGCCACGACGGCGCCACGGCCGCGCAAGACCCGATGGTGCTGCGCCGCGCGATGACCTACGGATCCGTGCTCGCCTCCTACAACGTGGAGGAATTCGGCACCGAGCGCGTGGCGCGGCTGACGCGCGGCGAGATCGACGAGCGGTTCAGCGAGTTCCGCCGCATGACGATCTTCGACGAGCCGTCGTAGCTAGGACTGAGCCACGCGGGCCAGGCGGCGCACCAGCAGTTGCACGAGCGGCCCGTAGGTCGCCTTGAGCGACGCCTCGATCACACGCGGCGCGGCGATGTCGACGGCGACGACACATCCGCCGTCGCGCTCCTCGACGCGGTGGGTCAGCTCGACCGGGCCGACCTTCCAGGCCCACATCCGGCCCACACGCTTCCGGATGATGCGAGCGGGGACGACGGGCGCGCCGAGCAGCCGCACGAGCCCGCGGTGGCCGACCGCGACCTCGGGGTCGCCGAGCCCCCAGGCGCCGCGGATGTGGGGCGCCCATTCGGGCCAGCGGCGGGGCTGGGCCATCAGCCGCCAGGCGGTCGCGGGATCGGCGCTGCTGTGAGCTTCGTAGGTGAGCACTACCTCCAGTACGGAGCATCAGCGCTCCGAGCGCACGTGCGGGAACGCCCGCGTCCGCCCCTGGAAGGTCGGCGGCGCCCGCTCCTTGCACGGCGGGGCGAACTGGAAGGGCGGTGACGGGTTGCCGGCGTAGGTCGCGCACGACAGCGTCGCGGCCTCCCAGCGCCGGCACAGTACAAGATGACGCCGGCGTCATGTTTCGCTCGGCGTCCGCTCCGTCCCCGGTGCGCCACAACTCGCATCGACCTTCAGGCGCCGGGTACGATGCAGGGGCGTGGGCTGGACCCTCTTCTACATGCTCGTGGTCCTGAAGATCCCGATCATCGCGCTGCTGTGCTTGGTGTGGTGGGCGGTCAAGCAGGAGCCCGAGCCCGCCGGCGGCGAGCCGCGCGAGCGCCTGCACCGCGGGCCGGATCGCCCGCGCCGTCCGCGCCGGCCCGGACCCACGCGCCGCGGCCCCCACGCCGAGCCGCCGCCCGCCACCCCGAAGCGCGTCCGCGCGCGCGGCAAGCGCGTAGAGCGCACGCACGGTTGATCGACGACGGCCACGCCGTCCACTACTCCGCGGTCGAGCGGGGCACGCCTGTGTACTCGGCGGACGGCGTCGAGCTCGGCCGTGTGGACGCCGTTCTGGACAACTACCGCGAGCACATCTTCGACGGGATCGTGATGGAGATCCCGGGCGGAGACCTGAAGTTCGTCGACGCGCCGGAGGTGCAGCGCACGGCCGAGAAGGCGGTGACGCTGTCGATCAGCGCGGAGGAGGCGGCGAAGCTGCCGCCGCCCGAAAAAGCTGCGCCGGAGTTCCGTCCGAACCTGCGCGCGGGCAAGATCGGCCGCTTCTTCGGCGGCGGCTGGAAGAAGAAGCGCTGAAGCACGCCCGAAGCCCACGGGTTTGCCCGGGGCGCGCGTTCGGCAGAATGCGGTCCAAGAGAACGGGTCGAGACGAGGAGAGCCGGCAATGGCCGACGAGGAGACGCAGGAACAGAACGGCGGTGGGGTAGCCACCTCGCAGGATTCGCTCTCGGTCACCGACAACCGGACCGGCGAGAGCTACGACGTCGAGATCACCGACGGGACCGTGAAGGCGATGGACTTCCGCGGGATCAAGGTCGACGAGGACGACTTCGGCCTGATGACCTACGACCCGGCCTACACGAACACTGCGCACTGCCGCAGTGACATCACCTACATCGACGGCGCGGCCGGCGTCCTCCAGCACCGCGGCTACTCGATCGAGCAGCTCTGCGAGCAGTCGACCTACCTCGAGGTCGCCTACCTGCTGATCCACGGCGAGCTCCCGACCCGCGACCAGCTCGACAACTGGGTGCACGAGATCACCGTGCACACCTACATCCACGAGAACATCAAGCAGTTCCTCGACGGCTTCCGCTACGACGCGCACCCGATGGGGATGCTGCTGTCGTGTGTCGGCGCGCTGTCGACGTTCTATCCCGACGCCAAGAAGATCGACGACGACTTCGAGCGGCACATGGCGGCGGTCCGGCTTATCGCGAAGATGCCCACGCTCGCGGCGTTCGCATACCGGCACAACCTGGGCCTGCCGTTCGTGTATCCGGACAACGACCTCTCGTACCCCGCGAACTTCCTGGCGATGCTGTTCAAGATGACCGAGCTCAAGTACGAGGCGGACCCGCGCCTGGCGAAGGCCCTCGACGTGCTGTTCATCCTCCACGCCGACCACGAGCAGAACTGCTCCACGAACGCGGTACGGGCGGTCGGCTCTTCACAGGTCGACCCCTACTCGGCCGTTGCCGCCGGTGTCGCCGCGCTCTACGGCCCGCTGCACGGCGGCGCGAACGAGGCGGTGCTGCGAATGCTCGGGCGAATCGGCAGCACCGACAAGATCCC
>Ga0126307_10002219_pt1 | contig 13081 bp, 9 predicted proteins | sample Plot28_FD_89955 | JGI IMG/M metagenome (GOLD analysis project Ga0126307, IMG submission 89955) | Serpentine soil microbial communities from UC McLaughlin Reserve, CA, USA - Plot28 | ecosystem: Environmental > Terrestrial > Soil > Grasslands | place: USA: UC McLaughlin Reserve, Lake County...
CGCGGAGCTGCAGGAGAAGGCCGAGCAGCTCGAGCGCCAGAACCGCGACATCGAGATCAAGAACCGCGAGATCGAGATGGCCCGCTCGTCGCTGGAGGAGAAGGCCGAGCAGCTGGCGCTGAGCTCAAAGTACAAGTCCGAGTTCCTGGCGAACATGTCGCACGAGCTGCGCACGCCGCTCAACTCGCTCCTGATCCTGTCGAAGGTGCTGTCGGCGAACGAGAGCGGCAACCTCAGTGCCAAGCAGGTCGACGCCGCCACGACGATCCACAATGCCGGCTCGGACCTCCTCGCTCTTATCAACGACATCCTCGACCTGTCCAAGGTCGAGGCCGGCAAGATGGACGTGCACGCCGGCCGCACCGAGCTCCGGTCCGTCCGGGACTACGTCGACCGCTCCTTCGCGCCGATCGCGGACGAGAAGGGGCTCGCCTTCTCCATCGAGTTGGCGCCCGACGCGCCGGAGCAGTTCTCGACCGACGAGCAGCGCCTCCAGCAGGTGCTGAAGAACCTGCTCTCGAACGCGTTCAAGTTCACCGAGTCTGGTTCGGTGCGGCTCCGCATCGGCCGCGCGCCGGCGGACGCGCACTACTCCAGCGAGTCGCTGGCCCGCTCGGAGAGCGTTGTCGCCTTCTCGGTGATCGACACGGGCATCGGCATCCCGCCGGACAAGCTCCGGCTCATCTTCGAGGCCTTCCAGCAGGCGGAGGGCTCGATCAGCCGCCGCTTCGGCGGCACTGGGCTCGGCCTGTCGATCAGCCGCGAGATCGCCCGCCTCCTGGGCGGCGAGATTCACGTGGAGAGCACCGAGGTGGAGGGCTCGACGTTCACGCTCTACCTGCCGGCGGCGGGGCCCACGCCGGTGGCCAGCGCGCCCGTCCTCGACGAGCCGATCCCGCCACAGCTCGCCGCCGCGCGGGGGCGGCGCCGGGTCGAGAGCGCGGTGCTGCCGGACACGCTCACTGACGACCGCGCCGACCTGCCCGCGGGCGAGCGGGTGGCGCTCGTGATGACCGGTGACCGCGCCCTCGCGCGGGGCGCGGTCGACGTGGCCCATGAGCACGGCTTCAGGTGCCTGCTCGCGCTGCGCGGCGACGCGGGGCTGGCGCTCGTCCATGAGTTCATGCCGGACGCGATCATCGTGAGCCGCGACCTGCCTCAGCTGAACGGCGACGCGGTGCTCGACCACCTGAAGCGGCATCCCGAGACGCGGCACCTGCCCGTGTACGTGCTCGCGGGATCGGAGCCGGGGGAGGACGGCGCCGAGCGGAGCCTCCGGCACGCTGGCGCGCTCGGCTGTTTCACGGAGTCCGCGACGCCGGAGCTCCTCGGCGAGGTCTTCGACGAGCTCTCCCGCTTCATGGTGCGGCGGACGCGCGCCGTCCTGGTGGTGGAGGCCGACGAGCGCGAGCGCGACGGGCTCGGCGACCTCATCGGCGGGCCCGACGTCGAGGTCGTGGGCGTCGGGTCGCGCGAGGATGCGCTGACGCAGCTCGATGCGCGCGAGTTCGACTGCGTGGTGCTAGCCGTGGAGCGAGAGGACGGGAGCGCCTTCCAGCTGCTCGACCGCATAAAGCGCGCGAAGCGCTTCCGCGGCCTGCCGGTGATCGTGCACACGCGCCGCGAGCTGTCGCCGAAGGACGAGGCGCGCCTGAAGCGCTACGCCGAGGCGATCGTGGTCAAGGACGTGCGCTCGCCGGAGCGCTTGCTCGATGAGACCTCGCTCTACCTCCACCGCGTCGAGGCGCGACTGCCCGCCGACAAGCGCCAGATGCTCGAGCGCCTGCACATGGCCGACGCCGTCTTCGAGGGCAAGAAGGTGCTGATCGTCGACGATGACGTGCGCAACGTGTTCGCGCTCACGAGCGTCTTCGAGCGGCGCGGGATGGAGGTCGTGTTCGCCGAGAACGGGCGCGAGGGCATCGAGGCGCTGAAGGCGAACCCCGACATCGCGCTGGTCCTGATGGACATCATGATGCCCGAGATGGACGGGTACGAGGCGACGCGCGCCATGCGCGAGATGCCCGAGTTCCAGCGCCTGCCGATCGTCGCCCTCACGGCGAAGGCGATGAAGGGCGACCGCGAGAAGAGCATCGCCTCCGGCGCCTCCGACTACATCACCAAGCCGGTCGACGTGGACCAGCTCTTGTCGCTCATGAGGGTCTGGCTATACCGGTGAGCGGCGCCATACTGGTGGTCGACGACCAGCCGGAGAGCCTCGTGGCTCTGCGCACCGTGCTGGAGCCGCTCGGCCGCGAGGTGGTCACGGCGCCGTCGGGCGAGGAGGCGCTGAAGCAGCTCCTCCAGGACGACTACTCGGTGATCGTCATGGATGTCCGGATGCCGGGCCTCGACGGCTTCGAGACCGTCGAGCTCATCAAGCGCCGCGAGCGCCACGAGGACACCGCGATCATCTTCCTGACGGCCGGCGACGCCGACGCCGAGCAGGTCACGCGCGGCTACTCCGCCGGAGCGGTGGACTACATGCTGAAGCCGGTCGATCCGGACATGCTGCGCTCGAAGGTGGCGATGCTCCTCGAGCTCCAGCAGAAGAGCGCCGAGCTGCGCGCCTCCGAGGAGCGCTTCCGGGCCGCGTTCGAAGGCGCGCCGATCGGCATGGGGCTCAGCACGGTCAACGGCCGCTGGCTGGAGGTGAACGAGGCGCTCTGCGAGCTCCTGGGCCGCTCGCAGACGCAGCTGCTGCGCCAGCCGCTGTGGGATCTCGTGCGCCCGTCCGAGCGCGAGCGCGAGCGCGACGCGGTGCGCCGGCTCCTGCGCGACCGGCCACTGTTCGACCAGTCGGAAAAGCGCTTCACGCGGCCCGACGGCGAAGTCGTCCACGCGATCGTGAGCGTGTCGCTGACCGCCGACAGCGACGACCGCCCGCAGGGCTACATCTGGCAGGTCGTGGACGTGACGGAGCAGCGGCGCGCCGAGGCCGAGCGCGCCGCGCGGACGGAGGCCGAGGCCGTGATTCAGACGATCGGGAAGCTCCAGCAGGTCACCGAGGCGGCGCTCGCGCACCTGGAGCTCAACGAGCTGCTCGAGCTGCTGGTGGAGCGGATGGGCGAGGTGTTCGGCGCCGACGTCGTGCGCATCCTGCTCCGCGACCACGAGGACGACCAGCTGTTTACGGTGGGCGCCGCCGCGGGGCTGGACGTCAAGCCCGGGACTGCGGTGGAGATCGGAGGCGCGCTGGAGGAGGTGGTCGAGCGAGGCACGCCGGTGACCCTCCAGGAGCTGCCGCCCGGCACGGCGCCCGACCCCGACATCGAGGCGGCGGAGGTGTCATCGCTGATGGCGTCGCCGCTCGTCGTCAAGGGGAGGCTCGCCGGCGTGGTCGAGGTCGGCGCGCGTGGCGCGCGCCGTTTCACGCTCGAGGACGAGAGCCTCCTGATCCTGATGGCGGACCGCGCCGGACTGGCCATCGAGCACGCGCGCGCGTACGAGCGCGAGCTCTCGAACGTCGAGATGCTCCAGCGCAGCCTGCTGCCCGACCGGCTGCCGCAGCTCGAGGGCATCCAGCTCGCGGCGATCTACAAGCCGGGCGGCGCCGAGCGAGTCGGCGGCGACTGGTACGACGCCATCCCGCTCGACGGCGGGCGCGTGGGCGTGGCGATGGGCGACGTGGTGGGTCACGGAATCGGGGCGGCCGCGTTGATGGGGCATCTGCGCCACGCGATGCGCGCGTACGCGCTCGAGGGCCACTCGCCGGCGGGCGTGCTCGACAGGCTCGACCGCGTGGTGCGAAGCCTCGATGGCGGCCAGATGGCGACGCTGCTCTACCTCGTGATGGAGGAGGATCACGGCTCGGTCACGTTCGCGAGCGCCGGTCACGTGCCGCCGCTCGTGATCAGCCCGGAAGGCGAGGCGGAGTACCTGGAGACCGCGCCGAACCCGCCGCTCGGCGTATTCGAGAGCCCGCGGCACACGGAGAGGGCTGCGAAGCTCGAGCCGGGATCGACGATCGTGCTCTACACGGACGGGCTCGTGGAGGAGCGCGGCGTGTCGATCGACCAGGGACTCGAGGCGCTCCGGCTGGCCGCGGCGCAGGACCCGTGCCACCCGGACGAGCTGTGCGAGCGCCTGGTGGCGGCGATGCTGGCGATCCATCCGGCGAACGACGACATTGCCGTGCTCGCGCTCCGGGCGCTGCCGGCAGCGCCGCCGCCCCTCCACCTCGAGCTGCCCTCGGACCCGGCCAAGCTGGGCAAGATGCGGCGCGACCTCGGAGGCTGGCTACGCGACGTCGGCGCCCCCGGCGAGGTGGTGGAGGTGATCCAGATGGCCAGCCACGAGGCGTGCGCGAACGCCATCGAGCACGGCTATTCGTTCGGCGACGGGATGCTCTGGGTCGACGCGAAGCTGGAGGACGGCCGCGTGGTCGTGACAGTGCGCGACAAGGGCCACTGGATCGAGCGCGGCACCGAGGGGCCGCCGCGCTACCGCGGGAACGGACTGCCACTGATGCAGGCGCTGATGGACTCGGTGGAGCTGACGCACGCGAACGGCGACGGGACGGCGGTGAGGATGTCAAGGAGCCTGTCTCCGGACAGAGTTGCGGCCGAGGCCTAGCGCCAACGACGGCAATGAAGGATGGGACTGTCCTGGAGTAGGCACCGTTTCCGTGCCCTATCCAGGACGGCGTCCCTTCCTCAATGCCCTCGCTCGCCCGCCTAACCTTCGCCGCCCATGCTCATCGACGCGCTCGACTGGCTCGGCCACGCCTCATTCCGCATCACGCTCGACCGCGCGGTCGTCTACATCGACCCCTACCGCGTCGCGGACGACGCTCCGCCGGCCGACCTCATCCTCATCACCCACGGCCACTACGACCACTTCTCCCCCCAGGACGTCGAGCGGCTGTCGAAGAGGGGCACCTGGCTGGTGGGCCCCGCCGCGGTTGCCGAGCGCGTCAGCGGCCAGGTCCATCGCATCGGCCCTGGTGAGACGCTTGAGGACGAGCTCGTCCGCGGCGTCCACATCGGTGCCGTCGCCGCCTACAACACTTCCAAGTGGGATGCGGAGGGCACGCCGTTTCACCCGCGTGATGCGGGGTGGGTGGGATACGCGCTGAATGTCCGCGGGGAGCGCCTTTACCATTCCGGCGACACCGACGTGATTCCGGAAATGGACAGCGTCACCGGGGTCGACGTCGCGCTGCTGCCGGTGAGCGGCGTATATGTGATGACCGCGCAGGAGGCCGCCGAGGCGGCCCGGCGCATCCAGCCGCGCGTGGCGGTTCCCATGCACTGGGGGTCGCACATCGGCACCGAGCACGACGCGCGCACGTTCGCGGCCAAGGCACCCGTGGATGTACGCGTCATGGAGAAGGCTCAGTGAGCGCCCGGGTCGACGTCAGCGCGCCGCGCTCCGGCCGGTCGCGAAGACGGCGCGATGCTCGCGGCGCGCCTGATCCTCAGACCCTGCCAGGGCGGCTGGGGGTCTGGTCGCCGTCCGGCTGCTCCTCCGGAGGCTGCTCTTCGCCCTCCGGGGTGATGGGAGCGTCGTCCTGCGCAGGATCGGCGTCCGGCGCTGGCGCGACGGACGCGGCCGGGGCGGCCACGCCGCCGCTCAACTCCTGAGCCACGGCGGGGGCGGCCAGGATCAGCGACGCGAGCAGCGCGCAGGAGCTGACGAAGGCCTTGAAGGTCACCTCTCTCCGCTCTTCGCCGTGCCTGTGCCGCATCCTCGCCTCTGCAGCCCGGCTTGCAGTTATGCTGGCGCGGCTTTGGCAAGTACTCGCGCCCTGCGAACACTCGCGTGGGGCGCGGTGGCGGTGGGCGTCGCCACACCCCTGGTCCGGCACCGGCTGCGGCTCCGGCCCGTGGCGGTGTCGGCGTTGTCATGGCCCGCCCCCGCCGCGCTCGCGCTGGCCGCTCGCCGGACCCCCGTCCGCGACGCGGGCATCTACGCCCTCCAGATGTGGGCGTACTTCGCGCACTTCGACATGCCGGACGACGACCCCGAGGCGCTGCTTCAGCGGCTGAAGGTCAGCTACCCGATCCGCTGTGACCGGGCCATCGGCCTCGGGACCTGCCCCACCACGCGCCTCCAGCGCACGCTCGGCCGCGAGGGCCACGTCGGCGCCCTCGAGTACGCACTGTCAGCCGTGCACTGGAGCTGGTTTTGCGTGCCGCACGGGACGCTCCTCTACATGCTCCTGCGCCACCGCAGCAAATTCCCGCGGTCGGCGGTCTTGATGTCCGCGTGCTTCGACCTAGGTTGTGTGATCTACTGGCTCGTTCCGACCGCGCCGCCGTGGTACGCGGGGGCGAACGGCCAGATGCCGCCGGTTCGGCGCATCATGGCCGAGGCCGGGGAGCGTTTCTGGAGACGTCTCTGGCGCCCGCTTTACCATTCGCTGCAAGGCAATCCGTTCGCAGCCATGCCCTCCCTCCATTTCGGCACATCAGTGATGGCAGCGCGAATCCTCTCGCAGGTCGGGAGGGGTCACGCGGCGGCGGGCTGGGCATACGCGCTCGCGCTCGGGGTCGGCTTGGTTTATCTCGGCGAGCACTACGTGGTCGACCTCATGGCCGGCCTGGCGCTCGCCGAGGGGATCTGGCGGGTTGCGCCGCGCGCCGAGCCGGCGATCAGGATGGTCGCCGCGGCCGTGCATCGACTGGAGCCGCGGGCCGGCTGATGGCGGCGGACGGCCGCCGCCACCCGGTGGAGGAGAAGGAGCGCGAGCTCCGGCTCGACCTGGACGACTCAGCGGCCGACGCCGCCGAGCTCGAGCGGAACGTCGCCGAGGAGGAGATGGAGGTAAGCCGCTTCCAGGCGCTCCTCCAGGACCGCCGCAAGCTCCTCTCTGGCTTTGCACTCGTGCTGCTGCTCGTGGTCGCGATCTACGTGCTGTTCCCGAAGATCGTCGGGGCCGATGAGGCGGTCGACAAGCTCGACGAGGCCACCTGGTACTGGATCGTGGTCGCGATCGGCTTCAACGTGCTCGCGTTCGGCGCGTACGTCGCGCTCTTCCATGGGGTGCTCGCGGGCACGCGGGAGGACGAGGTCCACCGCCGCCTCGACATGCGCGCCTCCTACCAGATCACGATGGCGGGCCTCGCGGCCACGCGGATCTTCTCGGCGGCCGGCGCGGGCGGACTGGTGCTCACCTACTGGGCGCTGCGCAAGGCGGGCATGCCGCGCCGGCGGGCCGGCTGCCGGATGTTCGCCTTCCTGGTACTGACCTATTTCGTCTACCTCGCTTCGCTCGTGATCTTCGGAGTTCTGCTCAGGACTGGGGTGCTGCCTGGGCCGGCGCCGCTCGCGGGCACGGTGGTCCCAGCGGCTGTCTCCGGCGGGATCATCGTGCTGTTCCTGATGATCGCGCTGATTCCCGACGACTTCGAGCGGCGGATTCAGCACTACGCGCAGGGATACCGGCGCGTGCGCTATCTCCAGCGGATCGCGACGGTGCCGGCCACGCTCGCGATGGGTACGCGCACGGCGATCGCGTACATACGGCATCCCCAGCGCGGTCTCCTGGCGGTCAGCGGCGCGGTCGGCTTCTGGGCCGCCAACATCGGCATCCTCTGGGCGAGCTTCGAGGCGTTCGGCGGCCACGTGCCCTTCGCCGTCCTCGTCCAGGGCTTCTTCCTCGGCATGGCCGCGAACCTGATCCCGTCGCCGGCGGGCGGCGTCGGCGCCGTGGACGCCGGCATGATCGGCGCCTTCGCGATCTTCGGCATCGACGAGTCGATCGTGTTCCCCGCGGTACTCAGCTACCGGGTGATCGCCTTCTGGCTCCCGATTCCGCCGGGGGTCGTCGCGTTCATCCAGCTGCGCGGTACGGTGGCTCAGTGGGAGCGGGAACGCGGCGTTACGGCCGCCCAGGTGAGTACACTTCAGAAAGTAAAGTGATGAGTGAGGAGTGGAGGGACTTGGAGAACGTCGTCATCGTCGGCAGCGGCCCTGCCGGCTACACAGCCGCTCTCTACACCGCGCGCGCGGACCTGAACCCGCTCGTGGTCGAGGGGTTCGCGTGGGGCGGCCTGCTCCAGCAGACGACCGACGTGGAGAACTACCCGGGCTATCCGCAGGGCGTGCTGGGCCCCCAGATGATGCAGGACCTGCGCGACCAGGCGGAGCGCTTCGGCACGCGCTTCATCACCGACGATGCCACCAAGATCGACCTCTCAGCGGGTCAGGGCGGCACGCACGTCGTGCACGTGGGGGGCCAGGAGATCACGACCCGCGCGGTGGTCCTCGCGATGGGCGCGGAGCCGAAGAAGCTCGGTGTTCCGGGCGAGGCGGAGCTCGCCGCGCGCGGCGTGTCCTACTGCGCCACCTGCGACGCGGCCTTCTTCCGCGGCGCGGACACCATCGTGGTCGGCGGCGGCGACACCGCCATGGAGGACGCGACCTTCCTGTCGAAGTTCGCCGGCAAGGTGAGCGTCGTGCACCGCAGGCCTGAGTTCCGGGCTTCAGCGATCATGCTCGACCGCGCCCGCGACACCGACAACATCGAGCTCGTCACGCCGTACGTCGTGGAGCGTTTCGAGGCCGGCGAGGACGGCTCGCTGGACCGCGCCGTGCTCGAGAACACGGAGGACGCCTCGACCAAGGAGATCCCGGTCTCCGGCGCGTTCGTGGCCATCGGCCACAAGCCGAACTCGCATTTGGTCGAGGGTCAGGTCAAGCTCGACGACGAGGGCTACGTGCTCGTCGAAGGGCGCTCCACCAGAACGAAGCTGCCCGGCGTGTTCGCAGCCGGCGACCTCACCGATCGCGTGTACCGGCAGGCCGTGACCGCCGCCGGCACCGGCTGCATGGCGGCCCTGGACGCGGAGGCCTACCTCCGCGACACGCCCATCGACCCCGAGGCGCATTGGGCGCCTGAGCTCGACAGGGTCGAGGCGGCGGCCGAGTCGGCCGCGCACTCGGGGTAGCGAGTCGCGGCCGGTATAACCCGGCCGTGCCGACCTGGACGAACTGGGCTCGCCAGCAGCGCTGCGCGCCTGAGCGCACCGAGACGCCGTGCTCCGAGGAGGAACTCGCCCGTGCCATGGCGGGGGCGACCCGTGTGAAGGTGGCCGGGTCGGGCCATTCGTTCACGGACATCGCCTGCACGGACGGCGTGATGGTGGACATGTCGCGGATGCGGCGCGTGCTATCGGTCGACGGCCTCGACGTGACCGCGGAGGCGGGAATCACGCTTCGCGATCTCGGCGAGGAGCTGCGCGCCCGCGGGCTCGCCATGGAGAACCAGGGTGACGTGGACCCCCAGACGCTGGCGGGCGCGATCTCCACCGCGACGCACGGCACCGGCGGCGGCTTTGCGAACCTGTCGTCGCAGGTCGTGGGCGTGCGGCTCGTGGACGGGCGCGGGGAGCCGCGCGACATCCGCGATGGCGACGAGCTGCGCGCCGCGCGCGTGAGCCTCGGCGCGCTCGGCGCGATCGCCGCAGTGACCCTCCGCTGCGTGCCCGCCTTCAGCATCCACCGCATCGACGAGCCGCGCCCACTCGACGACTTGCTGCCCCGGCTCGGCGAGCTCGTGGACTCACATGACCACTGGGAGGCGTTCGTGATGCCCTACACGCGCAAGGCGCTCACGCTCACCTCCGAGCGCACCGCTCGGCGGCCGCAGCCGCCCGAGCGCGCGGCCGCGGTCCTGCACGACGTGATCCTGGAGAACGCGGTGCTCGGCCTCTTCTGCCGTACGGGGCGAGCCTTCCCGCGGCTGATCCCGGCGCTGAACCGGCGGCTCGCGGGACTGATGGGCGGCGCGGAGCACCTCGACGCGAGCAACCGCGTGTACGCCAACAAGCGGCTCGTGCGCTTCACGGAGATGGAGTACGCCATCCCGCGCGAGCGGGCCGCCGAGGCGCTCGAGCGCGTGCTGGCGCTGATCGAGCGGCGACGGCTTCCGATCGGCTTTCCGATCGAGCTGCGGGTGGTCCGGCCCGACAACGCGCTGCTCTCGACCGCGTACGAGCGCCCGACGGCGTACATAGCGGTGCACCAGTACGTCGGGATGGAGTTCGAGACCTACTTCCGCGCCGTGGAGGCGATCATGGACGAGTACGAGGGCCGGCCGCACTGGGGCAAGCGCCACTACCAGTCGGCCGCGACGCTGCGCCCGCGCTACCCGGAGTGGGATCGTTTCGCGGAGATCCGGGAGCGCTTCGACCCGGAGCGGCGCTTCGAGAACGACTACCTGAGGCGGGTGCTCGGATGACGGTGACGCGCCGTGCGCAAGCGCCGGGTGGTGCCCGGCGCGCAGCGACGCTGTTCGCAATCCCCGGCTCGCACGCGGTTCGCACCGGCGAGCTCATGCTGGAGCACAAGGGGATCCCGTTCCGGCGCGTCGACTTCCCGCCCGGGCCGCATCGGGTGCTCGTGCGCGTGGTCGGCTTCAAGGACGACCGCGTGCCCGCGGTCAAGTTCGCGGACGGGCGGCGCGCGCAGGGGACGCGCGAGCTCCCGCGCGTGCTCGATGAGCTGGTGTCCGAGCCGCGGCTGGTGCCGGACGACCCGAGGGCGCTCGAGGCCGAGGTCTGGGCGGATGATGTGCTCCAGCAGTGGGCGCGCCGGATGGTCGCCGCCGCGGGCGCGCGCGCCCCGGACGCACTCGCCGGCCGCGGCGCGGGCGGGCGGCTCGGCGCGCTGCTCACGCGCCACGAACGCCCGCGCCGCATCGTCGCACGCGCCGTGCTGAAGGTGTTCGGCGTCACGAACGAGCAGCAGCAGGATGACCTCGACCGCACCGGCGAGATCCTTGACTGCGTGGATGCCTGGATCGAGGACGGCGTGCTGAACGGCGACGAGCTCCGGAGCCCCGACTTCGCGGTCGCGTCGAGCCTGGCGCTCGTCGAGTACATCGTCGCGCTGCAGCCCGAGCTTCAGCGGCGGCCTGCGATGGCGTTGCTCGACCGCGTATTCAGCGGCAGCGCCGCAGCACGCGATCCAGCGTGAGCCTGCGGCCGTCCTCGGTCTCGGCGAGCACGCGGAGGCGGAAGCGGCCGCGACGGCGGACCTGCTGGCGGCGCACCAGGCCGCTCAGGGTCACGGGGCCGCCACGCTCGCCGCGCGCGGTCGGGATGTTGAGCAGGCGCTCGACGCGCCGGCTGCCGATCATCACGTCGGCGTGGACGAGCCGCGCTCGCTTCGAGCCGCGCACCTGGATGCGAAGATCCCTGGAGAAGCAGCCTCGCACCGGCCGGCCCTCGGAGCGCACCACGAGCGTGAGGTGCGGCTGCGCCAGGCAGTCGACGCCCACGCAGGAGACGAGGGCGCGCAGGCGCGACTTCAGGTCGCGCTGCACCTTTGCGTACTCCTCGTGCCCATCCACGCTCTGCAGCTCGAACGGGTCGTTCTCCAGGTCGTAGAGCTCGTACTCGCCCGTCGTGCGGTGCTCGACGTAGAGGAAGCGGTAGGTCCGAATCCCGCGATAGGCCGGCACGCCGTTCGCGCCGTTGCCGTTCTCGATCAGGATGTCGCGGCCCCACTCGCCGCCGGGGTCGGCGAGTAGCTCGAGCAGCGAGCGTCCGTCCTGCACGCGGCCTGGCAGCACGTCGCTCGCGTCCAGGATCGTGGACGTCACGTCCACGTTACCGACGAGGCGGCGGTCCACCCGTCCGGCCGGCACGCCCGGGCCGCGCATCACAAGCGGGATGCGGATCGACTCCTCGTACGGCAGCACCTTCTCGGCCAGCGCGCGGTGCTCGCCGTGCATGAAGCCGTTGTCGGACATGAAGACGATCAGAGTGTTGTCGAGCTCGCCGTTGCGGCGGAGCGCCTCGACGACCTGGGCGACGCCCTCGTCGACTGCCATCAGCGCCTCGTTCTCCTGGCGCCAGTTCTCCTCTACGCCGGCGGCGAACTCGGGCGACAGGCGCGGCCGGTCGGCCACCACCTGCGGCTTGTCGTACATATTCTTCTCGTTGAAGCTCGGCGGGCGCGGCATGCGCACGCCCGCGTAGGCGTCGCGGTGCCGTGGCGCCGGCGACGGAGTGCCGGGGCGGCGCGGGTCGTCCGGGTCGCGCGGCGTCCCGCGGTGCGGCGCGGTGTACCAGATCGACAGAAAGAAGGGCCGGTCGCCTGGCGACGCCTCGTCGATCAGCTCGACGCCCTTGCGGGTCTCGAAGTCGGTCAGGTACTCGCCCGGGTGCTCGGCGTCTGGATAGGTCCTGAGGACGCCGTGGTCGAACGCCTTCCAGGTCACGTAGTTGAAGGCGGCGGAGTGCGGCAGCCCGATCCAGTCGGTCCAGCCCGGCGGTATGCCGTACTTCGCCTCGTAGCCGTTCAGGTAACGACCCACGTGCATGGTGCGATAGCCGGCGTTCTGAAGCCAGACGGGCAGCGTGTTCGTGGAGTCGAGCTGGATGAAGCCGCCGAACGGCGGGTTATTGTGAAGCACGCGGTGGTTGTGCGCGTACTGCCCGGTCAGGTTCGTCGCGCGCGACGGGCAGCAGAGCGGGAAGCTGTCCATCGCCTGCTCGAACTTCGTGCCGTCGGCCGCGAGTAGGTTGTTCACGTTCTGCATCCCGGCCAGCGAGGCCGCCGTCTGGTCGTCGGTCATGATCACGACGACGTTCTCGCGCGCCAGTGCGGGCGAGGCGAGCGCCAGCGTGGCGGCGGCCGTGGCGGCCGCGACCGCTAGAGCTCGCAGCGGCCCTCGCCGCGGTAGGTCGGCACCTCGTCGGCTATCGCGCCGCCGCGCACCAGATAGAGGGTGTTGAAACGCTCGCACAGCTCCCCGGCCTTCGCATGGCGCAGATACACGTTGGCGCCGACTCGCAGGCTAGCGGCGGCGGATCCCGTCACGGGCGTTTGCACCTCTCCTGCGCCTTCAAGGGGGTCAACACGCAGGCCGCGCGGGAGGTGCGGTGCGGGCAGGCGGTCGCGGCCGGCCGCGCCGGATGCCGGGTAGCCGCCGCCCAGGAGGGTGGCGACGGCGCCGCTTGGTCTGCGCACCACGGGCATCGCGAACATCGCGGCCGGCGTGAGGCTGAACGACGAGTAGCGGTCGAACAGGGTCGGGGCGTAGAAGCCCGAGCCGGCCGTGATCTCGGTGACCACGTCCTCCTCGCGAGTCGTCTGGATGCTGCCCGTGCCGCCGCCGTTCACGATC
>Ga0126307_10002220_pt1 | contig 13078 bp, 11 predicted proteins | sample Plot28_FD_89955 | JGI IMG/M metagenome (GOLD analysis project Ga0126307, IMG submission 89955) | Serpentine soil microbial communities from UC McLaughlin Reserve, CA, USA - Plot28 | ecosystem: Environmental > Terrestrial > Soil > Grasslands | place: USA: UC McLaughlin Reserve, Lake County...
GGCGTCACCGGGTTCGTCGGCGCGACGTCGCGGCCGTCGCCGCTGTCGCTCGACGACGTGGTGAAGTTCCTGCTGCCGCAGGGCCAGCCCAAGAAGGTCGCCAAGAGCACGGCCGGCGCCGCGACGTCCGAGGCCACGTTGGAGCGCCCGGAGATCCTGGTTGATTTCGAGGTCGGCGAGTCGGTCACCGTCATGGACGGGCCGTTTGCGACGTTGCCCGCATCGATCAGCGAGGTCAACGCCGAACAACAGAAGCTCAAGGTGCTGGTGTCCATCTTCGGCCGCGAAACACCTGTCGAACTGACCTTCAACCAGGTCGCCAAGATCTAGAGCGCGATTTCGGCGCGGTTACGCCCGCTGAGCGTGCGTTAGCGCGCCGAAATCACCAATGCGAGAGAGGAACACCAAGCACCATGGCCCCGAAGAAGAAGAAGGTCGCCGGGCTCATCAAGCTCCAGATCCAGGCCGGGCAGGCCAACCCCGCCCCGCCGGTGGGTCCGGCGCTCGGCCAGCACGGCGTCAACATCATGGAGTTCTGCAAGGCGTACAACGCCGCGACGGAGAACCAGCGCGGCAACGTCATCCCCGTGGAGATCACCGTCTACGAGGACCGCAGCTTCACCTTCACGCTGAAGACCCCGCCCGCGGCCAAGCTGCTGCTGAAGGCCGCCGGTGTGCAGAAGGGTTCGGGCGAGCCGCACAAGACCAAGGTCGCCAAGGTGACCTGGGATCAGGTGCGCGAGATCGCCGAGACCAAGAAGGAAGACTTGAACGCGAACGACGTCGACGCCGCGTCCAAGATCATCGCCGGCACCGCCCGGTCGATGGGGATCACGGTCGAGTAGCCGAAGGCGGATCGACCCGACAACAGGGGCCGAATTTCCGCCTGATCCCCGTGGGAGGGCCAGCTCCGGCCCGCCAACCACAACTCTGATTAGGAGAACCAATGAGCAAGAACAGCAAGGCATATCGCGAAGCGGCCGAAAAGGTCGACAAGGAGCGGCTGTACACGCCGCTGGAAGCGGTCAAGCTGGCCAAGGAAACGTCGTCGAAGAAGCAGGACGCCACCGTCGAGGTCGCGATCCGGGTGGGCGTCGACCCGCGTAAGGCCGACCAGATGGTGCGCGGCACCGTCAACCTTCCGCACGGCACGGGTAAGACGGTGCGCGTCGCGGTGTTCGCCGTCGGCGACAAGGCCGAGCATGCCGTGGCTGCAGGCGCCGATGTCGTCGGCAGCGACGACCTCATCGAGAAGATTCAGGGCGGTTTCCTGGACTTCGACGCCGCGATCGCCACGCCGGACCAGATGGCCAAGGTCGGCCGCATCGCCCGCGTGCTGGGCCCCCGCGGCCTGATGCCGAACCCGAAGACCGGCACCGTCACCCCCGACGTGGCGAAGGCCGTGGCCGACATCAAGGGCGGCAAGATCAACTTCCGCGTCGACAAACAGGCCAACCTGCACTTCATCATCGGCAAGGCGTCGTTCGACGAGAAGTCGCTGGTCGAGAACTACGGCGCCGCGCTCGACGAGATCCTGCGCGCCAAGCCGTCGTCGTCGAAGGGCCGCTACCTGAAGAAGGTCGTCGTCTCGACCACCACAGGCCCCGGCATCCCGGTCGACCCGTCGGTCATCCGCAACTTCGCCGACGCCTAAGTCCTTCAGCGCGAAAGTCCCCCACACGCTCGGCGTGACGGGGACATCTGTTAGAGGTCCCCGATGACGCGACCCAGCTCGGCGCGTGTCTTGATGCCGAGCTTGCGATAGATCCGCGCAACGTTGGCTTCGACCGTCTTCGGGCTAATGAACAGTGCTGACGCGACGTCTCGGTTGGTCATACCCGACGCCGCCAGCTCCGCGACGCGCCGCTCGGACGGCGTGAGCGCGAGGTCGCGGCTGGGAGCGACCTTGGCCCTGGTTAGCTCGGCCCGAGCACGGTCGGCCCACAATGGTGTGCCCATCGCTTCAAACGCCCGCAGGGCCTCGCCAAATATCTTGCTGGGGGCAGCTTTTCGTCGTTGCCGACGCTGCACCTGGCCGAGCAGGAGTTGAGTGCGAGCGCGTTCGAACGGCATCGGCAGCCGATCGTGCTCGGCCATCGCATCGTGCGCCGCACGGGCCGCCGCCTCCACATCGCCCTGGGCTGCCAGCCACATGCTGCGGCAGCGGGCGCCGACGGCCAGCATCCATGGGCGGTCCAACCGACGGCCGTTGCGTTCCAGCGCCTCAATCAGCGGTACCGCATCGTTGTGGCGGCCCAGCGCGATCATTGCCTCGACGGCGTCGGGGATGTAGGCAGATGTAATGATTTCTGTGCCCGGTACGGCCTCGAATCTAGACAGCAGCGGCTGTAGGTTAGCTAGCGCCGCCTCATAGTTGCCGAGCGAAACCTCAAGAAAGCCAAGGCTCATGGTCGACCAGTCGGCCAGCCGCGGTGAACCGCACTCTTGCGCGACCGCGAGGGCAGCCCGGCCGGCGTGGCGAGCGTCCTTCGCGCGTCCGGTGTATGCGGCGACCACCGCTTGAATAGTCATGGCGATGACCCGCATGTGGTCACCGCCGAGCTGCTGCGCTCTCTCAGCGGTCTCCGCTGCTTCGAGCGCGGCGTTGGTGAAGTCTCCCCGCCAAATATGAATCAACGTGCTGAAGACTGCAACGAACATCAGGTCGGTCTCCGCGCCGCGCTCGACGCAGTGCTTCCGCACGGCCATCATCTGAGCGTGCGCATCGTCCAGCTGACCGGTGTATGCCAGCATCAAGGCGTTATTGGCGCTGGCGCGGAAGGCAATTGGCGCATCGTGGTCGGGATCTTCGAGTTCCAGCGCGCGCTGCAAACTGAGTCGATCCACGCCGAGGCCGCACATACAGCCCACCATCGCCCGCACTGCCAGCACCTGACTGGTCAGCGCAGGGAGACCGAGTTCATCCGCCTGAGCCAACGCTTGCTCGGCGTTCTGCAAGGATGCATCGAACTCGCCGGCGTTGAGTTGAGCGAACGACAGCATCAACAGCGTCTGCACCTGAAGCGCTTCATTGCCCTCGGCGTCGCTGAGTGCGCGCTTCAAGAGGTCCGCGGCGCTCAGGAAACTGTTGTCGTGAATGCGCATGGCTGCCAGCAAATTCAACGCGGTGGCGCGCATGGCTCCCGCCGGCAGTCGGTCGATCGTCGGTTCCAGCACCACGTGGGCGCGCTCTGGGTTGCCAGCCTGCAAATGATGGGCAGCCCCGTGTATCCGACGTTCCGGCGTGTCACCCCCGAGGCCGATTGCCAGGTCGATGAGCTCCGCCGCGGCGGCAGGCGCGCCGCGGGCACGGGCCCCCCTTGCGGCGCTGTCGAGTGCTTCGAGTGTTTCGGGCTGGGCACGAGCAGATGCCAAGGCCATATGCCTGGCCCTCAATTCGGGCATCGTGACGGCCTCCGCCAGCGATCGATGCATCGCGCGGCGCTCAGCCGGACTCGCGTCGGTGTAGACACTGCGGCCGAGCAGGGGGTGGGCGAATCGCACGACATTGTCGCCAATCCCGATGATGCCCTTGGCTTCTGCCTCACCAAGCAACTCGACCGGAGCGCCGGTGACCTTCGTCAGTAACTCCACGGTCGGGTCGGCGAGCATCGCGGCAGCCAACAGTAGAGCCCGGGTCTCGGCGTCCAGGTGCCCGATCCGCAACCTCATCAATTCCGCCAACGAGGCCGGGAGCCGCGACAGCACGTTCGGGGTGCCAGCATCGATTGCGCGGGCCAACTCGACTGCGAAAAATGGGTTCCCACCGGAGATCTCGGCGATCCGTACCATGGTCGGCCGCGGGAAGGATCGGCCGAGACGCGGGGTTATCAGCGCGTGCAGGCCGCCGAGACTGAAGGGACCCATCCGAATCCGTTCGATGCGATCGGGTGCTGCCAGTTGCAGCCAGGTCGAAGCGTTGCCACGGTCGGGATCGCAGCGCTCGGTGACCAGTAGTCCGACGCGGCCGGCAAACCGTCGGGCGGCGTAAGCGATGGCGGATTGGCTGGATGTGTCAAGCCATTGGACATTGTCGATGGCCAGCAGTACCGGCGAATCCTTCGCAAGGATCTCGACCACCGAGGCCAATGCCGCTGCGACCACGCGTTGGTCGGTGGCCGGGCCGTCGGGGCTGGCACGAAGGAGCACCCGATCCACGGCGAGACGCTGTACTGCAGGGAGGCGTGCGAGGACGCTCGGATCCAGCTCGCGAAGCAGGTCGGCCACCGCAGCGTAGGCCAGTACCGACTCGGCCTCACCAACGTGCGCGGACAGAACCCGGAATCCGCTGTCGCTGGCCTGCTCCTTTGCCCACAGCCACGTTGTGGTCTTGCCGATGCCGGGGTCGCCCTCGATGACGAGCCCGCAAGGTTGTCGCGCTGCCGAGCGCAGGAACTCCGTTACGGCCCGGAACTCGAGCGGACGGCTGACAACCGCTGGCATTCACGATCCCTACCCATTGCAGACAGCAAACGAAACATTACATCGCTGGTTAGTTGAGCGTCAACATTACCGCGCGACTGCCGGCAGCTAGATCATGGTTTTGACGAGAAGCGGTCAATCACATTGCAGGGCGTTCGGCAACTTGGCCGGCGGGTTGTTCGCGAATGCGTGTCCCGACATCAGCGGAGAGCCGCTGGTGTGGCACGCCTGCCACTACACATGTTTTCGACACGACGTCGCTTGACGGCGCGTCGAAGACTCCGTAGAGCACTTCGTCGGTCGGCACGGCAAGCGTGACGAGCAGCCGTACAGGCGTGCCCTCCCCAGTGACGGTGAGGGCCGCGGCGTCGAGCTTGGCCACCATGTCGTCGACCGACCTCTCGGTCAGCTCAGGTAGATACCACTCGGCCAAGTAGTACGCCACGTCGTCAAAGGCGTCCATGACGTCGAACGTATCGCTCAGCAGCTGCTGTGGAATCGGGTGTTTCCCTACACGTTGGCGATCGGCCCGGCATGGCGTAGGTGGTCAAAGCGGTAGCTGGAGGTCGGCCACCAGGGCGCACTCCGTGACGCGCCGCCGCAGGAACTCTCTTGCCGGGGCCGAGCCCGTGCGGTCCAGCGCGATGCGATACCACCTGACGGCCTCGTCGCGTCGGCCTGCGCGCCGCAACATATCCGCGCGGATCGAAGCCGCGGTGCCGGACCGGGCCAATCTGTGGTCGTCGGTCACCTCGTCGAGTGCCGCCAAGCCGGCGCTGAACCCGTCGCGGAAGCCGATCGCCAGCGCGCGGTTGGCGCGGACAACGGGGGAGTCGATGCTCTCGATCAGCCGGTCGTAGGCCAGGCAGATCGCCGGCCAGTCGGTCTGCTGCCAGCTCGGCGCCGTAGCGTGCAGCGCCGCGATGACCGCCTGCGGCAGATAGGGACCTGTCGCGCCTGCGGCAAGTGCAAGGCGCTCCAACCCCCGCGTGATCCGGCTGCGGTCCCATCGGCTGCGATCCTGCTCATCGAGCGGCACCAGCGCCCCGTCGGCATCCACCCGGGTCTGCCGTCGCGAATCATGCAGCAGGACAAGGGCGGCCAGCGCATGCGCGTCGCGGTCTTTGGGCATCAATGAGCACAATTCACCGGTCAGGCGCACACCCTCATCACACAACTCGTCGCGGATGGCCGAGGGCCCCGCCGTCGACCAGTAGCCCTCGGTGAAGACCGAATAGATACAGGCCAGTACATGCGCCGCGCGCTCCGGCAACAACTCGGCGGGCGGCACCCGCAGCGGGATGTTGGCGTGCCGGATCTTGTTCTTGGCGCGGGTGATCCGCCGGCCAACGGCCGCTTCGGTCTGCAACAGGGCCCGCGCGATCTCGGCGACGGTAAGCCCCGAGATGAGCCGCAGTGTCAGTGCCAGCTGTGAGGTTGGGTCGAGCGCGGGGTGTGCACAGGTGAACATCATCCGCAGTTCGTCGTCGCGAACGGGATGCACGTCGACGCGATCGGTGCGCGCTCGGATGTCGTCCACGACGGCTGCGAGTTCCTTTCCCGGGCGGACGGATTCGCGTCGCAACCGATCCAGGGCCCGGTTGCGGGCAACCGCCACGACCCATCCGCCGACGTTGTCCGGCGTGCCGTCGCGCTGCCAGACGCGCAGTGCCTCGGCGAAGGCCTCCTGGACGGCGTCTTCGGCGACCGTGAAGTCACCCGACCAGCGGGCGAGCGCCGCGACGGCCGGGCCCCATTCGCGCCGAAAGACGCCGTCCAGGTTGGTCATTGAGGCGTTAAAGCCCCGAGACGCCGGCCAGCCGACGCAACTCGACCGTCGTCGCCGGAATCATCGACGCGATCTTGACGGCCTCGTCGCGATCCGGCGTGTTGATGAAGTAGAAGCCATTGGCGACTTCTGCACCCTCGATGTATGGACCGTCGGTCAATAGCACCTCGCCGTCGCGCACCCGCACCGTCGTCGCCGTACTTGGTTGATGCAGCGGCGCCCCGCCGACGACGGCGTCGCCAGCGGCCTTGCCGAATTCGATGTGCGGCTTAACGCCCTCCTCCCACTCCGGTGTGCCGGGCGCTACCACGATGCCGGGCGGCTCGAGTAGCAGCGCGATCCAACTGTCACCGGTCAGGGGTGCACGTGGAGCCGAATAGTCGACCATCGGCCAGACCTCGACCGCGCCGTACTTGGCGGCGGGGATGTCGCGCGCCAGTGCCAGTGCGTCGTCGAGGTTCTCGGCCTCGAACACGTAGTAGCCGCCCGCCACCTCGGCGCTCTCCGCGAACGGGCCGTCGGTGACGGTCGGAGCGTCGGGCCCACCGGTGATCCGCACGCCGGTCGCCGGCGGTGTGAGCGCGTCGCCCGCCCGGATCGCCGACGCGGCCTTGGCATGGAACGCCTCGTGTGCCGCCATCTCGGCGGCCTGTGCGGCTGGCTCCGGCGCCGAGGTGGACTCAGGGCCGAGCAGCAGGGCGAAGTAGTGCATCGTGGTCACCTTCCCGAAGTGAGCAGAACCCTCGTGGTCCACTCTCTACCTATCCGACGAACGCCACCGCACAAATCCGACAGCCCTGGCGAAACCTCGCAACAGCAACTGTCTCGTTCCGCGGACCGAAGCATCGACATTGTGTGATCGTTCATCCATGCGTCAGTCCGCACGCGCCCTCGTCCTTGTCGTCCTTGCCCTGGTGCCTCGGCGATCCTCGGCGTCTCATCCGCGTTCATGGCTGCCCTCGCGGTGGGGGCCACCGCGCTGATCGTGCCCGGCACCGGGACGCCCAGCGCAAACATCGTCGAGAAATACATGGAGCACGCCGCCGACCGGTACATCGCGCCCTTCACCGGTTCGGCGTGTACCTCGACGAACGGCTGCAACCTGGACGGGATCGACTACCCCGCGTCGTTCTGGCCGCTGGGCTTCATCGGTAACTGGTGTCCCGGATATCAGTGCGACAGGTGGGATGTGTCGGTGGGCGATGGCGTCGAGAGCCTCGATACGGCGCCCATCCGCAACCCGGAGCCCAACGCCGACGACAAGGATGCCGACGAGATCAAGGCCGGCGACGAGACCAACGCCGACGAGACGAGGTCCGACACTGGCAAGAAAGGCGACACTGGCAAGCAGCCCGAGGAGACGAAGGCCGATACCGACACGAAGCCGCACACCGATAAGAAGGCGGAGACCGACAAGGACCCGGAGGCCGACAACAAGGATGCTGATTCGGAAAAGACAGCGGCCTGAACCGATAGGTAACTCGGTGTGTAGCGATCGACGAAGCAACAGACGGTAATTGAGCCGTTCTGCCCACCTGGCAAACCGTGTCGTGTGATCGTTGGCACATGCGTAAATCTGCACGGTCAATCCTTCTAGTGCTGCTGGCCCTGCTCAGTGCGGTCGTTCTCGGTGTGGCGGCGATGGTCACGTCGGCGGCTTTCTCGCTTGCCGCCTCGACTGCCCTGATTATGGGCGGCACCGGCACGCCAAACCCGGATCTAGAGCCCGGGTACATGGAGAACGTAACTAGCTACTACATCTACCCGAACACTTCCTGCACGGGCCCCAGTTGTATGACCGTTTCAGTCTTCACTCCCGAAACGGCGTGGCCTCTGTACGGCGGGTTGTCCGCTCTCACGTGGCAAGATTCGATAAACGTGGGCGTCGAGCTACTCGACGACGAGGTGCAGCCGCGACTAGCGACCCTAGGCCCCAACGATCACCTCGTGATATTCGGCTACTCGCAGAGCGGCGCGATCGTCTCGATCGAGAAGCAACGCCTCGCCGACCAGCTGACCGACGCGCAGGAGCAACAGGTCGAGTGGGTCATCATCGGCAACGTCTCACGGCCCAACGGTGGGCTCAACGGTCGGCTGCCGTTCACCTTTCCGATCGTCGAGTTCCCCTACGGCCCGGTGACGCCGACCGGCACCAAGATGTCGACCGATGACATCGCCTTGAAGTGGGACATCATCGCGGACGCCCCGCTCGTTGTGACCAATCCGTTGGCAATGGCAAATGCTCTCATCGGCGGCCCTGGGTTCGGAATCATCCACGGCACGTATCCCAATCCAGACGGCGTCCCGCCGACTGGCCTGGTGGGCGGGTACACGCAGGACGAGTGGCAGGCGATCATGGACAACCCGGAGGGCTATGCCGCCGCAAACCCTGATGTGGTCAATGTGCAGTATTACGGCGACACCAGGTACATCACCGTCGCCCCGAGGGTGATGCCACTTCTGGTGCCGCTGCACATGATCGGTCTGGGTTTTGTGGCAGACCTGATGGAACCCGCACTGCGCGACATCGTCGAGCAGACCGGTTATGACCGAAGCATTCCCTATGGCCAGCCCACCACGTTCCGGCTGATCCCGATCTTCGACCCGATCAAGCTGACGATGGATCTCATCGCGGATATTCCAGAGGGAATTCAGCAAGCGCTCAACGGTGGGCCTCCCCCGCTCACGCCTCCTGAGACGCTGACAACCACGACGATGGCAATGTCGTCAGCCTCGGTGGATTCGCCGACAACGCTTGACGTGTCGAAGGACGGCACGACGGATCCGGAGTCTGGATCGACGACCTCGAACGGATCCGGGACGACCTTCCAGAAGACCGAGGCCGAGACGTCTTCCGGCACCGATGCGACGACGCAATCAAACGCGACGGAAGTCAAGCAGGCCGGTCCGAATAAGGTGGACCTGAGGAAGGCCTCCGAGGAGATCAAGAAGGTCCCCGATCGGATCAAGAAGGTCCGCGAGGGGATCAAGAAGGACGCGTCCGGCGGCAGCGTTTCGCTGACCTTCTCGCCAACGAAGCCCACAGACGGCGAAACGGGCGGCGCCACCGGCGGCCGGGACGATGCCGCGGGCACCACGTCAACGGAGGGCACCGAATCCGAACAGGCCGCGGCCTGACCGCAAAGCGAAAGCTATGCGGCTGCCCCGACCGCGCCGAGTGTGGGCTTGTGTCACGCTGTTCGCGAAAGACCGTGCGTCAAGCCCACATTCGGCGGTGCCGGGCGGTGCAGAGGCTAGGCGGCCGCGCCAGGCTTCAGATACGTCACCAGGCTGACATCGATGCTCTCGTCGATGAAGTAGTACTGCGCGCCCGTCAGGTACCGCATGTAGCGGTGGTAGTTCTCCTCATCAGTGGCGGCGATGGCCCCATCCTTATTGGCTTCGAGTCGGCCGGCCCAGATGCCCAGCGTCTTGATGTAGTGGTTACGCAGTGACAGCACTTCCGGGATGACGAACCCGGCCTTTTCGCCGTGCTCGACCATCATCTTGGTGGTCGGAATCCGGCCGCCGGGGAAGATCTCGGTGATGATGAACTTCACGAAGCGAGCCAGGTCAAAGGTCAGCTTCTTGCCCCGCTCGGCCAGGTCGTACGGGTGGAAGCCGACGCTGCTCTGGATCGTCATCCGGCCGTCGTCGGGCATGATGTCGAAGCAGGTCTTGAAGTAGTCGTCGTAGCGCTCGAAGCCGAAATGCTCGAAGGCCTCGATGGAGACGATCCGGTCGACCGGACTGTGGAATTGCTCCCAGCCCTCCAGCCGCACGTCAAAGCTGCGGTCGCTGTTGACGTTCTTCAGCAACTGGTTGCAGTAGGCCTGCTGGTTCTTGCTCAGCGTCAGGCCGATGACGTTGACGTCGTACTTCTCCATCGCGCGCTGCAGCGTCAGGCCCCAGCCGCAGCCGACCTCGAGCAGCGTCATGCCGGGCTTGAGATCGAGCCTGTCCAGATGCTGGTCGACGTTGGCGATCTGTGCCTCGGACAACGTGACATCGGGCCCGGTGAAGTACGCGCAGCTGTACTTGCGCGTCGGATCCTGGAACACGCCGAAGAAGTCGTCGGACAAGTCATAGTGGGCCTGGATGTCTTCGAAATGCGGCCGCAGGTCCTTCGTGCCGGTTGAGTTATCAGACATGTTGGCCTTTCTCGGTGATGCGGTGGTGCTGCGACCACAGCCGATCACGAATTTATATTGCAGCGACCGTACCCCCGGTACCGTCCGTTGACGTGCGAACACGCGCGTCAAGGCGTACACCCTAGCGTTTAGCGGTGGCAGGACTCCAATTCCGTGCTACTTCTGCAGCGTGAACTGGTTGACGTCGATGTAGCCGTTGCCGAACATGTCCGCGCATCCGGTCAGATACCTCATGTAGCGCTGGTAGACCTCTTCGGACTGGACGGCGATGGCCTCGTCCCGCCGGGCATCCAGCGCCTGCGCCCAGATGTCGAGCGTGCGCGCGTAATGCATCTGCAGCGACTGGACGCGTGCGACCGTGAAGCCCGCTGCGGTCGCCTGTTCGTCGACGGCCTCGATCGTCGGCAAGTGCCCACCGGGGAAGATCTCTTTGGAGATGAAGCTGGCGAACCGCGCGGCATCCATCGTCAGCGGTATGTCCCGCTCTTTGAGCTCCGCCAGCGTCAGCCTGGTGATGGTGTGCAGGAGCATGACGCCGTCGGCAGGCATGCAGCGGTACGCCATCGCGAAGAAGTCGTCGTGACGGTCGCCGCCGAAGTGCTCGAACGCGCCGATCGAGACGATCCGGTCAACCGGCTCGGCGAACTGCTCCCACCCCTGGAGCAGTACGCGCTTGGATCGCGGACTGTCCATAGCCGCGAACGCCTTGCCGACGTGGTCATGCTGATTCTCCGACAATGTCAACCCGATGACGTTGACGTCGTAGCGTTCGATGGCTCGCCGCAGGGTGGCGCCCCAGCCGCACCCGATGTCGAGCAGTGTCATACCGGGTTGGAGGCCAAGCTTGCCGAGCGACAGGTCGATCTTGGCGATCTGAGCCTCTTCGAGCGTCATGTCGTCGCGTTCGAAGTAGGCGCAACTGTAGGTCTGCGTGGGATCCAGGAACAGCCGATAGAAGTCGTCCGACAAATCGTAGTGCGACTGCACGTCCTCAAAACGAGGAGTGAGTTCGGCCATGAAGCGTCCGCCTTCCGAGTCGCGTCGATGCGATCCCAGGGATGCTACGCGGCGGAACCGGGTGCTCCCTGGGGCGGCTACTTGGCCAGGGTGAACTGGTTGACGTCGATGTAGCCCATGCGGAAACCCCTGGCGCAGCCGATGAGGTAGTGCATGTAGCGGTCATAAACCTCTTGCGACTGCACGGCGATGGCCTCTTCCTTGTGCGCCTGTAATGCCTCGGCCCAGCAATCCAGTGTGCGGGCGTAGTGCAGTTGCAGCGACTGACGGCGGGTCAGTGTGAAGCCGACCGGTGTCGCGTACTCCTCGACCTTCTCGATTGACGGCAGCCTGCCGCCAGGGAAGATCTCCGTGAGGATGAACTTGACGAAGCGGGCCACATCGAAGGTGAGCGGGATCTTTCGGTCAGCCATCTGAGGCAGCGTCAGTGCGGTGATCGTGTGCAGCAGCATGACCCCGTCATCGGGCAACACCTTGTAGGCCATTTTGAAGAAGTCGTCATAGCGATCGAAGCCGAAGTGCTCGAATGCACCGATGGACACGATGCGGTCGACGGGCTCGTCGAACTGCTCCCAGCCCTGAAGTCGCACTTGTTTAGAACGTCGGCTGCCCTTCTCATCAAGTTCCGCGAAAACCTTTTCCACATGGGCCTTTTGGTTCTCGCTGAGGGTCAGGCCGATCACGTTGACGTCGTATTTCTCGATCGCGCGCATCATCGTCGAACCCCAACCGCAGCCGACGTCGAGCAGCGTCATTCCTGGCTGCAACCCGAGCTTGCCCAGCGCCAGGTCGATCTTGGCGAGCTGGGCCTCTTGCAGCGTCATGTCGTCGCGCTCGAAGTACGCGCAGCTGTAGGTCTGGGTGGGGTCGAGCCAGAGCCGGAAGAACTCATCGGAGAGGTCGTAATGTGCCTGGACGTCCTCGAAGTGAGGCATCAATTTGCGCGCTGCGGCCATGATTTGTTGGGATGCCTTTCTAGCTGATTCAAAAGCCCTGCTGGCGTCGCCGATGACAAGGTAGCAAGCTCTCGACCCCGCACTCTACGCGTCAGGTGCCTTAGCTAACGAACCGAGCGGGTGTGCCGAAGCTCACCCAGATTCGGCGAATGTGGTCTTCAGCTCACCCACGATGTCGTCCCACAACTCGCGGGGCAGTTCGTGGCCCATGCCGTCGAACAGGACCAACCGTGCGCCCTTGATGGCGCGTGCGATCACCCGGCCGCCGAACGGGCGCATAAGTTTGTCGGCCTTGCCGTGGATGACGACGGTCGGGGCGGTGATCTGCCGGTCGTACCGCAGCAAGCTGCCGCTGCCCAGGATCGCGGCGAAATGGCGGCCGATGCCGGCGGGGTAGTAGGAGCGGTCATAGCCTTCGAGGGCTTCGGCGCGGATACGGTCCTCGGGCGCCGGGTACGCCGGGCTGCCGGTGATCCTGGTGACCCGGACCGCGTTCTCGATGATCGCCTCGCGCGACGAGTCCTTCGGCTTCTGCAGGATGGCCAGCAGTTGCCTTGGCCCTGGCGGCGGGAGCAACGGCTGGTTGTTGCTGGAGAAGATCACCGCCAATGTCTTGGTGCGCAGCTTGTGTCGCGCCGCGAACACCTGGGCGACCATGCCGCCCATCGAGGCGCCGACGATGTGCGCGGTGTCGATCTCGAGGTGATCGAGCAGCGCGGCGGCGTCGTCGGCGATGTCCTCCA
>Ga0126307_10002221_pt1 | contig 13077 bp, 16 predicted proteins | sample Plot28_FD_89955 | JGI IMG/M metagenome (GOLD analysis project Ga0126307, IMG submission 89955) | Serpentine soil microbial communities from UC McLaughlin Reserve, CA, USA - Plot28 | ecosystem: Environmental > Terrestrial > Soil > Grasslands | place: USA: UC McLaughlin Reserve, Lake County...
CGACGGTCTCGACCCACTCGGTCGACGGCCGCAGCGTCACGCACGGCGTGCCGAGCAGGTAGGCCTCCTTCTGCAGGCCCCCGGAGTCCGTCAGGACGGCGCGCGCGTTGCGCGCCAGCTCCAGCGTGTCCAGGTAGCCCAGCGGGCGGGTGACCCGTAGCCCGGGGATCGCCTCGACGCGAGCGAGCAGGCCGGACGCCTCCAGTCGCGCGCGCGTACGCGGGTGGAGCGGCAGCATGGCGGGCAGCGGCAGCGCCTCCAGCAGGTCGACGAGCCGCTCCAAGCGTTCCGGCAGGTCGACGTTGCCCGCCCGGTGCGCGGTGACCAGGACGTAGCCGTCCGGCTCGACGTCGTGGTCCGCCAACGCGGTCGAGCGCTCCCGGGCCAGCGGCGCGAACCGCAGCGTCACGTCGGCCATCGCGTCGCCCACCAGCTCGACCCGCCCGGCGGCGGACTCGTTCTGCAGGTTCGCCACGGCGGTCGGAGTCGAGCACAGCAGCAGGTCGCTGGCGTGGTCGGTCAGTACGCGGTTCAGCTCCTCGGGCATCGTGCGGTCGAAAGAGCGCATGCCGGCCTCGACGTGCGCGACGGGGATGCGTGACTGCGCCGCGGCCAGCGCGCCGGCCAGCGTCGAGTTCGTGTCGCCGTAGACCAGGACCATGTGCGGCGCGATGTCGCTCAGCTCGGGTTCCAGCGCCGCCAGCATCCGCGCCGTCTGGTGTGTGTTAGTTCCGTCGTGGACGCCCAGCTGCCGATCGGGCGCCGGGATCCCCAGCTCGTCGAAGAAGATCCGCGACAGCTCGTCGTCGTAGTGCTGGCCGGTGTGGATCAGCACCTCCTCGTGCTGCTCGCGCAGGGGCAGCGACACAGCGGCGGCCTTCACGAACTGCGGGCGGTTACCGATGACGGTGGCGATTCGCATGCTTGGGGTCGCGCTATGGGCAGCGCGGGTGCAGAATCATGGCGTGGAGAGCGCACGGAAGCTGGTAGGCGGCGTGCTGGGCGCCGTGACGGGCGCCGCCAAGCACGCGGTCTGGTACGTGCGCTACCAGGTGGAGGGCGTAACGCGCGACGACTCGCCCCGCGAAGAAAACGGCCCGCCTGATCGGCGGGCCTGATGGGCCGTGAAGGAATCGAACCTTCAACCTTGGGATTAAGAGTCCCCTGCTCTGCCAATTGAGCTAACGGCCCCTATGTCCCCGCCCGTCCCTGCCAGCCGGACGGACCCGTCACATTCTAGCTACGAGGTGCCGCCCGGCGGAACCGATGCGCCGCCCAGGCTCTGGAGCGCCTCATCGCGCGACTTGTGGATCGGGAAGACCCGGTCCAGGCCCGTGATCTCGAAGATCTTGGAGATGTTCTGGTCCGTGCAGACCAGCGCCAGCGAGCCACCCGACGGGCGCAGCCGCTTGACGCCGCCCACCAGGACGCCGAGCGTCGTGGAGTCGATGAAGGTTGCCTTCGACAGGTCGACGACGAGGTGCTTCTTGCCGTCCTCGATGACCTGCACCATGCGCTCCTTGAACTCGGGTGCGGTGTAGAGGTCGACCTCGCCCCCAAGCTCGATGACGTGCGTATCGCCGTCGATTGATTCGTCGTTGATCTGGAAGTTCACCTGGCTCCTCGGTTGGTGAAGGTGGAATTGTTGCGTTTCTCACGCGAAGGCGCGTTACGGGCCACCGGTCGGCGGCGCCGCTCCGTTCCCACCCGCTCCTGAAGCGTCGGGCGAGGCGGCAGCCTTCTCCGTCTCGATGCGCTCCTTGATCGTGGCCTCCTCGTCCTTCGACTGCGCGAACGACAGGGCCTTGCGCTCGGCAAGCCCTGCGGTGCGCGTGTCGCCGGCCTGGGTGGCCACCTGTACAAGCCTGATGTAGGCGTCGACGCTGTTCTCCTGCTCGGCAAGCGCCCGGGCAGGCGTGACGAACAGCTCGTTCTTGTCCTTCTGGGCCTCCGGCAGCCCCACGACCCGGTAGATCTGGATCGCCGTCGCGGCCAGCCCGGTGTCGATGCGCGCGGGGCTCGAGGCGACGTACCGGCGCCAAGCCTGCTCTGCCTTGCGCATCTCCTCGCGGCCCTTGTCGCTGATCGTGATCTGCGTGCCGTCGTCGGACTGCTCCTGCTCCAGCCCGGCCAGGCCGAAGTGGGCGCGGACCAGCGTCGACAGAGCGGCTTGGTCCTTCGGGTTCGTGCGCAGCTTCGCCTCGGCCGCCTTGATCTGGTTGTTGAACGGCTTCTGCGACTCCTCCTTGGAGGCACCGTCGTCACCGCCGATGAACGCGTCGAGCAGACCGCCGCTGGCGTCGCTGCCGATGCCGGACAGCACGAGGCCGCCCCCCATCAGGAGAGCGAGTCCGACATAGGTCACCTGCACGACGCGCCTGCGTCTGCCTTGAAGATCGAAAAGCATGGGAAAAGGCGGCTACGAGCCCTCGGCCGACGCCAGGCGATCGCCGACCTCGGCCTCCGCGTCCTCGGACGGGCGCCCGAACGCGGAAGCGAGAAGGATACTCAGCTCGAACAGCACCACGAGGGGCACCATCTCGAGCAACATCGTGACCGGATCGATGGTGGGCAGGAGGGCCGCCACGACCGCGATGGCCAGGATCGCGTAGCGGCGGTTCTTGCGCAGTTTCTCGGGCGTCGTGATGCCCAGCTTGACCAGCGCGAGCACGCCCACAGGGACCTGGAAGAGGACGCCCATCGCGATCAGCGTCAGCGAGAAGAACGAGTAGTAGTCGCGCGCCCGGATCTCGTTCTGGAACTGTTCGGCGTTGAAGTCGAGCAGGAAGCCCAGCGCGCCCGGCAGCACGATGAAGTAACAGAACACCACGCCCGCGATGAACAGGAACGGCACCAGCAGGAGCAGCGGCAGCGCCACCTTCTTCTCGCGCGGCGTGAACGCCGGCAGGACGAAGGCGTAGAGCTGGTAGAGCAGCACCGGCAGCGACAGCAGGATCGCGAAGTAGGCCGACACGGTCATCGTCGTCGTGAACGCCTCGGTGGGACCCAGTGTGATCGGCTCGTCGACCTTCGAGGGCAGCGGGTTGTTCGCCAGGTCGAGCAGGAAGTGGTTCTGCCAGAAGCAGAAGCCGAACGCGATAGCGAAGACGATCGCGCAGGTGATCAGCCGCGACCGGAGCTCGTCGAGATGCTCGACGATCGACAGGCGGTCCTCGTGCTCGATCGGCTTGATGCGGGGCACTGCGGTGCTCGGGCCGAAGGGAAGGGCCGAGCGGCCCTAGGAGGCGTCCGCGGTCTTCGCCTCGCGCTGGCGGCGCGCGGTCTCGGTCTCCTCGTCGCTCGCGGCGGCGGCGGTCGTCACGTTCGAGCGATCGGGGCCCTCGATGACCTCGGGCTCGTCGTCATCGTCGTCGCCACCCTTGCCGCTGACCGAGTTCTTGAACTCGCGCAGTCCGCCGCCCAGCGAGCGGCCCAGCTGCGGCAGCTTCTTCGGTCCGAAGATGATCAGCACGATCACCAGGAGGATGATCAGCTCTGTTGCTCCAACGCCGAACGGCACAGGTACCTCCCCGTAGTGGGTCTACTGATGGTACTGCCCGCGGGCGGCGGTGGATCAGCTTTTGCCGCGCTCGAAGTTCAGGTAGAAGCGCGACGGCGTCGGCTCGGCCTGGCCCTGGTACTTGCTGCCCGTCTCCTCCGAGCCGTAGGGCCGCTCGACGGGCGCATCCATGCGCATGAACGACATCTGCCCGATCGGCATGCCCTGGTAGATCGTGATCGGGAGGTTGGCGACGTTCGAGAGCTCGAGCGTCAGGTTGCCGGAGAACCCCGAGTCGACGAAGCCGGCCGTCGAGTGGATCAGCAGCCCCAGGCGGCCCAGCGAGCTCTTGCCCTCCAGGCGCGCCACGAGATCGTTCGGCAGCGTGACGCGCTCCAGCGTCTGACCCAGCACGAACTCGCCGGGATGCAGGATGAACGGCTCCTCGCCCTCCACCTCGACCAGCTCCGTCAGGTCTTCCATCGGCTGCCGGACGTCGATGTACGGATAGCGCGAGTTCTGGAAGACCCGGAAGCGGTTGTCGACCCGGACGTCCACGCTCGACGGCTGCACGAGCGACTCGTCGTAGGGGTCGATGACGATGCGGCCGGCGTCGATTTCAGCGCGGATCGTGTTGTCGCTCAGGACCACGGGCGCGGAGTCTATTAACGCCTCCGGCACGCCGATTGGCGCCTCGTTTCGAAAAAGGGCTCAAGGAGTCCCGGGGGGCGTCCGATTACCCAGCGCAGATGGGAATGGCCGGACACAACGGACACCAGCTCAAGCGCATCGTGCTGCCGAGCGGCAAGACGATCGAGGTCGTGTACTTCGATCAGGTCGACCGGCCGGAGGGCGCTGCCGCGACCGAGACCGCTCAGACCCAGCGGACCGACCGCGAGCTGCACGTCTGCGACCGGTGCGAGTCGGACCTCGTCTACCCCACGACGTGGGAGGAGGCCGACGAGAAGCACTGGCAGGTGTCGCTCCGGTGCCCCAACTGCGAGCACTTCGAGCAGGGCGTCTACTCGCAGGACGAGTGCGATCGCTTCGACGATCACCTCGAGGCCGGCACTGACGCCCTCACCCGCGACTTCAAGCGCCTCATGGCCGCCAACATGGCGGAGGAGATCGATCGCTTCGTCGCCGCGCTGGACGCTGACGCGATCCAGCCGATGGACTTCTAGTCCTCTAGGACTGCCGGGCCACCAGCTCGCCCAGCTTGTCGAACGACTCCGTCCAGCCGCCTCGGTGAAGGGCGCGTCTCTCCTCGGTCTTGAACGGGCCCTGGGCGAAGTGGACCTCGGTCATCTCGTCGATCGCCTCGAACGAGAGCCGCGCGATCGTCTCGGCGTCGTCCGGGTCGGCCGGTTCCCACTCGAACGTGAAGGCAAGGCGCGACGGGGCGTCGACCTCGCGGAACGTCCCGGTCAGATAGAAGGCCTCGCCCTCGGGCGGCTGCATCGCGATGCGATAGGTCGTCCCGACGACCGGTGTGAAGTCGAGGCTCGGGATGGCGAACCCTCGCGGCCCCCACCACTTCGCGAGCAGGGCTGCGTCAGCGAAGAAGTCGAAGGCCCGTGCTCGAGGGATCGGAAGGGTCCTGCGCATCTCGAGCGTCAGCTCTTCTCGGTGCACCGGCCGATCGTACGCCCTCCAGCCGCGCGCTACGAGTACCGCTCTACCACGCCGTCCGCTACCAAGTCCAGCAGCTGTTGCTGCTTCGCGGGTAGCCCCAGCCCGGCGATTCCCGCTTTCGCCTGCCTGACGTGGCCCAGCGCGCTCTCTCGCGCGTCCTCCAGGGCGCCGGTCGCGGCGATGCGGTCGCACACGGCTTCCGCTTCGGCGGCGGTGATCACCGAACGCCGAAGGTCCAGCTCGGCCAGCGACGGGTCCCGGCCGCGCGCCAGGATCAGCGGCAGCGTCACGGTGCCGTCCAGCAGGTCGGTGCCGCGGGCCTTGCCGGTGCGCTCGACCGGGCCTGAGACGTCGAGCACGTCGTCGAAGATCTGGAACGCCACGCCGATCCGGCGGCCGAAGTCCGCGAGCGCGCCCGCCGCCTCCGCGCCGGGGGCACCGAGCGACGCGCCCAGGCGGCAGGCCGCCTCGAACAGGCGCGCCGTCTTCAGCTCGCAGCGCTCCAGGTAGCGCTCGACGGTCACGCCCGGCGACCAGGCGTCGGCGCGCTGGACCAGCTCGCCCCGGGCCAGCGCGGACGAGGCGCCGGACAGGGTGCGCACCGCGTCGGCGTCGCCCGTGCGCACCAGCACGGCGAACGCGCGCGAGAACAGCAGGTCGCCGGTCGTGGTCGCCGCCCCGCGCCCGCCGGTCGCGTACACCGTGGGGCGCCCGCGCCGCAGGTCGGCGTTGTCCAGCACGTCGTCGTGGACGAGCGTGGCCATGTGCAGCAGCTCGACGGAGACGCCGGCGCAAAGCGCGGCCTCCGAGACCGGCTCACCCGCGCAGATGTAGACCAGCATCGGACGCAGTCGCTTGCCGCCGGCCGACAGCGTGCCGTCGGCCCAGCCGCCGAGCACCGCGCCGTGGCCCGATGCCGCCGCGCGCAGGCGCTCCTCGGTCTGCGCCATCGCGGTGCGCAGCGGGTCGCCCCCCACCTCCAGGATCGGCGCGAGCTGGGCCTGCGTGCTCACGCCACGGTCCCGTGGTGGATGGCGATGATCCCGCCGGCGGTCAGGATCCAGCCCACATCGCGCAGGCCGGCGTCAGCCAGCTCGGCCGCCAGGTCGCGCGGGCCGGGGAAGCGCCGCACGGACGACGGCAGGTAGGTGTAGGCGTCCGAGTCGCCCGCGACCTTTCCGAGCGCCGGCACGATCGTGTCGAACCAGGCGCGGAAGAAGAACGACAGCGGCGGCTTCTGCGGCGTCGTGATCTCCAGGACCACCACGCGCCCGCCGGGACGTACGACCCGCGCCATCTCGCGCAGGCCGGCGGAGAGGTCGGAGAAGTTGCGGGCGCCGAACCCGACGGTCGCGGCGTCGAACGTGTCGGATTCGTACTTCAGCTCGAGCGCGTTGCCCCACTCCCACTCGACGTCGCCGCTCTTGTCGCGGGCCAGGTCGAGCATGCCCTCGGAGAAGTCCGAGCCGACGACGCGCCCGCTCGGCCCCACGCGCCGGGCCAGCTCGATCGCCAGGTCGCCGGTGCCGGTGGCCACGTCGAGCGCGGAGTCGCCGGGCGAGAGCCGCGCGAGGTCGGCGGCGCGCTCGCGCCAGCGGTGATGCATACCGGCGGTCATGACCGAGTTCATGACGTCGTAGACGCCCGCGATGCGGTCGAACATCGCGCGGACCTGCGTCTCGGGCAGCGTGCCGGCCGCCGGGCCTCCCACGGCGTCGCCTCCCGCGCTCACGCCGCTATCTGAGCGTGGCCAGGTACTGGACGAGTTCGTCGAACTGCTGCGGGTTCTTCTCGGAGAGGCCGCGGTACGACGGCATCGGCGCCGTGGGGTTCAGCAGCGTGCGCCGGATCGCGGGCGCTCTCAGGCGCTCGCCGATCTCGGTCAGCTCGGGGCCAGGCCCGGCGTTGCCGTTGTGGCCGATCCGGTGACAGCCCAGACAGCCGGAGGACGCCGCGACGCTCCTGCCCGCCTCGTACTGCGGCTGGGTGCTCAGCTCGATCTCGGTCGGAGCGCCGGCCAGCGCGCCCTCGATCGTCAGGTAGCCCATCGCCAGGATCACGGCGATGCCGGTCAGCGTCGCGATCGGCCGCTTGAGCGGGTGCCGCTCGGGGTTGCGGTCAATGAACGGCAGGAGCAGCAGCAGGACCAGACAGAACGTCGGGATGCCGATCGTCGCCAGGAACACGAGCTCCGGCGGCTTGACGACGCGCAGCAGCTCGAACAGGAAGAAGAAGTACCACTCCGGCCGCGGCGTGTAGGTGGTCGTCGTCGGGTCGGCCTTGGGACCGAGCTCCGCGCCGAACAGCGCCGCCATCAGGATGATCACGAACAGCACGAAGACCGCCATCATTGAGTCCTTGGCCACCGCGTACGGGAAGAAGGGCTTGCCCTGTCCCTTCAGGACGTGGTACTCGCGGAGGTACTGCTCCTTCTCGCGTGCGTTCATGAGCGCCTAGATCTCTTCCTTGGCGAGATCGCGCTTCTTCTCGGCCTTCAGCCACGGCGGTGCGGTGGTGCCGAGCTTCGCGACGAGGTACAGGTGCGCGCCGATCAGCGCCGCGATCAGGCCCGGCACGAGCAGCATGTGCAGCGCGTAGAAGCGGCTGATCGTCGTAGCCCCGAACTCCGCGCCTCCGCGTAGGAAGTCCGCGAGATACGGGCCGATCACCGGGCCCGACGCGTTGATGTTCACGGCCACGACCGTCGCCCAGAACGAGCGCTGGTCGAACGGCAGCAGGTACCCAGTCAGCGCCATCATCAGCGTGAGCAGGACCAGGACGACGCCGATGATCCAGTTCAGCTCGCGGGGGTACTTGTAGGCGCCGAAGAAGAACGTCCTGCCCATGTGCAGGAAGACGAGGACCACCATCACCGTCGCGCCCCAGCGGTGCATGCCGCGGACGAGCTCGCCGGCGAAGACCTCGTTGTTGATGTGCTGGATCGACGTGTAGGCCTCGTCGGCCGACGGGCGGTAGTACATCGCCAGGAAGACGCCGGTGACGGCCTGCGACAGGAACGCGAACATCGACGCCGAGCCGAGCGTGTAGAACCAGTTCGTCCCCTTCGGCGTCTTGCGGAACATGAAGCCGCGCGCGAACGGGCCCAGGCCGGTGCGCTCGTCGACCCAGCCGATCGCCGTGGCCGGAACCTCGGTGGCGGCCTCCTTGATCCGCTCGCGCTGGAGCGCCTTCTGCTCCTTGGCGCCCTGACCGTTCTCGCCGTTGACGATGGCCTCGTCGCGCTCGCGCGAGACGAGCAGCGCGCCCGGGATGTCCGGGTTGCCGTTGCCGCCGTTCCGGCCGTTGCCGTCGGTGCCGTTGCCGTCGGCCTTGTCGTTGCCGTTCTTGCGCCGCAGCGGGCCGGGGAGGAGTCTCATGTGCTCGGCCTTCCGGGATAGAGATATTCCCACAGCCCGTCGAGGTGGTTGGACGGGTCGCGCGGGTGCGGGAACCGCTCGAGCTTGGAGTTCAGGGAGAAGCGCTTGCCGATGTAGACGCGCCCGCGCTCGGCCTTCGTGTAGAAGCGGTCGAGCGGGCGGACCGGCGGGCCGCCGTCGACGCTGCCGTCCTTGCCGTACACGCCGCCGTGGCACGGGCAGATGAACTTCTCGGATGCCTGGACGTAGCGGACGGGACAGCCCAGGTGTGCGCAGCGGGTCGAGATCGCGACGTAGGGCATGATCTTCGCGCCCTTCTTGTCGCTCGGGCTGCGGTCCTCAGGCGTCGCCTTGCGGATGTAGACGGTGGTCTTGCCTGACTCGCCGACGTTGGTGACGAGCGTGCCGACCTTCGCGACGTAGGTCTGCTCGTTGAAGTCGCTCTCGGCGCCGACGTCCTGCCACTCGTCGTTGACCTCTTCGTTGTTGAAGATCGGCCCGAGCGCGAAGCCCAGGGCCGGGAGCGCGAAAGCCGCCGATGCGATGCCTCCGGCGGCGAGGGCGCCGCCCGTCATCAGCCCTCGGCGGGTGACGGTCTCGCCCTCGAAGGCGCCGGGCATGCCGCGGTCCGCGGTGTACGGCGACTTCTTGTTGTGCGGTCGCTTTGTGGGGTCAGCCAATGGGGGAGTTCTAGGTCAGGTAAACGGGAGGTGAAGCGGCGCGGAATCCTACCGCCCCTAGGAGTACGGGCGTCGCCGAGCCGCTGTTCAAGCGGGAATCAGGCAGTTGGCGCCAGCTTGCGGGCAGCCGCGCTCCAGCGCTCTTCCGCCGCTTCCGGACGGTTTTCCGCGTGCGCGTGAGCGCAGTCCGAGATCAGGTCGGCCAGCTCGGCCACCGCCTCCAGGTCGCCCTGCTGGGCCAGTCGCTCCAGGCCGAGCGCGTAGAGGGCGTCGCCGGCCAGCAGACGGAGGTCCTGGTCCATGCCCTGGAAGGCGCGCGGCTCGCCGTAATGCATCTCGTAGCCCTCCCGGACCGCGTCGAGCACGAAGCCGCGATCCGAGTCGCCGTAGCGGCCGGGGCCTGGCTCGGCCGCGGCGTATGGCTGGAGCGCCGGGTCGGCCGCCAGGGCCAGCTGGTGGAGGACGTCGGAGCTCACAGCGTCGCGAATGCGTCGCGCGCCGCCTGCAGGGTGCGCTCCACGTGGTCAGGGGTGTGGGCCAGCGACGGGAACCAGGCCTCGAACTGCGAGGCGGGCGGGTAGACCCCGCGCTCGAGCAGCGCGCGGCAGAAGGCCGCGTAGCAGTCGGCGTCGGCGGCCTTGGCGCCGTCGTAGTCGTGCACGGGTGTGTCCGCGAAGAAGACCGTGAAGAGTCCGGGTAGGCGAGGGACCTGCACCTGTATACGGGCGTCGGCGGCGGCCTGGGCGAAGCCGTCGGCCAGGTCGTCGGTCGTCACCTCCAGCCGGGCGTAGGCCGCATCGTCGAGCAGGCGCAGCGTGGCCAGGCCCGCGGCGACGGCCAGCGGGTTCCCGGACAGCGTGCCGGCCTGGTAGACGTCGCCGGCGGGCGCGATCCGCTCCATCAGGTCCGCGCGCCCCGCGTACGCGGCGGCCGGCAGCCCGCCGCCGATGACCTTGCCGAGGATCGTCAGGTCGGGCGTGACGCCGCTGCGCTCCTGCATGCCGCCGCGGCCGACGCGGAAGCCGGTGATCACCTCGTCGAAGACCAGCAGGGAGCCGCTGCGGTCGGCCGCGTCGCGCAGGAACTCCAGGAAGCCCTCGTCGGGCGGCACCAGACCCATGTTGGCCGGCGCCGGCTCGGCCAGGATCGCCGCGGGCGGGCGCTCCTCCAGCGCCTTGTCGACCGCCTCGCGATCGTTCCAGGCGACGATCTCCGTGTCCCGTGCCTGGGCGTCGGTGACGCCGGGCGACGCCGGGATCCCCTGCGTGGCCAGGCCGCTGCCCGCTTCGGCAAGCAGGCCATCGACGTGGCCGTGGTAGGCGCCGGCGAACTTGAGGATCGGGTCGCGACCGGTCGCCGCGCGAGCCAGGCGGATCGCGCTCATCGATGCCTCGGTCCCCGACGAGGTCATCCGGACCATCTCGGCCGACGGGACGCGCTCGACGATCTCCTGCGCCAGCTCGACCTCACCGGGCGTCGGCGCGCCGTAGCTCGTGCCCTTGGCCGCGGCGTCACGTACGGCGGCGAACACCTGCGGGTGGGTGTGCCCGGCGATCAGCGGGCCCCACGAGCAGACGTAGTCGACGTAGGCGTTGCCGTCGACGTCCCACAGCTCAGCGCCGGCGCCGCGCTCGATGAAGATCGGGTCGCGGCCGATCGAGCGGAAGGCGCGGACGGGGGAGTTGACGCCGCCGGGAAGGAGCGACTGCGCGCGTTCGAACAGCTCGGCGGAGCGGGAGCTCAGGTCCGCGCGGCTTCCCACTGCTTGAAGTCGTCCGTGAAGTAGAGGAGACGGATCTTCTTGAACTCGGTCGACGAGTAGAGCGTCGCCCGGTCGTGGATGCCGGTGTCCTCGGCGATCGAGTCGAGGATCGCGTCGCACTCGTCCTTCGAGCGCCCGTGGGCCATCGTGAAGACCGAGTACGGCCAGTCCTGGTACGTCGGCCGCTGGTAGCAGTGCGAGATCCCGCGGAACGACGCCATCCGCTTGCCGACCTCGTCGATCCGCTCGCCCGGCACCTTCCAGACGCCCATGCCGTTGGCGGAGAAGCCCGCGCGGCGGTGGAACAGGATCGCGGCGACGCGGCGCAGCAGGCGGCGCTCCTGCATGCCCACCAGGTGCGCGAGGAACTTGTCCTGCGACACGCCGACGGCGCGGGCGGCGTCGGCGTACGGCTCCGGCACCACCGGCATGTCGCCCTGCAGCGCGCGGATGACCGCGATGTCGAAGTCGTCGTAGGGCTGCGGCTCGGTCTCGGCGGGCTCCTGGGCCAGCGCGGCGCTGGCCAGCGCGTCGGTGTCGCCGACCATCTCCAGGTCCATGCGGATCTTGAAGAGCTTCAGCGTGGGCAGCATCCGCACCGACTCGGCCCCGGCCTCGGCGGCCAGCACGTCGAGCGTGCCCTCGAGCCCCAGCTTCGAGTCGGGCTCGGTAGCGATCGTGAACCACAGGTTGAACTCGTGGTTGCGCAGGTAGTTGTGCGACACGCCCGGGTGCGCGTTGATCACCTGCGCGGGCCGGTGCGGGTTGTCTGCGTCGACCTTGGCCGCCACGAGCATCGACTTGTAGCCGAGCGCACGCGTGTCGAAGATCGGCGTGACCTGGCGGATGATGCGGTCGTCGATCAGCTCCTGCACACGCTTGATGACCTCGTCCTCGCGAGCGCCGAGCGCCTCGGCCACGCGGAGGTACGGCCGCGGCTCGAGCGGAAACGCGCCCTGCATCTGGTTGAGCAGCTGCTTGTCCTGATTGGTGAGCGGGACGGCGGCTCCGTCCTTGCGCTGGCGGAGCTTGGGGATCGCGCGCGGGTTGCCGCCGATCGCATCTAGCGAAGCCAAGTAGCTGCGTCTTTCGCGTGGTAGGTGATCACGATGTCCGCGCCCGCGCGGCGGATGCCGGTCAGCGCTTCGAGCACTGTGGCGCGCTCGTCAAGGTATCCGTTCGCCGCGGCCGCCTTGATCATCGAGTACTCGCCCGAGACGTTGTAGGCGGCCACGGGCAGCTTCGTCGCGTCCTTCACCCGGCGGATCACGTCCAGGTAGGCCAGCGCCGGCTTCACCATCACCACGTCCGCGCCCTCCTCGACGTCGAGCAGCGCCTCGCGCACCGCCTCGTCGCCGTTGGCCGGATCCATCTGGTAGCTGCGCCGATCGCCGAACGCCGGCGTCGACTCGGCCGCCTCGCGGAACGGCCCGTAGAACGCGCTGGCGAACTTCGCTGAGTAGGCGATGATCGGCGTGTCGCTGTGGCCCTCGCTGTCGAGCGCGGTGCGCAGCGCGCCGACCCGGCCGTCCATCATGTCGCTGGGCGCGACGATGTCGGCGCCCGCCGCTACCTGCGACGCCGCGGTGCGGGCCAGCAGCTCGAGCGACGGGTCGTTGTCGACGGTGCCGGCGGCAGTCAGGACCCCGCAGTGGCCGTGCGAGGTGTACTCGCACAGGCACACGTCGGTGATCACCAGCAGGTCCGGGTGCGCGTCCTTGATCGCGCGCGTGGCCAGCTGGACGACACCCTCCTCGTCGTAGGCGCCGCTGCCCACCTCGTCCTTATGCGCGGGGATGCCGAACAGCAGCACGGCGGGAATGCCGAGCTCGTGCGCCTCGCCGGCCTCCTCGACCGCGTGCGAGATCGACAGCCGGTCGACGCCCGGCATCGCCTCGATCGGCGTGCGCGAATCGGTGCCGAGCTCGACGAACATCGGGTAGACGAAGTCGCGCGGCGTCAGCTCGGTCTCGCGGACCATGTCGCGCATGACGCCGGTCTTGCGCAGGCGCCGCATGCGTGTGGCGGGGAAAGCCATCCTGCTCAGTCTAGGCCGGGGTAGGCTCGGTGGCGTGGCCAAGCTCTACGACCGCATCGACGACCACTGGCGCGACTGGATCGCCA
>Ga0126307_10002222_pt1 | contig 13077 bp, 11 predicted proteins | sample Plot28_FD_89955 | JGI IMG/M metagenome (GOLD analysis project Ga0126307, IMG submission 89955) | Serpentine soil microbial communities from UC McLaughlin Reserve, CA, USA - Plot28 | ecosystem: Environmental > Terrestrial > Soil > Grasslands | place: USA: UC McLaughlin Reserve, Lake County...
ACGACGGGCACTTCACCGAGGACATGTTCGACGAGGGCCAGAAGCTGCCGTCGCCGTACCACAGGACGAAGTTCGAGTCCGAGAAGCTCGTGCGCACGCACGTGAAGGGCGCCTGGCGCATCTACCGGCCGGCGATCGTCGTCGGCGACTCGCGCACCGGCGAGATGGACAAGATCGACGGCCCGTACTACTTCTTCACGGCGCTGCAGAAGGCGCGCCACGCGCTGCCCGAGTGGTTCCCGCTCATCGGGCTCGAGGTGGGCTGGACCAACATCGTGCCGGTCGACTGGGTCGCCGCGGCGATGGACCACATCGCCCACGAGCCGGGATACGACGGCCAGGCGTTCCACCTCGTCAACCCGCGGCCACAGCGCGCCGGCGACGTGCTGAACACGTTCGCGCGCGCCGGGCACGCGCCGCAGATGGTCCTGCGCGTCGACAAGCGGATGACCGACATGCTGCCGAAGGGCGTGCTCTCGTACGCGATGAAGCTGCCGGCGCTGAAGGACATCCGGCGCACCCTGCTGGCGGATCTCGGCATCCCGGACACGGTGATCGAGCACATGGCGCTCGCGCCGCGCTTCGACGGCCGCGACGCGCAGCGGGCACTGAAGGGAACGGGCATCGAGGTCCCGCCGCTGGAGACGTACTCCGACAAGCTGTGGGACTACTGGGAGCGCAACCTCGACCCCGACCTGTTCAAGGACCGCTCGTTCGCCGGCGCCGTCAACGGCAAGACGGTCGTGATCACCGGCGCCTCGAGCGGCATCGGCCGGGCGGCGGCGCTGAAGGTCGCGGCGGCCGGCGGCATCCCGCTGCTCGTCGCGCGCTCGATCGACAAGCTCGAGGAGACCAAGGCCGAGATCGAGGCGGCGGGAGGCACGGCCTACGCGTACTCGGCCGACCTGTCCGACTACGACTCGATCGACGCGCTGGTCGAGAGCATCTTCGCCGACCACCCGTCGGTCGACGTGCTGGTCAACAACGCCGGCCGCTCGATCCGCCGCTCGGTCGCGCTCTCCTACGACCGCTTCCACGACTACGAGCGCACGATCAAGCTCAACTACCTCGGCACGATCAAGCTGATCCTCGGGCTGCTGCCGCACATGCGCCAGAAGAAGTCGGGCCACATCGTGAACGTGTCGTCGATCGGCGTGCAGACGAACCCGCCGCGCTTCTCGGCCTACGTGGCGTCGAAGTCGGCGCTCGACGCGTTCACGCGCGTCGTCAGCTCGGAGACGATCGGCGACAACGTCACGTTCACGACGATCCACATGCCGCTGGTGCGCACGCCGATGATCGCGCCGACGAAGATGTACGACTCGTTCCCGACGATCTCGCCCGACGAGGCCGCCGACCTGATCTGCGAGGCGATCCGGGCGCGGCCGAAGCAGATCAACACGCGCCTGGGGACGTTCGGCGAGGTCCTCTACGCGCTCGTGCCGAAGGCGGTCGACCAGATCCTGCACATGGCGTACAAGGTCTTCCCGGAGTCGTCCGCGGCGAAGGGCGAGAAGGACCCGCAGGAGCACGCCTCGGGCGAGGCGACGGCGCTAGCGCACCTGATGCGCGGCGTGCACTGGTAGGGCCGCCGCCGAGGCATGCGGCACGCCGGCGTTTAGTCAACTGCGGCATCGAGGGGAGCGACCGGCGTTGACGACCTCATTCGCCGTAAACGCCGGTCGGGCACGCCGATCCGCCGGGCTCCCCGCGTTGACCGGCGCTCCCACTGAACCGCCGCGACACCCCGCGCTGCCTCGATGCCGCAGTTGACGTGAGCGACGGCGCCCGCAACGGCGGCCGGCTCAGAACCGCGGCGGCACCGCCGCCCCGCGCAGGCGCAGCTCGAGGTGCACGTGCGGGCCGGTCGCCCGGCCGGTCGCGCCCGCGCGCCCGCTCCGGTCACCGGCGAGGACGCAGCGGCCGCGCGCGACCGTGATCGCGGACAGGTGCCCGTACCACGACGTCACCCCGAGCCGGTGCTGGATCACGACCAGCTTGCCGTAGCCGCCGACGCTCGGGCCGGCGAACGAGACGCAGCCACGGCCGGCGGCCGCGACCGGCGTGCCGCCGCGCACGGGGAAGTCGACGCCCGTGTGGAACCTGTCGCCGCGCGGTCCGAAGCGGTCGCCGGCGGGCGCCGGGACCGGCAGCGCGAAGACGAGCGGGCTGGTCGGCGGCGGCCTGCGCAGCCGCGCGAGCGTCGCCGGCCCGGCCACGCCGTCAGCCGCCAGCCCGGCCCACGCCTGGAAGCGCCGCAGCGCCGCCTCGGTGCGCGGGCCGAGCCCGCCGTCCATCGCTCCCGACGGGAAGCCGTGCGTGCCGAGCAGGAACTGCAGCGCCGCGACGTCCCAGCCGCGCGCGCCCGCGACCAGCGCGCGGGTGCCGAGCCGCGGACGCCCGCGCCGGCCGAGCGCGCGCCGCGTCGCCGGGCCCGCGATGCCGTCGGCCGGGAGACCCTCGCGCGCCTGGAAGCGCCGGACCGCCTCGGCGGTCTGCGGTCCGCGCACGCCGTCGACGGTCGGCAGGTAGAGACCCTTGGCGCGCAGGGCGACCTGGAGCGCCGCAACATTCCGCGCTCTGAGCACTCGCCGCCGGCGCAGCGAGCAAGGCCGCCGCGATCGCGGCCGCAATGCACCGGAAGAGGGTAATAAGGAGGCGTTCGTCCCATTACCCCGGTTTCCTACGTGTGCGCGATTCGGACCGGCCTCTCTGCGAGCCGGCCACGTGCGCGACAGTGCCGCTCAGGCCGCGCCGGCCGCCGCCTCGACCGCGCGGGCGGCGTGGCGCGCCATCAGCTCCTTCTGCACGTTGCGGGGCGCCGTCGATGACGGCTCGCGGCGCGTCCACGGGCCGTCGCCGTCGAGCGTCCAGGCGTTCGTGTCGTCGGCCATGCAGCGCTCGAGCGTGTCGGTCAGCTCCGCGCGCAGCGCCTCGTCGCGCACCGGCGCGAGCAGCTCGACGCGCGTGTCGAGGTTGCGCGGCATCAGGTCGGCCGAGCCGATGTAGATCGTCTGCCGGCCGTCGCGCTCGAACGCGTAGATGCGCGAGTGCTCGAGGAAGCGCCCGACGACGGAGTGCACGCGGATGTTCTCCGACAGGCCCGGCACGCCGGGCCGCAGGCAGCAGATGCCGCGGATGTTGAGCTCGACCGGCACGCTCGCCTGCGAGGCGCGGTAGAGCGCCTGGATGCAGCGCTTGTCGACGAGCGAGTTCATCTTCATCGCGATGCTCGCGCTGCGACCGCCCTGCCGCGCCGCGATCGTGCGCTCGACCTCCTCGATGATCCCGTCGCGCATGTGCGACGGCGCGACCAGCACGCGCCGGAACGCCCCGGGGCGCGCGAAGCCGGTCAGCTGGTTGAACATGTCGGTGACGTCGGCGCCGACCTGCTCGTCGCACGTCAGCAGCCCGAAGTCGGTGTAGAGGCGCGCCGTCTTGGGGTGGTAGTTGCCGGTGCCGACGTGCACGTAGTGGCGCACGCCGTCGCCCTCGCGTCGCACGATCAGGATGCACTTCGCGTGCGTCTTGAGGTTCGGCAGCCCGTAGACGACGTGCACCCCCGATTCCTCCAGCGCCCGCGCCCAGCCGATGTTCGCGCGCTCGTCGAAGCGCGCCTTGAGCTCCACCAGGCAGACCGCCTGCTTGCCGCGCTCGGACGCCCGGATCAGCGCCGGGACGAGCGGCGAGTCGTCGCTCGTGCGGTACACGGTCTGCTTGATCGCGAGCACCTTCGGGTCGGCGACCGCCTGCTCGACGAGCCGCTCGACCGACGTCGCGAACGAGTCGTAGGGGTGGTGGACGAGGATGTCGCTCTTGCGCATCGCCTCCATCACGTCGGGCTCCTCGTCACCTGCCTCGCTCCTGCCTCGGCCAGGGGCCTCGTCACCGCTTCGCTCGGGCCTCGTCACCGCCTCGCTCGCCGACTGCAGCCGCGCCTGCGTGATCGGGCTCCAGGGCCGATCGCGGAGATCGGCGAAGCCGGAGACGCGCGTCACGTCGAACAGGTCCTTGAGATCGAGCAGCCCGTCGACCTCGAACAGCTCGCCCTCGTCGATCTCGAGCGCGCGCACGAGCGGCTCGCGCAGCCGGTGGCTCATGCCGGCGCCGACCTCGACGCGCACGACCTCGCCGAAGCGGCGCCGGCGCAGCTCTTGCTCGACGGCCCGCAGCAGGTCGTCGGCTTCGTCGTCGATCGTGAAGTCGGCGTCGCGCGTTACGCGGAAGACGTCGAAGTCCACGATCTCCATCCCGGGAAAGAGCGTGTCGAGGTTCCTGGCGATCAGGTTCTCGAGCGGCACGAACGTGCGGCCGTCGCCGATCGGCACGAAGCGCGGGAGCATCTCCTTGGGCACCTTCACGCGCGCGAACGTCTCATGCGCCGTCTGCGGGTCGCGCACCAGCACGCCGAGCGACAGCGACAGGTTGGAGATGTACGGAAACGGCCGGCCGAGGCCGACCGCGAGCGGCGTCAGCACCGGGAAGATCTGCCGCCTGAAGCGGTCCACGAGCTCGTCGTGGTGGCGCGGGTCGACCTCGTCGCAGGTCTGGATCCGTATGCCGTGCTCCGCGAGCGCGGGCCGCAGGACACCGTCCAGGCAGGCGGTCTGGCGGCGGGTCTGCTCGCGCACGCGCGCGCCGATCGCATCGATCGTCTCGGCCGGGCTGCGGCCATCCTCGCGCGGGCGCTCGATTCCCGCGTCGACGTACTCCTGCAGCCCCGCGACGCGCACCATGAAGAACTCGTCGAGGTTGTTGGAGTAGATCGCGCAGAACTTCAGCCGCTCCAGCAGCGGGACCGACTCGTCCTCCGCTAGCTGCAGCACGCGGTCGTTGAAGTCCAGCCAGGAGAGCTCGCGGTTGAAGTAGAGCGAGGGGTCGTCGAGGTCGACCACCGGCTCGGCGAGCGCCTCCGGCTGCTGGAGATCCGTCACTGCTCACCGATGCTAACGCCGTCGGCGGCCGCGGATGCGGCGCGCTCGCCGACCGCGTACTCCAGCCGCGCTCGGAAGCCCTTGCGCTCGTAGTCGCCCCACAGCTCGAGAAAGCGGTCGAACAGGAGCAGTCGCCGCGCGCGCAGGTGCGCCTGCAGCGCCGCCAGGCCCGCATGCTCGCGCGCGTGCGGCGCCTGCTTGAGCAGCGCCGGGTCGAGATCGGCGGCGTCGCCGGCGGCCTCGCGCAGCGCGGCGGCGTCGACCGCGAGCAGGCGCTCGCCGAACCCGGCGGTCTCCGGGATCTGGACGTCGCAGTCGTGGATCTCGCCGAGCAGGTCCTGCAGCTCCTTGACCATCTTGGTGGCGTTGCGCGCGTACGGCCCGAAGCACGGGCCCGTGACCTCGAGGACGTAGCGCAGCCGCTTGGCCGCGATCCGCATGTCGTGCAGCGCGACGACCGCCGTGGGATCCGCGGCGGCCGGCATGAAGGAGCAGAGCTCGTCGAGGCGCACGCGCAAGATCCGCTCGGCGTTGTCGGCCAGCGCCGCGTCCGGCTCGAGCCCCTTGACGCGGCGCGCCTTCAAGCGGCGCTCCGCTCGTCCGCCGCGTCGGCGAGCGCGAGCAGGCGCTCGCGCAGGCCGCGCTGCGCGGTCCGGTCGAGCTCCGCGGCGAGCGCCTCGTTGCCGCGCGTCTGGCGCTCGCGGAGGTCCTCGACGAGCCGTGCGACGCCGGGCCGGTTGGCTGCGACCAGCGACTTGGAGAACGCGGTCAGCGCATCGATGTGCACGTCCGGGTCGCGCCGCGCGCCGAGGGCGTCGGCGAGCTGCTTGACGTCGCGCAGCACGCCGTCGAACTCGTTCGGCGGGAAGCACGGCGCGAAGATCTCGAGCACCGCCCGCAGCCGCCGTGAGGCGACGCGCATGTCGTGCACGCGCTCGATGTCGCTGGTGTCGAGCACGCCGTCGGCATGGTCGAACAGCTCCGCCGTCCGGAGACGCACGACGCGCGCGGCGGCCTGCCGGAACGGCTCGTCCGGTGCGACGTCGATGTCCTGCGCCTTTGCCACGGTCGTCTCAGCTCGCGCCAGCCAGCTCGAGGATGACGCCCTCGCGCAGTCCGCCACGGCCGATCTGCAACGGCATGCCGAGGCGGCGGGCGGCAGCGTCGAGCACAAGTATGCCCGCCGGGAGCAGCTGGGCGCGCTCGGGGGCGAGGCCGTGGCGGCGCGCCAGCACCGCGGCCGGCGCCGCGCCGAGCGTGCCGAGCGCGCGCTCCAGCGCGGCGGAGTCGAGCACGGGCCCGACGAGGGTCGGCAGCGAAGCCGCGCTGCCCCCGACCGCGACCGCATGCTCGGGGCGCGGCACGTCGACCGCGGCGAACGCCGCGTCGGCGGCGGCGCGCATCGTCTCCAGGTCGGCCGGCGAGGGAGGATCCGCGCGGCAGCGCCGGGCGAGTGCCCCCGAGCCGATCGCGAACGACCGCATCCAGGTGACGCCGCCGGCGATCGTGCCGAGCACGATCTCGGTCGACATGCCACCGACGTCGACGACCGCGATCCGGCCCCCCGGCGGGCGCTCGAGCGTGCGTGTGGCACCGGCGAACGCGAGCCGGCCCTCGTCGTCGGTCGACAGCACGGCGACCTCGACGCCGGCGCGGTCGCGCAGCGCGGCGACGAGCTCCTCCTGGTTGGCCGCGCACCGGGTCGCCGCCGTCGCAACCACGCGCAGGTGCACGGCGCCCGCCGCCTCGGCCGTGGCGCGCTGCGCGGCGACGACGCCGGCGAGCGCGTCGATCGCGGGCAGCGGGATCGCTCCGAGCGCGTCGATCTTCGCCCCGATGCGGGTGAACACCCGCTCCTGGAGCACCGGCTCGAGCTCTCCACGCGCGGCGTCGGCGACCAGCAGCCGCGTCGTGTTCGACCCGATGTCGATGCAGGCGCAGCGCATGGACGTGGGCGGAAGGTTGCCATGATGGACGCCGATGACGATGGACGTCGCGATCGAGGTCGAGGACCTGCGCAAGGACTATGGCGACCACAACGCCGTGCGCGGGATCTCCTTCAGCGTCCGGCGCGGCGAGGTGTTCGGGCTGCTCGGGCCCAACGGCGCCGGCAAGACGACGACCGTCGAGATCCTCGAGGGCTACCGCCGGCGCACGGCCGGCCGGGTCGCCGTGCTCGGCATGGACCCCGGCCCGCGGCCGGTCGCGCTGCGCGAGCGGATCGGCGTCGTGCTGCAGTCGAGCGGGCTCTACCGGCACCTGACGGTGCGCGAGGCCGTGAGCCACTGGGCCGGCTTCTACCGCTCCCCGCGCGACGTCGACGAGACGATCGGGCTCAGCGGGCTTCAGGCGGCGGCGGAGCAGCGCACGCGCACGCTGTCGGGCGGCCAGCAGCGGCGGCTCGACTTCGCGCTCGCGCTCGTCGGCGACCCCGAGCTGGTCTTCCTCGACGAGCCGACCACGGGGTTCGACCCGGCCGCGCGGCGCCAGGCATGGGACACGATCCGCTCGCTGCAGGAGCTCGGCAAGACGGTGCTGCTCACGACCCACTACCTCGACGAGGCGCAGGCGCTCGCCGACCGCGTGGCGATCATCAAGCACGGTGCGATCCTGGCCGAGGGGGCGCCGGGCGAGCTCGGCGCCGCCGGCACGCGCTATCGCGTCGCCTGGCGCGATGCCGACGGCGAGCCGCACGCGCGCGAGACCGATGACCCGACGGCGCTGCTGCACGAGCTGACCGGCGAAGCGCTCGCGCGCCGCGAGCGGCTGGGCGACCTGAGCGTCACTCAGCCGAGCCTGGAGGACGTCTACCTCGAGCTGACCGCGGAGGCCGCCGAATGAGCGGGCACGCGCTGGAGCCGGTACGCCGCGCGCGTCCGCAGGCTGGCTCGGTCGCCTGGCACCGCGCCGCCTGGCGCCAGTACCGGCTGGAGCGCAAGATGTTCTGGCGCAACCCGAGCGCCGCGTTCTTCAACTTCCTGCTGCCGCTGCTGTTCCTCGCGCTGTTCGGCGCGATCTTCTCCGACCGCGAGGCCGACCTGCAGGTGATCGTGCCGGGGATCGCGGGCATGGCGGTGATGTCGACGACGTTCTCGGCACTGGCGATGAACCTCGTCTACCTGCGCGAATCGGGCGTGCTCAAGCGCGTCCGCGGCACGCCGCTGCCGGCGTCCGCGTACCTGGCCGGGATCGCGGGCAGCGCGGTGACGAACACCGCGCTGCAGGTCGCGCTGATCACGGGGGCCGGCTCGCTCGTGTTCGGGCTCGACTGGCCGCACGACTGGCCGGCGCTCGTCGCGTTCGTCGTGCTGGGGGTGGTGTGCTTCGCGTCGCTCGGGGTCGCGCTCGCGCACGCGATCCCGAACTTCGACTCGGCCCCGGCCTACGTCAACGCAGTGTTCCTGCCGGTGATCTTCATCTCCGGCGTCTTCTACGACGTGGAGAACGTGCCCGGCTTCCTGCGCGGGATCGCCGAGGCCCTGCCGCTCAAGCACCTGATCGACGGCCTCTCGGGCGCGATGGTCACCGGCCATGGCCTCGCCGACCACGGCGAGGCGCTGCTCGTCGTCGCGCTCTGGTCGGCGGTCGGCCTCGTGCTGGCGGTACGCGGCTTCTCGTGGGACGCGCGGCGGGACTGAGCTCAGGCACTTCGATGTCGACGAGTTGGGGCGCATGCTCTCGCGAGCGCTCGTCACGCGTCAGGAGTGGGCAGTCGAGCGCTTCGGCGAGGACTGCGTAGGCGGCGGCGTCGGCCGACACCGTGTCGCGCAGCTGGAATGCTCGGCGTCGCGGTCCATCGCCCGATGGCGCGCTTGCCATGATGGGCGCCGATGCCCGAACCGTTCTTCATCGTCGGCAACGACCGCTCGGGCACGACGATGCTGCGGCTGATCGTCGACCGCGGACCCGACGCCGCCGTGCCGCCCGAGTCGATGTTCCTGACCGACTTCGCGACGGCGTTCGATGCCGGCGGGCCCCGCGACGCCGACGCCGCGCGGCGGCTGATGCGCGCCGTCTGGGAGCACCCGAAGGTGCGGCGGTGGGACCTGCCGGGCCAGCCGCCGGAGGTGCCGTCGGGACTCAGCGCGCAGGACGCATACCGCTTCATCGTCGCGGCGCCGTTCGAGGCCTATGCCGCCGCGCACGGCAAGCCGCGCTGGGGCGACAAGACGCCGCACTACGTTCATCACGTCGACCACCTGCTGCGCGTCTTCCCGCGTGCGCGCTTCGTCGTGCTCGTGCGCGACGGACGCGATGTGGCCCTGTCGCTGCGGCGGATGCCGTTCGGCCCGAACAACGCGTGGGCGGCGGCGCAGTGGTGGGCGCGCGGGATCCGCGCGGGCGCACGAGCGGCGCGCGAGCATCCCGACGCGGTGCTGACGGTTCGCTACGAGGATGTCGCCCAGCGGCCGGCCGACGAGGTGCGGCGGCTGTGCGAGTTCCTCGGCGTGCGCTACGTCGAGGACATGCTGGCGCTGGAGCTCGTCGACCGGGCGCGGATCGTCCCCGAGCAGGCGGCGTGGTTCCCGACGCTGTTCGAGGGCATCAGCACGAGCGCTGTCGGCCGCTGGCGGCGCGAGATGAGCCGCCGCGACCAGCGGATCTTCGCCGCGCTGGCCGGGGCGGAGCTCGAGCAACTCGGCTACGACGTCGCGACCGCGGACGCGCCGCCGGTGTCGCCGCGCGAGGCGCGCTGGTTCCAGTACCACAACGAGGTCATGCGCAACGTCAACTTCCTCCGGCTGCGGCTGGTGCACGAGCGCGGGCGCGAGCTGCGCTTCGCGCTCGCGCGGCGCCTGCGCGACCCCGTGAAGCGGGCGGGTTGATCCCACGCGCAAGCGCTCAACGCGGCGCGCGGTACGCGGGGAAGTGGTCATCCCAGTCGACGGCGTAGCCGCCGCTGAGCCGGAGGTAGGCGGGCTCGTCGTGGACGGCCTTGCCGATCGACGCGGCGACGAGCCCGCCGGGCGCGAAGCGCAGCTTGTACTGCAGCAGCGAGTCCGCGCGGCCGCCGACGCCGCCGCCGAGGTGAAGCGTGTCGTAGCCGTGCTCTTGGCCCCAGCGGGCGAGGCCGTAGAGCGCGAGGTGGCTCGCGCCTGTGCCGCGCCCGGCCTCCGCTGCGCCGCCGACGTGGTAGTGCAGCCACGGCGGCTCGCCCATCCCCAGCACGCTCGCCAGCAGCTCGCCGCCACGCCGCACGTCGATGCGCACGAGCGGGACGTCGGCGCGCAGCGCGTCCCAGTACTCGAGCGGGAAGAAGTAGAACGGCGCGGCGTCGGTCCGCCGCATCGTCTGCTCGTAGACGGCGACGAACTCCGCCAGGTCCGTCGGCCGAGGGGCGACCGTCAGCTCGCAGCCCGCGGCCTGCGCGCGGCGCACCACCCGGCGGTGATGCTTGTGCATGCCCGCCAGCAGGTCGCCCTCCAGCGACCACGCCACCGTGCCCGCGAGCGCCGTGCGGCGGAAGCCGGCGGCCGCGGGTGAGTCGGCGTTGCCCAGCAGCGGGTGGAAGACGGCGAAGCTCGAAACGACGCCGCGGCGCTCGCACCACGCCTGGTATGCGTGCGGGAACTCGGCCAGCGGCGGGCGCTCCCCCGTCCCGGCGGGCCCGCCGTAGCCGTATGGCGTCACGACGTCGGGCGGGTCGCTGCGCACCACGCATGCGAAGAACACGTCGCCGCCGGCGCCGGCGAGCCGGAGCAGCGCGCGCGAGCCGCCCGCCAGCCGCGCCGAGGCGGCGACGAAGCCGTGCGAGTAGTAGACGTCGCCGAGGCCGGCGGCGCGCAGCTCTCGATCCCAGCGTCCCGCCTCGACCTCCACGAGTCCGCCGCTCACCGCGCCGATGCTATACACGGCCTCGGTGCTCGCCCTGCTCTACGACGTACATGGCAACCTGCCGGCGCTCGAGGCGGTCGTGGCGGACGCGCGTTCGCAAGGGGCCGATCGCTGGATCCTCGGCGGCGACTACGTCCTGTTCGGGCCGGAGCCTGAGGCGACGCTGGCGCTGCTGCGCGAGCTCTCCCCCGCGACCTGGCTGCGCGGCAACGGCGAGCGCTGGACGGCCGATCCGGACGCGGCACCCGACAACCCGGTCGTCCCCGACGCGATCGCCGCCTTCCGTGCGGCGCTCGGCGAAGCGCTGGTGACGGAGCTGGCCGCATTGCCCGAGCACGCGGTGCACGAGCAGACGCGCTACGTGCACGCCTCGCCGGTCTCCGACGTGCGTTCGTTCTCCCCGCAGCCCGACGACGACGAGGCTGAGCTGCTGGCCGGCGTGGAGGAGCCGCGGCTCGTGTTCGGGCACACGCACGTGCCGTTTCGCCGGATCTCGACCGCCGGGGGGATCGAGCTCGTCAACCCCGGCTCGGTCGGGCTGCCGTTCGACGGCGACACCCGCGCCGCCTATGCGGTCGTGCATCCCGACCGCAGCGTCGAGCACCGGCGCGTCGTGTACGAGCACGGCGCGAGCGCGGCGCGGATGCGGTCGCGCTGGCCCGGCGCGGCGTGGGCGGAGACGGTGGCGCGCCGGATCGAGCAGGCGAGCGCTTCCGCTTGAGAACCCCTCCCGGGTATACTCGACGACGTGCCCGCCTACTCAGCCACCAAGCCCCAGCTGCTCGCACGCCTCAAGCGGATCGAGGGTCAGACGCGCGGCGTGCAGAAGATGGTCGACGCGGACCGCTACTGCATCGACGTGCTCACCCAGATCAGCGCGATCCAGGCCGCGCTCGACAAGGTCGCGCTCGGCCTGCTCGACGACCACGTCAAGCACTGCGTCGTCGAGGGCCAGGGCCCCGGCAGCCAGGAGGAGCTGACAGACGAGATGATGGCCGCGATCGGGCGGCTGATCGCGCGCTAGCTGACGCTCGAGTCGAGCCGGTCTCCGCGTCCGATTGCGGGGCTGCCCGCGTCGCCGCAAGGCACGATCGACGCGGCCGTTCAGGCACCCACCAGCACGCGCTCGCAGTCGCCCGCGATACGATCGCGGCGGTCGGCTCGGACGCGGTCGCGGCCGCCCCCGCAGCTGACGCGGTCGCGGCCGCCGCCCCGCGCGTCGACGCGATCGGCGCCCTTGCCCGCGGCGATGCGGTCGCGACCGCGGCCGCCGACGATCCGGTCGCTGCCCCGGCCGCCGGCGATCCGGTCGCCGCTCGACCCGCCGGCGAGGTTGTCCGCGCCCGAGCCACCGTTGATCACGTCGGCCTGCGGGCCGCCGGAGATCCGATCGCGCCCGCTGCGACCCGCCATCGCGTCGGCCCCTGTGCCCCCGCTCAGGCGGTCGTCCCCGGCGCCACCGGTCACCCGGTCGTCGCCGGCCTCGCCCGCGAGCCGGTCGTCATCGAGCTCGCCCGAGAGGAAGTCGGCGCCATTGCCGCCTTGCACGTCGTCGTCCCCCGGACCGCCGAACAGGCAGTCGTCGCCGTCGAGGCCGCGCACCAGGTCGTCGCCCTCGAGCCCCAGGATCGTGTCGCCGTCCGCCGTGCCGTCGAGCGCGTCGGCCTGGGCCGTGCCGTTCTTCACGACCTCGCAGGCGCCCGGCCGCAGTCCTGGGAAGACCTGTGCCGGCGGAGACGTGGCCGGGCCGCCGGCACCAGCGGGAACGTCGGTCACGCGCTGGACGAGCTCGCAGTCGTCGGCCACCTGATCGGTGTCGTCGGCGTAGACCGTGTCAGTGCCGGGCCCGCAGCTGACCTTATCGGTGAACTGGCCGCGCGTGGAGATGAAGTCGTCCCCTTCGTCGCCGTAGAGCTGGTCGATCCCGCCGCCACCGGCGATGCGGTCGGCGCCTGGGCCGCCGTGGATCGTCTCGGCGGCGGCGCCTCCACTGAGATCGTCGGCGCCGTCGCCGCCGAGGATCGTCGCCGGCCGCGACGTCGTGTTCACGACCTTGTCGTCGCCGCCGCCCGCGTCCACCATGATCGCGGTGATCGGATCGGGGCAGCGGACCCGGTCGGGCGGCACCGGAGAGCAGGGGGCGCTCTCCGTCAGGTGCGCCAGGGCGTCGACCACGTCGACCCCGAGCACGCCCTTCTCGAACGTCATCGCGTTCGCCTGGCCCGCACTATCTGCGACCACGAGCGTCGATCCGTCGAGCCGGACAGTGGCAGCGGACGCCCCCGCCGCGGCCGGTCCGAGGGTCAGA
>Ga0126307_10002223_pt1 | contig 13071 bp, 10 predicted proteins | sample Plot28_FD_89955 | JGI IMG/M metagenome (GOLD analysis project Ga0126307, IMG submission 89955) | Serpentine soil microbial communities from UC McLaughlin Reserve, CA, USA - Plot28 | ecosystem: Environmental > Terrestrial > Soil > Grasslands | place: USA: UC McLaughlin Reserve, Lake County...
GCTGGTGATCTCGCGCCAGAAGCTGCTCGACGAGGTCTGGGGCTACGACCCGTTCTCGATCACGAACACGATCGAGGTGTTCGTGTCCAACCTGCGGAGGAAGCTGGAAGCCGGTGGCGAGCCAAGGCTCCTTCATACGGTCCGCGGCGCAGGCTACGTCCTCCGCGTATAGGCGGCTCCCGATCCGCTGGCGGCTGGCCGGCGGCTCGGCGCTGCTGACGCTCGTGATCCTGCTGGGCTTCGCGACGATCGTCGGCGTGCTCACGACGCGGCGGCTGGAGTCGGAGTTCAACCGCAAGGTCGCGGCGGCCGCCGACGATCTCAGGCAGCAGGTCAACCCGGTCCTGGTGTACGACGAGGAGGGGAACCTCCGCGGCGTCCGGCTCACCAAGGACAGCCCGAACCTCGACGACTACGCGGGCGGCTCCGACTCGAGCGCGGTGATCCGCGTGGTGTCCCTCGACGGCGACGTGATCGCGCAGACGACCGGCGCGCCGTTCCTGCCGCCGCCGACGCACGGGCGCGTGCAGGAGTACTCCGGCTACCGGATCGAGACGCGGCCGATCCCGACTCGCTTCGGCACGGTCTACGTCCAGTACGCGCGCAAGCTGTCGGAGGTCAAGGCGACCGCCAACCGGGTGCGCGTGTTCCTCGGCCTGGGCGTGATCGGCGGCGCGGCGCTGGCGCTGCTGGCCGGACTCGCGACCGCGACACGCGCGATGGCGCCGATCACGCGGCTGACCGAGACGGCGCGCGCGATCGCGCGCACGCGCGATCCGTCGCTCACGATCCCGCATCCCGAGTCGCGCGACGAGGTCTCCGAGCTGGCGCTGACGCTCGAGAACATGCTGCAGGCGCTCGACGAGGCGCGCAGCGAGACGGAGGCCGCGCTGGCGCGTCAGCGCGAGTTCGTGGCCGACGCCTCGCACGAGCTGCGCACGCCGCTCACGTCGGTGCTGGCGAACCTCGAGCTGCTCGAGATGGAGCTCGAGGGCGAGCCGCGCGAGGCCGCCGCCTCGGCGCTGCGCTCCTCGCGGCGAATGCGCCGCCTCGTCGCCGACCTGCTGCTGCTCGCGCGCGCAGACGCCGGTCGCGTCGCCGCGCACCTGCCGGTCGACCTGTCCGAGGTCGTCGCCGAGGCGGCGGGCGAGCTCGAGCCCGTCGCGGGCGACCACCAGATCAGCGTCGCCGCGCCGCCGGGCGCGGAGATGGAGGGCGCGCGCGACGAGCTGCACCGCCTGACGCTCAACCTGCTGGAGAACGCCCTGCGCCACACCGATCCCGGGACGGCCGTGGAGGCGACAGTGGAGCGGCGCAACGGCGAGGTCGTGCTGTCGGTCGAGGACGACGGCCCCGGCATCCCGCCGGAGCTGCGCGAGAAGGTCTTCGACCGCTTCTTCCGCGGGGCTGGCGACCGCAGCGGCTCGAGCGGCCTCGGCCTCTCGATCGTGCGCGCCGTCGCCGGCTCGCACTCCGGCACCGTCTCGCTGGAGGAGCCGCTCGACGGTCGCGGCGCGCGCTTCGTCGTGCGGTTCCCGGCGCGCGACTGAGCCCCGGCCCTACTCGCAGCCGTCGCCACGACCAAGCGCGACGCACAGCTCCGCTGAGGCGCCCCGGCCAGTTGATCCTCTCGACAAGCAGCGCCTTCGGCACGGCCTCCGATCCTGCACGGCGCCTTGCAGCCATCGTCTATCCGTCCACCCGGCGTCCACCTGGTTCAAGCACCGACGAGACCACACGACGGGCTGCCGGAGAACGCGCTCGATTCGCCGGAAAGAGGCGCCTCTAGGAGGGAAGCGGCTTTCGCGGACGCACCAGACAAGCGGTGACGCCGGTGCCGACGTCGCAGCAGCAGCGTCCGGCCGAGCTTCCCCAGGGAGTCGGCCGGACGCCTGGACGAATGTCCGACTGCCGACATCCGCCCGCTCCCATACCTTCCTGCCCGTCAAGGCTGATCGAGCAATCTCGGCCGCGGTGTTGCAGCACCGGCGGCTGATGGAAGGGGAACCATGGGCTTTGGCCGCTAGGCAACCAGTACGAGAACTAACCTCAATGACGAGCGCCGATAGGCGCTCGTCTTGTTCATGAGCATTATCGGCCGCCGGCGCCCGGCGCCGGATCGAACAGCCGTCTAGGCCGCAGCCACGCGCGGAGCGGCGTAGTCGCGAACTCGCCGCTCGAGGTTGAGCTCGCGCTCGAAGTCCGCGTCGTCGGCATGTCGGAATGTGACCGAACGGCGCTCGAGCAGGCCGATGAACACCTCCACGACGTCATGGTCAAGCTGCGCGCCGGAGACTCGGCGGAGCTCCGCGATCGCCTCGCGCGACGACACTGGTTGGCGATAGGAGTCACGTGCCGTCATGACGTCATAGGTGTCCGCCACCGAGATGATCTTGGCCGCGAGCGGGATCTGCTCCCCCACCAGCCCGTTGGGGTATCCGTTTCCGTCGATCCGCTCGTGATGAGCGAGGATGATCTCCGCGACCGGGCCGTACCCCTCCATGCGACGGACGAGCCGCGCGCCCTGCTCTGGATGCCGGCGGACGATCTCCAGGTCGGCGGGCGTGAGCTTCGTCTCTGCGAAGAGGATCGAGTCCGGGAAGATGAACTTGCCGATGTCGTGCAGCAAGGCGGCGGTGTGCACGACGTCCTGCTCACGATCGCTCAGACCCATCTCCTGAGCGATCTCACGGGAGTAGCGAGCGACCGCGGCAGAGTGCCTGGCCGTCATCTTGTCCCGCAACGACAGCGTCTGCAGGACGGTACCCAAGAGGCCTACTTGCAGCGCGGCCAGCTGGCGAGTCCGCCCCTCGAGCTGCTCCTTCCGTTCAATCGAGTTCAGCGCTGTGCGGAGCAGATATTGAAACACAAGGCCGACGACTGCCAAAAGTCCAACAACCGCAAGGTTTCTCCCCTGATACGCGTATGCGACACCGGCGGTGAGGAGTCCTGTAGCGAACTCGATCGGCAGCAACGGAACGTACACATTCCGGATCCCCCAAAGCAACGGCGCGCCGTCGATCAGGGCGACGTCGACGGCGATGAGCACGAAGTTAAGGACGTTGGTCGCCAAGAACAGCGCGAATACCGCGAGGATGTAGGTCGCAGGGTCGGTGTCCAGAAGGGCCGGTCCCCCGACGAGTTCAAAAACGGCGCCTCCCAGCAATGGGAAAAACGCGTAGGTGGAAGCGTTGACCAGAGCGTGACGCAAGGGGACGCGGCGGGCGAGATCGCTCACGCCCTTGCTCATCAGCCCTAGAAGAGCCGCGGGAGCGGGACCCAGCAACGTCATCGCGAGGACCAGCGAGAGAAACGCGGCCGAGATGGTGATCCGCTGGGTCCGGAGCTTGAACGCCTCGCTCACGACCGCCACGACGAGCAGCAGAATCACGAGTGGCAATGGCCGCCAGTCCTCCGCCTTCGACAGCATGACGCCGCCCACAGACGAAAAGACGAGTAGCGCCAGCTGTCCACCAACGAGTGCGCGTTCCGTCGCCTTCACCGCCCACGTAATCGGCAGTAGGCAGCCGAATCCTTAGCATTCGAGACCTCGTCGACGTCAGCTGCCGCCACCAGTTACGCGCGAGATACCCTGCGGGTCCATCGGGCCGCAACTCGCACCCCTTCGGACCCCGCCGTTCGGGCGTCTCCTGTTCTCGTACACGACGAACTCGATCGGCGATTACGTCGGTCTGGTGGCGCTCGCGGTGCTCGTCTACGGGGAGACCCACGACCCGCTCGCGACGACGGCGCTGTTCGTCGCCGCGCAGTTCCTGCCGGCGTTCGCCGCGCCCGCGCTGACCGCACACGTCGACCAGCTGGCGCTGCGGCGCGTGCTCCCGAGCATCTACGCGGGCGAGGCCGCCGCCTTCGTCCTGCTTGCCCTGCTCGCGAACTCGTTCTCGCTCGTCCCGGTGCTCGCCCTCGCGCTGATCGACGGCGTCCTGATGCTCACCGCGCGCGGCCTCTCGCGCGGCGCGGTTAACGCGGTGCTTCAGCCCGTCGGCCAGCTGCGAGAGGGAAATGGCCTGCTAAACATCGGTTTTGCGATCGCGAGCATCGGTGGCGCGGCGCTCGGCGGCCTGCTCGTCGACGCTTTCAGCGTCTCCACCGCCCTGCTCGTCGACGCGGCTTCGTTCGCGGTGATCGCCGTCGTGCTCGGGACCGCCCGGGCGCTGCCCGCGGCCGATGCCGAGCGCCAGCCGTTCGTGACCCGGATCCGCGACGGGTTCCGCTACGCGCGCACCGACGGCGTGGCCCGGCTCCTGCTCGGCGGCCAGGCGATCGCGATCGTGTTCTTCACGCTGATCGTCCCGATCGAGATCGTCTACGCCGAGGAGACGCTGAGGACCGACGAGGCCGGCTACGGGATCCTGCTCTCGTCCTGGGGCGCGGGGATCGTGCTCGGCAGCCTCGTCTTCATCGCCGTGCGAAGGCGCTCCGCGGCCGTCCTCATACTTTCGTCGACCCTGGCGATCGGCGCGGGCTACCTCGGAATGGCGGTCGCCCGCGAGCTGTGGGTGGCGTGCGCCTTCTCGGTGATCGGCGGCGTCGGCAACGGGATCCAGTGGGTCTCGGTGATGACGGCGCTGCAGGAGTCGACGCCGCAGCCCCTGCAGGCCCGCGTCACGGGGCTGCTCGAGTCGATCGCATCGGCGATGACCGGCGTCGGGTTCCTGATCGGCGGAATCATCACAGCGGTCAGCTCCCCGCCGACCGCGTTCGCGATCTCGGGCCTCGGCGTCGTCGTGCTGGTGGCCGCGGGCGCCGGGCTCCGCCTGGTGCCGGAGGTACGCCGGCCGGCGGCGGACCAGGCGCCCGTCCCGTGGCGCCCGAGCCCGGAGCGGGGCTCCTCCGACTCGTAGCTCTACACCTCGACGACGACCGGAAGCACCATCGGCCGCCGCTTGAGCCGCGCGTAAATGAAGCTCGCGAGGTCGTCGTGGAGCATCGACTCCAGCACCTCGATCTCGGTCACGCGCTGCTCCGCCGCACGGTCGAGCGAGTCCTCGACCGCCTCGCGCAGCTCCTCGACGAACTCCGAGTTGCCGTCCAGGAACGGCACGCCGCGCGCGAGCACCTCCGGCGGCACGACGGAGCTGCCGTCCTGCTCGCTCACCGTGGCGACGATGATGAGTATGCCGTCCGCCGAGAGCATCCGGCGGTCGCGCAGGGCGACGTCCGTGACGTCGCCGATGTCGACGCCGTCGACGAAGATCATGCCGCTCTGGACGCGCTCGCCGAAGCGCGCGCCGCGCGCGTCGATCTCGAGCGGCCGCCCGTTCTCGGTGCGGAAGATGTTGTCGGGCGAGACGCCGACCGCCTCCGCGAGCCGGGCGTGCAGCAGCATCCGCTTGAAGTCCCCGTGCACCGGCATCACGTAGCGCGGGTGCGTCAGGTTGAGCATCAGCTTGATCTCCTCCTCGAACCCGTGGCCGGAGGCGTGGATCGGGGCGTCGCGCGTAGTCACGACGTCGGCGCCGACGTGGTAGAGCCGGTCGATCGTCTCGTTCACGGCGCGCTCGTTGCCGGGGATCGGCGTGGCCGAGAAGACGACCGTGTCGCCGGCGCGCAGCTCGACCTGCGGATGGTCGCGGTAGGCCATCCGGCGCAAGGCCGACAGCGGCTCCCCCTGTGATCCGGTCGACACGATCACGACCTTCTCGGGCGGGAACTGGTCGATTTCGCGCAGCGGGATCAGCATCCCCTCGGGCACGTTGATGTGCCCGAGCGAGCGGCCGATGTTGATGTTCTTGCGCATCGACCGGCCGACGAGCGCGACCTTGCGGCCGAGCTGCGCGGCCGCATCGACCACCTGCTGGACGCGGTGGATGTTCGACGCGAAGCAGGTCACGACGATGCGCCCCTTGCAGCGCTGGAAGACGCGCTCGAGGTTCGGCCCGACGACCGACTCGGACGTGGAGAAGCCGGCGCGGTCGGCGTTCGTCGAGTCGCCGCACAGCAGGAGCAGCCCCTCGCGCCCCAGCTCGGCCAGGCGCGACACGTCGGCCGGCGCGCCGCCGACGGGCGTCTGGTCGAACTTGTAGTCGCCCGTGAACAGCACCGTCCCGAGCTCGCTCGTGAGCGCGACGCCGCAGGCGTCGGGGATCGAGTGCGTGAGATGGATCGTCTCGATCCGGAACGGCCCGGCGTCGACAACGTCGCCGGTCGGGAGCACGTCGAGCCGCGCCTCGCGCAGCTTGTGCTCGTCGAGCTTGGAGCGCGCCATCGCGACCGTGAGCTGGCCGCCGTACGTGACCGGGATGCTCGTCTCCCCCAGCTCGCGCAGCAGCCACGGCAGCGAGCCGAGGTGGTCCTCGTGGCCGTGCGTGATCACGATCGCCTCGATGTCGTCGACGCGCTGGCGCAGGTAGGCGAAGTCCGGCAGCACGAGGTCGATCCCCATCTGCTCGGCGGTCGGGAAGCGCAGGCCGGTGTCGACCACGACGATGCGGCCGCCGTACTCGACGACCGTCATGTTCTTGCCGATCTCGCCGACGCCGCCCAGCGGGAGGACGCGCAGGGTGCCGCTCAACGCGCGGACACCGCGGAGAGCAGGCCGTGGCGCTCGAGCATCGCGCGCACCGCCGCCGTCTCCGCCTCGTCGGCCTCCACCATCGGAAGCCGCAGCGTGCCGGCGTCGTGGCCGAGCAGGTTGAGCGCCGCCTTGACGGGAGTCGGGCTGGCGGTGATGAAGAGCGTCTCGTAGACGTCGCGCAGCGAGGCGTCGATCTCCGCGCGCGCCTCCGGCTCGTCGTACATCCGCCGCATCTCCGGCCCGACGATGTGCGACGCGACGCAGATGCCGCCGGCGCCGCCCATCTCCAGGCAGGCTGCGTATGCGTCGTCGTTGCCGGCCAGGATCGCGAGCCCGTCGATCGGCTGCAGCTCGGCCGTGTTGGCCTGCTTGACGCCGACGATCCCGTCGATCTGCGCCAGCTCGGCGAGCAGGTCGGGCGGGATGTTCACCGCGGTGCGGCTGGGGATGTTGTAGAGCAGCACCGGCGTCCCCTCGGCGGCGCGCGCCACCTCGGACAAGTGGCGCACGATCCCGCGCCGGTTCGGCTTGTTGTAGTACGGCGTGACGGAGAGAACGGCCTGCGCCCCGGCGGCGATCACGCGCTGTGTCAGCTCGACCGCGTGGCGCGTGTCGTTGGAGCCGGCACCGGCGACGATCGATCCCTCGGATCCTGCCTCGTGCACGATCAGCTCGACGAGCCGGACCTGCTCCTCGTCGGTCAGCGTCGCCGCCTCGCCGGTCGTGCCGGCGACCACGAGGCCGTGCGAGCCGTTCGCGAGCAGGTGGTGCGCGATGGCCACGGACGCGTCCTCGTTGACGCGGCCGTCCGCGGAGAACGGCGTGATCATGGCCGTCAGCAGGCCTTCGTACGGGCGCATGGCCACAGTTTCGCACGGCGCCGGGCGAACGGCATGCCAGCCCGGTGCTAGCGCGGCCCATCTGCGGGTACACGCGGGCTGACGTCGCATCGACGCGTGCCATGAACCGGCCCAAGTGGAATCAGCCAGGTCCGGAGGCGATCGCCGGCATCATCGTGACGATCCTTCTGGGATTCGGCGTCGCGCTCCTGGCCGGCGCATCTCTCGGTGCGGCGGCGGGAATCTGCGCGCTGCTGCTCCTTACCGCCTCGCTGCTGGCCGTCTACGGCTGGCGCACGGCCCGCGACCGGGCGGACCACGCGGCTGCGACCGCCGCGGGCGCCCGCGACGCGCAGCAGGAGGAGCGCGAGCGCCACGAGCGCCACGCCCACCGGCTCGACGAGCAGCGCGAGCAGGGAACGCGGGAGCTGCAGGAGCACGTCCGCCGGCTCGACGAACAGCACGCGCAGGAGACGCAGCGGCTGGAGCGTCAGGTCCGCCGGCTGGAGGAGCAGAGCAAGCGGGAGGGGCAGTTGCTCCGCCGCCTGCGCCAGTCGTGGCAGACGGAGCGCGAATGGAGCCGGGAGCTGCGCGCGCAGATCCAGCGCATGTCGGCCACCCCCGCGGCGCTCGTCGACGGCGGCGACGTGCGGGCCCTGATCCTCGCGGCGGCGATCAAGCTCGTCGAGGCCGAGAAGGGACTGCTGATCTCGCGCCAGGACGACGACGGCGACGGCTCGCTCGACGTGGTGCTGGCCCATGGCTTCGAGAACGATCCGGGGGACAGCGCCGTCGCGCAGCGCTTCGCGCGGGCCGTGCTGGCGCGCGACGAGATCATGCGGGAAGACGACCCCACGGCTGGGGGGGAGACGGCCACGGCCGCCGATCGCGAGATCGACACGCTCGTCGCGATCCCCGTTTACCTGCGCGACCGCTTCCACGGCGTCATCGTCTGCGCGAACCGCCCCGGCGGCTTCGGGGAGGTCGGCGACGAGCTGCTGCTGGCGCTCGGCGATCACGCCGGCGCCGCGCTGCAGCACGGCCGGTTGCAGCACGAGCTGCGCGACGCCCACCGGTCCTCAATCCGCGTGCTCACCGAGGCGGTCGCCGCCCACGACCCGGTCTTCCACCGCGAGACCGGCGAGCTGGCGATGCACGCGGGCCTGCTGGCGGGCGAGCTCGGGCTCGACGACGGCGCGCGCGACGTGCTCATCTGCGCGACGCTCCTACGCGGCGTCGGCTACCTGCCCTTGCCCGAGCGCCCGCGGTTGCATCCGGGGCCGCTGACGCCCGACGAGCGGTCGCTGATCGAGCTGCACCCGCGGCTGGGCTACAACATCCTCACCCCGGCGCCGGCGCTGCACGACGTCGCGATGGTGGTGCTCTACCACCACGAGCGCTTCGACGGCACCGGCTACCCCGCGGGCCTGGCCGGGGAGGCCATCCCGCTCGCAGCGCGCGTGCTGGCGGTGCTGGAGGCCTACGGAGCGATGACGCACGAGCGTCCCTACCGGGAGCCGTGGACGCCCGAGCAGGCGTGCCAGGTACTGCGCGAGAGCAGCGGCACCCAGTTCGATCCGGAGATAACGCAGCTCTTCCTGGAGCAGGTTCGACGCGCGCCGCGCATCGTCCGCGAGGATGTCTCTGCGGCGGTGCTCGACGCCCTGCCGCTCGAGCCGGGCGAGCCCCTCACGTCCTCGGTCGACGGCGCCACCCTCCTGGGCAACCGCCAGCGGCTCCACCAGGACCTCAGCGCGGCCACGCGGCACGACAGGCCGTTCGGGATCGTGGTGCTCGAGCTGGTCGACTTGCCGCAGGTGAACGTCGAGCAGGGGCATCTCTCAGGTGATCGGCTGATCGAGCAGGCGGCGCGCAGCGCCCGCCGTGCGGCGGCCCGCGTCGGCGGCACCCCGTACCGGCTCAGCGGACGCCGCCTGGCGATCCTCGTCCCGGCGCGCGGCGACACGCTCGCGCCCGGCGTCCTCGACGACGTGCGCGCCGAGTTCGTCGGCGGCCCTGCGATCGCCGCCGCGATGTCGGTGTCATCGCCCGAGGAGGCCGGCGAGGCGGTCCTCGTGCGAGCGCGCGAAGGGCTCAGGCGCGCCGAGGCCTGAGCGCGGCGTCGCTCATCCCGCGAGCGGGTCGCCGCTGGTGAGCCTCGGCGGGGCGTAACTGGGGTTGTTGCGGTCGTCGTCGGCCGCGTCGGCACTGCCTCGCGCTTCGCGGCTCGTCACCGCTTCGCTCGGGCGCGCGGGCGGCGCCTGCGGCGCCGGCGTGTCGGCCGTCGGCGGCACGCCGGGCGTCGGGGGCGTGGGCGGCGCCGCGGCCGTCGGCGGCACGCCTGGCGTCGATGGCGTGGAGGGCGCCGCGGCGGGGTCGCCGGCGAGCGGGTCGCCGTGCGGCGGCGCGGCCGCCTCCGGCGGCGTCTGCCCGATCGGGCGCCCGTGCTCGTCGTACTCGACCGGCGGCCCGGACGGCTGGCCCTGCTGCTGGCCGGCGTTGAACTGCTTCTGCGCCTCGTCCAGCTTGGACTGCGCCTGCTCGGCCATCTTTTTGGCCTTGTCCATGAAACCCATGCCGACAGTCAACCAGCCCGGCGGTCCTCGCGCTTCAGCGCGTCCGTGAAGCGGCGCGGCACGGCCGGCTCCTCGCCCTCCTCCCACAGCGTTACGACGACCAGCTCGCCGCGCGGCTTGTCTTCCAGGCACACGAACACGACGTCGCCGTCGCGCACGTAGGCCGAGCCGCGCTGCGCCGCGGCGCTCCTGCCTCGCGCTGCGCGCTCGTCACCGCTTCGCTCGGGCGGCTCGCGCGAGACGTCCCCGCGCGCCCACGCCTCGCCCACGCGCGCGGCGATCTCGCTGCGCGCGTCGAGCGTGCCGCGGACGCGCTGGCGATAGCGCTCGACCGCGTGGTCGGTGACCGCGACGAGCATCAGCGCGACGAGCGTCGGCTCATGCTCCCTATGGCAGCACGAGCCGACACTCGTCACGGCCAGAGCAGGCGCTCGAGCCCTACGGTCAGCCGGTCGGGCAGCCCGGCGACCGCGCGCACCGCCATCAGCACGCCCGGCATGAAGCTCGTGCGGTCAGTGGTGGCGTGCCGGATCGTGAGCGTCTGGGCGACGTCGCCGAGGATCACGTCCTGGTCGGCGACGATCCCGGGCAGCCGGACCGAGTGGATCGGCACTTTGCCGTGCATCAGTCGCGCCGTCCGCGCCGCAGTGCCCGACGGCGCGTCGAGCTTGGTCGGGTGGTGGTACTCGACGATCTCGGCGCCCTGCATGTGGCGCGACGCCTCGGCGGCGAAGCGCATCATCAGCACGGCGCCGATCGCGAAGTTGGGCGCGACGAACGCGTTCGCGGTCGCGCCGTCCGCGACCTCCTGCAGCGCGTCGACGTCGAAGCCCGTCGTGCCGATCACGACGTGGCGCCCGGCGGCGAGCACCGCGCGCGCGTTGTCGAGCGCCGTGTCGGGGCGCGTGAAGTCGACGACCACGTCGCAGCCGTCCAGCACCTGGGCCAGCTCGACGCCGAGCGCCGGATCGGCGCGGCCCGCCAGCTCCATGTCGTCGGCTTCGTCGACCGCGGCGCAGACCGTGCAGCCCATGCGGCCCGCCGCGCCGGCGACCGCGACGCGGATCATGCCGCGACGGGCTCCGCGCCCGGGCAGACCGGCTCGACCGCGGCGCAGAACGCGTCGCTCGACGGGCCGATCCCCGCGGCCGAAAGGCGCTCGGGCGCCCACAGCTCGTCGGCCAGCTCGCGCAGGTCTTCCATCGACACCGCGTCGAAGCGCGCCATCACCTCGTCGACCTCGAGCAGCGGCAGGCCGTACAGCGTCGCGTTGCCGAGCCGGTTCATCCGCGACGGGGACGACTCGAGCGACAGCACGACGCGCGCCTTGACGTTCTCGCGCGCGCGCGCCAGCTCGTCCTCGGTCGCGGGCTGCTCGCGCAGGCGCGCCAGCTCGACGCCGACGACCTCCATCGCCTGCTCGAGGTTGTCCGGGCGCGTGCCGACGTACAGGCCGACCTGGCCGGTGTCGGTGAAGTTGCCCGCGAACGAGTAGACCGCGTAGGCCAGGCCGCGCTCCTCGCGGACGCTCTGGAACAGCCGCGACGAGGACAGGCCGCCGAAGACCGCGTCGAGCACGCGCAGCGCGTAGCGGCGCTCGTCGCCGCGCGCGAGCCCCGGGCCGCCGAGGCAGACGTGCACCTGCTCGGTCTCCTTGCCCTGGAAGCGCACGCGCGCCTGCGGCAGCGGCGGCGCCGGATCGGGGTCCGGAGCGGTCTCGCCCGCCCGCAGGCCGCCGAGCGTGCGCTCGGCCAGCGCGACGATCTCGTCGTGATCGACGGATCCGGCGGCCGCGACGACGACCGCGGAGGGAACGTAGCGGCGCGCGTGGAACGCCGCGATGTGGTCGACCGGGGTGTCGCGGATCACCGGCGCACGGCCGATGATCGGCCGGCCCAGCGGGTGGTCGCCGAAGACCGAGGTGCCGAGCACGTCGAAAACCGTGTCCTGCGGGTCGTCCTCGTACATCGCGATCTCCTCGAGCACGACGTCGCGCTCGGGATCGACGTCGTTGAACGCGGGCCGCCAGACCATGTCGGCCATCACGTCGAACGCGCGCGGCAGGTGCTGGTCGAGCATGCGCGCGTAGACGGTCGTGCTCTCCTTGTCCGTGCCGGCGTTCAGCTCGGCGCCCATGGCGTCGAACAGCTGGTCGATCTCGGCCGACGCGAAGCGCTCGGTGCCGCGGAACAGCATGTGCTCGAGGAAGTGCGACAGGCCCGCCTCCTCGGGCAGCTCGCCGCGCGACCCGGCGCCGACGAAGAACCCGACGGCCGCGGATCGCACGGAGCTCATCCGCTCCGTGACGACCCGCAGCCCCGAGTCCAGCGTGGTGATCCGGTGCTGAGGCACTATTGGTTCTGATCGTGGGTCCGCGTGCGATCCAGGTGGTGTCTGGCGCCGCCTGGCAAGGACGCAGGACCGAGACTAGGCCGGCGGCCTGTCTCGGCCCGAGGACACAGCCAGGCGGTGATCAGCGGCCGCCTGGGCGTGCGCGGGCTCGCGATCAGGACCACTACTAGCTGCGCTCGGGATCGCGGTCGCCGCGCGGGCGCCGCTCGCGGTCGCGGCCGCCGCGCGGCCCGCCGCGGCCGTCGCGGCGCGGCCCCCGGTCGCCGCGGCCACCGCCGCCGTTGCCGCCGACCGTCGCCAGCTCCTCGACCGACTTGCCGGCGATCTCCGGGTCCTCGGCGAGCCGCAGCCCGATCCGGCCGCGCTCCTTGTCGACCTCGACGACGCGGACGGCGACCTCGTCGCCCTTGTTGAGCACCTCCTCGACCGTCGCGACCCGCTGGCCGGGCGAGACGTTGGAGATGTGCAGCAGCCCGTCGGTGCCCTTGGCGAGCTCGACGAACGCGCCGAACGTGGTCGTCTTGACCACCTTGGCCGCCGGGAACTCGTCGCCGACCGCGACCTCCTTCGTCATCGCGCGGATGCGGTCGATCAGCGCGTCGCCCTGGGCGCCCGTCTGGGCGTAGACGAGCACGTTGCCCTCGTCGTCGACGTCGATCTGCGCGTCGAACTCCTCGCATAGGCCGCGGATCGTCTCGCCGCCCTTGCCGATCAGCAGGCCGATCTTGTCGGGGTCGATCTGGATCGTCGAGATGCGCGGGGCGAA
>Ga0126307_10002224_pt1 | contig 13068 bp, 12 predicted proteins | sample Plot28_FD_89955 | JGI IMG/M metagenome (GOLD analysis project Ga0126307, IMG submission 89955) | Serpentine soil microbial communities from UC McLaughlin Reserve, CA, USA - Plot28 | ecosystem: Environmental > Terrestrial > Soil > Grasslands | place: USA: UC McLaughlin Reserve, Lake County...
CAAGGTCAAGGTCGCGCTCGCCACGCTCGGGCCGCAGGTCACGGCGTCGCGCATGGTGTCCGACTATGTCGAGCAGCTGTACGAGCCGACCGCCGCCAGGGCCGACGCCCTGGCCGGGGACGGCTTCGCCCGGGCGCGGGCGCTCGCCGCCTGGAAGCGGCGGGTGCGCGCGGAGTGGCACGGGGTGCACGTCGCCCGGACCGAGGCCGACACCGGCATGGCCGAGCTGGGTGGGTCGCGTGACGTCGAGGCGTCGGTGGCGCTCGGCGCCCTGACGCCCGACGACGTCGACGTGCAGCTCCTGCACGGGCCCGTGGGCTCGGGCGGCGACCTCACCTCGCTGGCGACGGTGTCGATGACGCCCGACGGCACCGCCGACGACGACCACACCTGCTACCGGGGCACGCTGCAGGCGGTCGAGGCCGGGCGCTACGGGTACACCGTGCGGGTCGTGCCCCGCCACCCCGACCTCGTCGGCCCGGCCGAGCTGGGCCTCGCCGCCTGGCCCTGAGCGCCCTGGGCCCGAGCGCCCCAACGCCCCGGCCGGGCTGCGTGTCGCGCAGCTGGGGAGCGGGGCGGTCGCCGGGCAACCACTCCGCTCCCCGGAACGAGGGTCCGTCGGCCGCGGGCGACGGTCAGACGGTGCGGGGGACGCCGTTCGGGCCAGCCACGGCAGCGGTCGCCGCTGTGGCCCCGGCCGGGGCCTCATGCAGGCCGATGCGGGCATGGAGGCGGGCCAGCGGAGCCGGAGCCCACCAGTTGAGGTGGCCCATGAGCTTCATCGTGGCCGGCACCAGCAGCATGCGGACCACTGTGGCGTCGACGACCACGGCCAGCGCCAGCCCGAGGCCGAGCTCCTTCACGGCCACGATCTCGCCGGCCACGAAGCCCGAGAGCACGATCACGATGAGCAGGGCGGCCGAGGTGATGATCCGCCCGGAGCGCTGCAGGCCGAGAGCCACCGCCCGGTCGTTGTCGCGACACTCGAGCCAGGCCTCGCGGATGCGGGCCAGGAGGAAGACCTCGTAGTCCATCGACAGGCCGAAGGCGAAGACGAACACGACGAGCGGCATCGCCAGGTCGAGCGAGCCGGGCGGGTCGAAGCCGAGCAGCCCGGACAGGTGGCCCTCCTGGAACACCCAGACGAGAGCGCCGAGCGTTGCCCCGAGCGAGAGCACGTTCATCGCGATGGCCTTGATGGGCACGACCACCGAGCCGGTCATGAGGAACAGCAGCACGAACGTGGCGCCGACGACCACGACGGCGGCCAGGGGCAACCGATCGGCGATCGAGGCCCGGAGGTCCACGATCTCGGCCGGGTCGCCGCCCACCGCCACGGGGAACGGGGCGTCGAGGTCGCGCACCGCGTCGACCACGGCCTGGGCCGTGCGGCCGTTCGTCTCGCCGGCCGCCCGGACCTCCACGACGCTGGTCCCGGGCCGCGACACGTCCGAAACGATGGCCCCCTCGACGCCGTCGAGCCGGGTCACGTCGGTGACCCAGTCCTGCAGCCGGGGGTCGTCGGGGTCGACGTCGGCCACGACCTCGACGGGCTCGGCGGTCACGCCGGGGAACCGGGCGTCGACGGCCTCGGCCACCGCCCGGGTCTCCGACGACCTGGGCAGGGCGTGCACGCCTATGTCGTCGAAGCGGGCGCCGGCGAACGGTGCGGCGAGCAGCACGAGGCCGACGCCGACGAACACCACGACCGGCACGGCGCGGCGCTGGGTGAACCGGGCGAGCCGGGCGAACCAGCCGCCGCCGACCGGCGCCGCCTGCGCCTTCAGGCGGTGCCCGACGAGCGCCAGCAGTGCCGGCAGCAGCGTCAGCGCCGCCAGCATCGAGGTGAGGACCACGGCGATGCCGGCGATCGCCAGCGAGCGGATGGTGGGGTTGTCGATCACGAGCAGGCCGAGGAGTGCGACGGCGACGGTGAGCGCCGAGAACGTGACGGTCCGCCCGGCCGTCGTCGCCGTCCGCCGGACGGCGGACGGCACGTCGAGGCCGGTCGCCCGCTCGTCGCGGAACCGGCTGACCAGCAGCAGGCCGTAGTCGATGCCGAGGCCGAGGCCGAGCATGATCGTGACGTTCAGGGCGTACAACGACACGTCGGTGACCGCGGCGGCGACGGTGAGCGCCAGCGACGTGGCGGCGACGCCGCCGAGGGCGATGGCCAGCGGCAGGCCGGCGGCCAGCGCGCCGCCCACGACGATCGCGAGGACGACCAGCGTGATCGGCAGGGAGATCGCCTCGGCGCGCTGGGCGTCGCGCTCGGCCAGCGCGGAGACCTCGTCGTCGAGGAGCTGCTCCCCGCCGACGATGACCTCGGGGGCGTCGATGGCACGCAACCGGCTGGCGACGTCGTCGACGAGGGACTCGTGGGCGTCGTCGCCCAGACCGGCGGCGAGCGTCACCGCGATGCCCGTGGCGCCTCCGTCGTCGCTGGGTAGGGCGGCGACGCTCTCGACGCCGCGCCTGGTGCGCAGGTCGTCGAGCACGGCGTCGGCCACGGGGGCACCGTCGACGACGGCGAGAACGTCGCCCCCGTCGGGGTCGAGCCGGCGTAGCCGATCGCCGACCTGCTCCGACTCGAGGCTCTTGGCGCCGTCGAGGTCGGCGTCGAGCGTGGCGAACAGGTTCCCGGCGGCGACGACGCCCAGGACCAGGACGAGGACCCAGGCGGCGACCACGGACTTCGGCCGCCGAAGGGCCAGGTTTGCCAGGTGATGGGTCATGGCCCGATCGTGCGCCGGGGCGGGCGCCGGATCGTCGGGCCCCGGGTGGATCAGCCGGCTCCCCCCGGGGTGGGACCCGGGTGGTCGCCGGGGCCCACGAGGCCGGCCTCGTACGCGTAGATGACCGCCTGGACCCGGTCGCGCAGGCCGAGCTTCATGAGGATGCGCCCGACGTGCGTCTTGACCGTGGCCTCGCCGACGTAGAGGGCGGCACCGATCTCGGTGTTGTTGGCGCCCCGTCCGATCAGCTCGAGCACCTCCTGCTCACGGGGCGTGAGCACGCCAAGGCGGGCGCGGGCGCCGGCGATGGGCCGGCGGGCGAAGTCCTCGATGAGACGGCGCGTGATCGACGGCGCCAGCAGGGCGTCGCCGGCGGCCACGACCCGCACGGCGTGGACGAGGTCCTCCCGGCGCAGGTCCTTGAGCAGGAAGCCGCTGGCGCCGGCCTGCAGCGCCGAGAACACGTACTCGTCGAGGTCGAACGTGGTGAGGATCACGACCTTGACCGGGTCGGTGACGCCCTCGCCCGCCAGGCGGCGAGTGGCCTCGATGCCGTCGAGGCGGGGCATGCGCACGTCCATGAGCACGACGTCGGCCCGGTGGGCGCGGGCGGCGGCAACGGCCTCCTCCCCGTCGGCGGCCTCACCGACCACCTCGAGGTCGGGCTGGGCGTCGACGATCATGGCGAACCCGCTGCGCACGAGCTCCTGGTCGTCGGCGACAACGACGCGGATCGGCGGGCCGGGCGGGTGGCCCCCGGGGGTCACGCCTCGAGCGGGATCCGGGCCCGCACTGCGAAGCCGCCGCCCGGGCGGGGGCCGGCGTGGAGGTCGCCGCCCAGCAGCCGGACACGCTCCCGCATGCCCGCCAGCCCGTGCCCCGGGCCCGTCCCGCTGTCGCCGGTGTCACGGTCGCCGGCCCCGACTGACATCGCCGGGCCGCCGCCCTGTGGGTCCCAGGGGCCGCCACCGGCCGGGCTCGACGAGCGAGCGGTGGCCGGGCTCGACGGGCGAGCGGTGGCGGGGCTCCACGAGCGAGCGGTGCCCGGGCCCCCCGCGCCGGCCATGCCTGGGGCTGCGGGGCTGCCGGTGGTGGCCGGGGCGGCCGGATCGCCGCTGCTCGCCGGGGCCCCACCGTCGCCGGTGCTCGCCGGGCCGCTGCGCGCGCCGGCCGGGAGGGCAGTGCCGAGCCGGTCCCCGGCCCGCCCCGGCCCGGCGCCGCCCGGCGCCGTGACGCCGTCACCGCGGCGCGACGAGCCCGTCCCCGCCGCCAGGCGGCCGGCGCCCGGACCATCGTCGATGACGGTGACGACGAGGTCGTCGGCGAAGGCGAGCGTCACCTCGGCGTGGCCGGCGTGGGCGTGCTTGAGCACGTTGGTCAGGGCCTCCTGCACGACGCGGTAGGCGGCCACGCCCACGAGACCCCCGACGGGACGGGCCTCGCCCTCGGTGCGCAGCGACACGTCGAGGCCCGTGCCCCTGACCGACTCGACGAGCTCGTCGATGGACGAGAGGTCGGGCTGCGGCGCCAGCGCCCCTTGGGACCGCAGGACGCCGACCATGCGGCGCAGGTCTCGCAGGGCCTCGCGGGCGGTGTCGGCGACCCGGGCCATGGCGGCGCCGGCGCGGTCGGGGCGGCTGGCCAGGACCTCCTGGGCCGCCTCGGCCTGGACGGCGATCACGCTGACGTGGTGGGCAACGATGTCGTGGAGATCGCGGGCGATGCGGACCCGCTCCTCGGCGGCGGCACGGCGCTCGGCGTCGGCGCGGCGCTCCTCGAGCCAGGCGGCCCGCTCACGCTGCCCCCGCGTCGTGTCGCCCACCACCCAGGCGGTCACGCCGGTGAAGTAGTTGACTGCGATGTCCGCCGCGTCCGAGTCGCCGGACACCACGATGGTCACGACCCCCACGACCACGGACAGGATGGCGATCGGCACCGACATGGAGCGGGGCCGCCAGGCGGCGACCGTGTACAGCGCCAGCAGGAGGCCGAACATCAGGGGCGGATCGGGCAGCTCGACCGCGCCGTAGGCGGCGGCTGCCGTACCCACCACGAGCGTCACCAGCACCGGGGCCCGCCGCCGCCACACGAGCGGGACGAACTGCATGGCGAGCAGGGCATAGCCGCCCGCGCCGACGTGGACGTCGTCGTTGCCGGCCTCGACCTGCACGGCCACGACCGTCACCGCTGCCACGACCGCCGCCAGGGCGGCGTCGGCCACGAGCGGCGACAGCTGCCGCCGGCGGGCCAGGAGCGACTCGACCGTCACGGGCCCGACGGTACCCACGCGCGCGTCCCCGGTCGTCCCCCCACGGTCTGATCCCAGTTCGCCCGCTCTGATCCCAGTGCGCCCGCTCCCCTGCCATCCCGTGCGGCGCCTCGACGGCGGCCGGGGTCAGCTGCCGGTGAAGACGGCTTTGCCGGGCCCGTGCTCGAGGAAGGACGTCACGCCGATGCGGGAGTCCTCGGTCGCGAACGAGGCGGCGAACAGCTCCTGCTCGAGCTCGAGACCCTCGGCCAGCGTGAGCGACAGGCCCTCGTCGATCGCCCGCTTGGCGAGGCCGTGGGCGGCGACGGCGCCCCGCGCCAGCTCGCAAGCCAGCTCGAGCGCCCGGGTCTGCACCTGCTCCGGGGCCACGACCTCGTCGACGAGGCCGATCCGCAGCGCCTCCTGCGCCCCGACCTGACGGCCCGTGAGCACGAGCTGCTTGGCCCGAGCCGGGCCGATGAGCCGGGCGAGGCGCTGCGTGCCGCCCCCGCCGGGGATGATGCCGAGGAGGATCTCGGGCTGGCCGAGCTTCGCCCGCTCCGAGGCGATGCGCAGGTCGCACGCCAGGGCCAGCTCGCAGCCGCCGCCGAGGGCGAACCCGCCGACCGCCGCGATCACCGTGCGGGGGATGCACGCCACGGCGTCGAGCGCCCGCCGGAACGCTCCGCCGACGGCCCGAGCCTTGTCGGGCCCGCCGAACTCGGCGATGTCGGCCCCCGCCGCGAAGACCTTGTCACCGCCGGTGACCACCACCGCGCCGGGCGGGTCGGCCGTGAGGTCCTTGGCCACCACCTCCAGTTGGGCGAGGAGCGTGCTCGACAGGGCGTTCACCTTGGGGTTGTCGAGGCGGACGACGGCCACACCGTCGTCGCGGCGCTCGACCCGCACCAGCTCGGTGGTCTCCGACATGGCCGCACCCTAACGGGCGCCGCGGGCCGCTCAGGCCGGCGGCACATCGCTCCGCCGACCCGGGTGAGCCGGCCGGAGCGGGCCCGCCTCAGGGACCTCCGCGGCGGCCACGAGCAGTCGGCCAGCTCGCGGGCCCGTGAGCCGGCCCGAGCCGGCCGCTTCAGGGGCGGTCGGCCTCGGCCAAGAGCTCGTCGGCCGCCGTCCACGGGTCGATGTCGCCGGCGGCCACGGCGGCGGCCAGCTCGCGAGCCCGCTTGCCGTCGGCCATGGCTCGCGCCCGCGCCAGCAGCTGCGCCGCCACAAGGCGGGTGACCTCCTCGGCGGCCCGCAATCGCCGACGCTCGGCCAACCGCACACCCCCGTCGGCCTCGAGGTGGGCCCGGTGCCCGCCCACGGCGGTCCACACCGCCTCGACCCCCGTGCCCGACGTCGACGTCGCGGCCACGATCGGCGGGCGCCACTCCCCCGTGCCGGCCATGTCCAGCATGCGGTCGAGGTCCCGGGCCGTCTCGTCCGCGCCGGGCCGGTCCGCCTTGTTGACCACGAACACGTCCGCGATCTCGAGCAGGCCCGCCTTGTTGGCCTGCACGGCATCGCCCCACCCCGGGTTCACGACCACGACGGTCGTGTCGGCCTGCGCCGCCACCTCGACCTCCACCTGGCCGACGCCGACGGTCTCGAGCACCACCCACGGGAACCGGGCGGCCGTGAGCACCCGCACCGCCTCGGGGGCGGCCACGGCGAGCCCGCCGAGGTGGCCCCGCGTGGCCATCGAGCGGATGAACACGTCGTCGTCGGTTGCGTGGTCGCCCATGCGGACCCGGTCGCCGAGGATCGCCCCGCCCGAGAACGGCGACGACGGGTCGATGGCCAGCACGGCCACGCGCTCACCCCCCGACCGGATCACCCCCACGAGCGCGTTCGTGAGCGTCGACTTCCCGGCACCCGGCGCGCCGGTGATGCCGACCGTGTAGGCGTCGGTGCCGAGGCCGTGGGTGAGGCCGCTCACCCGACGGGCGCCGTCCCCGCCCCGCTCCACCAGCGACAGCAGCCGGGCCACCGCGGCCCGCTCGCCCCGGCGGGCGGCGTCGAGGAGGTCGGCCGGCGAGGCGGCGTTCACGACCACGCCCGCTCCCGGGCGCCGCCACGTCGTCGGTCCTCAGGTGCGATCCGCATGCCCCGCCAGCTTGGCCCCCGCGGGGACTCGCTCACCAACGGGACGGCCCCGGCCCAGCGAGCCCGGCTCACCAACGGGACGGCCCCCGCCCAGCGAGCCCGGCTCACCAACGGGACGGCCCCCGCCCAGCGAGCCCGGCTCACCATCGGGACGGGCCGGCCGGCGGACAGGACCGGCCGGCGGCTGCGATCAGAGGCTGACGGCGCTCTCGGTCGGGGTCCCGACGTCGACGACCTCGGTGACGCCGGGCACCCGGTCCTTCATGATGCGCTCGATGCCGGCCTTGAGCGTCACGGTCGAGGCCGGGCACGACACGCACGCCCCGACCAGCTCGACGCTCACGACGCCGGCCTGCTCGTCGACGCCGCGCAGGTAGATGTCACCGTTGTCCGCCTGGATGGCCGGGCGGATGACGTCGATGACCTGCTCGACCTTGGCGGTGTCGATCACTCGAACTCCTCGGGGGATGGCGCGTCGCATCGTCGCGGACGGGCGACCTCCTAGGCAAACAACGGGTGCGGCACCTGTGTTCCCCCGGCGGCCCGAGTAGCGGCCGGAAGAACGGTCTGGGAACCTGAGCGGGTGATCGGCGTGTTCGCGCACCAGGGCGGATGGGACGAGGTGCTGTTCGTCATCGTCCCCATCGCCATCTTCGCCGGCCTGCTGGCGGTGGCCAACCGCCGGGCGACCCGCATCGAGCAGCGGCGGCGGCGCAAGCCGCCCCGCGGCGGCGACGGCGACTCCGGGAGCGTCGACCGCCCTGGGCGCTCCGGGGGCTCCGGCGGCGGCAACGGCGGGTAGTCCCGTCGCAGCTCGCCGGAGTCGGCCCCACCCGAGCCCCCATCGCCTGACCCACCGGGCACATCACGGACGGGCGGCGACCACCCGGTACCGCGGCGGATCGGCCACCCAGTAGGCTGCCCGGCCATGTCGCGCCTGCGCAGTGGGCTCTCGCTGGCGATCGCGGTGGTGCTGGTGGCGTGCGGCTGCGGGTCGGACGATCCCGAGATCCAAACCCCCGTGACCTCCGACGCCGCCGGGGGCACCGCCACGTCAGGCGAGGGCGAGGGCGCCACCCTCCTCACCGCCGGCGCCGACACCGAGCTCGTCGCCCAGGCCAACGAGCCCACGCTCCGCGTCTGGTCGAGGCCGGCGGAGGACGCGCCCGCCCAGACCCTCGACGTGTCCGACGAGCCGGGGGGCCACATCGTGCTGCTCGTGAAGCAGAAGCTGGGCGCCGACTGGATGGAGGTCTACCTCCCCACCCCGCCGGCCGGATCCACCGGCTGGGTGCGACGCGAGGACGTGACCGTGTCGCAGCACCGGTTCCGCATCGAGCTCGACCGGCCGGCCCACACGCTCACGCTGCTCGCCGGCGCAGCGGAGGTGCTGGAGACGCCCGTCGCTCTCGGCACCACCGACACCCCGGCGGCGGACGACGGCCTGTTCATCAAGGACCTCATCGAGACGCCCAACCCGAACGGGCCCTACGGCCGCTACGCCTACGGCTTGTCGGGCAGCGACAACGAGCTGGGCAAGTTCCGCTCCGGCTCCGGTGTCGTGGCCATCCACGGCGCCGAGGACGACGCCGACCTTGGCTCCGACGTGCCGCACGGGTCGATCGCGATCGCCGAGGACGCCCTCGACCGGCTGGTGAGCAGCATCGGGCTGCCGCTCGGCACGCCCGTCACCTTCGTCGGCTGAGGCGACCGCACGCCACCGCGCGGCACCGGACCCCGGCTCCCGCTACAGCGTGGCGAGCCAGCCGGTGACGGCCTCGACGATGCGGCCATCGGCCTTGGCCAGCTCGTGGCGGCCACCGGCGATCGTCACGTGCGTCACCGGCCCGGGGATCGTGGCGGTGTGTGCGTCCAGCTCGTCGGGCGTTCCGAAGGAGTCCCGGTCGCCCGACACGAACAGGCACGGCACCTCGAGCTGCCGCAGGTGCTCGACGCGGAGCTTCTCCGGCCTGCCCGGCGGGTGCAGGGGATACGAGATCAGCACGAGACCCGCCGCCGGAAGGCCCTCGGCGACGGCCATCGAGCACATCCTCCCGCCCATCGAGCGACCGCCGAGCACGATGCGCCCGGGTGCCACGTCGGCCGCCGCGGCCAGGGCGGCGGCCTCCTCGCGCACCGAGGCGATCAGCTTCGGCGCCCGGTCGGGGGCTCGGCGGCCTTCCTTCCGGTACGGGAAGTCGGCCCGCACGACCGGCAGCGGGACGGCCTTCTCGAGGGCGACGAGCGAGCTGTGGGTGCGGCTGCTGCCCGCCCCGGGGAACAGCAGCAGGGCGCCGGGACCGGACGTTGCGCTCATCCGGCCAGCAGGATGCGCCGCGCCTCGGCCAGCTCGGCCAGGCGCACGGCCGCCGCCTCCCGGTCGCCGCCGTGGTCAGGGTGGGCACGGCGCACCATGTCGCGGAACTGCTTCTGGACGATCCGGCGGGCCGGCGCCTCGCCGCCGCCGCTCAGAGCCAGTACCCGCATGGCCCAGCCGAACGGGTCCTCGTAGACCTCGCGGGACCAGTTCTGGTGCCGGGCGAGGCCGACGAGGTGGGCGACGAGCGAGTTGTCGATGGCGCCGGCCCAACGCATCGCCTTGCGGATCGCCTCCATGACCAGGGACCGCGGCCCGATCTCGAGCCGGCCGGCGGCGTAGACGGCGGCCAGGATGTGCTGGGCCGCCAGTCCCTTGTCGTCGATCTCGAAGCTCATCTCCTCGCCGCCGCCGTGGAGGCGGTGCACGCTGCGTTGCAGGCCGATGCGGTCGACCTGCAGGCGGAAGCGGAGGCGGGGCTGGGGGATGCGCATGCCGGCCTCGAGCTGCAGGGTGAGCCGGTCGAGGTCGTCGAACAGGTCGGGGTCGAGGGCCGGCATGTGGGCGGCGACAACGCCGCCCAGCAGGATGCCCCCGAAGCCGGGGGCCGGGCTCACCGGCAGATCGCTGTCGCCGAGGGCCACTCGTCGGGTCGGTGCGATCGGCCGCGAGTGGAAGACCTCCAGCTCGGCCAGGACCATCGGCGTCATGCTAACGGTCGGTCCCGCGAACCCCCGAGGCGGCGACGGCCCGACCGACGCAGGCGGTCAGACGTAGGACCGCAGCGAGGTGCGCAGGTCGCGGGCGGCCGTGACGACGGCCTCCTCGTCTCGGTCGTCCTCGCACAGCAGGTCGGCGAGTACGACGACCCGCTCGCGCAGGTGGCCCCAGTCGCCGGCGGACAGCCCATAGGGCGGGCCCCCCTTCTCGACCTTGTCGGCCAGCAGCAGGAGCGTCGCCACCGGCTCGTGCTCCTTCGGGTCGTGCTGGATGCGATCGGACGCTACGAACAACTCGCCGAGCAAAGTGCCCTCGACGTCCTCGGCGGGGACCTCGTCGGGCTCGGCGTCGATCTCGTCGGGGTGCTCGACGGCGTCGAAGATGTCGTCGACGACGGACTCGTCGCGGGCGTAGACGAACAGCTCGTCGCCGGACCACCCGTACGGGATCTCCGCCGCCTCCAGGCGCTCGGCCAAGGTCTCGATGCGGTCGTCGTCCCACTCGGACATGTCGTACGCGACCTGGTCGACGTCGGGGTCGAGGGCCTCGGCCTCCTCGTTCTCGACCGCGTCGATGAGCCCATCGATCGTGCCGGCGTCCTCCGCGGAGCCGTGCAGCTCGCCCTCGACCCACCAGTGGGGAACGCCGGCCTCGCGGAGGCGGTCGGTGAGGCCGTCACGGGCGATCTCGCTCCAGTCGGAGAGGTCGAAGAGGATCTCCTCGGCGTCGCCGTCGGGGCCGGCGTCGTCGCCCACTACCGAGCCGGGATGGCCGCCGGCCACCGGCGCCTCGCCCCCCGGGGGCGCGTCGTCGCCGGTCTCGGCCGGTGCGGCGTCCTCCGGCGGTGCGTCCGCCGCCGGCGGCCCGTCGAGCGGCAGCTCGCCGTCGCGGTCGGGTTCGTGCTGCTCGCCCGGGAGCGACAGCTCGAACTCGCTGTCGTCGTCCTCGCCCTGACCGAACTGGTTGGAGAGCTGACCCACGGCCACCATCTAACCAGCCGGCGCCCCCACCGGCGCACCGTACCCGGGCGTGACCTGGGGTTGGCCGGATGCCGACGAGTATCGTCCCGTCATGAGCACCAAGCAGCCGCCCGACCGCAACCTCGCCATGGAGCTCGTCCGGGTCACCGAGGCCGCCGCGCTCGCCGCCTCGCGCTGGATGGGCCGCGGCGACAAGAACGGCGCCGACGGGGCCGCCGTGGATGCCATGCGCATCGTGCTCGAGACCGTCCCGATGGACGGCGTGGTGATCATCGGCGAGGGCGAGAAGGACGAGGCGCCGATGCTCTACAACGGCGAGCGGATCGGTGACGGTACGTCAACCGCCGTCGATATCGCCGTCGACCCGGTCGACGGCACCACCCTCACGGCGCTCGGCCGCGGCAACGCCATCGCCGTGATCGCCGTGTCGGAGCGGGGCACGATGTTCGACCCCGGTCCCTGCGTCTACATGGAGAAGATCGCGGTGGGGCCCGAGGCCAAGGGCGCGATCGACATCAACAAGACGCCCACCGAGAACATCGCCGCCGTGGCGGAGGCGCTCGGCGAGCAGGTGCGCGACATCACGGCCGTCATCCTCGACCGGCCCCGCCACGAGGAGCTGATCTCCGAGGTCCGGGCGACCGGCGCCCGCATCCGGCTCATCCCCGACGGCGACGTGGCCGGAGCCATCTCGACCGCGTGGCCCGAATCGGGCGCCAACATCCTCTACGGCATCGGTGGAACACCCGAGGGCGTGATCGCGGCCGCGGCGCTCAAGTGCATGGGCGGCGAGCTGCAGGGCAAGCTCTGGCCCCGCAACGACGACGAGCGGCAGGCGGCTCTCGACGCCGGCTACGACCTCGACCGCGTGCTCGGCACCGACGACCTGGTGGCGGGCGACAACTGCTTCTTCGCGGCCACCGGCATCACCGACGGCGAGCTCCTGCGCGGCGTGCGCTTCGGCCGGCGCGGCGCGTCGACATCGTCGCTCGTCATGCGGTCGAGGTCCGGCACTGTCCGGTCGGTCAACGCGACCCACAAGCTGGCGAAGCTCGCGGACATCTCGATCATCGACTACGCCTGAGCGGTCGCCTCCGCCCGGTCTGTGCCGGCGCCCCCCGGGCCGGACCGACCGCTCGGCGGGCCACCGGCCACGTCAGAGGCGGCTGGCGACCCGGCCGGCGACCCAGCGGCTGAGCGAGCGAGGCGCCGTGCCGGCGGCGCCCGCCACCAGCTTGTTCACCGTCCCGGTGACCACCCACGCCTTGCCCGCCCTGGTGGCGGCCAGGGCCTCGGACACGCACTGCTCGACCGACTGCCACAGGGGCCCCGGGATGGCCCTGCCCTGGATGCCGGCCCGTATCTGGAACTCGGTGCGGGTGAAGCCCGGGAGCACGACGGTAAGGCTTACGCCGGTGCCGGCCAGCTCCTCGTGGACGGCCTCGCTGAAAGAGGCCACGAACGCCTTCGTGGCGCCGTAGGTGGCGTTGTGGGGCGTGGCCTGCAGCCCGGCAACCGACGAGAGGTTCATGATCGCCCCGCGGTCGCGGGCCAGCATCGGACCGAGCGCCGCGTGGGTCAGGCGCACGACGGCGAGCACGTTGACGGCGATCTCGCGCTGCTCGCCGTCGATGTCGAGCTCCGCGAAAGGGCCGTAGGTGCCGAAGCCGGCGTTGTTCACCAGCAGGTCGACCGGCCGCGATCCGTCGGCCAGCCGGGCCTCGACGGCGGCGAGCTGGGCGGCGTCGGACAGGTCGGCCGTGAGCACCTCGACGCCGCGGGCGTGGTCGGCCCGCAGCTCTGCGGCCAGCTCCTCGAGCCGGGCCGTGTCGCGAGCGACGAGCACCAGGTCGGTCCCCTCGGCCGCGAGCCGGCGGGAGATCTCGCGGCCGATACCCGACGAGGCGCCGGTGACGAGGGCGGTGGTCCAGGTGGCGGTCACGGCGGCGAGCGTAGACGCCC
>Ga0126307_10002225_pt1 | contig 13061 bp, 15 predicted proteins | sample Plot28_FD_89955 | JGI IMG/M metagenome (GOLD analysis project Ga0126307, IMG submission 89955) | Serpentine soil microbial communities from UC McLaughlin Reserve, CA, USA - Plot28 | ecosystem: Environmental > Terrestrial > Soil > Grasslands | place: USA: UC McLaughlin Reserve, Lake County...
AAGTACAGCTTCGTGGCCAGAATGTACGAGGAGCGCTCGCGGCCCGAGAGCACCTCTCCGAGGAGCGTCTCGGCCTTGCCGCGCCCGTACACGTTCGCCGTGTCGATGAAGTTGATGCCGACCGCGAACGCCTTTTCCACGCACGCCTCCGCCTGCGCGCGCTCGACGCCGCCGCCGTAGGTCAGCCACGATCCGAGGCTGATCTCCGAGACATGCAGATCGCTGTCCCCCAGGCGTCGGTACTCCACGTCCCTATCTTGCCGAGAGCCGGCTAGGACAGCATCGCGGCCGCACTTGACCAGCGTACAGAAGGAGCAGGAACGCACCTTCGCTCCTCCCCGGAAACGCTCTCGCCAAGCCAGGATCCCCGCGGGGACCAGCGCACTAGCTGCGGCGACGCAGAGGTGCAGGCGGACAGAGACGTCGCTCAACTCGATGGCCTTCACGGGGGCGGTCACGCTCGCGTTCAACCCGACGAAAGTGGGCGATCGTCCCGAGGATGTTGCCCAAGCGCGATGTCCGGCCGGCCCCGCTGTGCAGGTGTGACGAGCCAACCGGCTACACGGGCTGATCTGGCTCGTTCGAGCGGTGGCGTCCGTGGTAGCTGATCAGGGTGCAGAGGAGCCCGACGAGCGCCACGCCGGGCCCGACCTCATAGGCGAGGCGGGCTGCGTCAGTGCGCTCGACGCCCATCGCGAGGCCGCCGACCGCGATCCAGACGGCGGCGGCAATCGCGGGGAGAAGGAGAAGGATCACCCTCCAGTCGTGCCACGGACGTCCACGCCGCTCCCACAGGTGGTAGTCCGCGAGGACCAGCACGAGCACGACGACAGCCGGCAGAGCCCCCGTCAGAAGCTCTCGCGAGAGCACGGCTACACAGAGAGCGCCCAAGAACGCTCCCAGGGTCAGGTACCAGGGCATCTATTTCGTGCGCGCGAAGCGGTGAACGGCTTCGAGCAGCTCCTTGCTCTTCTCGGCCGCCACCTCGGGATCGCCGGAGCTCAGGGCACCGGAGACGCAGTGGCTCACGTGCTCGTCCAGGATCCGGAAAGCCAGGCTCTCGAGGGCAGTCGAGACGGCTCCGATCTGCGTCAGGATGTCGATGCAGTAGCGGTCTTCCTCGAGCATCCGCTCGATGCCGCGGACCTGGCCCTCGATACGGTGGAGACGCTTGACCAGCGCCTCCTTTTCGGCTGCATATCCATAGGTCACGCGGCCTCCTCCCTCGGGCTCCGGAAGCGTCGCAGCCGGAGCGAATTGGTGACGACGAAAACACTCGAGAACGCCATTGCGCCGGCGGCCACAATCGGACTCAGGAATCCCGCAACCGCAAGCGGGATCGCGGCGACGTTGTAGGCGAAGGCCCAAAACAGATTCGTCTTGATCGTCCGCAGGGTGCGCCGTGCGAGACGGATCGCATCGGCGGCAGCCCGAAGGTCGCCGGAGACGAGTGTGATGTCCGACGCCTCGATTGCGACATCCGTACCGGTTCCGATTGCGAGACCGAGGTCGGATTGGGCGAGCGCAGGCGCGTCGTTGATGCCCTCCCCGACCATTGCCACAACCTCGCCCGAATCCTGGAGGCGGCGGATAGCCGCGACCTTCTGATCGGGCAAGACGTCGGCGACGACGCGGTCGATGTCGACTTCGGCCGCCACGCGAATCGCCGTCTCCTCGGTGTCGCCCGTCAGAAGGATTGGAGCGAGGCCCAGCGCTCGAAGCTCTCCGACTGCCTGGCGACTCGTCGGCTTCACCGTGTCGCGCACCACGAAGGTTGCGCGCGGCTCGCCGTCCCACGCGACCGTAATCGCGCCGTCGCGACGAGTGACGGCGACTTCGAGTCCTTCGACGTCGCCGCTCACGCCGAGGCCTGGAAGATTTCGAAAGCGCGTCACGTCGGGAAGCGCGCCGAGCTCGGAGCGGGCGGCGCGGGCGATCGCCTGCCCGACCGGATGCTCGCTCGCCGCCTCGACGGCACCTGCGAGCCGGAGAGCCTCTGTCCGCCCGGCACCGTTCAGCGGCTGAATGTCAACAAGCTCCAGGGTCCCCTCCGTCACGGTGCCGGTCTTGTCGAGGACGATCGTGTGAATCCGCCGGGTCTCCTCGAGCACCTCGGGCCCCCTGATCAGGATTCCGAGCTGCGCGCCGCGACCCGTGCCGACCAAGAGTGCCGTCGGGGTCGCAAGACCGAGGGCGCACGGGCAGGCGATGATGAGCACCGCCACCGCCGCGGCAAGCGCGGCCGACGCGTCGCCGGTTGCCACCAGCCATCCGGCGAGCGTCGCGAGCGCGATGCCGATCACGATCGGCACGAAGACCGCGGAGATCCTGTCGGCTATTCTCTGGACAGGAGCCTTGCCGCTCTGCGCCTCCTCGACGAGCCGCGCGATCTGGGCGAGAGCCGTGTCGCCACCCACCTTGGTCGCGCGGACGACCAACCGGCCGTAGGTGTTGATCGTTGCCCCTGCGACGTCAGCACCCGGCTCGACCTCGACCGGAGCCGATTCGCCGGTCAGCATCGACTGATCCAGGGCCGACTCGCCTTCCTCGACGATGCCGTCGGTCGCGATCTTCTCGCCGGGGCGAACGACAAAGCGGTCGCCCGGGCGAAGCTCTGCCACCGGAACGAGGACCTCCTCGCCCTCCCGGAGCATCCTGGCCTCCTTCGCGCCGAGCTCCAGGAGCTTCCTGATCGCATCCCCCGCGCGGCGGCGGGCGCGCGCCTCCAAATACCGGCCCAAGAGGATCAACGTCACGATCACCGCCCCGACCTCGAAGTAGGTGTCCGCGTCGATTCCTGCAACTAGGACGACTGCCGACCAGAAGAGAGCTGCGAGCGTCCCGAGCGAGATCAGCGTGTCCATGGTTGCCGCCCGGTGGCGCAGGTTGAGCGCGGCTGCCCGGTGGAACGGCCAGCCGGCCCCGAGGACGACGATCGAGGCCAGGGAGAGGGCGATCCACTCCCAGCCTGAGAACTGGGCGGGCGGCACCATCGCAAGGACGGCCACGGGCAAGGTGAGCAGGGCGGCCAGGACAAGGCGCGTTCGAATCGACCGGTCGGGCGTGGGGCGCTCGCGCTCGCGGGGACGAGCAGCCTGGAAGCCGATCGACTCGACTGCGCCGATCAGCTCGTCGACGCCGAGCTGCGACGGGCGGAAGGCCACTGTCGCGCGTTCCGTCGCAAGGTTGACACTTACCCCGTCGACTCCCTCCAGCCCGTTCAGCGCCTTTTCGACGCGGGCCACACAGGACGCACAGGTCATCCCCTCAATTTCGAGTCGGACTTTTGCGGGGGCAGACGCTGCCATCTATCCATAATACCGCAGGGGGGTATACGGCCGCTCACGGGAAGCAGGGCCCCCGTCAGTGTCATCCTTCGCCCGACGAACCCGTTCCGCTTCCTGAGCGCTGAAGGGAGCCAGGTCATGCACGATCCTGACGCTTCGCGGTGCGGACGGGAGCGAGATCGCCCGGGTCGAGTGGACCCGGTTGCGTCCGTTGACGTCCGCGCGGCGCCTCCTCCACCTTGCCGAGGAGCGCGCGTCATTCTCACGTACGCGCGCAAGAACTCCAGACAGACCTGAGGGCGTGCATTGCAGTCGTCGAGGAGGCGACCGAGGAGTTCGACAGGGAGGACGCAGGAGGCCTGATTACGTTTGGCGAAGGCGAGTGAGTGCACGCCCGGCGCCGGTCGGGAGGCCGTGTAGCATGCGCGCGCCGTGAAGCTCGCTCTCGTTCCTCGCACGACCGAGTTCTACGACCTCTTCTCCCGCGCAGGCCAGAACGCTCTCGAGGCGGCCCGGCTTGCCGAGACGCGGTTTCGCGAGTATCCGAACACCTCGGTGACCCAGGCGGATGTGAAGGCGATCGAGACCGAGGGCGACCAGATCACGCGCGATCTGATCCAGCTTCTGAACACGCAGTACGTGACGCCGTTCGACCGGGAGGACATCTTCCAGCTTGCGACTGCGATCGACGACGTTGTCGACAACATCGAGGAGGCGACTGACCTGCTCGAGCTCTACCGCATCGAGCAGCCTGCCAGGCAGGCGATCGAGCAGTGCCGGATCCTAGTCGGCGCCGTGGAGTGCCTCTCGCGCGCCCTCGAGGGACTGAAGGGGCGGCGTGGGGTCCAGGACACGCTCGTTGAGCTGAAGAGCCTGGAGGACGAAGGCGATCGCGTTGTTCGCGACGCCATCGCCGATCTCTTCCAGGACGCCCGGATCGACCCGCTGATCGTGATTCGTTGGAAAGACATCTATGAGGCGCTCGAGGACGCGCTCGATGCCGCCGAGTCTGCCGCGAATGTCGTCGGGAACGTCCTCGTCAAGAACGCTTAGCGGACTTCGTGGATCTCACGCTCGTCGCAGTCGTCGTGGTGGCGCTCTTCTTCGACTTCACGAACGGCTTTCACGACACGGCGAACTCGATCGCGACGAGCGTCTCGACCCGAGCCCTTTCTCCGCGGCTAGCAGTGGTCAGCGCCGCGATCCTGAACTTCGCCGGCGCGTTCGTCTCGTTCGAGGTTGCGGCCACGGTCGCGAAAGGAATCGTCCTTCCCGAGGCGATCACCCTCGAAGTGCTCCTTGCGGGCCTGGTCGGGGCGATCACCTGGAACCTGCTCACGTGGTACCTCGGTCTTCCGTCGAGCTCGAGCCACGCCCTGATCGGCGGTGTCGCCGGGTCCGCCATCGCCGCTGCCGGGTTCGACGTCGTCCAGTGGCGTGGCCTGATCGAGAAAGTCGCGATTCCGTCTCTACTGGCACCCCTGTTCGGGGTCTTCGGCGCGGCCGCGATCATGTTCGTTCTCGTCTGGATCATCCGCCGCCGTGCGCCCGGTCTCGTCAACCGGGTCTTCCGGCGCCTCCAGCTCGTATCGGGAGGCTTCGTCGCCTTCACGCACGGGACGAACGACGCTCAGAAGACGATGGGGATCATCGCGCTCGCGCTCGTTGCCGCCGGCGATCTCGACCCCGACTTCAGTCGACCCCCGCTCTGGGTGATCGTGAGCGCCGCGCTGGCTATGGCTGCCGGAACGTACGCAGGCGGCTGGCGCATCATCAAGACGCTCGGCCAGCGGATCGCCAAGCTCGACCCTCCGCAGGGCTTCGCGGCTCAGACGGCCACAGCCTCGATCCTTTTTGCCACGGCGCACTATGGGTTCCCGGTCTCGACGACCCACACGGTCAGCGGCTCGGTCCTAGGCGCCGGCGCGGCGAGGAGGCTCCGGGCGGTGCGCTGGGGAGTGGCCGGAAACATCCTGCTCGCGTGGCTAATGACGATTCCCTGCGCGGGGCTCGTGGGAGCGGGCATGGAGGGCCTCACCCGGCTGCCCGGTGGAAGCGTCCTCGTGTTCGTGCTCGCCGCCGCGATCGCGGCGATCGCGTTTCTCGCCCGCTCGATACAGACCCGGCGATTCGCTCCGAAGCCGGCGTGAGCTAGCGAGCGGCTGAGGAGCCGTCCGGGTGCGAGGCGTCCGTGAACTCGCGGAACTCGCCCGTGATGAGGAAGGCGGTCTGCTCGCCGATGTCGACGGCGTGATCCCCGATTCGCTCGAGGCAGCGCGAGACGAGGATCATCCGAAGACCCCATTCGCGAAGCTCGGGCTTCCCTCCGAGTGCGAGGACGTCGTGGACGAGCCGGCGGTTTGCCGTGTCGATCATCTCGTCGAGGTCGACGAGAAGCTCGGCCCGCTCGAGATCGCGGTCGGCGAAGGACTCGAGCGCCACCTCGAGCATCTCCTCGGCCCGGCTCCCCATCTCCTCGAGCCCCTCGACGAGCGAGGCGTCGCCCTCGAGAGCCTGAGCGAGCTTCACCAGCTTCGCGATCGTGACGCAGTAGTCGGCCGCGCGCTCCAAATGGAGGTTCACGTGCAGCATCGCCAGCACGAGCCGGAGGTCGGCCGCGACCGGGGTCTGGCGTGCCAGAAGCTGCTGGATGCCCTCCTGGATCGCGAAGTACTGGCGGTCGACCTCGTCGTCGAAGGCAACGACCTCCTCGGCCAGCTCGACGTCCTGGCGCCGGAGCGCGGACAGGGCTCCTCGCAGCGAGCGAATGACAAGGCCTGCCTCGCTCTGGAGCGACTGCTCGAGGTCGGCAAGCTCCTGCTGGAAGGTGATCCTCATCCGAACCGCCCGGTCACGTAGCCCTCCGTCCGGGGGTCGGACGGGTTCGTGAAGATCTTCTCGGTCAGGTCGTACTCGACGAGGACGCCGGTCCGGTGGCCGCCTTCGTCGACGTCGACGCTGAAGAACGCCGTCCGGTCGGCGACGCGGGCCGCTTGCTGCATGTTGTGGGTGACGACCACGATCGTGTAGTCGCGCTTGAGTTCGTGCATGAGGTCTTCGATCCGCGTGGTCGAGATCGGGTCGAGCGCCGAGGCGGGCTCATCCATCAGGAGGACGTCGGGCTGAACGGCTAGGCAGCGTGCGATACAAAGCCTCTGCTGCTGGCCGCCCGAGAGGCTGAGCGCGCTCTCCTTCAGCCGCCCGCCCACCTCGTCCCAGAGCGCCGCCCGAGTGAGTGCCTCCTCGACGCGCTCGTCCAGGTCACCTGTCATCCCGAGCACCCGCGGCCCGAAGGCGACGTTGTCGTAGATCGACTTCGGGAACGGGTTTGGCTTCTGGAAGACCATCCCGATTCGCTTTCGCACTTCGACGGCGTCCACGTCGGGCGCGTAGAGATCGCGGTCGTGGTAGCGAACCGTGCCCTCCACGAGCGCGCCCGGGATCAGGTCGTTCATGCGGTTGAAGCAGCGGATGAATGTGCTCTTCCCGCACCCCGAAGGGCCGATGAAGGCGGTGACGTTCTGCCGGTAGACCTGGAGCGACACGTCCTGGAGCGCCGCCTTGCCGTTGTAGGAGACGCGGAGGTCGAGCACGTCAAAGACGGCCTCTGCCGAAAGCGGCGGGTCGCTGCTCGTTGCCGTCCGCTCGATCCGCACGAGGTTCGGGTGGGTCTCGGACATCGTCACCAATTCTTCTCGTAGCGGTTGCGAAGCCAGATCGCGAAGGCGTTCATGGTCAGGAGGAGTCCGAGCAGAACGATAATCCCAGCCGCGGCGAGCGAATGGAAATTCTCCTGCGGACGGCCGATCCACTGGAAGATCTGGATCGGGAGCGCTGTGAAGTCGCCGAAGAGCGTCGGGTTGACGGAGACGTAGGTGAGGGCGCCGACGAGGAGCAAGGGTGCCGTCTCGCCGATCGCCCGCGAGAGCGCCAGGATCGAGCCGGTGGCGATCCCAGGGATCGCTGCGGGGAGCACCTGCCGGGAGACGACCTGCCATTGCGTCGCTCCGAGTGCATAGGCGCCCTGGCGAATCGAGTCGGGTACGGCCCGGATCGCTTCGCGGCTTGCCACGATCAGGATCGGGAGGACGAGGAGGGTCAGGATCATCGCCCCGGCCAGCAGCACGCGGCCGAGCCCGAGCCCGCGTACGAGGAAGGCGAGCCCGAGGATCCCGTAGACGATCGACGGGACTGCAGCGAGGTTCTGGATGTTGACCTCGAGCAGCCGGTTGTACCAGCGCTCGCGATCCGCGTATTCCTCCAGGTAGATCGCGGTGCCCACGCCGAGCGGGACGGCCATGACGAGGAGGAGGGCCATCAGCTCGATCGTGCCGAGGATGGCCGGACGGGCTCCGGCTCTGTCCGGGTCGGAGGAGGGCGGGCTCGTGAGGAGGACACCGTCGACGAACGGGAGTCCTTTCCGAAGCACGTCCACGAGGAGGGTGGCGAGCAGGACGAGACCGATCGCGACCGAGACGAGGAGAGCGGCGTGGAAGAGCCCACCACGGACACGGGCGCTCATTCGTAGGCCTCCCGGTAACGGCGCACCAGCCGGATGGCGACCATGTTCATGACCAGCGTGAAGCAGAAGAGCGTCAGCCCGACCGCGAAGATCGTCTTGTACTCGACGGACCCGGTCGGGACGTCGCCGATGCCGGTGGCCGCGATGAATGCGGTCATCGTCTCGACAGACTCTCGCGGATCGAGGGTGAGCTGCGGCAAGGTCCCCGCGGCGATCAGGACGATCATGGTCTCGCCGATTGCCCTCGAGACGGCGAGCACGAAGCTCGCAACGATTCCGGAGATCGCCGCGGGCACGACGACACGGGTCGAGACCTGTAGCCGCGAGGCTCCGAGTGCGTAGCCGCCCGCCCGTAGGTCGCGTGGCACCGCCGACATCGCATCCTCGGAGATCGAGGCAACCGTCGGGATCAGCATCACGCCCATGACGATCCCGGCCGAGAGCGCGTTGAAGATGCCGACCCCCGTGCCGACGTCCTGGAGGAGCGGCGTGAAGAACGTCAGGGCGAAGAACCCGTAGACGACCGTCGGGATCCCAGCGAGCACCTCGAGCGCCGGCTTCAGGAGACGGCGAACGCGGGGCCGCGCGTATTCGCTCAGGTAGATCGCCGAGCCGAGGCCGAAGGGAATGCAGACGAAACAGGCCCAGAACGTCACCGAGAGTGTCCCCACGATCAGCGGGAGGACGCCGAAGCGGGCCGGCTCGAAGAGGGGCGCCCAGTCGGTGCCGGTGATGTAGTCGATGAAGTTGATCTCTCGAAAGAACTCGATCGACGGCTGGAGGAGGGCGACGACGATCCCGACCGTCGTCAGGACCGAGACGAGAGCGCAGAGTGCGAGGGCGCCCTTGACCACGTCCTCGCCGATCCGGCGACGCTCCGCACGCAGCCGAAGGTCGGGCTGCGTGCGGAGCGTAGAGTCGTGAGCTGCCAACGCTAGGCGGCGGCCGAGATCGCCTGCTCGAGCTTGTCCTGCTGCGCTGCGATCTCGTCCTCAGGCATGGAGATGAATTGCGCCTGCTCGGCGATCCGGTCGAGGTTGTCGAAGTAGAAGCGCATGAAGGCCTGCACCTCAGGCCGCTGCAGCGACTCGTTCTTCACGTAGACGAAGAGGGGCCGCGAGAGTGGGGTGTACTCCCCGGACTGCGCGGTCTCGGCACTCGGGGCGACGCAGCCGTCGCCGCTGTCGATTTCGAGAGCCCTCAGGCGATCCTGGTTCTCCTCGAAGTAGGTGTAGCCGAAGTACCCGAGACCGCCCTTGTCACCCTCGACGGCCTGCACGACGACGTTGTCGTCTTCGCTGGCCGTGTAGTCGGAGCGGCTCGCTCCTTCTTCACCGTTGATCGCGTCCGTGAAGTAGTCGAACGTGCCCGAGTCCGTCCCCGCGCCTGCGAGCGCGAGCTCTTGATCCGGATAGTCTCCGTTGGGAACGTCCTTCCAGTTCTTGATCTTCGAGCCTGGCTCCCAGATCGCCTTCAGCTGGTCGGTCGTGATGCAGTCGATCCAGTCGTTCTCGGAGTTGACGACGACGGTCAGCGCATCGACGGCCACCTGGAACTCGGTGTAGTCGATGCCCTCCTTCTTGCAGAGCGGTGCTTCCTCATCGGGCTTGATCGGCCGCGAGGCATTCGAGATGTCGGTCTCGCCCGCGCAGAAGCGCTCAAAGCCGCCGCCGGTCCCGGAGATTCCGACGGTCGCGTTCACGCCGGGCTGCTCCTCGCGGAAGAGCTCGGCCGCGGACGTGGTCAGCGGCCCGACGGTGCTCGAGCCGTCGGCCTGCACCTTGCCCGACAGCTGCTCGCCGGTCGGCGTCGCTGCGGCGGCTCCGTCTCCGCTCGCGTCGTCGCGGCCACAGCCGACCGTGACTGCAAGGCAGAGGGCTGCGCAACCGAGCAGGAAAAACTTCGTGGTGGGGCGAAGTTGCACTGTTCTCCTTTCGCATCGCATCGGTGCCACGAGTCTCCGCGCCTGCAGGCGAGACGTGGGCAGAAAGGCCGTGAACGACTGGAGAAGAAGTGGTAAAGCTGCCCGGGAAGGGGCTACGGGGAAGGGAAAAGGCAGCGGATGGTGAGCCCGGCTCCGCGCGCGCCGGTCGCCTCGACTCTGCCGCCGGCCGACGTGATCACGTGCTTTACGATCGCTAGCCCGAGCCCCGTTCCGCGCGACGAGCGGGCGCGGTCGGCGCGGTAGAACCGCTCGAACAACCGCGGCACATCGGCCTCGTCGACACCCGCACCGTCATCCGAGGCGGTCAGCACGACCTGCTCGCCTTGGTGGGCGACCGACAGCGTCAGGCGTGCTCCAGGGCCCGCGTAGCTGATCGAATTCTCCGCGAGGTTCGAGACCACGACGCGAATCATCCGAGGGCGGAGCGGGAGCTCGGCCGTGTCCTCGCCTTCGACCTCCACCGTGACGGCGGCGCGCGCCGCCCGGTCTTCGTGGCTTGCGGCGACCTCAGTGAGTATCGGCAGCGCAGTCGTCGCGCCGAGCGCAACCAGTTCCCGGCCGGATTCGAGCTCCGAGAGGAAGAGGATGTCGTCGATCAGCTCGCCGATCTGCCCGACCTCGGCCCGGGCCTGCTCGATCAATTGCTCGCGCTCCGCATCGGGGAGGAGCGCGGTTTCGAGGAGCGCGAGGAGCCGGGCGAGTGGGGTTCGAAGCTCGTGGGAGACGGCAGCCGTGAACCCGGCCCTGAGCTCCTCGTAGGCAGCGAGGTCGCCGGTTCCGCGAACGTAGACAAGCCGTTCACGCCGCCCGCCGACCTCGTAGGGGACGCTGAACGTGGTCTCGGTTCCGTCGCCGCCGAGAAGGCCGGCCGGAATGGGCTCACCTTCCGTCAACCCGGGTAGCGTCTCGCGGGCCCGGCTGCTGGCGGCCAGAACGCGGTCGTCCTCGTCGAGGACGAGAACGAGCTCCCTGCTCTCTTCGACCAGGATCTCACCCCTGAGCGCCTCGAGCCGCTTGTCCACGGTCGCCGTCACCGGCGAAGGGGACGACTTTCGCCCACCAAAGAGGCGCTTCACCACCCGTTCACCTTTCGTTTACCAGGACGGCACCCCAAAGAGAGGTGCTCGCAGTCATGATCAGCACGGTGTCCAAGGTTCTCATCATCGAGGACGACGACGTGATCGCGGAGGGAATGTCGCGGCATCTTGCCTCCGCCGGCTTTGATCCGCTCTGGGTGAGCAAAGGCGAGGCGGGGCTCGCACGGCTGCGGTACGAGCGGCCGGATGTCTGCGTGCTCGATCTGATGCTCCCTGGCCTTGACGGTTGGAAGTTGATCGAGACCGCCCGGAGCGAGGGGATCGGCACCCCGATCGTCGTCGTGAGCGCGCGCGGCACCGAGCACGACCGGGTGCACGCGCTGGAGATCGGGGCGGACGACTACCTTGTGAAGCCCTTCTCCATGAAGGAGCTCGTGGCTCGCGTCCGCGTGGCAGCTCGGCGCGGCGTCCGTGCTCAGGACGAGCAGCGCGGCGAGGCCGTCCACGCGGAGGAGCTCCGGATCGATCCCCGGAACGTCCAGGCTTACGTGAACGGGAAGAGCGCCGAGCTGACGCCAACCGAGTTCCGGCTCCTGTACGCGCTTGCCCTCGAGCAGGGGCGCGTGGTCAGCCGCGACGAGCTCCTCCAGAAGGTGTGGGGACGGCGGCAGTCGCATCGCGACCGAACCGTCGACGTCTTCGTGCGAAAGCTCCGGGACAAGATCGATGCCACCGGCGCGCGGCATACCTTCATCCAGACGCGCTACGGGGTGGGTTACAAGTTCGAGCCCGAGCCCCGGTAGGATCGGTCGATGCCTGTCGTCGCGAACCACATGACGAAAGATCTCTTGACCCTCGCGGCTGACGCGAAGCTCGGTGACGCCGCAAAGCGCATGGCCGAGCGCGGTGTCGGGGCCGTGGTCGTTCTCGACGGCGAGCGCCTGGCGGGCATCTTGACGGAGCGGGACATCCTGAAGGCTGTCGCGACGGGACTCGAGCCCGGTTCGCGGGTCTCCGACTGGATGACCCGCCACCCCGAGACGATCGAGAGCGACGACACGACAGATCACGCGGCCGCGCTCATGATCCACGGCGGCTTCCGCCACCTCCCGGTGGTCGACGCCGGTGAGATCAAGGGGATCCTCTCGATCCGCGACCTGATGCGGGTTGCGCTCGAGGACCGCTCTCCTCGCGGCGCCTAGGCTAGCCGAGCTCGCCAACGAGATCCGACGTCAGCGATTGGATCCGGTCTCGGATCTGTCGCACTTCGTCGGGAGGGTTGCCCGCCGGGTCTGCGAGGTCCCAGTCGACGTAGCGCTTGCCCGGGATCACGGGGCAGGCGTCCCCGCAGCCCATGGTCACGACGACGTCGGCCCATTCGGCGTCCGCCCGCTCTTGCTGGCTCGGTGACCGCCCACCGAGATCTACGCCGAGCTCTCGCATCGCGTCGATGACCTCCGGATGAATCTCGCTCGCGGGATCGCTTCCGGCCGACCGGGCCTCGTGGCCGGGGCCGGCTGAACGGGCGAAGAGCGCCTCGGCCATCTGCGAGCGGCCGGCGTTCCTGACGCAGACGAAGAGGACGCGGCTCAACGGAGCACGGCGCGGACGCGGTCGAGCGCGCCCGAGACGAGTCGGTAGTAGGCGAAGGTGCCGCGGCGCTCGCGCTCGACTAGGCCGGCCTGCGCCAGCTGCTTCAGGTGGTACGAGACAGTTGGCTGCTTGAGACCGAGGGCAGGCACCAGCTCGCACACACAAACGGAGTCTTCGTCCACCGAGGCGAGGAGGTTCAGGATCTTGATTCGCTGCCGGTCGGCGAGGACCGAGAAGAGGCGCTCGAGCTCACCCGCCTCGGTTTCGCTGAGAGCCGGGCCGGCCAGGGGAGCGCAGCAGTCGATGACGGCCAAAGTCTTCACGTCGTTATTGTATCGATAATCGTCTATATTGATGACCGTCGATACACAAGGGAAGGAGTAGATATGCCGAACACCTTTCATCTCTCGCTCGACGTCCCCGATCTCGACGAGGCGGTCCGGTTCTACCGGGAGCTCTTCGGGACCGGCCCCGCGAAGCTGCAGCCCGGCTACGCGAAGTTCGAGCTCACCGATCCCGACGTGGCGTTGGCCCTCCAGGAGGCAGCGCGCCCAGCGCTCTCGCACCTGGGCATTCGCGTCGAGACAACCGCGGAGGTAGAAGCATCATCGGCGCGGCTCCAAGACGAGGGGCTGATTACGTTCAACGAGCGCGACACCACCTGTTGCTACGCCCGC
>Ga0126307_10002226_pt1 | contig 13061 bp, 13 predicted proteins | sample Plot28_FD_89955 | JGI IMG/M metagenome (GOLD analysis project Ga0126307, IMG submission 89955) | Serpentine soil microbial communities from UC McLaughlin Reserve, CA, USA - Plot28 | ecosystem: Environmental > Terrestrial > Soil > Grasslands | place: USA: UC McLaughlin Reserve, Lake County...
ACCTTCGTCACGCCCTCGAACACGATCATCGTCGACGCGCTCAGCGGTGCGGTCTCCGCCGCGGGCCGGTCGACGACAGCGGTTGCTGTTGAGGTGACGTCTGGTTCTTGCACGTGTCTCCCGGTAGCTTCTTCTTCCGCGTCGCTCATCCGTCGCTGCAGCGCGGCGCGCCTACCCGGCGCGGCCCCTGCGAAGGTTCGCCAAGTGTAGCCCAATATCTACACGACCTTCCCCGCAGCCTTCGCGAGCAGGTACTCGCGAATGAAGCCGTCGAGGTCGCCGTCGAGCACGCGCTGCGCGTTTCCGATCTCGAACCCGGTGCGGGTGTCCTTCACGAGTTGGTAGGGGTGCAAGGTGTAGGAGCGGATCGATTCGCCGCCGAAGCCGGTGTCGGCAGCGCCGCCGCGTTCCTTCGCCAGCAGCGCCTCGCGTTCCTCCTCGGCCCGCTCCACGAGCCTTGCCTTCAGAACGCGCAGCGCCGTCTGCTTGTTCGCCGACTGCGAGCGCTCGTTCTGGCACTGGACGACGATGCCCGTCGGGAGGTGCGTGAGCCGCACGGCCGAGTCGGTCTTGTTGACGTGCTGGCCGCCTGCTCCCTGCGCGCGGTACGTGTCGACCTTGAGGTCGCCCTCGTCGATCTCGACCGGCGCGTCGTCGGCGAGAAGTGGAGCGACGATCACGGTCGAGAAGGCGGTATGCCGGCGGTGGGCAGAGTCGAACGGGCTCTGGCGCACGAGGCGGTGCTTCCCGCGCTCGGCCCTGAGGATCCCGTACGCGTTCTCGCCCTGGACGGTGAAGGTCGCGCTCTTCAAACCCGCCTCCTCGCCCGGGCTCGCCTCCAGCAACTCGACGCGGAAGCCGCGGTCCGAAGCCCAACGCTCGTACATCCGCAGCATCATCTCGGCCCAGTCCTGTGCGTCGGTGCCGCCGGTGCCGGATTGCAGCGTGACGACGGCGTCGCCCGAGTCGTACTCGCCGTCGAAGAGCGCGGCTTCCTGCAGGCGGTCGAGCTCGCGCCGGAGCGGCTGGATGGAGGCGGCGATGTCGTCGGCCATGTCGCCGTCCATCGCCGCTAGCTCCGAAGCGTCCTCGTACTCTCGGCGGAGCGTGCGGTAGCTCTCGAGGCGCCGCGCGACGCGCGAGTGCTCGGCGGAGACCTTGGCCGCGCGGGCCCGGTCGTCCCAGAGCCCGGGCGCGTTCAGGTCCTGTTCGAGAGCGGTCAGCCGGCGTGCGAGCGAATCCGGGTCAAAGGTACTCACGGACCCAGTCGAGCTGGGCCCCGAGCTCCGCGAGCTGTTCCTGCAGCGGCTTCCCTTCGTCCGTCATCGCCGTCCGATGCTACCGCGGGCGCGGCGAGGGTGTTGCGCGGTTGCGTCGACAGCCTCGCTGGACGCGGCCGTCAGCTCGCCGGCCCGCCGCCGGCGCACGGACCGGTCCGCGCCCCACCCAACCCGGGGTTGTCCACCCTGAACCCGCCGCGTCAAGTGTGCCCGAAGGGCGGCTGTGACGTCCGCGCGGAGTTGGAGAAAAAGCGTAAAAAGTCGTCGACAGCGCGGTCAGGCGCCGTGGCAGCGCTTGAACTTCTTGCCCGAGCCGCACCAGCAGGGGTCGTTGCGGCCGACGTTCTCGTGGTCCGACTTGACGACGGGCCGCGGCGCGGTCGCGACCGAGCCCCCGCCCGCGATTGCGGCGGTCGCCGTCGTCGAGGTCGCCGTGCCGCCCGCCGCGGCGATCGCGTCGGCCCCCGCGAGCGACTGGTGCTCGTACGTCAGGTTGCCATTGCCGCGTCCGTCCTGTGGCGATTCGAGTGCGGGAGCGTCCTGCGGCTCGATCTCGGCGTGGAAGAGGAGCGTCACGACCTCCTCGCGGATCGCCGCATTCAGCTCCGTGAACATGACGGCGCCCTCGTTTCGGTACTCGACGAGCGGATCCTTCTGCGCCATTCCACGCAGGTGGATCCCCTCGCGCATGTAGTCCATGTTCTCGAGGTGCTCGCGCCAGCGGACATCGACGACCTGGAGCACGATGTAGCGCTCGAGGTCGCGCATCAGCCCCGGCTGGATCTGCTCGATGCTTCGCTCCCGCTCCGTATACGCGTCGAGCGCGTCGTCGAGGAACTCCTGGACGATGTCCTCGCGGTCGAGCGACCGGAGCTCTTCGGCGGCCACGCCGGTCCCGTAGAGTTGCCCCATCGCCGTCACGAGCTCGTCGAGATCCCATTCCTCGTTGATCTCGCCCGGCGTGTACTCGGCAACGACGTTCGAGATCACCTCGGGCAGCCACTCCTCGCGCAGGTCCTCGTTCAGGTCATGGCCGTCGAGAACCCGCCGCCGCTGCTCATAGATCTTCTGGCGCTGGACGTTCATCACGTCGTCGTACTTGAGGACGTTCTTGCGCGCGACGAAGTTCTGCTCCTCGACCTTCTTCTGTGCACCCTCGATCTGGTTCGAGAGGATCTTCGCCTCCATCGGCTCGTCCTCGGGGAGCTTGAAGCGCTCCATGATGTTGAAGATCCGGTCGCCGGCGAACAGACGGACGAGATCGTCCTGTCCCGACAGGTAGAAGCGCGTCTCGCCGGGGTCGCCCTGACGACCCGAGCGGCCGCGGAGCTGGTTGTCGATGCGCCGTGACTCGTGCCGCTCGGTGCCGAGGACGTAGAGGCCGCCGACCTCGCGCACGCGGTCGTCGATCTTGATGTCGACGCCGCGGCCGGCCATGTTCGTCGCGATCGTGACCGCGCCCTCCTCGCCGGCGTCGATGATGATCTGTGCCTCGCGCGCGTGCTCCTTCGCGTTGAGGACGTTGTGCGGCACGCCCTGGCGCTTGAGCAGCTCGCTCAGGTACTCGGACGTTTCGACGGCGATCGTCCCGACCAGCACCGGCTGGCCCTTCTCGTGCCGCTCCTTGATGTCGGTGATCACGGCCTTGAACTTGGCGTCCTTCGTCTTGAAGATGAGGTCGTTCTTGTCGAGCCGCTCGACGGCGACGTTCGTCGGGATCGGGACGACGTCGAGGTTGTAGATCTCGACGAACTCCTTCTCCTCGGTCTTCGCCGTGCCGGTCATTCCGGCGAGCTTCTCGTACAGCCGGAAGTAGTTCTGGAGCGTGATCGTCGCGAGCGTGAGGTGCTCCTCCTGGATCGGGACGTTCTCCTTGGCCTCGATCGCTTGGTGGAGGCCCTCGGACCAGCGGCGGCCCTCCATGATCCGACCGGTGAACTCGTCGACGATCTTGACCTCGCCGTCCTGGATCACGTAGTCGACGTCCCGCTTGTAAAGCGACTCGGCCTTCAGCGACTGGATCAGGTGATTGACGAGCTGGACGTTCCGCGGGTCGTAGAGGTTGTCGATCTTGAGCGCCCGCTCGACCTTCTCGATCGCGGCCTCACCGGGCGCGACCGTCTTGTGCTTCTCGTCGTAGACGAAGTCGTTCTCCTGCTGGAGGATCTCGTCCTGGGCCTTCGTCCCCTTCGATTGCGCACCCTGGAGGCCCTTGACGACGCGCGCGAAGTCGTAATACGTCTTGGCGGCCGTCTGCGGCTCGCCCGAGATGATCAGCGGGGTGCGCGCCTCGTCGATCAGGATCGAGTCGACCTCGTCGACGATCGCGTAGCTGTGACCGCGCTGGACGACCCCGTCGAGTGAGATCGCCATGTTGTCGCGGAGGTAGTCGAAGCCGAACTCGGAGTTCGTGCCGTACGTGATGTCGGCCGCGTACGCCTGCTTGCGGCGGTCGAACGGCATCATGTTCTCGATGTAGTCGACGGTCATGGCGAGCCGCTCGTAGACGCCGCGATTCCACTCCGCGTCGCGCTGGGCGAGGTAGTCGTTCACCGTCACGAGGTGGACGCCGGTTGCCGGCAGTGCGTTCAGGTAGAGCGCGAGGCTCGCGACGAAGGTCTTTCCCTCGCCGGTCTTCATCTCTGCGACATCGCCCTCGTGAAGGACGATCCCGCCCATCATCTGGACATCGAACATTCGCTGGTCGGACTCGCGCAGGCGCGCCTCCCGGACGGCCGCGTAGGCCTCGAACAGCAGGTTGTCGAGCTCCTCCCCGTTCTCGAGGCGCTCGCGGAACTCGGTCGTCTTCGCGCGGAGCTGGTCGTCCGAGAGGTCGCGGAACTCGGGCTCAAGAGTCGCGATGTACGCGGCCTGCTCCTGCAGACGCTTCATGCGACGGCCCTCGCCGAAGCGCAGGACCTTCTCGAAGGAGCCCAGCTGAGGCATGGCGACAGGGTACCGCCTCGAGCGCGGCGGCCCGCGACGCGCAGCGAGCGGCCCTCACAGCGGCGTCGCCTCCACCTCCCAGAGGTCGCCGTCAAGCCGCCGCGCGCGGACGACGTACTCGGGGCCCTCGGCCTCGCCGGCCTGCGCGAGCGCGGGCGCAGCGCGCAGCGTCCGCGTGCCGTCCAAGACAAGCTCCCGGACGCCGCCGACGTTCGTCAGCTCGGCCTCGTCACCGCGCAGTCCCTTCACCTCGAGCACGCGGATCCGCCGCGCCGCCACCGACCACAGGTCGCCCTCACGCCGGACGCCTTCCGCGCGATACGGAACCTCGATCGCCCGCTCGACACCCTCGGCCAGGACGGTCAGGGCCTCCTCGGGCTCGTTCTCCTCGACGAGGAGCACGCGGTCCGGCAGCACGACGAAGTGCACCGCGGACCCCCGAAGCCCGCGCGACTCGACCGTCTCGACCGCATCCCAGCGGCGCGGCCTCGCCACGCCGTGGATCCCGGCGTCGCCGAGTTGCTCGCCGAACCACCCCGGCGGCCTCGCGCCGGACGGCGGTACGGCGTCCAGGTCGAGCCCGCCCTCCTCCGCAAGACGCTCGTGGAGCGCCTTGCTTCGCCGGAACCGCCGCACTACCTGACGGAGCCGGACCCGTTCGGGCTCTGCCGCCGCGGCTCCTCGACGCGCTTCTCGCGGTACTTCTTGACCTGCCGCTCGAGCTTGTCCGCGAGCTGGTCGATCGAGGCCTTCATGTCGCGCGACGCTTCGCGCGCCCGGAGCGTCGTACCTTTCGTGAAGATCGTCGCCTCCGCGACGTGGCTCGCCGCGATCGACGGGTTCTTCTCCTCGGAGAGCTCGACCTCGACCTGCGTCTGCTCAGCGAGCTGCTTCGAGAGCTTCGACAGCTTCGCCTCGGCGTACTCCCTCAACGCGGTGCTGACCTCGACGTTCTTGCCTTTCACGCGAAGACGCATCCGTCCCCTCCTCCGTGGCCAGCTCGTCCTGGCGAGCCTAGCGGACGGCGCGCGCAAAGGTGACGACGTCGACCCTCCGCGCACCACCCGCGCGCAGCGCGGACGCCGCCGCGGCAACCGTGGCACCGGTCGTGTACACGTCGTCGACGAGCACGACCCGTCGCGGGACGACTCCGTCCGCGCGGAAGGCGCCGCGGACGTTCCGACGCCGCTCGGGGAGCGTCAGGCCCGCCTGCCGCGTCACCGGCCGCGCTCGGGCGAGCAGCGGGGACGGCTCGAGCTCCCACCGAGCCGCCAGCTCGCGGGCGAGTCGTCGGGCCGGATGGTGCCCGCGCCGCACGCTGCGGTCTCGATCGGGCGGGATATACGTGATGACGTCTGCCGCCGGCCGCGGCACGAGGTCCGCGACGAGGTTGGCGGCGAGGATCGCGAGCGGGCGGAGGCCGCGCTCCTTCCACGCCCGAACGACATCGCGCGTCGGGCCGGAGTACGAGACCGCCGCGCGCGCCGTCGCGAACGCGAGACGGCGTCCGGAGCATTCGCGGCACCGGTCGACCGCCCACGCCGACGGCCCACCGCACCGGGCGCACAGGGGCGGCCGCAGGCGCACGAACGAGCGCTCGCACGCGGCGCAGAGCCGTGCTCCATGCGCGCGGCAGGAGACGCAGTACGGCGGAAGGACGAGATCCAGTGCCCACGCTCCACACCGTACGGCGGAGCGTGTGACCTGTCTGTGTCAGCTTTGTGACAAATCTGTGCCCACGTCGAGCGAGTACTCGTCGCGGACGGGCAGCCCGACGCGCCCGCGCAACTCGTTGTCGGCTTCGAGCAGTTGCTCGCTGTCGCCGACGTCGAACCAGCGCTCGTGGAAGCGGTAGCCGTAGACCGGCTCGCGCGCCTGCAGCCATGCGACGAATCGTCCGGGCTGATCCGGCGGATTCCCCGCGTCGAGATACGCCGGCACGAGCGCGACGTGGTCGTGGTGGAAGACATAGGTCGCCGTCGCGATCAGGGTGGACGAGGGCTCGTCTGGCTTCTCGACGAAGCCGATGACGCGCCCGTCGGAGTCGAGGTCGACGACGGCGTACTTCGCCGCCAGCTCTCGTGAATCGATGTCGCGCACCGCAACCGCACTTGCACGTCCCTTCGAGCTCCAGAACGCGACGTATTCGGCGAGGCTGAACTCAAAGAGGTTGTCGCCCGCGATCACGAGCACGTCGTCCCCTGCCAGCGCGCCGCTGTCGAGGACGAACCGGATGTCGCCGATCGCGCCGAGGCGGTCGTCGTTGGACGTCGTTCCGTCGTCGTGGATCGTGACCCGCCGACCGCCGACCCAGGCCCGGAACCAGGGCGCCTTCCGCGCGTTCGTCACGAGGTGCACCTCGTCCACCTCGTCCACCTCGTCGACCTTGTCGAGGATCCAGTCGACGATCGGGCGCCCGCCGACCGGCAGCAACTCCTTCGCGACGCTGTCGGTGAGCGGCCGAAGACGCGTCGCGTACCCAGCCGCCAGAACGAGCGCTTTCACGTCCGAGTCACGTCCCCGGCGAGCGATTCGGTGAACGGCCCGCCGTGGACGCCGCGCTCCGTGACGATCGCCGTGATCAACGCGGCCGGCGTGACGTCGAACGCCGGGTTCCGCGCGACGAAGCGGTCCGTGATCTCTGTCGGGTCGCGCTCCTCGATCGGGATCTCCGAGCCCGTCGCGGTGCTGAGGTCGACGGTCGACGTCGGAGCGACCACGTAGAACGGGATCGCATGGTGGCGCGCGAGAACCGCGAGCGCGTATGTGCCGATCTTATTCGCCGTGTCGCCGTTCGCGGCGACGCGGTCGGCGCCGGTCACGACACAGTCGACGGTGCCCGCGGCCATCAGCGAGGCGGCGGCCGAGTCGGCGATCACGGCGTGCGGGATCCCCGCGGCCTCGAGCTCCCACGCGGTCAGGCGCGCACCCTGCAGGAGCGGCCGCGTCTCGTCGACCCACACATGGTCGAGCAGCCCCCCCTCGTACGCCGCGACGAGCGCCCCGACGGCGCTTCCGTAGCCGCCCGTCGCGAGCCCGCCGGCGTTGCAATGGGTGAGAGCCCGAGTTCCCGGCGCAAGCAGCTCCGCGGCGTGCGCGGCCATGCGGCGGCAGCGGTCGACCTCGTCGGCGTGGATCGCCCGTGCCCGCTCGTAGGACGGGTCGTCACGCATCTCGTCGAGCGCCCACGCGAGATTGACGGCCGTCGGTCGCGACGCGCGGAGGACGCGGTCGGCCGCGCCGAGGACCTCGCCACGGGCGGCCGCGAGCGCGTACCCGTAGGCGGCGGCGATGCCGATCGCAGGGGCGCCGCGGACGACCATCGTCCGGATGGCGTCCGCGACCTCCGCCGCGGAGAAGCACTCCATCTCGACCTCCTCGAGCGGCAGGCGGCGCTGGTCGAGGAGGACGACACGATCGCTCTCGAGCCGGAGGATCCGCTCGGGCTCGATCACGCGCGGATCGGAACCGCGCGGACGACACCCGCGACCTGCGATCGCAGGACGCGCAACACGACGTACGCGCGCGTGAGCGCCTCGCACACGACCGTCCCCTTCGCCGGCGGCTGTGCCGCGAAGAGAACGCGGAGCCGCGTCCCGCTCCGCTCGAGCGCCCGCACGCGAACGCTCCAGCCGCACGACGGGAACGGCGCGACCACCGCGACGAGCGCGGAGCGCGTGAGGTCGACGGCGGCGACGCGCCTTGCTTCCTCGAGCGGGAGCAGGCTCGAGAACGCCCGGACCGCCGTCCGCGTGCGGAGCAGCGACGCGGCATCGGCCTCGGCGCTTCCGACGCGCGACCCCGACGCGACGACCGTCCACGGCACGCCGTGCGCCCGCGCCGTCGCCGCCGGGACGACGACGGCGGCGGCCGCGACGGCAAGCGCAAGCGCGAGGGCTACGTGCCCTGGTCCCACGACGCGAGGTACTTCGCCTGGTCCTCCGTGAGCCGGTCGATCGAGACGCCCATCGTCTCGAGCTTCAGCCGTGCGATCTCGTTGTCGATCTCCGTCGGGACGGGGTACACCTTCTTCTCGAGCGACGCCGCGTGCTGGACGGCGTACTCGGTCGCGAGCGCCTGGTTCGCGAACGACATGTCCATCACGAGCGCCGGGTGGCCCTCGGCGGCCGAGATGTTGACGAGCCGGCCGTCGGCAAGCAGGAAGATGCGGCGGCCGTCGGCCATCTTGAACTCCTCGACGAAGTTGCGGGCTTCGCGCGTCTCGGTGGCGAGAGCCCGCAGCGCCGGGATGTCGATCTCGACGTTGAAGTGGCCGGTGTTGCAGATGATCGCGCCATCTTTCATGCGCTCCATGTGGGAGAGCGAGATCACGTGCTTGTCGCCTGTCGCGGTGCAGAAGATGTCGCCGATCGACGCCGCCTCGATCATCGGCAGCACCTGGTAGCCGTCCATGAGCGCCTCGAGCGCGCGCATCGGGTCGACCTCCGTCACGATCACGTGCGCGCCCATGCCTTTGGCGCGCATGGCGACACCGCGCCCGACCCAGCCGTAGCCGGCGACGACGAACCTGCTGCCTGCGATGAGGACGTTCGTCGCGCGGATGATCCCGTCGAGCGTCGACTGCCCCGTGCCGTAGCGGTTGTCGAAGAAGTGCTTCGTCCGTGCGTCGTTGACCGCGATCACCGGGAATGCGAGCGCGCCCTCGGCCTCCATCGCCTTGAGCCGGATGACGCCCGTGGTCGTCTCCTCCATGCCCGCGATGATGTCGCCGAGTTGGTCGCGGCGGGCGCTGTGGAGGACGCCGATCACGTCGGCGCCGTCGTCCATCGTCAGCTGCGGCTTGTGGTCGACCGCGGCCTCGATGTGCTGGTAGTACGTGTCGTTGTCCTCGCCCTTGATGGCGAAGGCCGAGATGTCGAACTCGTCGACGAGCGCGGCTGCGACATCGTCCTGAGTCGACAGCGGGTTCGACGCGCAGAGCACGACGTCGGCGCCGCCGGCCTTCAGGGTGCGCATCAGGTTCGCGGTCTCCGTCGTGACGTGGAGGCACGCGGCGACGCGGTAGCCGGCGAGCGGCTGCTCGGCGTCGAAGCGCTCGCGGATCGCCGAGAGCACCGGCATCTGCCGGTCGGCCCACATGATGCGCCGTACGCCCTCGGGCGCGAGCGCAAGGTCCTTCACGTCGTGTCGTTTCGTGGTCGCCATCAATCCCTCTCTGTTCGGTCGGTCGGCAAGTGTAGACGTCAGGCGGCGAGCAGCTTCTCGTGCTTGCGCTGCTCCCAGTCGATCCACGACGCGGTGTCCGCCGACGCGGCGAGCCAGCCGTGGACGGCCCGTCGCAGCTCCGGCTCGCGGCGAAGCCGGGCGGCGAACGCGACCTCTGCGATCTCGACGCCGAACCGGCGGCGCAGATCACGCAAGGCGGTGAGCCGGTTGAGCTCGCCGAGGCCGTAGACGCGGTACCCGGCGCCCGTGCGCTGCGGCAGGACGAGGCCGACCTCCTCGAGGTAGCGGAGCATGCGCGGCGACCAGCCGGTGCGGGCCGCGGCGGCGCCGACGGTCACGGTGCCTGTCTCCACCGGCTGCACCTTACCAGAAGCATGTGAAGGTTGTGCTGGACCACGCGAGAGAGATCCCGCCGCGGCGGCGGGCCCCCTCACGGGGGCGCGAGAACCCCTTCCGGAACGGTACGCGACGGCGTGTCACGAGCGGGTGACGCCTCTGCCACGAATGTGTGACTTCTGCCAAGCGTCCCGGTCGAGCGGCGCCGCGCCGCGCGGCGCCGCGCGCCGGGCCGCGCCGGGCCGAACGTCGCGCGCCTGCTCTACGAGCCGCCGGCGCGGCCGTAGTCGTCCTCGAGGCGGACGACGTCCTCCAGGTGCGGCGTGGAGACCTCGAGAATCGTCGTGTCGTCGATCGCGGTGACGCGGTGCACCGTCCCGGGGGCGTAGTGGAAGGCGGCGCCGGGGCCGACGACCTCCTCCTTCAGCACCGAATCGCCGACCTCGCCCAGTTCGATCCTCGCGCGGCCGCTCTGGACGAGCCACGCCTCGTCCTTCTCGCGGTGGAACTGCAGCGACAGCGAGTGGCCGGCGCGCACGAACAGAACCTTGCCGCAGTACGTGTCGGTGACCGACCAGATCAGCTCGTAGCCCCACGGCTTCTCCACGCGCCTCGGCTCGAACGCCCACCGCTCGAGCGTGTTGAGGTTCGGCGACTCCATCTCGGGCGATCCTCTCACGGACGTGCGGCCGCTGTCTGCCGTCACGCCGCGAGCCACTCGGGGTGCTGCTCGACGTGCGTGTTCGCGACGCGCAGCTCCTTGGGCGTGTTTACCGTCAGCCACAGGCCGTCGTGCCGGTACGCGCGCAGGCGCCGCTCCTGGACGAGCTCGGGGAACGTCGTCGTCTCGTGGTCGCCACGATCCGGAAAGCGGCGGAGGGCCTCCGGCGAGAGCACGTAGATGCCGCAGTTCACCCAGTACGGGATCCGGCCGCCCTCGCTGAAGCCGACGACGACGTCGTCGTCTCTCAGGTCGACGATCCCGAACGGCGACTTCGGCCGCGCGATCGCGATCGTCGCGGCGGCGCCGGTGACGCGGTGTGTCGAGAGCAGCGCGTCGAAGTCGACGTCGACGAGCTCGTCGCCGTTCAGCGCGTAGATGTCCCCCGCCCCCTGCCGCTCGCGCGCCGCGAACTTGACTCCGCCGCCCCGTCCGAGCGGCTCCGGCTCCTCCGCGACGACGATCTCCGGGCCGAGCGCCGCCAGCTCGCGCTCGAACAGCTCGCCCTGGCCCGTCGCGCACGAGACGATCACGCGTGCGACGCCGGCGCGGGCGAGCCGACCGATTTGGTACGCGGCGAGCGGGCGACCGGCCACTTCCACCAGGGCCTTCGGGCGCCCGCGCGTGGCATCGCCCATCCGCTCGGCCTTGCCGCCGGCGAGGATGATCGCCTCCATCGCGGGCTACCGGAGCTCGGGGTCGCGCGCGCGCGTCTCTGGCAGGACGTCGGTTGCGACCGTCCTGCGGCCGATTCCCTCGTAGACGAATCCCTCGGCGCGCACCGCGCCCGGATCGAGCAGGTTGCGGCCGTCGATGATCAGCGGGTTCGCCATCGCGGCGCGCACCTCGTCGCGCGCGAGGTGGCGGAGGTCGTCCCACTCGGTGACGATCACCGCCGCGTCCGCGCCCTCGACGGCGTCGAGCACCGACTCCACCACCTCGACACCACGCGGCAGGTTCCCCGGATCGCGCACGACGGGGTCCCACGCGCGCACGACGGCGCCCTCGGCGAGCAGCCGCGAGGCGAGCACGATCGACGGCGCCTCGCGCATGTCGTCCGTATTCGGCTTGAAAGCGAGGCCGAGCAGCGCCACCTTCTTCCCGCGCAGAGGCCCCAGGTGCTTCGTGAGCTTCCCGATCACGCGCCGCTTCTGCAGCTCGTTCACCTCGATGACGGCCGAGAGCAGCTGGAAGTGGTACCCCGAGTTCGATGCGAGCTGCTTCAGCGCGAGCGAGTCCTTCGGGAAGCACGAGCCGCCGTAGCCGATCCCGGCCCGGAGGAAATGCGGGCCGAGGCGGTGGTCGAGCCCAACACCCTCGGCGACTTTCACGACGTCCGCGCCGGTCGCCTCGCAGACGTTCGCGATCTCGTTGATGAAGGAGATGCGCGTCATCAGGAACGCGTTCGCGGCGAGCTTGATCATCTCCGCCGAGTTGACGTCGCAGCGGACGACGCGCGCGTCGATGCCTTCGTAGAGGGCGGCGACCGTGTCGGAGTCGGCGTCGTCGAACGCACCGATCACGACCCGGTCCGGATGCATGAAGTCGCGCACCGCATTGCCCTCGGCGAGGAACTCCGGGTTCGAGGCGTACGCGACGTGCGACAGCCCGCGCAGGTCGAGCCCATGGCGGATCTTCTCGCCCGTGCCGACGGGCACCGTCGACTTCATGACGAGGATCCGCCGTCCCTCGAGCTCCGGCAGCTCGTCGACCACCGTCCAGACGCGCGAAAGGTCGGCGTCACCCGAGTAGGTCGGCGGCGTATCGACGCACACGAAGAGGAAATCGCAGTCGGCGACGTCGTCGACGTCGAGCGTGAAGGTGAGCCGGTCGCGGTTCCGTTCGAGCAGCTCCGGGACGTCGGGCTCGTGGAACGGGACCTCGCCCGCGCGAAGCCGCTCGATCTTCTCGGGCACGACGTCGCGGATCACGACCTCGTGCCCGAGGTCGGCGAAGCACGCGCCCGTGACGAGACCGACCCACCCGGCGCCGAAGATTCCCACCCTCGCCATTTCGCTCAGCTTAGCCTGACCTTGGTAGAAGAACTTGGTTGTGCAGCGGCCGACAGTCAGGCCGCCGGGAGCGGCTTGAGACCCTTCGCGATCGCGATCATCGTCTCGTTCGATAGCGAGTCGAGGAGCGTGTTGACGACCCAGTACGTCCCGCCCCGCCAGTGCAGGACGACCATGTGCAGCTTCCCGCCGGTGTAGTAGAAGTCGTACGTCCGTCCGTCCTTGAGGATGTGGCGGAAGCTCTTGTCGGCGAGCGCCGGCGCGTCGTCCCAGTCCGTCTGCTGGACGCCCCAGTACTCGCTCGCACCCGACCGGAAGACCATGCGCACGGCCTTTTTGTCCTTCTTGACCCAGTACATCCGGACCGGCTTCGAGGAGTCGGCCGTGGACGACCGCTCGAGCACGGTCGGCACCATCAGCGTGAACGGCATCTTCGCGCGCAGCGGCTGCAGCAGCTGCTCGGCCCCGGAGGGGTCGGCGCGGACGAAGGCCGGCTGCCGCTTCGGCACCGCGCGCTCGCGCACGGGGGTGATCTGGCCGTGGAAGGTCTGCCCCACGACGACGAGGAGCATCGCGCCG
>Ga0126307_10002228_pt1 | contig 13050 bp, 10 predicted proteins | sample Plot28_FD_89955 | JGI IMG/M metagenome (GOLD analysis project Ga0126307, IMG submission 89955) | Serpentine soil microbial communities from UC McLaughlin Reserve, CA, USA - Plot28 | ecosystem: Environmental > Terrestrial > Soil > Grasslands | place: USA: UC McLaughlin Reserve, Lake County...
ACGCAGGCCGCGCTCGAGACCCTCGCGGTGATCGCCTATCGCCAGCCGGTCACGCGGGCCCGCGTCTCCGGCATCCGCGGAGTCGGCGTGGACGGCGTCATGCGCACGCTGCTGTCGCGCGGCCTGGTGCACGAGGTCGGGACCGATCCCGACAGCGGGGGAGGGCTCTACGCGACGACGCCGCTGTTCCTGGAGCGGTTGGGCCTGCGCAGCCTGGCCGACCTGCCCGAGCTGGCACCGCTGCTGCCGGAGACCTCGTCGATGCTGGACGAGCACCCCGACAGCTGAAGAAGGACCCCGTCCTCCCCACCCCTCGCAGGCTCGGGGCGGTGCCCTGGACGAGGCCGGAGTTTATCTCACGCGCGGGCGATGGTCACGCCCAGGATGACGAGCCCCATGACGATCATGAACGCGCCACCGAGCGCCCACGTGGTCTCGTAGTACGTGCGCAGGCCGGGCGGGCGTCCGTGCCACGGGGAGTCCTCGCCGTCCCCGGCCGCCGTTGCCAGCCAACACAGCGTCACTCCCGCGCCGATGGCGACCACCGCCATCACCCAGGGGTTCGGATGCGGCAGCGCCGGCCCGTGGTAGTGCCCTCCGCGAATCACGACGCGATCCTGGCGGTTCCGCGGAGCCCGCATTTTTGCTGTCCACAGCCCGCTGACCGGCGATCTCGCTCACGTTCGTGCCCCGGGCGGGCGAGATCACCGGGCTCGTGGACGGGGGACCCGCCGAACGGTGGGAGACTGGGCGGCGATGAACACCGCTACGCCCGATGACGAGACCACCACCGCAGCCGGAGACGGCTGGTCCGAGGACATGGAGCTCGCCCCCGTCCACCCGGGGGACCGCGACGTCCCACAGCACGACGACGACCGCCAGGGCGAGCGCCTGCAGAAGGTCCTGGCCCGCGCCGGCGTGGGTTCCCGCCGCGTGTGCGAGGACATGATCGAGGCCGGCCGGATCAGCGTGAACGGCCGTCCGGTCGCCGTCCAGGGCATGCGGGTCGACCCGTCGGTCGACAAGATCGCCGTCGACGGGGTCCGCATCGAGATCCGCGACGATCGGGTCACCTACGCGATGAACAAGCCGCCGGGCGTCATCACCGCGATGAGCGACGACCGCAACCGGCCCACCGTCGGCGACATGGTCGGCGACCTGGCCAAGGGCCTGGTTCACGTCGGCCGGCTGGACCAGGACACCGAGGGCCTGCTCCTGCTCACCACCGATGGGGAGCTGGCCCACCGGCTCGCCCACCCGTCGTACGAGGTGAAGAAGACCTATCTCGCGCAGGTCAGCGGTTCCGTGCCGCGCGACCTGTTTCGCCGGCTGCGCGCCGGGGTCGAGCTGGACGACGGCCCGGTCGCCGTCGACTCGTTCCGGGTCGTCGACACACACGCGAAGCAGTCGGTCGTCGAGGTCGTCCTGCACGAGGGCCGCAAGCACATCGTGCGCCGGCTGCTCGCCCACGTCGGGCTGCCGGTGTCACGGCTGACCCGCACTGCCGTCGGTCCGATCGAGCTGCGGGCCATGCGCTCGGGCACCATCCGCAAGCTCAGCCGCGAGGAGCTCGGCAGCCTCCAGGAGCTCGTCGGCCTCTGAAAGAGGACCCCTCCTCCCCACCCCTCGCAAGCTCGGGGCGGTGCCCCGGAGGGGGCCGAAACTAGACTTGCCCAGGCATCCGTGGTGCGGACGCCGTACACGAACGAGGAGAGTGCATGGCCGTCCGAGCCATCCGGGGCGCGACGCAGGTCGACGCCGACGACCGGGAGCAGGTGCTCGAGGCGACCCGTGAACTCGTCAGCGCGGTGCTGGAGCGCAACCGTCTCGAGCACGACGACGTCATCAGCATCCTGTTCACCGCGACCCCCGACCTGGTGTCGGAGTTCCCTGCGCTGGCCGCCCGCGAGCTCGGCATGGGCGACGTCCCGCTGATGTGCGCCACCGAGATCGACGTCCCGCACGCCCTGCCCCGCGTACTGCGGCTGATGGCGCACGTGGAGACCTCGCTCGACCGCGCCGACATCCAGCACGTCTACCTCCGCGGCGCCGTCGCCCTCCGCCGGGACATCGCGCAGTGAGCGAGCTCGCGAGCTCACCAGAGACGGAGCAGCGTCCGCGAATGCGGCCGACGAGCGTCAGCGAGGAGGTGGCATGAGCGGCGACTTCCGCGGGCAGATCACCCTCGACGGCCCCTCGGGCACCGGCAAGTCCAGCGTGGCGCGCGATGTCGCGCGCAAGCTCGGTGCGGCGTACCTCGACACCGGCGCCATGTACCGGGCGGCCACCGTCGCGGTGCTCGACGCCGGGGTGAGCCTCGACGACAAGGTCGCCGTGGCGCGCGCGGTCTCCGAGGCCGAGATCCGGGTGGGCACCAACGCCCGCCGCGAGATCGTCACCGTGGACGGCGTCGACGTGCGCGAGCGCATCCGCGGCGCCGAGGTCACCCGCGCGGTGTCGCCGGTGTCCGCCGTCCCCGCCGTCCGCAAACTGCTGGTCGGCCGCCAGCGCGAGCTCGTCGCCGCAGCGGACGCCGTCGTCGTCGAGGGCCGCGACATCGGCACCGTCGTCCTCCCCGACGCGACGCTGAAGATCTACCTGACCGCCGCTCCGGAGGTCCGCGCCCAGAGGCGGGCCGCGCAGCTGCAGGTCACCGACACCGACAAGATCGCCGCGCTCGCCCAGGACCTGCGCCGCCGCGACGAGTACGACAGCCGGCGGGCCGACAGCCCGCTGCGACCGGCGGAGGACGCGATCGTCGTGGACAGCACGGACCTCGACCGCGCCGGCGTCGTCGAGCGCATCCTCGAACTGGCCGGTGCCGCTGTGCCGGCAGGAGAGCAGTCATGACCGAGACCACCGCGCCACTGCCCGTCGTGGCCATCGTGGGCCGGCCGAACGTCGGCAAGTCCACCCTGGTCAACCGAATCCTGGGACGCCGCGCTGCGGTCGTCCAGGACATCCCGGGCGTGACCCGTGACCGCATCACCTACGAGGCGCTGTGGAACGGCAAGCGCTTCTCGCTGGTCGACACCGGCGGCTGGGACCCGAAGGCCACCGGCATGGGTGCCTCGATCACCCGCCAGGCGAAGTTCGCCATGGACACCGCCGACGTCATCGTGCTCGTGGTCGACAGCTCCGTCGGCGCCACCGACACCGACCTCGCCGCTGCGCGGATCCTGCGCCGCAGCGACCGGCCGGTGATCCTGGTGGCGAACAAGGTGGACGACGAGCGCAGCGAGGCCGGCGCGTCGGAGCTGTGGTCGCTCGGCCTGGGTGAGCCGCAGCCGGTCAGCGCGCTGCACGGCCGCTCCAGCGGTGACCTGCTCGACCTGATCCTCGACGCGATGCCCGAGGCCCCGCGCGAGCAGCTCGAGGAGGGTGGCCCGCGGCGGGTGGCGCTCGTCGGGCGGCCGAATGTGGGCAAGTCCAGCCTGCTCAACCGGCTGGCCAAGGACGAGCGGTCCGTCGTCGACTCCGTCGCGGGGACGACGGTCGACCCGGTCGACTCGCTGGTCATGCTCGGCGGCGAGGAGTGGCGCTTCGTCGACACCGCCGGACTGCGGCGCAAGGTCAACACCGCCAGCGGCACCGAGTACTACGCCAGCCTGCGCACCGAGGCCGCCATCCAGGCCGCCGAGGTCGCCGTCGTCCTGCTGGCTGCTGACGAGGTGATCAGCGAGCAGGACCAGCGCGTGATCACGCAGGTGGTCGACGCCGGCCGCGCCCTGGTGATCGCGTTCAACAAGTGGGACACCCTCGACGAGGACCGCCACTTCCAGCTGGAGAAGGAGATCGAGCGCGAGCTCGCCCGGATCAAGTGGGCGACCCGCGTTAACATCTCCGCCTCGACCGGCCGCGGCGTGAACAAGCTCGCCGACCACCTGCGGGCGGCGCTGGCCTCGTGGGAGTCCCGGGTGCCGACGTCGGAGCTGAACTCCTTCGTGCGTGCGCTGGTGCAGGAGACGCCGCCGCCGGCTCGCGGGGGCCGTGCACCGAAGATCAAGTACGTGACACAGGCCGACATCCGGCCGCCGCGGTTCGTGGTCTTCTCCACGGGCTTCCTGGAGGCCGGCTACCGGCGCTTCCTGGAGCGCAAGATCCGTGAGCGGTGGGGCTTCGAGGGCACGCCGATCGAGGTTTCGGTCAAGGTCCGCGAGGGCCGGGGGAACGAGAAGCCGAGGGGCTGACCCCGGCCCCGCTCTCGGGCCGCGGAACCGGCAGGCGCATCTCCCCGGCCGGCAGCTCGGGCTCGTCGAGGCGGTGCGTAAGCCGGCTCGGCCACCACATCCAGCGGCCGACGTCGAGGGTGAGCGCGGTGACGAGCACCGAGCGCACGACGATCGTGTCGAGCAGGACGCCGAGCGCGACGGCGATGCCCAGCTGGGTGACGAACGTCAGCGGCAGGGTTGCAAGGACGGCGAAAGTCGCCGCGAGGACGAGGCCGGCCGACGTGATCACCCCGCCGGTCGCCGCCAGCCCGATCAGCGCGGCACGGCGTGTCCCGTGGTCGAACGCCTCCTCGCGCACCCGCGTCATCAGGAAGATGTTGTAGTCGATGCCCAGCGCGACGAGGAACACGAAGACGAACAGCGGGAACGCGCTGTCGGTGGACTCGACGTTGATCGTCCAGTCGAAGATCAGCGCGCTGAGCCCGAGCGCCGCGCCGTAGGACAGCACGACCGTCGCGACGAGGATCAGCGGCGCGACGACTGCCCGCAGCAGCAGGCCCAGCACGAGCAGCACGACGCCCATGACGAGCGGGATGATCACGCGGTTGTCGCGCTGCGAGGCTGTCTGGACGTCGAGGTTGATGGCGGTGTTGCCTCCGACCAACGCCTCGCCGTCACCGACGTCGTCGAGCTCGGCCCGCATCGCGCGCACGGTGTCGTACGCGGCATCGCTGTCGGCGGGATCCACGAGCGTCGCCTGGATCAGTGCCTCGTCGCCACTGACCAGCGGTTCCTCGGTCGCGTCTATGCCGTCATTCGCGGCCACCTCGGCCGCCACCTCATCGGCGGCGGCGGCAGTGGTCAGGACGTAGACGGGATTCCCGGCGGACCCGGGGAAGTGTCGGCTCGCCACCTCGTCGCCCACGATCGACTCGGGAGTGCCGCGGAACGACTCGGCCTGGGTCAGGCCCTTGGCGTTCAGGGTGAACAGGCCGAGGGCCGCCACCAGCAGCGCGGCGGTCGTGCCGACCCAGACCACGCGCGGCCGCGGGCGAATCCGTGAGCCCATCCGTGCCCACACTCCGGTCGCGGTCGGCTCGACGCTGCCGAAGGCCGGCCGCACCGGCCAGAACACCCAGCGCCCGCAGATGACCAGCAGCGCCGGCAGCAGGGTCATCAGCACCGCGAGGGTGACGGCTACGCCGATGGCCGCGACGGGTCCGAGGCCCGCGGTGGAGTTCATGTCGGCAACGAGCAGGCAGAGCATCCCGAGGATCACCGTGCTGCCGCTGGCCAGCACCGCCGGCCCGGCGCGGTGGACCGCCTCCGTCATCGCCTCGTGCCGGTCGGCGTGCACCCGCAGTTCCTCGCGGTAGCGGGCGATGAGCAGGAGCGCATAGTCGGTTCCCGCGCCGACCACGAGCACCGTCAGGATGCTGGCGCTCTGCGCGTTGACGGTGAGGTCGGCGTAGCGGGCGAGCAGGTAGATGAGCGCCTGCGCGCAGAACAGCGCGACCACCGCCGAGAAGATCGGCAACATCCACAGGATCGGGCTGCGGTAGGTGAACAGCAGGATGACGATGACGACGCCCAGCGCGGAGTAGAGCAGCGCGCCGTCGATGCCCTCGAACGCCTCCGAGGAGTCGGCCGCGTTCCCGGCCGGCCCGGTCACGTACACGGCGAGCCCGTCCGGGCCGATCCGCGCCTCGGCGCGCATATCGTCGACGAGGGGAGCGATCGCCTCCCACCCGTCGGGGCCCACGTTGATCGGCACGACCAGTTGCACGGCCTGGCCGTCCTGGGACGGGATCGGTCCCACGACGGGGCCGTCGACGTCGTCCAAGCGTCCGAAGGTTCCGGCGTCCTCGCCCACGGCGGCGAGGTCGGCGGAGGTGAGTCCCTGGCTCCGTTCGTACACGATGACCGCGGGGATGACGTCGGGGTCGGAGCCCAGCGCGGTCAGCTGCTCGAGGGCCAGGGTCGACTCGGCATCGCCGGGCAGCCAGGAGGAGATCTCGTTGTCCTGCTCGTCGGTGAGGCCGCCGGCCAGCGGGGCGGCGAACGCCGCGAGCACCAGCCAGAACACGAGGATGACCCACTTGAGCCGCGGGTGGCTGACTCGGGAGGCAAATGTCCTGCCCATGACAGAGCCCTTGCTAGACGACGGCAACACCCCGTTGAGCCGCGACGCTAGCGAGAGGCGCCCTGAGGTGTCATGGCCTTTAGGCCCGGTAGGACGGCGACATGGTGGGGCTCAGAGGGCACTTCACCGTGCGGTAACCTGCTCCTGCGGTCGTCGCGCGACCCGGTGCTCCCGGACGCGCGCGGCACGCGGGCTGTAGCGCAGCTTGGTAGCGCACCTGACTGGGGGTCAGGGGGTCGCAGGTTCAAATCCTGTCAGCCCGACAGTGTGATGTCGAAGGACATCGACATAGCCCGGACCGATGATTCGTCGGTCCGGGCTAGCGTCTCTTCAGGCTCTATTCGGACCGCACACCCCAATCTGCATCGGACATCTCGGGCTTCGGCCACCGGATCGCGATGAGCATTGCGAAGCCGGATTAGCACGGATACTTCCGATTGCAGATGTCGACGATCGCTGCCAGCGTCGCCAAAGTTTGATGCTCTGGAACCGTATGTGCCTCGACATCGGTGAGACGCTCGCGGCTCAGTAGGAGCAATTAGCTGTCGGTGGTCCGCCGTATCGTGAGGGCGTGATGTGGCAGCGGACATATTCCGACGAGCAACTTGTCAACGCGATCGGAACTTCGCGTTCCTGGCGCGGAGTGTTGCGTGAGTTAGGTCTGGTTGCAACATCCGCAGGAGCGATGCGCTCCGTGCGCTCGCACGCCGATCGTCTCGGCGTCGATTACAGCCACTTCCAGGGACAGCGTCGTTGGACCGAACACGATCTCCGCGCGGCCGTACAGGCCGCCAAGACCTGGTCAGAGGCGGTCGATCTCTTGGGGGTTACCGGTGTATCCGCCGTTTCCGCATTGAAGGGTCACGCGGCTCGGCTTGGTCTCGACTTCAAGCATCTGACAGAGCAGTCGATCGCTTCGGAAAGATGTGAAGTCCGGCCGGACATCGCTCATCTCGATCGTGCCGGCTCGCTTCTTGCGGCTTCCTGGTTCACGCTGTGCGGTCACAACGTCTCCTGGCCGCTCGAACCCAGCCGCTATGACCTGCTTGTCTGCACCGATGAGGGGATCCGCCGTGTTCAGGTGAAGACGACGACGGTACGGGCAGGAGACACGTGGAAGGTATTTCTCTCAACCTCTCACCGTGAACGAAGAACGTACGACCCTGACGAGATCGATGATTTCTTCATCATTGACGGTGAGCTGATGTGTTATCTGATCCCGGTCGCCGTTGTCGGTGGGCTGCACGCAATTCACCTTGGTGGCTACGTGAAGTACCAACTTGCGCAGGTGAACTCTGGCGGCCGTGCCTGACTACGCTGCCGGCAGCTGAGAACCACACATTGAGCGGCGACACGGCAACCGGCAGGAACTCGCTTGCGCCCCGCGTTGCCGGGGTGCGATCGTTCCGGCGATCGTCGTCCAACGGAGGAGGTGAGACCCCATGAACGCGGTATCCGTAGTGGGTGCTCCCTTCGAGGACAGGATCGCGCGACTGAGGTAGTCGCCGCCGGGAGCGCCCCGCCAGGCAATTCGCGAGAGGCGACTCCCATGCACACAACACCTTCTTCAACTCCGCACGTCACGTCGACGACGGCCGCCGCACGCGAGCGAGCGTTGGTCCTCGGCGGTGGCGGATCGACAGGCAACGCGTGGTTGATCGGCGTCGTCGCCGGGCTGTTCGATGCCGGGTTGGACGTGACCGAGGCCGATCTGATCATCGGGACGTCGGCCGGATCGACGGCCGCGGCCCAGATCACCGGCTCGAGCCCGACCCAACTGATCGCCGACATCCTTGCCGCTGCACCTCAGCCACGGACCGGTCCGGTCGGAACCGACGGTGGACGCGTTCCGATCAGGCCGGTGGTGGACCATCTGGAGAGGACGGGCCGCATCATCGCCGCCGCGGAGGATGCGGCCGACATGCGCCGCAGGATGGGCGCGGCGGCGCTCGAACTGACTGCGGCGTCGGACGGCTCCGAGCGGTGGCGCGCTACCGTCGCCGCCCGGCTGCCCAGTCAGGGCTGGCCGGAGCAAGGAGTGAGCATCACGGTGGTCGATGCCCATACCGGTGAGCCGGTCGTGTTCGACCGCCACAGCGGAGTCGACCTGGTGGACGCGGTTGCCGCCAGCACTGCCGGCGGCCCTGCCTACAGCATCGGCGATCACCGGTACATCGACGGCGGCTACCGATCCGTCGAGAACGCCGACCTGGCAGCCGGATACGGGCGGGTGCTGGTGCTGTCACCATTCGGCGGCAGATCGCGGCATCCGCGGGAATGGGGCACCCATCTGGCGGCACAGGTCGACGAACTACGCGCCGGCGGCAGCAGAGTCGAAACGATCTTCTCGGACAGCGACGCCGAGCACCTGTTCGGCGCCAATGCGATGGATCTGTCGCTGCGTCCGCCCGCTGCTCGAGCCGGTTACGGCCAAGGCAGAGCGCTTGCCGAGCAGCTCACCGAATTCTGGCGCTGACGTGACGACACCTGCTCATGCCTCGGATGGACGATGGGAAGCCGGCGTGAGGGAGGGCACCTCCGCGAGCATCCGCTCCGCCTCGGCCACGTAGCCGGGCATCCCGAACGCCCGGTACGCCTCGGCGGCCTGACCGAGCAGCTCGGCGGTCCGGTCGGCGTCCTCAGGACGTCCCCGGTCGAGCAGCATCCGTGCGCGCAGCCGGTGCAGGTCGGCCACCTCCATCTCGTTGGAGGACTGCCGGGCGCGTTCGTCCGCTTCGCCGAACCAGCGTTCGGCGTCGTCCCAGCGGCCTGCCGCCGCGGCGGTGATCCCTGCGCGGGTCCGCCGCAGGCGGCCGTCCAACGCCACCCACTCCGGACCGACCTGCATCGCCTGGTCCACCAACGGGGCCAGCGCCACGACCTCGTCCCGGAAACCACTCACGTACAGCGCCTCCACGAACGCGAGCAGGGAGTTCCACGCACCTAGAGCGCTGTGACCGTTCCCTGAGGGGAAGCTCGACCGCCGGCCCTGGTACAGGGACCAGAGCTCATCGGAACGACCGACGTGGGCGAGGTGCCGTGCCAGAGAGCTGGCGGCCTGCCCGGCGAACGCACTCGGTGGTTCCAGTTCGACCGAGAGCCGGAGCTCTTCCTCGGCACGCGTCGCGTCGCCGCGCCAGTGCGCGGCCATCCCGATGTAGAGGTGCCCGACGTAGAGCCACGGGAGGCCGCCTCGCTCGCAGACGTCGACGATCTCCCGCCCCGCGGCTTCCACGGAGTCCAAGGCGCCCGCCGCGCAGTCGTCCCGGGCACGGTCGAGGAGGAGGATGAAGATCGCACCGAGGTGGCCGAGGCGCTCCGCGATGGCCATCGTCTTGTCGGCCAGCCGCATCCCCTGCTCGCGGCTGCCGAGCGCGCCGTCCTGGTAGACGACGAAGGACTGGACGCCGGCGAGGTCCCACAAAGCGCCCTCACGTTCGAACACCTCGGCGGCCCGCAGGCCGACCTGGACGCCCTCGGTGAACTCGGCATGGCCCATGTGGTGGATCGTCTCGAGGTGCAGCACGTCGGCGATCGCCCGTTCGTCACCGACCCGCTGGGCGAGCCCGAGTCCCTGCTGGAACGACGCCGTCGCGCTCTCGTAGTCCCCGGCGATGCTCAGCGCCCAGCCCACGGAGGAGATCAGCCGGGCCCGGTCTGCGGTGGCGACGTCGCCGAGGGCGGCGAGGGCCCGCTGGGCGATCTGCACCGCTTCCGGGACCCGGACGCTCCAGGTCAGCTGGTACACCATCGCCCACGCCAGCCGGCCGATCCCGTCGGTCGAGCCGAGCTCCTGGTACAGGTCGAGCGCCTCGTTCATCGTGCGCAGGGAATCGTCCCACCGACCCACGCTGCGCAACGCCAGAGCGAGCCACTCGAGCAGCTCCGCGCGGGTCGCGAGGTCGTCGGGCGCCACGAGCGCCAGAGCCTTCTGCAACTGGACGACCGCGTCCTCGAAGGCCGCCGCATCGAAGGCGCGCCGGCCCGCGACCGCGAGATATCGCGCGAGCCGGCCCGGGGTGGCGTGGGAACCGGCGAGGGACAGGTGGTGGGTCAGGTCGCCGGCATGCGTCTCGATGTCGTCCGCGTAGCGGCGTTCGATCGTGTCGGCGGCCCGCAGGTGCAGGCGTTCCCGCTTGAGGGTCGAGGTGTCGGCCAGCAGCGTCTGGCGGATCAGCTCGTGGCTGAAGGCCAGGTGCCCGTCCCGTGCAGCGGGGGCGATCAGGCGGGCGTGCTCGGCCTCGTCGAAGGCGTCGATCAGGGCGTCGGGGGCGGCCGGGGCCACCTCGCTGACGAGGTCGGGTGAGAACACGCGGCCGAGGATCGCCGCCGCGGTGAGCGCGTCCCGGGTCGTGGGCGAGAGCCGCGCCAGTCGCTGCCCCAGCACGAGCCGCACCCCCTCGGGTACGGAGTTCTCGGCCAGCGAGAGGTCCTGATGCACGCGCCCGTGCTCGTCGAAGAGGACCCCTGACTCCGCGAGGTGGAGGTAGACCTCCTCGATGAAGAAGGGGTTGCCCTCCGTCTCCATCTCGATCAGCCGGACGAGTTGGTCCGGGACCTGCTGCCCGGCCAGGGCCTCGACCATGGAGCGCACGCCGCTCGGGGATAGCCCCTGCAGGCCGATCCGTTCGACCAACCGCCTGCGCGCCAGCACGCTGATGACCCGCGCGAGCGGGTGCGAGACGTCGACCTCCGCATCCCGGACCGTGCCGAGGAGCAGCACGGGCAGGTCCGACAGCAGGGGCGCCAGGTACTCGGTCAGCAGGACCGTCGACTCGTCGGCCCAGTGCAGGTCTTCGAGAACGAGCAGCAGCGGCAACCCCTGTGCTCCGCGGGTGAGGAACTCGCCGACGCTGTTCCACACGTAGCGCTGCGCCAGTTCCGGCGGCAGGTCGACGGGCGGCCCGATATCCGGCAGCAGACGCCGCAGTGCTGGCGCGATCCGGGCGATCTCGGGGGCCACGCCGACGAGCGCGTTGCGCAGCACCTCGGGATTGCGCGGATTGCTGACCGCCTGCTCGATCATCTCCACGTAGGGCAGGTACGGCGGGGCGCCCTCCGACTCGACGCAATGACCGGTCAGAACCCGCATCCCGCGCGCCTCGGCCTCGCGCGCGACCTCCGCCACCAAGCGGGACTTCCCGACACCTGCCTCGCCCGCCACGAGGACCAGGTGACCGTGGCCGCCCAGTACCTCATCGATCGCCCGACGCAGGTTCGCCCGCTCGCCGTCCCGCTCGACGAGCGCCGTCAGAGACGGAGCCTCCGTCGTCGACCGGCCGATCGACGCCTCGCCTCCCGCCACCTCGTAGAGGCGCCACCGCTCCGGGAATCCCTTGAGCCAGAACAGCCCCGAGTCGACGAATCGCCACATTCCGTCGGGCTGCACGGCATCGCGGACGGTTGCGGATACGAGGACCTGGCCTCCTGCGGCCTCGGCCATGACGCGGGCCGCCGCGTGCAGGGCCTGTCCGTAGAGCTCCCCGGCCCGCTCGGTGACCTCGCCGACGTGGATCCCGATGCGCACCCGGATCCGGCGCTCCGGGTCGGCAGCGTTGTGTTCCTCGAGCGCGCGCTGGATGCTGATCGCGCAGCGGACGGCGTCGAGCGGGGACCAGAAGGAGACCAGGAATCCGTCCCCGAGGAACTGCCGCTGCTGCCCGGCGTGGCTGCGCATCTGATCTCGCAGGATCTGGGCGTGGGTCCCGAGGATCTCGTCGGCGACGACGTCGCCTCGCTCCATCCGGAGCGCGGTCGAGCCCTCGACATCCGTCATCATGATCGCGAGCGTCTCGACCCGCCGGCCGACGTCGGTCATGGCCTCGCTCCTCACGGACGCGGTGCGGGCAGCCTATGACCTGTCGAGCCGTTGCCGAGGTGTCCTGTGCTCGGGGATCGGTATTCACGAAGGGGCCAGACAACGATTCAGCTGGGGTCGGTGCAGTCCCCTCCGGACTCGGCTGGCGGCGCAGCGTGGCCCTGAAGTCGTCTGATCCGAAATTCCTCAGGCGGCGGAGTTGAGGGTCACGGTGCAGCCGAGAGCCTGTGGTTCGCGGACGTGGTTTCGAAAATTGCGTTCGGAGTTGGTGCGGGAGGCGTAGTGGTCCGGGCCCGGGTCGATGCACAGGGCTGCGGAGAGCAGGGCCCAGATGATGACGAGGATCCGTGGCGGCCGAATGCCGGACACAGCAGGGACCCAGGGCCACCGTTGCGTCACTCGTCAGGGACGAGCTCGAGGCCGGGGCGTCGTCCTGGAGCCACACTCGGCGCCGCTCCGCCCGGCTGTGGACCGCTGACATGGCCTTCACCCGCAGTTGCTGCTCCTGCGTCGCACAGTGCTGGACGACGGCGATCTCCGGATCCCGCATCGCGGGCTCGGCGGCGACGTCCTCCGGTGTGGCGGGGAGGTTCGGCGGTTCGATGACCAGCGGGCGCGGGCGGGCGTAGGGGCTGTCTGCCGGCAGATTGCCTATGGTCCGACCGTAGGCGCCGAGGACCAGCAGCAGTCCGACCACGACCGAGAAGGCGACGTTGCTCATGCGGAACGCGAGCACGTTGAAGGCGGTCCGCAGCAGCGCCAGGTGGGGGAGCTCCGATACGAGGAACCGCCGGTTGCCCTGCGTCGTGCGCCGCAGTGTCATGTCTCGTTGGTGCCGGGCGGCGTGGGCGTCTCACCCGAGGGGAGCCGCTCCGGCCTTCGCCCGGCTGTTACCTGAACCTGGGGGATGACCTTTG
>Ga0126307_10002229_pt1 | contig 13048 bp, 3 predicted proteins | sample Plot28_FD_89955 | JGI IMG/M metagenome (GOLD analysis project Ga0126307, IMG submission 89955) | Serpentine soil microbial communities from UC McLaughlin Reserve, CA, USA - Plot28 | ecosystem: Environmental > Terrestrial > Soil > Grasslands | place: USA: UC McLaughlin Reserve, Lake County...
TGAAGCTCCGGCGGCTGGATCTCGCCGTGCGCGATCGCATCCACGCTCGCCGCTGCCCGCGCGGGGTTCCCGCGCACGAGCTGGAAGACGCCCTCAGCGGTCAGCGCGTCGCCGAGCGCGTCGACGGCGGCGTCGAGCGCCGCCAGCTCGGCGTCGAGCTTCGCCCGGTCGCCGCCGAGCGTGACGTTGAGCCGATCGAAGCGCACGCCCCTGCCGTGCAGCTGCCGGACGAGCGCGAGCCCGTCCGTCAGGCTCGCGGCGGCAATCGGCTCGAGCTCGGCCGTCGTCGCATCGGGTGCCGTGCCCAGCCGGTCGCGGACCGCGTTCAGCTCCTCCTCGAGCGCCTTCTGGAGAGCCTCCACGACTCTCGGCGGCGGAAAGCCGATGCCGCCGACGATCAGGTCGAGGCTCTCCTGCGCCTGGTACACGCCCGTGAGCAGCGAGATCCGCCGGAAGGCCGCGACGAAGCGGTCGAGCTGCGCCTCGTGCAGGGCGCGCTCGAAGCGGTAGCCGAGCAGCGAGCCGAGCTGCTGCCCCTGACGTACGCCGTCGAGCAGCGACTCGGCCATCCGCACGCGCGCCGAGGACAGGTTGATCGCAAGCTGGTCGGCGCCGGCCTCGCCGGTGTGCGCGAGATAGCCGCTCCGGAGCACCGCCGCGGCCGACGCCTGAGCCGGCGAAGGCGCGTGCAGGAAGCCGCCCGGCTCGCGCGCGGCGAAGTGCTCGCCCGTCTCGCCCGGCGGTGCCGGAACGGACACGCGCGGCGACGCCTTCAGGTCCTGGACCCATCCGAACGCGCCGAGGACGAGCGCGCGCGGCGCCTTCGCCCGCAGCTCCCGGAGCCGGCGCGTCGCGAGCGACGTGATCCAGGCATCGAGACGGTAGGCGAAGAGGTCGATGCACCCGCGGACCTGCCGCTCGAGCACGTCCACGGGCAGCGTCTCGAGGTGCCTCAGGCTCGCGCGGAGCTCGTCGAGCTCCGCGGCCTCCGGCTCCTGGGCCTTGCCGAGGGTGTGGACGTTTGCGCCAATGCCTGTTTTGAGAAGCGCGCGAAGCAGCGTCGGCGTCCTCTCGGGCACCGTTCCGCCGAGGATGTCGACGAGCGCGGGCTCGCGGAAGCGCGCGTCGAGCATCCCCTTGCGGACGAGGATCCGGCGCGCCACGTTGCCGTAGGCGACCAGGATCGAGTGGCGCAGGAGCAGGTAGAAAAGCGCGTCCATCTGCTCTCTCGGCGGAAAGCCGACGGGGAAGCGCTCGTTGGTGATGTCGTCGAAGCTCGCCGTGCGTAGAAACGAGATGTAGTTCGCTGCGAGCGGCTCACCCGGCTGCTCCGGGCCACGAGTCACGAGCGGCGCACTCAGCGGCCGCGAGACATCGGCGGGGATCAGCTCGAAGAAGCGCTCCTGCGCGACGAGACCGTCGTCCAGCGCCGGCTCGAGGCGCGCGCGGACAACGCCGGCATGGCCCTGCAGATGCGGGCTCAGCTGGCTCGCAAAAACCGTCGTCGGTGCGAACAACTGGCTGTCGAACGCCAGGCGGGCTGAATAGCCCACCGAAGCGGGCTGCATCCGGAGGACCTCGACGAGCGCGCCGGGATCGCCGGCCACGCGGGGCACGCCCGCGAGCGCGCCCCGCCACGCGCCGCGGAGGAACCGTAGGCTGTCGACGAAGCGCGCCTGCGCACCCGCCCCGGGCGGAAACAGGTCGAGCGACGTGACCGGCAGCACGCCGTAGGGCTGGCGGCCCGCGCGGAGTGTCGGCGCAGGGCCGAGCGCACGGACGGAGTCGACGACGTAGCGGCGCGCGGCGTCGATCTGCGCGTCGGTGAACGTCGCCGGCTGTCCGTCAGGCGAGCCCATGATCTGGTCGAGGAAGTAGCCGCCGGTGAGCGGCCAGAGCGCCGTCTGGACGTGACGGGCGTCGAGCTCGTCCGTGGCCGCGGCGCCGTCGAGACCGGCGACGATCGCGGGCTCGATCCCGAACAGGCGGGCGGTGACCGCGGCCGCAGAGCCGGCCTTTGCGGCGACGGGGACGCTCTCGAAGCTCGGACCCGCCGTGCGGTCACGACGGCTGAAGCCGGTCCCGCCCTCGGCGGAGTTGTTCGTCGCGGTGCCGGGCGCGACGAACGCGAGCCCGCGCGTGTACCGCTGCGCCTCGAGCACCTCCGCGAGCGCCGCGCTGCCGGCGTCGGGCGCGAGCTTCCCGTTGACTCCGAGCACGAGCAGCGTGTCCAGCGTCCCGTCCGCGAGCTCCGGGGTGAGTGCGACGCGAATCCCCATCCCGACCTTCTCGGCCTCGCCAAAGTCGACGAGCCACCGCATGCCCGCGTCGAGCGTCAGCCCGCCGGGGGGCGGCTCGACCGGCTCGGCATCGTCGAAGGTCGGTCCCACGGGCAGCGTCGCCGGGATCGGCTTCCCGACCTCGAGCAGCACGCGCTCACCGACCTGATAGCCGAGGACGACGAAGCGGTCCGGCAGGTGCCGCGCCGTCGCGGGCGCCGGGTCTTCGCCTTTGCGCAGGGGTCCCGGCGCGGGGAACTTCGGCGGCGTACTCGGCCGCTGCTTCAGGTTCGTCGGCCGCAACCTGCGCGCGATCCATTCCGCACGCCGCGCGCCGAACCGCTCGGCGAGCTGCGTCCAGGGCAGCCGCTCGGTCTCCTTGTCGCGGCGCGCCGGCCACGAGAGCTGCCATGCCTTCTTGCCCCACGCGACCTCCGCCGCCGAGAGGCGCGGCTCGTGCGCATCGAGGTGCAGCTCGTCCGGGTACACCCGCACGAGCAGCTGAGGCTTTCCGCCGCGCGTCACGTAGCGCGTCTGCACCTGGACGGGCAGGAGCGCGACCGGCAGCGACGACTCCGGCAGCAACCCGACGAGCTTCTCGACCTGGGCAAGCGTCTTCATCGACGCGGCGGCGGCGGCGGGGGCTTTGCGGAAAGAAGCCGCCCTGCGTGGATCGCCATCCGCACCGGACGCTGCCGCAGGACGGCCGCCATGTGCGCCGCGTTGAACGCCCACGCGACGCCGCCCGGGGTTGGAACCGTCGGCGTCCTCGCGAGCACCGCAACGTTCGCTCCCGGCGCGGTGCCGACATCGCTCCAGGCGAGGTCGTTCCACGAGTCGAGCGGCCCGTCGCGTGTCTCGTCCATGCCGAACCGCGGCGCCGTCGGCTGCTCCTGAATCACGAAGAACCAGCCGGGATCGTTCGTCGTACCGCGCGCCTCTGTCTCGGTCAGGTCGAAGCCGAGGAAGGTGATGTCGGGATCGATCCGCCCGCGGAAGAGCGGCAGCTTCTCGTCCGTGCCGAGCGCTTTCGGAGTCTTCGCCTTGACCGCGTAGATCAGCGCGTCCGGGTACCGGTGAAGCAGCTCGCCTCGGATCAGCAGCACGACGTGCGCGCCCGCGCCCAGGCTCTCACCGAGCCCCGCTGCGGGATCCCACTCGCGGATCGGCGGCAGTTGTGGCAGCGGCGCCGGGATGCCGCGCGTGTCCCAGAACTGGCGGAAGTAGCTCGCGCGTGTGTCGCTCGGGAACTCGCGCCACAGGAGCTCCGAGGCAAGCTCGTGGTTGAGGCCGACCATGTACGCCTCGACGAACCGCGGATTCGAGTTGAGCAACGTGACGGTGTCGAGATCGATCGTTCCGACACCCGGCAGGAGCAGCTCCGGCGAGAGATCGCGGAGCGACTCGTACATCGGCTGGGGGAAAACCGGCGCGAAGAGGAGCGAGTCACCCGTCGCGGGTGGCTCGACCGCGTCGCCGGCGGCGGCGGAAACGCGCGCGTAGAAGCGCGGCGCCGCGGTCTCCTGCGGGTCGAGCCCGGCGATCAGCGATGTCCTGAGCTCCTCAGTGAAGCCGAACTGGACGCGCGCCTCGATCGGGCGCTGCGAGAACGTTGCCGAGTAGTCGCGCAAAGCCGTAGCCGCGGTGCGGTACCGGATGTGGGGCAGGATCGCGGTGCGCGGCACCTTGTTCACGGTCTCCGTCATCACCTGGCCCGTGACGGCCCCGGTGGAGCCGCCGGCGACGCCGACAACCGGCGGCTGGGTGCCGAGCTGCGTCGCGATCGCCTGGAACGGCAGCGGCGTGCGCGGGAAGCCGACCTTGGACGGCGCGACGGGCTTGACGGCGCGGCGAAACGCGGGGGCGCTGAACGACGCCGGCAGCCCTTGCCGTGCGAGCGCGGCGTGCAGTGTCTCGGGCGAGGTGCGGATGCGCTTTCGCGCGGGCCCGAGGAACTGCACGAGCCGCCCGGGCTCCATCGGCTCGAGCCGGCGGCGCACGACCGAGCCGAGTACGGCGACCGCGACCTCGAGCCGGCGCTCGACCGCACGCACCGCGTTCGCGTCGCCGAGCTGATTCCACGCGGCCGCGACGAGCTGCTCCTGCTCCTTCTGGACGACGACCACGCCGAGCCCGGCGACGGCGCGCGCGGACGGGTCGAGGTTCAGGTCGCGCACCCACGCAGGCTGACCGGCGTCGGTGGGGACGGTCTCGCGCGCCGACTGCCAGCGTCCGTAGACCGGCGGGGCCACGACCGGCCCGGCTGCGAGGTTGACGAGCTTGCGCAGCCCGTTGCGGAACGCATTCGTCGGCGCGGGACGCGTGAACGGCCCCGGCGCGACGAGCGCGCCCTCGAGCTGGAGCACGCCGCCGGAAGGTAGCCCGAACGGCTGCGAGTCGACTCGCAGCGGCCGGCGCCCGACGTCCGCCGCGACCGCCTGCGGCTTGAGGCGGCGGGCAAGCGTCTCGAAGTCGCCGCCCGAGCCGGTCGCGAACTCCCAGTGGTAGTACACCGGCAGCGTCACCACCGGCTTCGTCCCGTCCCACGCGGGCGCGAGCTCGTCCTCGTCCGCGGCCGTGACCTCCTCCCCCAGTCCAGCCTTGCGACCGGCCTCGAACGTGGGCACCACGCACGCGAGGTACGACGTCTCGGCTTCGAGCCGGCGCGGCGAGAGGAGCCGCGAAAGGTTCTGGTCGGGCTGCGACGCAAGGAGCTCCGCGACCGGCTGCTGCGGGCTCATCTGCACGACCTGGGCGTGCGCCCACGCCCACGACTCGATCAAGGCGGGCAGGTCGCCGGCGCGCGCGTCGACCTGCGGGAGCGGGAGGTCGCGAACGGAACGCAGCACCACGTCGTCGCTCCGGCGGATGACGACCAGCGCGAGCCACGGCCGCAGCCGCCCGTTGACGCCGGCCGCCGCGGGCGTGAAGAGCCACGGGAAGTCCGGGTTGTCGAACTCGATGCAGGCGAGGTAGTTCGGCTCGAAGTCGGCCGTGCGCGCGAGCGGGTCCGTGCGCAGGACGGAGCGCGGGTCGATTCCGACGACGTCGCCGGGGCCGTACAGGCGCAGCGGCACGTCCACGGGCGTCCGGTCGTTGACGAGCAGCTTGACCGGGAGCACAGACAATTTGCCGCCCCCGCTCCGTGAGAGGACGGCCGCGAGCGTGTCCGGGTTCGTCAGCGCATGCGCGGCGCCCTCGCGCACCCACGGGAGGTAGTGGTAGCGCGCGCTCACGCGCCGACCCCGGAGCGGAACGCGGCCACGACCTGGAGCTGCCCGCGGTCCGCCGGATGCTCCTTCAGGTGCCGCTCGAGCGCCTGTGCGACGGCCGCGTGCGAGAGCTCGTCAGGCGCGTCGCCGTTCATCGCAACCGGCGCAAGGTCGGCGACGCCCGTAACGGCGAAGCGCTCGGGGCCGACCTGGAAGCCCGCTGTCTCCGCCGCGAACTTCGCCGTCCCCGCTGTGCGGAGCTGCGACTGTGCCGCCGGCCCGAACGCAACGCCGTGCAGCACGAGCACCGTGCTGAGCGGGCTCGGCTTCTCCTTGCGCACGACGTTGCCGTCGGCGTCGATGACGACCTCCTCGAAGTCGATCTCGGAGTCGGCTGCATGGTCGGCGGTGCCGGGCGCCTGCCCACCGAATCCGAGCGACTTGGGCGCCAGGCCGACGCCGGCCGGCATCGGCTCGAACGACGGGCGGTGGAGCTTCTCGTCATCGCTGAGCTCGATGAAGTCGCCCGCCGCGAACTGGTCGCTCGCCGCCCGCAGGTCGGTGACGGGATCGCCGCCGAGGAACGCCTTCGTGACCTGGAAGAGCCGCTCGCCGGCGGGAACGCCGCCGGCGAACAGGTCGAGCTCGATCCCGAGCGGCAGCACCGACTGGCGGACGCCGAGCTCACCGAGTGGATGCACGAGCACGTCGGGCGAGCCGGCACGGTTGCGGAAGCTCACGAGTTGCCTGCTCTGCCCGGGTAGCGGCGCGCTCCAGTTGCGCGGATCCTTGAGCGCCGTGGTGAGCGCGGTGAGCGGGTCGGTGCGAGGCAGCGCGGGCGGCGGGCGGTCGTCGCCGATGACGAAGTCGAACGGCGCGCCGATCGAGAAGAGCCAGAGGTCGACCGACCACTCGCCCTGCACGCGCTTCGGATCGGGCCCTGTGAAGCGCCCCGAGACCGAGACGCCGAAGAGCGTCATGCTCTTGTACTTGATCTTCATCTCGACGTCGAAGTCGATGACGAAACGGACGTGCGCCTCCCAGAGCGCGTCGAAGCTGATCTTGGCCTCGAACGAGACGCTGCCCGCCTTGGCAAAGAAGTCGATCACCGCGCCGACCTGGCGCGTGTTCGAGGTGATCGCGAGGTAGCCACTCAGGATCAGCCGGAAGAACGGCTTGTCCGAGAGCTTGATCGTCAGCCGCTCGAGCTTCGGGAAGGTCGGCGGCGCCGCGAACTCCGGGTGGTAGCCGCCGAGCGAGAAGAGGAAGACCTCGCCGCGCTTCATCCGGAGCGCCGCGTCGCCGCTCAGCTGGATGAACGCGATATGCGAGTCGAAGAGCGTCGCGTCGAGCGAGAAGTCGCCGTTCTGACTGTCCCAGATCCCGAGCGCGTCGATGTTGATCTCGAGGAACTTCTTGCCCGGCTTCTTCGGGTCGAGGTCCGGCGGGAAGGCCGCGCGCAGCTGACCCATCAGCGCCTTCCGCGAGCTTGCGCCCCACTCGAAGACGAGCGCCAGCTCGGCCGTGATGATCGCCGGCCTGCCCCAGCCGAGCCGCAGCATCGGCCCCGCGACGTGCTTGTCGCGCGCCGGCGGGAAGACGGTCCGCAGCGCCGCGAGCAGGCGGCCCGCGTTGGTGATCGGATCCTGCGGGAACAGGATCGCGTCGAGCGTGTGGCTCCGGAGGCCGGCGCGCAGCGCGTTCGTGTCGAGCGCGCGCCGAAGCCCGAAGAGCCCGCCGATCGCCGACAGCGAGAGCGGCCCGAACTGCAGGGGCGGGTCGAGCTCGAGCGAGAAGATGATCAGGAACGAGTAGCCCTCGCCGCCCTCCGGCAGCCGCGTGGTCAGCAGCCCGATCGCGGTCAGCGAGAGACGGCCGAAGTCGAGCTGCAGGACGCCCGCGTACTCCTCCTTCTCCCGGTCGAAGAAGAGGAAGCCGCCGCCGCTGACGAGGCCGCTGTCGATGCGGATGCCGAGGCCGCTCGGCGGGCGGAAGCCGAGGTCGCGCGCGTACAGGAGCGACGGGATCAGCTCCTTCGCGCCGTCCGGCGCGCCGTTGCGGGCGGAACCGATGTCGACGACGGCGCCGATCTGGTCGACGACGACGTTCACGACGTCGCCGATCTTGAGGGCGAAGCTCCCGAGCGCCTCGAAGCGAAGCTCGCTCCTCCCCGGCTTCGTTTCCGGCTGGAGCGAAAGCTGGAGCGTCTGGAAGGTCAGGCCGAGGACGGAGGCGTTGAGTGAGATCGTCGTCGAGAGGCGCCCGCCGCCGTCGACCGAGATCCCGTCCTGCGTCGCAGTCAGGCCGAAGTCGAACTCGACGCGCGTCTCCTTCTTCTTGGCGAGCGCCTCCTTCACGAACGGGTCGGCGTCGCCCGCGGCGATCACGAATGCGCTCTTCTTCGTCGCGGCGGCGAGCTTGAAGCCCTCCTTCGCGAGCTCGAGCTTGAACGTGAAGTCGCCGATCTCGAGCCGCGTGCCCGTCGCGTCCGGTATCGCGAAGGCCGGGCCGGCCGCCGCGGCAGCCTGCGCCGGCTCCATCGAGACCGACATCTTCCCCGCCGGCGGGCCGGTGACGACGAAGCGATCGTCGCCGGAGAAATGGAGCACCGCGTTCAGCCCCTCCGTCGCCTCGACCTTGATCGTGATCTTGATCGGCCGCTCCTTCGACCCCGCCTTCTCCTGGAACGCGATCGCGCCGCGGAGCGCGAACAGCCAGCCGAGCCGGCCGTCTGCCTCCTCGAGCAGGAGCTGCGTCAGCGTCGCCGTGGTCGTCGCGGTCGGGCTCTCCGCCACCCGAAGCCTCGTCGTGTAGGCGCGGCTCGCGATGTGGTCCGGCAGCGGGATGCCCGTGGTCGCCGGCGGCGGCAGGCCCGGCGGCGGTTTCGGTCGGCGGGGCGTCTCCCACCCGTAGATCTGCTCGAGCCTCGGGCGCTGCTCGTCCCAAAGAAGCAGGAGGAGGGTCAACCCGACGGCGCCGAAGGTCACGTCCGACACGCCGAAGACGCGGTCGCTGAGCTGCCGCAGCCGGACCCGCGCCTCCTCGGGTAGTGAGTCGTCCGGCTCGCCGAGGACGAAGTCCGGCGCCTGGTCGAGCCGGAAGTTCACGTAGGTCCGCCCGACCGTCTCCCAGTACTCCTTGCTGATCAGCCCGGCCGCCGACTCGGGCACGAACGTCTCCTCCAACGCTGTGCGGACGTCGTAGCCGACGACGCGTGCGAGGCGGAACCACGCGTACGCGCTCGGGTGCTCGTACTTCATCAGGTCGGTCGTCATCCACTGGAAGAGCCGGTAGAGCGCCTCGCTCGCGACGACCTCGACGTCTCCGGTCTCTTCCGCGGCCGAGAACACGTCCGTCCAGAACTTCGCGTACGCCTTGATCTCGTCGATCGCGACGGCGAGCTTCTCGGCGTCCGCGTCGACGAGCCGGACGTACTGGTCGATCGCCTCGGTCGACGGGGGGTCCTTGACCTTCTTGCGGTCGAGCGACCCCTCGGGAAGACCGAGGTCGGCCTCGAGACCGCGCTGGACGAGCGTGTCGTCGGCGATGTCGTCGAGCAGGTTCTCGATCGCGTGGACGATCGCGCGGGCGGCGCGGACGATGTAGTGCGTCAGGCCGGCCAGGTCACTCCTCCTCCGGCGGTTCGATGAAGGAGAGCTTCGGGCGCTCGTCGCCGAAGCGGTCGAGCTCGACGCGGTACGTGTTCACGCGCACCCCTTCGTGCTTGCCCGGCGGGTTCGTGTAGAGGTCCTGGCACGCTGTCACGCGGCCAACCTCGTCCAGCTCGAAGCGGACGACGCCGACGTTGCTCTGCGTGAGGATGCCGCGCGCGAGCCGGAACTTGCCGAGGAGCCCAGCGTGTTCCTTGGCGATCTTCGTATACGTGCCCGGCACGTCGTTCGCATCGAAGTTGGGCAACGCACCCGGCCGCGCGAAGTCCGGCCGCTCGGCGTCGGGGCGATCGTCCTGCACGGCGTCGGACCGCCACGCGGCGTCCGGCCGCGAGACGAGCTTCGTCCCGGGCGGCCAACCGATCGGCGGCAAGAGCACGGGCTCGCTGCCGAGCCGGTCGCGTACCGCGGGTGCGAAGCGCACGCCCTCCGCGGCCTTGATCGGCGGGGGAGTGTTGTCCTCCCAGATCAGGCGCTCCGCGGGCGTGAGGTCGGAGAGCGCGAACCCGAAGCCGAGGAAGCGGCCGAGCTTGAAGATGTCACCCTTCAGGTTCTTCATGCCGCTCGAGACGAACTGCGCGATCCGCGCCGGCTCCGCGTCCTCGTAGACGTTGAGCCCGTCGCTCTCCTTGCGCACGAGGAACATCTGCTCCGTGCGGACGTCGGTGACGAGCCACTCGTCGTTGCTCTCCCGGATCGTCACGGTCGCGATGGTCGAGAGCGGGAAGCCGGCCCGGTCGAACTCTGCGCGCAGCGCGGGCGAGGCGATCGGGTTCGCGTGGTTGAGGTCGGCCTCGAACTGCGCGCCGAGATCGAGCCGCTTCTGGCCCTTCGTCCAGTAGACGAGCTCGCCGGCCGCGCCCATGTGCACCTCGCCGGAGATCACGACGACCTTGCGGTACTCGGCCAGCCGCTTGAGCAGCGCCTCGTAGGCGAGGTCGTCGCCGGGCCAGATCTCGTTGTCGGGCTCCAGCCCGGTGAGCCGGCGGAACTCGGAGTGGTGGTTGAACTCGTTCAACCGCGTCTTGAACGGGACGATGTACCGCGTCGCGACGGTGGGCAGCACCGGCGGCGTCGGCGAGACGACGACGAGCATCTCGATCCCCGCCGGGAGCGGGTGCTCCCGCGGGTCGGGGATCTGCTCGGCCAGCGCCTTGTCGGAGAGCAACCCGGGCGGCAAATAGCGCGAGCGGAACGCGCGGCGCGTGCGCGTGTCGAGGGCGAGCACTCGGTGGCGCGGGCCGTCGACCGAGAAGTGCCACTTGAGCTGCGGCGCGGGGTCCTCCGGGTCGGGCTGGTTCAGGCCGAAGAGCTTCTCGAGCACCTTCGCCGCCGCCTCGCCTGGATCGTTGTCTCCGGGATTCGCACGCGAGAGCGGCTGGTACTCGAACGCGAGGTCGAGCGTCATCCTGTACGGCCCCTGGCGATAGCGCACCGGGTCGTTGCCCCAGTCCTGAAAAGCAACGTACGCGACGAGCGCGTTGGTGATGACGCGCCGCCCAAGCGGGGCGGTGAACACGCGGTCTCGCCACGCGCGGCCGAGGTTCCAGTCGTCGGTCACGTCGTGGTCGTCGACGACCATGTAGGTCGGCACGTTCGCGAGCGCGCGCCGCACGCGCGGGAGCGAGTCGTAGAAGTCGTTCAGCGTCCGGGTCGCACGATCGAAGCCCTTGATCTCGTCCGGCTTGTTCCGCAGCTCCTCGAACCGTGCCTTCAGCTTCGTCGCGTCCGTCCGCGTGATCGCCACGTCGGCCTCCTCGAAGCACGAATGCAACTCCCAGAGCTGCGGCAGCGGCGCGGGCGGCACCGAGTAGACGTCGTCGATCGTGGCGAGCGCAGGCTTCCCGTCCGCCTCGAGCTCCCAGATCGCGTTCGACCAGACGGCGAGGTACATCGCGCAGTACTCGCCGAACGAGAGGAGGTGGTTTGCGGCGCCGGCCGTCAACTGCGCCTCGCACTCGCACACGGGGCTCCGCAGCCGCGCCGGGAAGTTCTTCAGGTCGGCCGGCCAGCGGTGGAGGCCCTTCGAGTCCGTGGGGATCCCCGGATCCACGGCGTACGGACCGCCGTAGACGAGCTGGAAGCCGCGATCGAAGCAGCGATCCTGGAGCACGCGGACCCGGCGATCCTCCTTCAGCTCCTTCAGCGGATCCTGCTTCTTTTCCCTCCGGTCGTTGACGAACTTCTGCAGCGTGTCGAACCCCGCCTGCTTGGGCGCGTTGACGTAGGCCTCGCGGCTCCGGTCGTCGTTCTTCGGCGGGTAGCGCGTCGGCAGCAGCTCTGGCTGGCCGATCAGCTTGAGGCTGAGGCGGTTGAGCATCGGCAGCATCACCGACGAGACGTCGTCGGCGTAGATCTGGTCGCCCGTGAGGAAGAGCTGGTGCGGCCGGACGTTCGCGTCGAGCCCGGACGCTGTCGCCGTCCCCCGTCGCCACTCGAGGATCAGGTCGTCCACCCAGGCGAAGCCGTCGAAGCTCTTGTCGCCCTTGTCGTCGTCGGGATACGTGTACGCCGGACGGCGGCACGAGCCGTGCAGGATCCGGAGGTCGGAGAGGGCCGCGGGGGGCAGCGCGAAACCGGGCAGCTCGCCGGGGGTGTACCCGAGCGCCTTGTTCGGCCGGCCGCCGACAGGCTCGTCGCGAAGCAGCCCCACCGACTTGAGGTCGGCGGTGGGATCCTCGACGGCATCGACGATGAGCGGCTTCCCGCCGTCATGGCCGGTTTGCACCGGCGCAAGCGCGACGTTGTAGCTGTAGTTCACGCCCGACACGAGCGGCGCTGCGGGAGCCTCGGCGGCCTCGGCAACGACCACGCCGACGTGCAGCTTGTCTCCGATCCGGAGCGTGTTCGTCGCCCCGCGGAGGATCGGCCGGCCGCCCGGGAAGACACCGGTGCCGGTCCCGGCCTGCACGAATCCTTCGAAGACGCTCAGCACGACCGCCCGCGGCTGGCTCAGCGCGACCCAGACGGCGACCAGCCGCGGCTCGACCCTCCGCAGGATCGGCCCTGCCAGGATGAGCGGCAGCGGCGGGTCAGCCACCTTCGGCCCTCACCCCTCGATTCGCGCTCGCTGCCGTGCGGTCCCCCCTCCGAAATCGCCCGCCGCAGCGAACCGGCGGAGCATATGCGGTGACGGCGCCGCGGGCTAGCCCCTACGGCGTCTGCTTTCGCCGGCGGCCGACGACACCGCGTCCGGGGTCACCAGCGCTCCTCGACGGACTGGAGCGGGTGGCCGACCGCTAGGCCGGCGAACGGCGCCCGCGGCCCGGCAACCGGAGGCGGCGCCGCCGCCCGCCGTCGCCGATCACCGAGACGACGGTCTGCGCGAGGTGCGGGCAGCCGGTCGAGGGGAACGCGTCCCGCCGGTGCCGGTGGAGAACGAGGAAGAGGTCTCCGGGCGGCGCGTCGCGGTAGAGGCCGCCCAGGCTCAGGCCGTCGGTCACGGTGAGCGTCGGCGTCCAGATCGCGTCGTACCAGTTCGCGGCGATCTCGGCGTTCTCGACCACGTGGCCGCGTTCTCGCATCATGTGGTAGCCGTGCACCTGGATGTTCTCCAGCAGCTCGAGGTAGTGCGCGGGCCGGCTGACCGCGACGCGCACGCCGGGGCGCGCCTCGGCAAGCCCGCTGTCCTCGAGGAAGATCCGCTCGAGCTCCCGGAGGACGACCTCGAGCATGTCCGCCCCGGCCGGGAGCGGGACGCGCGCGACCAACTCGGTCACGTCGGCCTCGATCGTCTCTGCGCCTCCGCGCCGTGCAAGGACGACGCGGTGATGGCCGTCGATCACGAAGTACGTCTCACCGAGCTTGACCGCGACGATCGGCGGGAAGCCGCCGTCGGCGAACGCGGCCTCGAGCGACCGCAGCCGGTCGCGGCTGAAGGCGTGAA
>Ga0126307_10002230_pt1 | contig 13040 bp, 14 predicted proteins | sample Plot28_FD_89955 | JGI IMG/M metagenome (GOLD analysis project Ga0126307, IMG submission 89955) | Serpentine soil microbial communities from UC McLaughlin Reserve, CA, USA - Plot28 | ecosystem: Environmental > Terrestrial > Soil > Grasslands | place: USA: UC McLaughlin Reserve, Lake County...
CGGTCACGATCACGTCTGCTTCGCCCGAGAGGAGATCCCGGCCCTCGAGATTGCCGATGAAGCGAATCCCCTCGGCGCCCGTCAGTGCCTCGTGCGCCTCTACGACGTCAGCGCGGCCCTTCTTCTGCTCCTCGCCGACGGACAGCAGCGCCACGCGCGGTTCCTCCACACGGAGCACCGCCCGGCAGAAGGCCGAGCCCAGGAAGGCGAACTGGATCAGGTGCTGTGGGCGGACGTCGGTGTTGGCACCGGCATCGAGAAACACAAGCGGCGGTTCATCGACGCTCGGAATGGGGATCTGCACGGCGAGCGCCGGACGGTGAACCCCCTGCGCCCGCTTCAGGGCAAAGAGCGCAGCGGTCATCGTCGCGCCGGTCGACCCGGCGCTGACCAGGGCGCTGCAGCGCCCCTCGGAGACGCCGGCGGCGGCGCGGACCACCGAGGCGTCGGGCTTTGACCGCACCGCCGCCACGGGCTCAGCCTCGTTGCCGATCCAGTCGGTGGTCGGGTCGAGTTCAACACCAGAGGGCGGTTCGAGCGATGCCGGGCCGAAGATACAAACCGGGATGCCGTCGGCGGCGGCGGTCCTCGCTCCCTCGAGGACGAGCTCGGGTCCACCGTCCGCCCCATAAGCATCGAGCGCGACAGGCTCAGGCACGCGGGCTAATCCTGCGGCGAGGGCGGGGCCTGAGGCGTGGCCTCGGGCGCCTCGTGGCGGATCACCTCACGCCCCGCGTACGTGCCACAGGTCGGGCAAACCCGGTGGGGAAGCCGCGGGCTGTGACAGCGCGGACATTCGTTCAGCCGAGGCGTCGAGGCCTTGTGCTGGGCCCGCCGCTTGTCGCGCCGGGTGCGGGACTGTCTCTTCTTGGGGACCGCCATGAGGGCGGCATGGTAGCTATTCCAGCTTCAGATCCCGGAGCTTGGCCATCCGTGGGTCCCCGCCCTGCTGATGCCGGTGCGCCTCAGGGTCGGCATCGTTCAGCGACTCGCCGCAGACGCCGCATAGCCCCGCACAGTCCTCTCGGCAGAGTGGCTGAGTGGGAAACGCCAGGACCAAGGCGTCGTTCGCCCAGCGGGCGACGTCGAGGTTGCCATCGGTGACGTACGGGCTGCGCAGCTCGTCGTCGTTCGCCAGCGGCTGATCGACCTCGCGGCTGTCGATCTCGAGCTTGCTCGCCGCCGGCTCGAGGCAGCGAACGCAGGGTCCGCTCAGCTCGGTGTCGAAGCGGAGCCTCAGTGCGTAGCCGGTGCTGGTTCTGGAGACATCGACCGTGGCATCGACACCGCCGCCCGCCGGGGAATAGCTCTGGCCGGCGAGCACGATCGGCTCCAGCCCAAGCTCGAGATTGAGCCCGCGGGCCTGTCCGGAGGACAGCGCCAGGCGCTCCAGATCGACGATTCCGCCTTCCGCATACACTCGCTTCGAGGGTAGCGAGCCGACGTGTGCGCTCAATTTCACTGGAATCCAGAGACCTACCTGGCCGAGATCCGGGAGGAGGTCCCGCGCTATGACGAGCTCCAGCGGGCGGCGATCGACGCGATCCCGTTCGCTCCGGACCGTGTCCTGGAGCTCGGGATGGGCACGGGCGAGACGACCCGCGTCCTGCTGGAGGCCTACCCGGGCGCCTGGGTGATCGGCCTCGACTCCGACTCGAACATGGTCTACCGGCTGCGCGAGGAGTACGACGACGTCCAGCTGGCGCGAATGGAGGACCCGCTTCCCGACGGCCCCTGGGACCTCGTGATCTCCGTGCTGGCGGTGCACCACCTCCAGGACGACGCCAAGAGGACTCTCTTCCGGCGGGTCCGCGATCAGTCCCGGGCCCTCGTGATCGGCGACGTGGTGAAGGCCGACAAACAGGTGACGCCGATCGAAGAGGGTTTCGACTTCCCCGACACCGCCGAGGAGCTCGCCGAGTGGTGCGGCGGCGAGATCACCTGGACCGCCGACGACCTTGCGGTCGTGCGGGCAACCTACGACTGAGAGGAGCGCGATGACCCACCACAATCCGGAGCGGCCGGGGCCGCCGCCATCGGCCGACGAGGGAGTCGTCCTCTACGAGAAGCGCGACCGGATCGCCTACGTGACGATCAACCGGCCCGAGGCGCGTAACGCGGTCAGCCCCGAGGTCCACCAGGCGATGATCGCCGCCTGGGCCGACTTCGCCGAGGACGAGTCCGTGGACGTCGCGATCCTCACCGGCGCCGGGGAGGCCTTCTGCGCCGGCGCCGACCTGAAGGAGTACATCCCGCCGATCGTCGCCGACGGGAGCATCACCGACATCCGCGAGATTGCCGAGCTCGGCCTGAACGGCTTCACGCGAGGGATGCACCGGATCTACAAGCCCATCATCGGCGCGATCAACGGCTGGGCGCTCGCCGGCGGGCTGGAGACCGCTCTCGCCTGCGACATCCGGATCGCCTCGGACCGCGCGATGTTCGGCTCCTTCGAGGCGCGACGTGGCTTCCACCACGGCGACGGCGGGATCGTCCGCCTGGTCAACACCTGCGGCACCGGGATCGCTCTCGAGATGCTGCTCACCGCGGAGCCGATCGACGCGCAGCGCGCCCTGCAGTGCAACCTGGTCTCGAAGGTCGTGCCGCACGACCGTCTCATGGAGGAGGCGGAAGCGGTCGCCCGTCAGATCCTGCGGAACTCCCAACGCGCCGTGCGATCGGCGAAGCAGACGATCCTCGACACGGTCGGCAAGACGCTCGACGAGCAGCTCCGCAACGAGGCCTGGAACGCCTACAGCTCTGCGGATCCGAAGGAGACGACCGAGCTGCTGGAGCGCTTCTACGGGAAGACGGACGCCGGGCGGGCCGGCAGCCACGAGACGGATCTCTAGGGCTCGTCGTAGCCCGGCCGGGCAATCTCCAGCTTGCGGCGGACGTGCCCCTCGAGACGCGGAGCCAACTCGTCGATTCGGTCATCGAGCTCGCCGGCGCGCAGCCTCCGGGAAAGCTCCGCCGCGCCCGCGTGCACGTCGGCGGTCTCTTCGCCGAGCAACTCGCTGAAGAGCGCCAGATCCTCGCGATCGGGAGACTCCCCCGCCCGGATCTCGCGGGCCACGACGGCACAGACATTCGCCGCGACCAGCACCATGAAGCGCTGCTCTCGCGGGACGTCAGGCCGCAGCTCGCCGACCAGGTACTCGGCGACCGACTCGAGCAACTCGGGGGCTGTGGGTCGATCCTGCATCAGACGATCAGCTGAAGCATGTCCCACTCCGGCTCACATACCCGGCGGCCTAGCGAAGCCAGCTCGTGGCTGCGGCGCACGCCGGCGAGGTGGTCGTGCGCCTGCCGCGCACAGATCACCGCCCACTTCACGTTGCCGAAGGCCTCCCAGTAGCGGACCCGCTCGCGGTCGACCGGGTCACCGCCGGCCCCCTCGTACGCCGCGATGAGCTCCTCCAGGTGACCGATGCCGGCCACGGGCCGATCGTCATTGCCGAAGCGCCACGAGCGGATGCAGAGCCAGCCAATGTCCTCCACCGGGTCGCCCAGGTGCGCCAGCTCCCAATCGATCACGGCGGCCAGCCCGTGCTCGTCGACGATGAAGTTGCCGAGCCGGAAGTCGCCGTGGACGAGATGCGGCTCGGCCGGTTCAGGCGCATGAGTCCGCAGCCACCGGAGTCCCAGCTCCACCGCCGGGAGCGGCTCCCCGATCTCATCGAGCTGGCGCTCCCACTCCTCGATCTGCGCCAGCGCTGGATCGTCCGCACTCGCCGGGAGGACTCCGTCGAGGCCGGAGGGGTCGACCGCGTGGATTCCAGCGAGTGACTCAGCGAGCTGGACCGTGAGGCGATTCCGCGCCTCCTCGAACTCCGGCTTGCGGAGGATGCGCGGCGCGACCGAGGTCCCCGCCACGAACGACATCAACATTCCGGCGGAGCCGAACCTCCCTCCCGCCGGCTCCACTGCAATCGGCTCCGGGACCGGGACGCCGGCCTCCCGAGCCCGCTCGATCAGCGCGAATTCCTCGGCGATGGGGACGAGCGACACCGAGCCCTCCGGGTCGCGGCGTAGGACCCAGCGTCTGCCCTCACCCTCGACCAGCCAGGTCTCGCGGGAGGCACCACCCGGGATCGGCGTGAGCGTCACCTCACCGTCCTCGGCGAGGACCGCGCGAACGCCCTCAGCCAGCTCCTCCATGCGAGGAGCCTAATTGCGGGCGCCGGACTAGAGCCAGCGGCGACGTGTGCCGAGCGCGGCTCGGCTGCCGGACACTCCGCGTCGCGGACCGGCCACGAAGTAGACGATCGTCGCGATCGTCGGACGCCGCATCCGCGAAGCTGGCTAGGACTTAACCGATCTCGGAAGGCTCGCGCTCGCGGCCCTGGAGCCGGTGGCGGCCTCGCTGCACGGCCTGCAGGAACTTCTGGAGGTTGACCTCGAGGGTCGAGAGGATGTCGTCCGCGTAGTCCTCGGCGCCCAGGCGGATCTCACGCTCGCGCTCGCGGGCCTCCTCGACGATCTCCTCGGCGGCACGCTCGGCCTGGCGCGTGATCTCCTCGTTCGCGACGAGGCGGGCCTGCTGCTCGCGGGCCTCCTTGACGATCCGCTCGGCCTCTCGCTTCGCTTCGGCGAGCATCTCCTGGCGCTCCTTGACGATCCAGCGGGCCTGCTTGATCTCCTCAGGGATCGTGGCGCGCATCTGGTCGAGGAGGTCATAGATCTCCTCGCGGTCGACGCGCACCTGATCCGTGAGCGGCACGGGCCGCGCGTTGTGGACCAGATCGTCGAGCTTGTCGATGAGTACGAGTACGTCCATCAGGTGTCGCTAAAGCTTACGCATCGGGACTTCGCAGGCGCGCCGGGTTGCGTTTCTACGCCGTCTTGCAAGCTCCTGCCCACCCCCCACGCATGACGACTTCAGCGGGCCAGTCGTTCCGCAAGCGCTTTTGCAACCGGAGCTGGCACCAGATCGCCGATGTCTCCGCCGAACGTCGCGATCTCCTTCACTCCGGTCGACGAGAGAAAGCTGTAGTTCGCGGAGGCGAAGATGTACATGCTCTCGATGTCCGCCGCGAGCTTTCGGTTCAGCTGATTCATCTCGAACTCGTACTCGAAGTCGGAGATCGCCCGCAGGCCCTTGATGATCGCCTTCGCGCCGTTCTCCCTGGCGAATTCGACCAGCAGATTGGACATCACCTTGACCTCGACGTTCTCGAGATCCGCGATCGCGTCGTCGATGAACGCCTTTCGCTCCTCCGCGGTGAACAGGGTCTGCTGCTTGCGGACGGGCTGGTTCACGACGCCGACCACCACCCGCTCGAAGACCCGCGAAGTGCGGGTGATGATGTCGAGGTGGCCGTTCGTCACCGGGTCGTAGCTGCCCGGGCAGACCGCCGTCCTTCCGTCTGAGCTCATCGGTCGGCCTCGTACACCCGAACGTGGGTGTCGCCGTAGGTGCGCTCCGTGATCAGCGGAAGACCGAGCTCCAGGGGCCGCTCGGGCGAGGACTCGATCATCGCCCTTCCTCCCTCGGCGAGCACGCGTCGTATGAGGGGGTCGAGGTCGGCGGCAAGGCGGTCGGCGAGTCTATAGGGCGGGTCGCAGAGGACCAGATCGTACGACGCCTCCTCGGAGCGACGCAGGAAGCGCACCCCATCGGCCCTGACGGCCTTCGCACGGTCGGCCAGCTCGAGGGCCTCGAGGTTGGCTCGTGCGGCGGTGGGATGCGTATCGACCAGCGTCGCCTCTGTCGCCCCCCGGGAAAGCGCCTCGATCGCAAGCGCGCCGGTCCCGCAGAAGAGGTCCAGGACCCGCGCACCTGCCACATCACCCAGGATCGAGAAGACCGCCTCGCGCACCCGCTCGGTGGTCGGGCGGACCCTGTCTCCCTTCGGACCGCGGATGCGCCGGCCGCCCAGCTCTCCGCCCGTGATCCGCAGCTCGGCCAACTACGCGGCGACCTGCTCGACACGCTCATCGCCGAAGCGCCGCCTGGCCTCGTCGAGGAGCGGGCCGATTCCCGGTGCCTCGAGTGACCCAAAGCGCTCGCGAAGCTCCAGCACGCGCCGGCGGGCCTCGAGCAGGAGCGCGGTGTCCTCCGGGAGCGAGGCTGCCCGGAAGCGGGGTAGCCCGTGCTGGCGCGTGCCGAGGATCTCGCCCTCGCCGCGTATCGTGAGGTCGACCTCGGCAAGCGCGAAGCCGTCCCCCTCCCCCGCGATCGCCTCCAGCCTCGCCTTAGCCGCCTCCGATTCCGGATCGCCGAAGAGGATGCAAAAGGACTCATGGCTGCCCCGGCCGACGCGGCCGCGCAGCTGGTGGAGCTGCGAGAGCCCGAAACGCTCGGCTCCCTCCACGAGCATCACTGTCGCGTTCGGGACGTCGATGCCGACTTCGATCACCGTGGTGGCCACCAGGACGTGCGCTTCCCCCGAGACGAAGCTCTCCATCGAGCGCGCCTTCTGCTCGGAGGACATCTGCCCGTGGAGAAGCGCGACGCGAAAATCCCGCAGCTCGGTCTTCGCGAGGCGCTTCGCCTCGGCCTCCGCGGCGCGGGCCTCGGTCAACTCGGACTCGCTGACGAGCGGGCAGACCACGTATGCCTGGCGTCCCTCGCGGAGGCGGTCCCGGATGAAGTCGTAAGCGTCGCTCCGGCGGTCCTCGCCGACGACCCGCGTGCCGATCGGCTGGCGGCCCTTCGGGAGCTCACGGAGGGCTGTGGTATCGAGATCGCCGTACGCCGTCAGCGACAGCGTCCGCGGGATCGGCGTCGCTGTCATGTGCAGGACGTGGGGAACGCGCCTGCCCGGCCCCTTTGCATCGAGCGCCGCGCGCTGGCGGACCCCGAAGCGGTGCTGCTCGTCGACGACGGCGACCGCGAGCGACGAGAACTCGACGGACTCCTCGATCAGCGCATGGGTGCCCACGACCAATTGGGGTTTGCCGGAGGCCAGCGAGTCGAGCAGCTCCCGCCGCCGCGCCGGGGAGGTCGCCGAGGTGAGCAGACCGGTCGGCGCGTCTTCGCCGGCAAGCAGCGATTCAAGTGTCGCGAAATGCTGCTCGGCGAGGGTCTCAGTCGGCGCCATCAGCGCGGCCTGATGCCCCGCCTCGATCGCGCGCAGCATCGCGTAGACACAGACCACCGTCTTTCCGCTCCCGACCTCTCCCATCAGGAGCCGCTGCATCGGTTTCGGTTCGCGGAGGTCGCGATCGATCCGCTCGACGGCGCGCTCCTGGTCACCGGTCAACTCGAATGGGAGCGACCCGAGCCACGAGTCGACCCGCTCGCCCGCCGCCGGGAGAGCGATTCCCCTGCTGCCGGAGATGCGCCGGCCCCGCCGGGAGATCAATGCCGCCTGGTAGAGGAACAGCTCCTCGAAGGCAAGCCGCTCGCGGGCGGCCTCGGCGGCGTGCTCGTCTTTCGGGAAGTGGGACGCGACGAGCGAATCCGTCGCCCCCGCCATCCGGAGCTCGCGGCGCAGGCGGCCGGGGATGGGCTCGACGGCATGCCTTGCCAGCGGGCTCGCCTGCCAGACCCACTCGCGGATGCGCTGCGGCTTCAGCTTCTCGCTCGCCGGATGGACCGGCACGACACCGGTGGTGTGGAGGCCGGCCGGAGCGCTCTCCGAGTCCATACCGAGGAACTCGTGCTCGGCGACGTTGAAACCGCGTTTCTCGAGCTTCCCGCGCAACAGCAGTCGCGCGCCGGGTTGGAGGCGATCCGCGAGCCAGGCTCGGTTGAACCAGACGGCCTTCGCCTTGCCGCTCGCGTCGAAGACGTCGGCCTCCAGGATCGTGAGGCGTCGGCGCCGGGTCGGTCGGAGCTTTGCCCCGGAGACCTCCACCTCGACGGTCGCCTCCTCCCCCAGCCGCAGGTCCCCGAGGCCGACCGGGTTGGCACGGTTGCGGTAGCTGTGCGGGAAGTGCCGAAGCAGATCGCCGAGGCTCGACATGCCCATCTCGGAGGCGGCGGCCGTCAGCTTTGGGCCCGCCCCCTTCAACTTGGTGATCGGCGCATCGAGGATGGAGGGGCGGGGGAGCGTCTTCAGAGGCGCATCGAGCAGCTGCTCGCGCTGGATGACGTCACCGGTGGCCAGCGCGCGCGGGACGTAGCCGCCGCCCTGCTCTGGCTCGCGCTCGAGGGCCGCTTCCATCACCGGGCAAGGCTAGGCGTAACTATGGATGCACCCGCGCCGAGCTGCCACGGTGCCGCCGCCACGTCTCCCTGATCCATTGGAGCGCCGGGTGATCGCGGTGCTCCGCGAGAAACTCCCACTCCGGCGGATCTGGCAGTTCGTACTGGAATTCCGGCGGCCAGACGAGCGGGTAGAGCAGCGAGGCGGCGGTCAGATCGGCGATCGAGAACCGCTCGCCGACCAGGTGGTCGCGGCCCTTTCGCTCCGCCTCGATCCGGTCGAGCCCATCGACCAGGGTCTGGCGGCTGCGAAGTACCGCCTCCTCGTTGAAGCCGTACCGAGCGCTCATATAGCGCCACACGAACGGAAAGCCGACCCTGAGGCCGACGCGGCCGATGGCCCGCTTCGCCCCCGGCTGGTCGGTCGTCATGAAGTCGAGCGCATAGCCGAGGTCTTGACGGGCTTCCCAGAAGCCCACCCGGCGCATGTCGTGACCGGTCTGCTCGTCGAAGTAGTCCTCGAGCTCCAGTGCCCGGGCGCGCTCATCGGGATCGGCGGGATACAGCGCGGGCACCGGCTGGGCCTGCTCGAGCGCGGCGACGATGGCGGTCGAGTCGACGATCCGCCGGCCGTCGAGATCGAGGACGGGGAGGGTCCGATCGCCGCGCGACATCCACAGGCCCAGCGGCGAACCAGGCATCACCGAGCGGCGACGGTGGCGAATCCCCTTGAAGTCGAGCGCCCAGCGAGCCTTCTCGTTGAAGTTGGAGAAGCTGTACTGCCAGAGGACGGGCAGCTCGCCGCTCACGTCACTGCGCTGCCAACAGCCACCAGTAGTGCGGCTGGCCGCCGTCGTGGAGCTCGAGCTCGACGCCTGCGGGTGCATGGCCTTCGAGGTCGCGGAGTGGGATCGGTGCTCCCTCTCCGCTGACGACAGTGAGGATCTCGGCTCCCTCCGCGAGCCGGGACATCGTCTCCGACAGCGTCGTGCCGGCTCCGCCCCACGCCACGATCTCGTCGCCGACGAAGCCGACGGCGTCGCCGGTGACGAACCGTCCCCCGGCGTCGTCACGCGCCGCGGGGGCCACCGAGCCGGCGCGTATGCCGGCAAGCGAATTGGTGAGCCTCTCCCCGTTCTCCTCGATCGACGCGGACGGATCCAGCTCGACCAGCGCCGCCATGCCGGCCTGCTGTGAGGTGCAGGCGACGACCCGCGCCTCCTTGTCCGAGAGCTCGGCAGCCCGCTCGGCTGCCATCACCACGTTGGGGTTGTTCGGGAAGACCAGGACCTCCTCTGAGGGCACCTCGTGGATCGCGGCGAGCAGGTCGTAGATCGATGGGTTGAAGGTCTCGCCGCCATCGACCACGAAGGCGCCGAGTCCCTCGTAGAGCTCTCGCATTCCGTGACCGGCGACGACCGCGACGGCGGCGCACCGGCCCGCCTGGAGCCGCGCGGTCCGCTCCGCCACCTGCTCGCGCATGTCGGCGACGTCGAGCTGGCTCACGTCGCCGGCCTGGTCGAAGAGGGCGACCGCGGACTCCGGCTCATCCGTGTGGACGTGGACCTTGAGCGTGGCCTCGTCCCCTACCACGAGCACCGAGTCCCCGAGCTCTTCGAGCATGGGAACGAATGAGCGACTCTCGAGACCCGATCCGGTGACGATGAAGTTGGTGCAGTAGCGGTAGCGGCTGTCCTCGTGGTGCGGGCGGGTGTCGGGTGCGGGCGTGTAGTGGGGGACCGCCGGCGAGGCCTCGATGTCGCCGCGGAGGCCCGCGACCACTCCGGCGAGGATCACGACGAGTCCGTGCGCTCCGGCATCGACCACCCCCGACTCACGAAGCACCTCGAGCTGCTCGGGGGTCCGGGCGACGGCCTGCTCGCCGTCACGCACGGCGTCCTCGAGGAGCTCGGCCAGCAACGCGTCCTGCTCGGCGGGAGTGGCGTCCGGTGAGAGGCGGATCTCGTCCATGTGAGCGAGGCGCCTGGAGATCGAGTGCGCCATCTCGCGAAAGACGGTGAGCATCGTGCCCTCGGCCGGCTCGCGCACCGACTCGTAGGCAGCATCCGCGGCTCGAGCGAACGCGGCCGCCACCACGATCGGGTCCACCAGCTCTCCGGGGCGGCTGGCGAGCTCCTCCGCCGCCCCGCGGACGATCTGGCTGAGGATCACTCCGGAGTTGCCGCGGGCTCCCATGAGCGCGGCGCGCGCGAGGGCATTGACCAGCTCGGTTCGCCCGATCTCGTCCACCAACTGTCCATCGAGTCGATCGAGCTCGTCGCTGACCGCGCGAAGGGTGAGCGCCATGTTGTCCCCGGTGTCGCCGTCTGCGACAGGGAACACATTGAGGTCGTTGACCTCCTTGCGCCGCTCTTCGAGATGGACGGCAGCCGCGCTGACCACGCGCCTGAATCGCTCTATCGAAGGATCAGCCATGCGGGGAGTGGCTCGGACCTTAGCCCCCGGGTGCCGGCTTCGCCAGCGTGCCTAAATGGCCTTGGTGACCTTGTTCGACTTCAGGCAGCGCGCGCAGACGTAGACGCGCGCGGTGCCGCCGCTCGGCTCCTGGATCCGCACCTTCTGGAGGTTCGGGTTGAAACGTCGCCGGGTGGCGACCATGGAGTGGCTCCGCGAATTGCCGAACGCGGGGCGCTTGCCGCAGCTGTGACAGACCTTGGCCATCGGACGCGGCATGGTAGCGACCACCCGTAACCGCGGGCAGGGAGCGGGCGCTCTCTGGAGAAACGATCAAGTTCTGCAGCGGATCTGTCGACCAATACTCAGTAGGGAGAGATCCTTGCTGGCAGGGCCCCCAATCTCCGAGGTGAGATGAACCCCCGGCAAACGACGCCGTTCCGATCTCGGACCCGTCTCAGGGAGGAGTTCGAGGCGCACACGGACTCGATCGCGGATCACCTCGGCGACATGATCTCCGCTCATACGCCGGACGGGACATACAAGTACGCCTCGGCCGCCACCAGAGACGTGATCGGCTACGAGCCGGTAGAGCTCATGGGCAAGTGGGCCTACGACTACTTCCACCCCGAGGACATCAGCAAGGTCTCGCTCGCCCACAAGAGCGCCCTCGACGGCGCGCCGTACACGATCGCGTACCGCATCAGGAGCAAGAGCGGCGAGTGGGTCTGGGTGGAGACGACGACTCGCGTGATCCTCAATGACGAGAAAGAGCCCGTCGAGATCCTCTGCTCCACCCGCGCGATCGAGAGCCGGCAGACGATCGAGCAGATCACGAGCAAGGAGCACAGCGAGTGGCTCGAGCGGATCCGGGAGGTCCTCCGCGATGAGTCGATCGAGACCGTCTTCCAGCCGGTTCTCGATCTCAAGACCGGGGAGCCGATCGCGCTGGAAGCGCTCTCCCGCTTTCCCGGCGACCCCTCCCTGACCCCGGACCGCTGGTTCGGGGAGGCCTGGGAGGTCGGGCTCGGCGTGCCCCTGGAGCTGCTCGCCGTCCGCCGGGCCGCGCGCGCGCTTCCCCGCCTACCGGAGGGCACCAATCTGAGCGTGAACGCCTCACCGCCGACCGTCTCCTCCGACGCTTTCCTTTCGTCGTTCGATTCCGCGCAGCGGATCACGGTCGAGCTCACCGAGCACCTGAAGATCCAGGACTACCGGGGCTTCGCCTCGTCGCTGAGCCCCATGCGCAAGGCCGGCGGCCAGGTGGCGATCGACAACTTCGGCGCCGGCTATGCCAGCCTCAGGCACATCCTGCGCCTGCGCCCCGAGTGGATCAAGCTCGACATCAGCCTCACCGAGCGCATCGACGAGAACCCGCTCGCCCACGCCATGGCGAGTGCGCTTTCGTCCTTTGCCAAGGAGGTCGGCCTGCAGGTGGTCGCCGAGGGGATCGAGACCGAAGAGGAGCTCGAGGCGCTCTCCGACGTCGGCTTCCGCTACGGCCAGGGGTTCTACTTCGGCGTGCCGGCGCCGCTCGACGAAGTGCTCGCGCAGCTCGCCTAGCCGAGAGCGCCCGCCAGGAGCGACATCCGCATGGCGACAACGGCCGCCCCGCGACCCTGGTCGCGCTTGCCACCGCCGGATCGCGCGAGTGCCTGGTCCATGTCGTCGGCGGTGATCACGCCGAAGGCGCACGGCACGCCCGTGTCGAGCTGAACGCGCTGGGTGCCGGAGGCGACCTCGTTGCAGACGTGGTCGTAGTGACTGGTCTCGCCGCGGATCACGACGCCGAGGCAGGCGATCCCCGCGAAGCGACCGGACTCCGCGCACAGCTTCGCCGCGAAGGGCAGCTCGAAGGCACCCGGCACCCGGTAGGTGTGGACCGACGCCTCGCTCACGCCGCCCAGCGCGAACCCCTCGGCGGCGCCGTTCAGCAGCCGCTCGGCGATGTCTTCGTAGAAGGTCGCGACGCAGACCGCGAACTCGCTCTTGGCGAGCGCCTCGCGCTCCTCGTCGCTGAACTGCTCGAACTCTCGCTCGTCAGTCACCGGGCGGATAATCGCGCGATCGCCCTTGCTCTGCGTCCTTGCGGTGCTCCTCGTAGAGCAACTGCTCGTCGAGCGGCAGGCCCTGGTGATGGAGCGCGTGGCCCATCCGATCCCGCTTGGCGTTCAGGTAGGCCTCGTTGTGCGGGTTGGGAACGGACTGAATCGGGACCTGGTCGGTGACCGAGAGCCCGTACCCCTCCAGGCCGAGGATCTTCTTCGGATTGTTGGTGAGGATCCGGATGCTCGAGAGCCCGAGGTCGACGAGAATCTGGGCGCCGATCCCGTAGTCGCGCAGGTCGGCCGGCAATCCGAGCTTGAGGTTCGCGTCGACGGTGTCGAGACCCTCCTCCTGCAGCTTGTAGGCGCGGAGCTTGTTGAGCAGGCCGATCCCGCGTCCCTCCTGTGCCAGGTAGAGCAGGACTCCCCGGCCCTCCTGCTCGATGCGCAGGAGCGCGTCCTCGAGCTGCTGGCCGCAGTCGCAG
>Ga0126307_10002231_pt1 | contig 13037 bp, 15 predicted proteins | sample Plot28_FD_89955 | JGI IMG/M metagenome (GOLD analysis project Ga0126307, IMG submission 89955) | Serpentine soil microbial communities from UC McLaughlin Reserve, CA, USA - Plot28 | ecosystem: Environmental > Terrestrial > Soil > Grasslands | place: USA: UC McLaughlin Reserve, Lake County...
GCGTCGGTGCATGCCTCCTCGGTGTCGAAGACGCGCGCGGGGCCGCGTGGGTGCCGCGGCGCCGCGGCGAGCTCCCCGAGGCGGCCGCCGGGCGCGAGGTTCCCGCGCGGCGCGGGGAGCGCGCCGCTCTCTTTGTACGGCCGCTCGAGCGCGAACACGACGTTCCCGTCCGGCTCGGGCGCGTCCCGTGTCGCCTCCTCCAGCGTCGCGCCCGTCACCGTCGGCGCGCCGCCGTCGACGAGGCCGCCGCGCGCCAGCTCGCGCAGCAGCGCGCCGGTTCCGCCCGCCTCGTGGAAGTGCTCCGCCATCCAGCGCCCGCCGGGAGCGAGGCTCGCGATGACAGGTGTCCCGCTGCCCACGTCGGCGAGCTCGTCGAGCGCGAGCGGGATGGCCGCTTCGTGCGCGACGGCGAGCAGGTGGAGGACGCCGTTCGTCGACCCGCCCGTCGCGGCGATCGCCGTCATCGCGTTCAGCAGTGCGCGACGGTCGAGGAAGCGACGCGCGGTCACGCCCTCTGCCGCGAGGCGCACGGCGAGGTCGCCCGCGCGCCGCGCGCCGGCTGCGCGCGCTGCGGGGTCGTCTGCCGGCACGAGGCCGTCGCCGAGCGCGGCGATGCCGAGCGCCTCGACAGCAACGGCCATCGTGTTCGCCGTGAAGTGGCCCGCGCACGCGCCGATCCCGGGGCACGCGTGCAGCTCGAGCTCGTCGAGCTCGGCGCGCGCGAGCAGCCCGCGCTCCTCGGCGCCGACCGCCTCCCAGACGTCCTGGATCGTCGCCTCGCGCCCGCGCCACCGTCCCGCGCGCATCGGGCCGCTGTAGAGAACGACCGCCGGCTTGTCGACGCGTGCGAGCGCCATCAGCGCGCCGGGAACCGTCTTGTCGCAGCCGACGATGCACACGAGCGCGTCGAAGTCGTGGGCGTGCGTCATCAGCTCGATCGAGTCCGCGATCACCTCGCGCGAGACGAGCGAGGCTCGCATCCCAGGCGTCCCCTGCGACTGGTTGTCGGAAACCGCGATCGTGTTGAACGGCAGCGCGACGCCACCCGCGGCCGCGACGCCGTCGCCGACGCGCGCCGACAGCTCGAGGTGGTTGAGGTTGCACGGCATCGTCCCGGTCCAGGCCGAGGCGACGCCGACGATCGGGCCTGTGAGCCGCGCCGGGTCGATCCCGAGCGCGCGGAAGTGCGCGCGCGCCCCGGCGCGCTCCGGACCGGACGCGAGGGCCTCGCGGGCGCGCCGGCGAAGGGCGTCGTCGCCGTCCATCGACGCGCGCGTCAGGCCTCGGCGGCCTCGCCCTCGCTCTGCTCGCTTTGCACCGGTGCCAGCGTGAACGTGACCGTGAGCCGGTCGATCCGCTGGCCTTCCATCGAATCGACGTGGAACACGATCCCGTCGTGCGAGACCTCGTCGCCCGGCGCGGCCGCGCGGCCGAGCTGGCCAAAGACGAAGCCGGCAACCGTGTGGTAGTCCTCCTGCGGCAGGTCGACCTTGAACTCCTCGTTGAAGTCGTCGATCGGGAACGTGCCGCCGATCCGGATCGTCGCGTCGTCGACCCGCTCGACCGTTTCGTCTGGGAGGTCGAACTCGTCCTCGATCTCGCCGACGATCTCCTCGAGCACGTCCTCGAGCGTGACGATCCCTTCCATCGAGCCGTACTCGTCGATCACGATCGCCAGGTGCTGGTTCGTTCGCCGGAACTCGGTCAGCAGCGCGCCGAGATCCTTCGTCTCCGGGACCATGTACGCGGGGCGGACGAGGTCTGCGAGCAGGACGGCGCCGATGCCGCGCTCGTAGAGCGCCTCGATCAGGTCGCGGATGTGCAGGACGCCGAGGATGTCGTCCAGCGAGCCCCGGTAGACGGGGTAGCGCGTGTAGGGCGAGACGAGTACCGCCTGCAGCGCCTCCTCCGGCGGCAGGTCGACCGAGACGGCGACGACCTCCGGGCGCGGCACCATCACGTCCGCGACCTCCTTGTCGGCGAAATCGAAGACCTTGTAGAGCATCTCCTGCTCCTCTTCCTCGATCTCGCCCTGCTCGGCCGAGCTCGAGAGCAGCATCCGGAGCTCCGCCTCCGAGTGCGCCTCGCGCTCCTCACCCGGCGGGTCGAGCCCGATCGCGCGCAGCGCGAACTCCGTCGACCGCTGCAGGACCCAGATCAGCGGGGCGAAGACGAAGAAGAAGGAGCGCACGAACGGCGACACGGTGAGCGCAGTGCGCTCGGGGTTGCCGAGGGCGATCCCCTTGGGCACGAGCTCGCCGATCACCACGTGCAGGTACGTGATCACGAGCAGCGCGAGGACGACCGCGAGGATCGTCGCCATCACGGGGTCGAAGATGTGCGCGAAGAGCGGCTCGCCGACGGCGCCGATGGCGAGCGAGGTCAGCGTCACGCCGAGCTGCATTGCAGAGATGAACCGCGGCGGGTCGTTCGTGATCCGCAGCACCGCGCGCGCGCGGCGTACGCCCTGGTGACCGAGCTCCATGATCCGTGTCCGCCGCGCCGTCACGAGGCCGTACTCGGCGGCGACGAAGAACGCGTTCAGCGCGAGCAGGCCCAGCAGGGCCAGCAGTTCGAGTGTCAGCGTCACGCGGTCGCGCCCCGTACGGGCGCGCGCATACTGGGCGGCAGCTCGTCGTCCAAGCGGATCTAGCGCGGATCGTAGCTCACGAGGCTGTCGCCGAAAACCTTGCAGGGGCCGGCATCGTGACCGGCGTGGCCGCGCGAACATATGTTCTATGATAGGCGCCGAGGTGGGGATCGAGTACCGCGAGGAGCCGTGCAAGGCGGCGCTCAACCGCGTCAAGGGGATGGCGTTCCGGTGGTCGCTGAACCCGTACACGGGCTGTGCCCACCGCTGCACGTTCTGCTACGTCCGCGCCTTCGAGCACCGCGCGGACCGCCCGTTCGACGAGCGCTACGGCCGGTCGATCCGCGTCAAGGTGAACGTCGCCGAGGTCCTGCGCGCCGAGCTCGCGCGCAGCACCTGGCAGCGAGAGGACGTCGCGATCGGCGCGGCAACCGACCCGTACCAGCCCGCAGAGGGCCGCTACCGCCTGACCCGCGCGTGCCTCGAGGCACTGGCGGAGGCCGAGACGCCGTTCTCGATCATCACGCGCGGGCCGATGATCGTCCGCGACCTCGACGTCCTGACCGAGGCGGCGCGCCGGGTGAAGGTGGCGGTGACGTTCTCGATTCCGACCGTCGACGTCGATGTGTGGCGGCGGACGGAGCCGTCGACGGCGCCGCCGGCCCAGCGGCTGCGGGCGCTGTCCAAGCTGGTCGACGCCGGCATCCGTGCGTCGGTGGGTATGGCGCCCGTCCTCCCCGGGATCTCGGACGCGCCGGAGCAGTTGGACGCCGTTGTCCGCGCCGCCCGCGCGGCCGGTGCATGCGGGGTCTGGTCGAACGTCCTCTTCCTCCGGCCCGGGACGCGCGAGCACTTTCTCGAGTCGCTGGCGCGCGAGTGGCCCGAGCTCGTGCCGCGCTATGAGGAGCTGTACGCGGGACGCGCGTATCTTGGGGCGGCCGAGACGAAGCCCGTCCGCGCGCAGGTCGCGGCTCTCGCCCGTGCGCACGACGTGCGGGACCGCCGCCGCTCGCCGCTCGCCCCGCCGGACCCGCCCGAGCAGTTGTCGCTGCTAGGGGCGTAGACTCCCACCAGATGCCGGACGAGATCACCGCGCTCATCGTCGACGACCACGAGGTCGTGCGCGAGGGGCTTCGCCTCTCGCTCTCACGCGCGCCGCACATCCGCGTCGTCGGGGAGGCGTCCGACGGCGCATCGGCCGTCGAGCTCGCCGAGAGGCGTCGCCCGGACGTCGTGATCATGGACGTGCGGATGCCGGGCCTCGACGGGCTCGAGGCGACGAAGCTCCTGACGGAGAAGATGCCGTGGGCGAAGGTGCTCATCTTCACCGCCTACTCGGAGCGGTCGCTCCTGGGCCGCGGCCTCGAGTCCGGCGCGAAGGGCTACATCCTCAAGGAGGCGCCGCACCAGACCCTCGTGCGCGCGATCGAGAAGGTGGCGCAGGGCGAGGGGTATGTCGATCCGGCGCTGATGCCGGCGTTCCTGAGCGGCAAGGACCAGAGCGACATGCTCACCGCGCGCGAGCGCGAGATCCTGCAGCTGCTCGCCGACGGGATGTCGAACGGGGACGTCGCGCAGCGTCTCTTCATCTCGCAGGAGACCGTCAAGAGCCACGTCCGCCACATCCTCACGAAGCTCGAAGCCGACACACGCACGCACGCGGTCGCGATCGCGCTCCGCGAAGCGATGATCGAGTAGGGCGCGTTGGCGACGCCGGACCGCGAGCCGCTCGACCGGCTGATCGCGGCCGAACAGGACGAGCGGCGCCGCATCGCGTTGTTCCTCCACGACGGCCCGGTCCAAAACCTCGCGGGGATCGCGTTGATGCTCGACGCAGCTCAGCATTCGATCGAGGCCGGACGATACGACGAGGCGCGCACGATCATCGGCACCGCCGTCGAGCGCCACCGCACGACGATCCGCGAGCTCCGCGACCTGTCGTTCGCGCTCGAGCCGGTCGTCCTGCGCGATCAGGGCTTCGGCCCCGCCCTGCGCGCACTCGCGGAGCAGGTGGGGACGGCGCAAGAGCTCCGGCTCGACCTGGACGTGGAGGCCGCCGAGGAGCTCGGGCAAACGACCCAGGTGGCGCTCTACACGATCATCCGCGAGCTCCTCGAGCAGTCGATCCGGCGCGGCCCCCCGGATCACATCGCAGTCCGGATCTGGCGAACCGAAGACGGTGGCGTCAACGTCGGCGTGGCCGACGACGCCGAGCCCGAGCGGCGGCGGAGATCGCTGGAGACCATCGAGGAGCGCGTCCGCCAACTGCACGGCGCCGTCGTCGTGGACGCAGGCGCGAACGGGGGCACCGAGGTCAGCGTCGCGCTGCCCGCGTACGTCGCACGGCGTTAGGATCCCGAACCCGTGGCGAGCGAGAACGGCAACGGCTACGTGCTCTTCGTCTGGTCGCCCACCGGCTACACGCTCCGCGAGCTCGACGGCGATCCGCCGCAGGTGGGGCACGAGTTCGAGGACGGCGGGCACACGCTCGTGGTGAACAATTCGGCGCGTCCCCGCTCCCGGGCGACACCGCGCCTGCGTCTTCTCCGTCGGCAAATAGCGCCCGCGGGCCGGGCTATACGTCGGCGGCAGCGCTCTCGGCCGCGACGAGCCCGAGCACGAGCGCCTGCGCGAGCCCTGACGCGTAGCCGCCGGTCGCGACGCCGCCGACGTCGACGCCGGCCGCGTAGAGGCGCTCGATCGCGGAGCCGTCGTCGCGCAGCACGCGCGCCCGTTCGTCGATGCGGACGCCGCCGATGGTGTGCGTGATCGCAGCGACGACGCGGACGGCCTCGCGCGTCTCCGGCGGCGGCTCGAACGGGAGCTCGTCGAGGGGAATCCGCGCGGCGGCCGGCGCCGCCGCCACGAGGTCGGCGACCGTCCCGTACCGCACCTCGCGGTCGAGGGCGTCGGCGTCGAGGAGGTAGTAGGCGCGGGCGCCTGGACGCCGGGCCGTCGCCTGCACGACATTCGTCTCGGACCACGACACTTCCTCGCTCCGGAAGAACTCGTCGCCGGTCTCGTCGAAGATCCGCGCGAAGCGCGCGTACAGCTGCGACCTCGTAACGAAGTCGTCCTCGCCCCACGCGGCGTCCGGCATGTTCCGCCCGTAGAACTCGCCCATCCCGGCCGTGAGGACGCCCCCACGTTCGACCGCGTGGAGGAGCCCGTCGCCTGTCGACCAAGGGTTGCCGCGGCGGCGGAGCGGCGCCGTCGGACGTACGAAGCGTTCGACGAAGTCGGGGGACGCGGCAAAGCCGCCCGTGCAGAGAATCCCTGCATCTGAGCTATGGAGGGGTACCCCTCCAGCACGAGCTGTGGAACCCTCCACACCACCCTTTTGGACAAGCGCGCGCGTGAGGTTGGCGGGATCGAACCTCCTCCCCGTCGTGAGCGGGTTCGCCGTTTCCTCGCGCGCCGGAACGCCGCTCGCCGCGACCAGCCAGTCGAGCGCGTCGTCGAGGCGGTCCCAGATCAGCCGCTGGAGCCGCGCGTCGCCGCCGGGACATTCGCGACGGAATTCGTCCCACGCACGGTGGCGCCAGATCACGCCGGACGAGAGCAGCATCGAACCGCCGGGCCGCGTCCCCTTTTCGCGTACGATCGGGGCGACGCCGAGCTCACGGAGGCGCGCCGCGGCCACGAGGCCGGCCATGCCGGCCCCCGCGACGACGACGGTCACGTCAAGGAGAACGTGGGCTTGTGCTCGACGTACTCGATGCGGACGCGCTCGGGGCCCCACAGGAACACTGCGTACGTGTTCGTGGCGTCTACGACCGACTCGACCTCGATCCCGAGGTCGTCCGCCTCGGCGATGTGTGCGTCGGCGGAATCCACGAGCACGGCCAGGTGATTGAGGAGCGGCCGGTCGCGGGCATTCGGGTCGCCGGCGTGGAACTCAACGAACGCTCCGCCTACCTCCACGCGCGTCGGCCCGATACGTTCGAAGCCGTAGCGCTCGTACGCGCCGGCGGTCGCCTCGGGATCATGCGCGTAGAGCGCGACGTGGTCGAGGTCGTACTCGACGTCCGTCTCGCCCTCGACAAGCCTGACGCAGACGCCCTCGCCCAGGTCGAACACGCCGGACGCGCCGTCGGGGAGAGCCGCACGCGCGGCCTCGACGTTCTCGACCCGGAGCGCGACGTGCTTGAACGCACCACGCTCGCGCGGCGGCTCCGCGTCGAAGAGCGTCAACTTCCCGCGCCGCGCATCGGCACCCATGAGCGTGAAGTTCGACTCCTGCGAGATCACGTGCATCCCGAAGTGCTCTTCGAGCTTCCGGGCGATCGGTTCGCGGTCGGCGACCCAGAAGGCGACGTGGTCGAGCGTCTTCGGCTTCACCGCGCCAGCTTATCCACGCAGTGTGGGGTGAAACCGCAGCCGCACGCCCCGGCCCACCGGCGACCGGGGCGTGGCGGCGGCGTTGCCTTACGCGAGCCCGCGACGCGGCGAAGCGCCCTTCGACTTCGACCCACGCGTCTTCGACTTCGAGGCCGACGACTTCGACCTCGACTTCGACCTCGAGCCGGAGCCGCTGGTCTTGAGCTTCGAGCCAGCGGTCTTCGACTTCGAGCTCGAGGACTTCGACTTCGTTTTCGAGCCGCTGGTCTTCCGCTTCGAGCTGCTGGACTTCGACTTCGACGCCGCGCTCTTCGACTTCGACCCGGCGCTCTTCGACTTCGAGCCGGACGACCTCGATTTCGACGCACTGGTCTTCGACTTGGAGCCACTGCTCTTCGACTTCGTGCTCGACGACTTCGACTTCGTCTTCGAGCCGCTGCTCTTGGACTTCGACCCGGACGACTTCGACTTCGAGCTCCCGCTCCTTGACTTCGACGCCGATGTCTTCGAGCGTCCGGACGAGCCCGAGCGCGCAGACGAGCCGCGCGAGGCCGCAGCGAGCGCGCGCGTCTCCGCGGCGGCAGAGCTCGCGGCGCCCTCGCCCACCGCCGAGCCGGCGGCGCCGACTTCCTCCTCCGGGCGCTCGCCCGTGCCGCTCCACTCCTCGCTCATTACGCGACCTCCCTGAGTAGCTTTGCCGCGCGGTGACCTTCCCGCACAACATCTTTCTAACGCATGCGCAGGACGTGTTCCATACCAAGACAACGAGAGCCGGATCGCGATCGAGGGTTGCGTCGCGATCCGGCTCGGCCGTTCGCAGCCGTCAGCGCTTCGAACGCGACGAGCTGCTCTTCGACTTCGAGCTCGACGACTTCGACTTCGACCTCGAGCCGCTGCTCTTCGACTTCGAGCGCGAGCCGCTGCTCTTCGACTTCGACCTCGAGCCGCTGCTCTTCGACTTCGACCTCGACGAGCTGCCCTTCGACTTCGAGCTCGACGACTTCGACCTGGACGTCGTTCCCTTCGACTTCGAGCCCGACGACTTCGACCTCGACGAGCTGCCCTTCGACTTCGAGCTCGACGACTTCGACTTCGACCTCGAGCCGCTGCTCTTCGACTTCGACCCGGACGACTTCGACCTCGACGAGCTGCCCTTCGACTTCGAGCTCGACGACTTCGACTTCGACCTCGAGCCGCTGCTCTTCGACTTCGACGCGCTCGACTTCGATTTCGTCCCCGAGCTCTTCGCCTCGCCGGACTGCGCGCGCTGCTTGTTGACGGTCCGCGCTGCGATCTCCTCCGCGCGGTCCTCCGACCGGCCGGCGTCGAGCTCCGACTCCTTCACGTGCTCGTACTGGCGCTCTCGCTTCTCGCTCCATGCCTTCTGAGGCATCGGACTGCAACCTCCGTGTGGTTTACCGGGCAGGCAATGCATTACCCTCGTCGCGCATGTTGAAGCGCGACGACACACGCGCGATTCGACGGATCGCCGTCAACGCCTTCCCAAGAACCGCGTTGTCCGGCGGGACAAGCGCCGGACGCGCGACTACTCGAGCGGCGGGTTCTGGACGTTGTGCTCGTCGGCGTACTGCTGCGTGAGCTGGTTCACGACGTCGAGGCCGTCGCCGTAGGCGTAGTTGATCTTCACGAACGGCTGCCACTTCTCGGGGAGCGCGTCCTCGGGAAAGATCGCCTCGACGGGACATTCGGGCTCGCAGGCGCCGCAGTCGATGCACTCCTCAGGGTCGATCACGAGGATGCGCTCGGCCTCGTGGATGCAGTCGACGGGGCAGACGTCGACGCACGATTTGTCCTTGATGTCGATGCAGGGCTCGCCGATGATGTACGTCACTGCGGCCTACTCTACCGAGGCGAGTAACCGGTCGATCATTTCCCTCGTCCGCTCGAAAAGCGCCGATTTCGCCAGCACCTGGTCGAATCCGGCGCGGTGCGCGCGTCGCAATCCGGCGGTGTCGGTGTGATTCGTAAAGCCGAGGAGCGGGACGTCCGGATACGCGTCCGCGACGTCGGTCGCATCGACCCGTGCGATGTCCGCGATCACGAGATCGGGCGGGTCGATCCCGTCGATCGTCTCGAACCGGTGCTCCGGAAGAAGCGCCTCGAGCTTCCCCCGGATGAACAGGTCGACCCCACACAGCAGGATCGTCGCCATGCCTACCGCCGACCATAGCACCGTCGCCACCGAGTACCAACGCGGCCTCTCGCTCGCCCGCAGCGGCGCGTGGTTCGAGGCGCATGAAGCGTTCGAGGTCGCGTGGCGCGCGGCGGACGGCGACGAGCGCGAGTTCTTCCAGGGCCTCGTCCACGTCGTCGTGTCTGCCTATCAGGCCGGACGCGGGAAGCCCGTCGCGGCAGCGCGTCAGCGCGAGAAGGCGCTGCGACGGCTGGCGGCCTTCTCACCCGTCCACCGCGGCCTCGACGTCGAGCGCGTTCTCGAGGCGCTAGACCGAGCCGACACCGATTTTCGTCATCAGTTCGTCGAGCGCCGACGTGAGCCACCAGCTGCGGTTGAAGAAGAGCAGGAGTCCTAGCGCGATGAGTGTCCCACCGCTCACGGCGGTGATCACGCGGTAGTGATCGCGGACCCAGCGGAACGCGCGCATCGCACGCGCGAATGCCAGGCCGGCGGCGACGAACGCCGCGCCGAGGCCCAGCGAGTAGGCGACGAGCAGCGCGACGCCTTTCGCGATCGTCCCGCTCGAGCTCGCGAGGACGAGGATCGACGCGAGCACCGTCCCGATGCACGGGGCCGCGCACACCGCGAACGCGCCGCCGAGGAGGGCGCTCGAACCTTGACGCCGCGCGCCGCGCAGAAGGCCCGGCGCGACCGTCCGCTCCGGCCACGGCAGCAGCCCGAGGAACGCGAACCCGATCACGACGAGCACGAACCCCGCCACCTTGAGCTGCGTCTCCTTGTCGACGACGCTTCCGATCGCCGCGGCTCCCGCGCCGAGCAGCACGAAGACGACGGTGAACCCCGCGATGAACGGGATGCTCGAGGTCACGACCTTCCGCGCCGTCCCCGGCTCGCCGAACCGCTCGACGTCGACGGCCGAGATCGCCGACAGGTATCCCGGGACGAGCGGCAGGACGCACGGCGTCACGATGGAGACGAGGCCCGCGGCGAAGGCGACCGGGAGCTGCTCAAGCATCGAACCTGGCGAGCTCCTCGTCGACGCGCCGGTCGAGCTCCGGGTCGAGCGGCGCTGCGGACGACGCTTGTGGCGCCGTTGCTCCACGGTCGCGCGCGCGCGACCAGCGCCACGCGCCGAAGGCAAGGCCTGCCGCCGCGACGCCGATGCCGCCGAGCGGCAGCGCCCACGCGAGGAGGTCGAAGCCGCGCTTGCGCGGCACGCCGAGAACGGTCGGCCCGAACTCGTCGACGAGCTCCTGCTCGATCTCGGACTTCGTCGCGCCCTGCGCGATGCGTTGCCGAATCATGGCCTTCATCTCCCGCGCGATTGGCGCGTCCGACTCGTCGAGCGTCGTATGGCAGGTCGGGCACACGAGCTCGCGCTCGAGCTCGCCCTGTGTCGGGTGCCGCTCGTTCGCAAGCGCCGGCGCTGCCGCGAGCAAGAGCGCGGCGCCAGCGGCGAGAGCGGCGAGCCTCACGACCGGCGAGCGCGCCGGATGCCCTCGTCGAGCTGCGCGCGCGTCGCCGCCGCGAGCACGTGCGGCGGGACGACGCGGCCCTTGCGATCGACGAAGAACGTCTCCGGAAGCCCCGTCACACCCCACTTGCCGAGCGTCGACCCGGGCCCGTCGCGCACGATCGTGTAGCCGACGTCGTGGCGATCGACGAACCGAGACGCCGCGCGCCGGAAGTCGTTCACGTCGACGCCGACGAACACGACACCCTTGTTGCGCCAGTGGCGCGCGGCCGCGTTCAGCGCCGCGGCCTCCTTCTTGCACCCCTGACACCACGAGGCCCAGAAGTTGACGACGACGACCTTCCCTCGCTGCGCCGCGAGGTCGAACACGCCGTCGCGCTCGTGGTACGGAAGCACGAGCTTCGGCGCGGCCACGACCTGTCCCGCGTCGACCTTCTTCGCGACCTTGCTCCCGTCCGACTGCGCCATGTCCCACACGAGCAAGCCGAGCAGCGCGACGACGACGGCGACGGCGAGCGGGCGCAGGAGCCGCATCACGGGATCGGCTCAAACAATGTAGACCGTCGTCCCGATTCCGACGTGCTCGAACATCCACTCGGCGTCGGGGATCCTCATCCTGATGCACCCGTGGGAGGCCGAGTAGCCGATCGACGCCGCGTCCGGTGTGCCGTGGATGCCGACGCCGGGCGCGCTGATGCCCATCCAGCGCGTCCCGAGCGGGTTGCCCGGCCCCGGCGGCACGGGCTCGAGCCCGCGCGCCCAGTCGGACGACGTCGGCGGGTACCACCACGGGTTCCGCGCCTTCACGACGATGTGGAACCACCCTCGGGGCGTCGGGTAGCTCGACTGGCCGGTGGCGACGCCGAAGGTCCGCCACGGCGACATTCCCTGGTAGAGGCTGAGCCGGTTGAGGAGCCGGTTGATCACGATCACCGGCCCGACGCTGCGACGGGTGACGTGCGGTGCGACGACTGTCGTCTCGAACCGCAGCGGTGCGCGCGACGTGCGTGTCAGCGCGCGCACGATCGCCCTCGTGATCGCGGCGCCGTCGAGGTCGCGTCCGACGCGCTCGCGCGAGACGTACGGCCGGGCGTTGCGGAACGTGAGCTGTGCATCGATCGCGGGCCGCTCGAAGCGGTTCGCGAGCCGCGCCGTGACAGCGCGCACAGCGGCGCCGCGGACGGCGACGACGAGCTTGACGTTCGCGCCTGGGCTCGACGTCCGCGCGCGCGAAACCGCGCCGGTGATGTACGCCTTCGCAAGCCGGTCGGGGCGCAGGTCGAACCGCGTCTTGTCGACGATCACGGGAAGGCGCGCGGTGAACGCCGCGCGAACGGCGGCAGTCGCAGCCGCCGAGTCGAGCCGCCCGACTTCGACCGTCGCGATCCGCACGCGCGCCGGCACTGTCTTCGGCGCCGGCCGCGGGCGGGGCGTCGTCGTCGTAGTCGTCGTCCGGGTCGTCGTCGTCGCGACAGTCGTCGTGGTCGTGGTGACGGTCGTCGTCGCGGTCGTCGTCGTCGGCGGCGTCGTGGTCGTCGCGCCGGTGGTGGTCGTGGAGGTAGGGGTCGACGTCGACGCGGTCGTAGTCGGCAGCGTCTCCGCGACCACGGCGGCCGAGAAGGTTCCGGCGGACGCGAAGCCGAGGACGAACAGAAGCACGTAGAGACCCCGTCTCACGACGATTCCAGGGTAGCAACGGCCATGGCGGGATCATCGCTCACGATCGCGTCGACGCCGAGGTCGCTGAGCTCCGCAACGAGCTCCTCGTCGTTTGCAGTCCAGGCGAGCACCGGCGCGCCGCGCGCATGCGCACGCCGCACAGCGGCACGCGATACGAGCGCGTGGTGAAGGGCGAGCACGTTCGACCTCGACCACCGCAGCAGCACCGGCACGCGCGCCGGCATCGCCGTCCGCAACGCCGCCGCGCCCGCCGCGGTTAGCCCGGCCGGCCACCGTACGCGCGACACGCCGTAGCGATCGCGCGGGTAGCCGATCGCGCGCGAAAGCTCGGGCGCGATCGCAGCAAGCCGCCGCCCAGTCCGGGGCCACGCCGTCGAGATGACCGCGCGACCCGCGAGGCCGTGGCGATGGATCGCGTCGACCGCCTCCCGCTCGACGCCCACGTACTTCAGATCGAGGTGGATGCCGCAGCCGTGAGCGCGCAGGAACTCGAGCGCGCCGTCGAGTTCGACCGTCTCGCCCGGGACCTCCCGTCGCGAGTGCGCGAGGGTGAGGTCGAGACCGACGTCGAACTCGACGAGGTCGGCGCCGGCCGCGACAGCCGCCTCGAGCGACGCGAGCGTGTTCTCCGGCGCGACCGCCGCGGCGCCGCGATGGCCGATCACGAGCGGCCGCCGGCCGTCGCGGCGACGCAGGTCCACCAGGCCTATCCCGTTCGCTTGACGACGACGATCGCGCAGTCGTCGGTCAGCTCGCCGCCGCCGAACGAGCGGCACTCCTCGAGCACGCCCTCC
>Ga0126307_10002233_pt1 | contig 13032 bp, 17 predicted proteins | sample Plot28_FD_89955 | JGI IMG/M metagenome (GOLD analysis project Ga0126307, IMG submission 89955) | Serpentine soil microbial communities from UC McLaughlin Reserve, CA, USA - Plot28 | ecosystem: Environmental > Terrestrial > Soil > Grasslands | place: USA: UC McLaughlin Reserve, Lake County...
AGATCTGGAGGATCCCATCGTCGGTGCCTTGAACACGCGGCCCAAGTGGGTGGCGTCGAACACGCTCACCGACCCGGGATGGGCGGGCACGACCGTCCTGTCCGGTGACGTCGCGGCGGCCATCGGCGAGCTGAAAGCCAAGCCGGGGGGTGAACTGCAGGTGCACGGCAGCGGCGTCCTGACCCGGTGGCTGCTCGAGAAGGAGCTGGTCGACGAGATCAACCTGCTCGTCTGCCCGGTGGTCGTTGGCCAGGGCACGCGGCTATTCCCCGACACCGGCCCGGACATCGCCTTTGATCTGGTCGACTCGCGAGCCTTCCCGAAGGGCATAACGATCCAGGTCTACCGGCCCACCGGGCGCCCGGAGTATGCAACGTGACATCCGCGCCTGAGCCAGTGACCAGAACAAGCTGGCGGCCAGTAACGAGGTTGCTATGGCCCGCCGAGCCACTCTGAGAGCGCTGCTTCTCCTCCAAAGCGGCGGAGTTGGCAGGTTAGTCCCGTATAGGGAGACCAACCCGCCAACTGCAGTCGATCAGCTAGGCCGCGAGCGCGTCGAAGATCAGGTTGGCGCCCGGGATCTCGACCGGGGTCGGGGAGGCATGGGACCACCGCACGATCCCCTCCTCGTCGATCAGGACCAGTGAGCGATTGCCGTGGTCCACCGAGTCGATCCAGGCGCCGTAGGCGCGTGAGACCTCGCCCTTCGGGTTGAAGTCCGAGAGCAGCGTCATGTTCAGGTTACGGTGCTTGCGGAAGGCGTGGTGAGCGAAGGAAGAGTCGACGCTGATCCCGACCAGGCTCGCGCCCTTGGCTTCGATCTCACCGAGCACCTCCTGGTAGAGGCTGAGCTGATCCGTGCAGACGGGGCTGAAATCGAGCGGGTAGAACGCGAGCACGAGCCTGCGCCCCGCGAAGTCCGAGAGCGACACCTGATTGCCGTCGTGATCCGGAAGAGAGAAGTCCGGTGCTTTCGTGCCGGGCTCGATCACCGCGGTCCCGCGGCTAGCGGCGTAGGCCGAGCTCCGCGACCAGCGAGCGGTAGCGCTCGAGGTCGTTGTGCTCCAGGTAGCGAAGGATGCGGCGGCGCTTGCCGACCATCTTCAGCAGGCCGCGGCGCGAGTGATGGTCCTTGCTGTGGGTGCGCAGATGTTCGGTGAGCTCGTTGATGCGTGCGGTGAGCAGCGCCACCTGCACCTCAGCGGACCCGGTGTCCTCGCCGGAGCGGCCGTACTTGCCGATCAGCTCCTGCTTTCTGTCCTTCGTCAGCGGCATCGGCGCAACAGGGTAGCGATCGATAGGCGGCGCGCGAAGCGAAGGAGCCGCTTTATGTCTGGTTCTCGTACTTGGCGAGGATCTCGCGCGCCCCGGCGACGTCGCGATGCATCTGCGCGATCAGGTCCTCCACGCTTGGGAAGCGCCGCTCCCCGCGCAGCCGGCTGACGAACGCCACGCGGAGGTTCTGTCCATAGAGGTCGCCGTTGTAGTCGATCAGGTAGGACTCGATCAGGAGGCCCCTGCCTGTTTCGAAGGTGGGCCGGACGCCGACGTTGACGGCCGCCGGATGGCCGTTGGCGAAGGCCGCGTAGACGCCGTGGCCGGGCACGACCAGATGGTCGTCGGGTACCAGGTTGGCCGTCGGGAACCCGAGCTCGCGCCCGCCGCGCTTGTCCCCCTCGACCACCGTTCCCTCGTACATGAACGGCGCGCCCAGGCAGCGCATCGCGGCGTCGACCTCCCCGGCGGCGACCAAGGCCCGGATCCGGCTCGAGGAGACCGTCTCGCCGTCCACCTCGACCAGCGGGACGACGCGCGTCTCGAACTCGCCGTGCTCAGCCAGCATCTCCGGTGTCCCCTTGGCCCTGGCGCCGAAGCGGAAGTTCTCCCCGACCGAGACCTTCTTCGCCCCGAGCTGCTCGACCAGGATCCGGGAGATGAACTCGTCGGCGGGGATCTTCATGAACTCCTTGTCGAAGGGGATCACGACCAGCTCTGCCACCCCGAGCCCGTCGATCACGTCCCGCTTCACGTCGGAGGGCATGATCAGCTTGGGCGCCGCATCGGGATTGATCACCGACAGCGGGTGTGGATCGAAAGTGAGGACGGTGTCGGCCTCGTCGATCACCGCCTGGTGACCCATATGGACGCCGTCGAAGACGCCGATCGCCACGTGGCGGTCGCGGGGCTTGGCATTGGGAAGTTGTGTGACCTGGATGGTCATGCGAGTACTACTTCGGGCCGAAGATTCTCTCCATCTACGCGCGCCACTGCGATCAGCCTCCCCTCGTAAGTGAGTCTCACGTGGCTCGGGGGGACGTCGAACGGCTCTGTGACCGGGCGCCCGTGCCCTACCGCCTCCGCCTCCACTTCGTCGAGCAGCCGCTCCGGGAGAAAGGCCACGAGCTCCTCCACCGAGATCTCGCGCGGGCTCTGCTCCGGCACTGGCAGCGGTCCGATTGCCGTGCGACGCAGCGACTCACAGTAGGCGTCCTCGAGGGCCTCGATCAGCGTGCGGACGTAGGTGCCGGAGGAGCACTCGATCTCGAAGGTCGCGCGCTCGCCGTCGGAGTCGAGCAGCTCGGCCCGGTGGACGGTCACGCGACGGGTCGGCGTCTCGACCTGCTCCCCGCGATGGGCCTTGCGGTAGAGCCGCTCGCCGCCGACCTTGACCGCCGACGTCATCGGCACCCGCTGCTCGATCTCACCCCTCGGCAGCTCCAGCCCGTCGGGAATCCGACCCGTCTCGGTGAGCTCGCCGTCGGGGTCGCCGGTAGAGGAGCGCCAGCCCAGCCTGGCGGTGGCGCGATAGGCCTTCGGTAGCTCGAGCAGGTAGCGCTGCAGCCTGGTCGCCCGTCCGAGCAGGACCACAAGCAGTCCCGTCGCGAAGGGGTCGAGCGTCCCGGCGTGGCCGACCTTGCCTCCCCGCGCGCGCCTGATCTCCGCGACTACGTCGTGCGAGGTGACGCCGGCGGGCTTGTCAACCAGCAGGCCCCCGGCGGGGGTCGGCTCCGCCGTGGTCATTCGCGGGTCAGCTCGAGAGTTGGGATTCGATCTGGCCGACCAGGAACTCAACCACCTGCTCGTACTCGAGATCGGTCCCGAATCCAGCCGCGCGGCGATGCCCGCCACCGCCATGCATCCGCGCGATCGCGGAGACGTCGACCTGTCCGTCCGTCGAGCGCATGCTCACCTTGCGAGCAGCGCGGCCGCTGTCGGGCTGGTCGCGCACCACCGCGGCCACGAGCGCTCCATCGACCGTTCGCAGGTGGTCGATGATCCCCTCGGTGAGGGCCTCGTTCGAGCCGGTCACCCCGTAGTCCTCGGTCGAGATGTAGGTCACCGCGAGGCGTGCGTTGTCGCGGAGCGTCACGCCCTCCAGGGCGCGGGCGAGCAGCTTGAGCTTCTCGATCGGCGCATGCTCGTAGAGGCGGCGGTAAACCTCGTTCACCTGCACGCCGGCCTCGATCAGGCCGGCCGCCATCCGATGCGAGCGGGCATCGGTGTTCTCGTACATGAACTTGCCGGTGTCGGTGACCAGGCCGACGTAGAGAGCGTTGGCGATCTCCGGCGTCAGCTCCACGTCGAGCAGGGCTGAGAGGTCGTAGACGATCTCCGCGGTGCAGGAGGCGTCGACGTCCACCAAATTGATCGACCCGAAGCGTGTGTTGTCGTGGTGGTGATCGATGTTGATCACCCTGTTGTCACGGTTCTGCAGGAAGTCGACGGGCATCCGGTCGATGTTCCCGCAGTCGAGGAACATCACCACCCGATCCGCGATGTCGGCAGGCGGCTCGTGGAAGACCTCGTCGAGGGGCAGAAACCGGTACTCCACCGGCAGCGGGAACTCCTTGGCGGCCAGAAACATCACCGAGTCCTTGCCGAGGGCCTCGAGGATCCGCTGCGTCCCGAGCAGCGAGCCGAGGGCGTCGCCATCCGGATTCTCGTGGGTGGTCAGCAGGAACCGGTCGCCGGCGCGGATCGCATCCGCAACACGGTCAATGTCGCTGGTCAATAGCTCGGTCGATTCGGTCATTCGTCGAGGAGGCGGGTGATCCGGTCGCCGCGCTCCACGCTCTCGTCGTATTCGAAGGTCAGGGTCGGCGTTCGCTTCATCCTCATCGCGCCCGCGATCTTGCCCTGAAGCACTCCGTGGGAGGACCGCAGTCCAGCCAGCGAGCGCTCGCGCGCCTCCTCATCGCCGAGCACGCTCACGTACACCCGCGCGGAGCGCAGGTCGGGTGAGGTGTCCACTCCGGTCACAGTCACAAATCCAATGCGTGGGTCTTTCAGCTCAGTGGCGATCGCATCCCCCAAGATCTCTCGAATCGATTCATTGACGCGCCGCATCCGAGCGCCAGGCATCTCGGCGCCGACGATAACAGCAGTTCCCCGAACAAACCCAGGCTGGCCTAAGCGCCAACGCGGCTCAGCCGCGAATGTCACGCAAGCTGCGGAGGTCGCGGTCAACCGAGCATCCCTCGGGGCAGCGGCTCTCCACGAAGCGCACCAGCCCGTCGGCCCGATCCGAGACCTCCCCGTCGCCGACCAGGGCGCAGAGCAGCGTCGAGCGCTGCCACTTGTCGTGCCCGTCGACCTCGGCGACCGAGGCTCCAAAGCGCTGCCGGATCGAATCCTTCAGGGACTTGACCAACTTCCTCTTGCCCTTCAGGTCCTGAACTTCCCCGAAATGCATGCGAATCTCTATGAGCTCCACGAACGGGTTCACGGGCCCAGGCTAGCCGCGCCGAGGGCTACTCGAGTGTCTTCTCGACCTGCCGGGTCTCGAAGAACTCGAGGACGTCGCCCTCCTTGATGTCGGCGAAGCCCTCGAGCACGATGCCGCACTCCATCCCCTCGTCGACCTCGGCCACATCGTCCTTGAAGCGCCGCAGCGAGCCGACCTTGCCGCTCCAGACGATGGTTCCGTCGCGTACGAGGCGGACGCTGGCAGTCCGGGTGACCTTGCCGTCGGTGACCAGGCAGCCCGCGATCGTGCCCACACGGGAGGCCTTGAAGGTCTGCTTCACCTCGGCGCTCCCCAGAGCCTCCTCGACCTCCTCGGGCTCGAGTAGGCCCTCCATCGCCGCCCGCAGATCCTCCGTGACCTTGTAGATCACCGTGTAGGTGCGGATGTCGACGCCCTCGCTCTCGGCCGCGCGCCGCGCCTCGGCGAGCGGCCGGACATTGAAGCCGATGATCACCGCATCGGAGGCCGACGCCAGCATCACATCGGACTCGTTGATGCCGCCGGTCTGGGCATGTATCACGTTGACCGGCACCTGCTCCTGCGGCAGCTTGGCGATCTCGTCCTCGAGCGCCTCGAGCGAGCCCGAGACGTCGGCCTTGAGGACGATGTTGAACTCCTTGAGCTGCCCCTCGCTCGCCCTCTGGAAGACCTCCTCGAGAGTGACCTTGCGGGCGGCCCGCCGGGCGAGCTGCTCGGTCTTCAAGCGCGTCTCGCGCTCTTGCGCGAGCGAGCGAGCCTTGCGCTCGTTCTCGACCACCTGCACGTGTTCGCCGGCCTCCGAGACGCCATCGAACCCGAGAACCTCGACCGGCGTGCCGGGGGTTGCCTCCTCGATGCGCTCACCCTTGTCGTCGAGCATCGCGCGGACCTTCCCCCAGACCGGGCCGGCGACGACGGCGTCGCCGATCCGCAGCGTTCCGCGCTGCACCAACACGCCGGTGACAGGGCCGCGACCCGGATCGAGCTCGGCCTCCACCACGGTGCCGGAGGCCGGAGCGTTGGGGTTGGCACCCAGTTCCTCGAGATCTGTGACCAGAGTGATCATCTCCAGCAGGTTGTCCAGGCCGTCCTTTGTCTTGGCCGAGACATCGGCGTAGACGGTTTCGCCGCCCCACTCCTCCGGATTGAGATCCTGCTGGGCGAGCTCGCCCCGCACGCGGTTCGGATCCGCGCCTTCCTTGTCGATCTTGTTTACCGCGACCAGGATGGGAACGCCGGCGGCCCGCGCGTGATCGATGGCCTCGACGGTCTGCGGCATGACACCGTCGTCCGCGGCGACCACGATCACTGCGACGTCGGTGACCTTGGCCCCGCGCGCTCGCATCGCGGTGAAGGCCTCATGGCCCGGCGTATCCAGGAAGGTCAGGGTCTTGCCGTCGTGCTGGACCTGGTAGGCGCCGATGTGCTGGGTGATCCCGCCAGCCTCGCCGGCCGCTACCTGCGTCTGGCGGATCGCGTCGAGCAGCGACGTCTTGCCGTGATCGACGTGGCCCATCACCGTCACGACGGGCGGGCGTTCGGCGAGATCCTCGGCCGAATCCGCCTCGACCTCGGGCTCCTCGACCTCCTCCTCGGCCGCGGTGACGATCTCGACCTTGCGGTCGAACTGCTTGGCGATCGACTCGACCGACTCGTCGGTGAGCGTCTGGGTGAGCGTCGCCATCTCACCCTCCTTCATCAAAGCCTTGATCACCTCGGCGGCGGAAAGCCCCAGGCTCTCGGCGACCTCCCGGACGGTGGCGCCCGAGTTGACCTTGATCGGCGGCTGCTCCTCTGGCTGCTTGAGCTCCTTGTCGCTGGGTTCCTCCAGGAGCGGGCGCCGACGGCGACCGCCACGGCGACGCGGCGGTCGGGGCGGCGGCTGGGTCCTCGCGATGTGGTCGCGGCGGGCGGCCTGCGAATCGATCACGACACGGCGCCGGCGCTTGCCCGGGCCCTTCTTGGCTGGAGCCCTGCCCGCACCATCCCCGGCCGGGGCTGCGGACTTGCCGGCCGGCTCGGAGGCGGGCTTGGCTGGGGCGGTCTTCTTCGCCGGAGGCGCTGCCTCCCTCGGGGCCTCCTCGGTGGCCTTCGGCGCCGCCTTCGTCTTCGTCGCGGCCCCGCCGGACGAAGCGCCATCGCCCGAGTCCTTCAGCGCGGCGATCGCATCGGACTCCTCGACGCTCGACTGGGCGGCCTTCGCCTCCACACCGGCAGCCTTGAGCGCAGCAAGGAGCTCCTTGCTGGTCAGACCCTGGGCCTTGGCTATCTCGTGTACGCGCTTCTTCGCCATCTCCTACTCGGTTCTCCGCTCCTCCGCGGTCTTCACAGTTTCTTCGGGCTGCGGCTCCCCTCCGTCCTCCGACGGAGCCTCGGCCTCGGCGCCGTCGCCTGAGGGCTCCTCCGGCGTGGCCTCGCTCTCGGCGTCGACGGTCTCCTCCGGCTCGGGGGCCTCGGCCTCCGGCTCCTCGGCCTCCGGCTCCTCGGCCTCGGCGCTCTCGTCGAACTGGCTCTCGGCCTTCTCGACGATGGGCTTCACGGCGGCCTCGTCGGCGTCGGAGTCGGCCAGAGTGGTGACCTCCTCGTCGCTGAGCGGTGTGAGCACCGCGACCTGGTTGGTGCTGAACCGTGCCAGGGCCTGGTGCTGCGGCAGGCCGCAGAACTGCGAGCCCTGCAGGGCGGCGTTCGGACAGCGGCGGCCGGTCGTCATCACGGCCATGCACCGGCCGTCGGCGGCCTCCTCGCCCTCGTACTCGATGTCCTCCTCCTGCTGGGCGAACTCGGTCTCCGAGGTGATGTCGACCTTCCACCCGGTGAGGCGCGCGGCCAGGCGAGCGTTCTGCCCGTCGCGACCGATCGCCAGCGAGAGCTGGTCGTCGGGGACGATCACGGTCGCCTCCTTGGTCTCGTCATCGACGAGGACCTCGCGGACCCGCGCCGGCGAGAGCGCCTTGGCGACGAACCGGGCGGGCTCGTCGTTGTAAGGGATGATGTCGATCTTCTCGCCGCGAAGCTCGGAGACGACCATCCGCACGCGTGAGCCGCGGGGCCCGACGCAGGCGCCGACCGGATCGACTCCGTCGGCGTGGGAGACGACGGCGATCTTCGACCGCCAGCCGGGCTCGCGGGCGACGCCGGTGATCTCCACAAGCTTGTCGGCGATCTCCGGGACCTCGAGCTCGAAGAGCTTCTTGATCAGCTCGGAATTGCGGCGTGAGACGACGATGCTCGGACCCTTGGTGTCGGCAGAGACGTCGGTGATGACGGCCTTGACCCGCATGCCGTGGTCATACCGCTCGTTGTAGACCTGCTCGGAGCGCGGCAGCAGCGCCTCGACGCGCTCGCGGAGCTGGACCAGCGTGTAGCGGTTGTCGGACTGCTGGATGATCCCCGTGACCAGCTCGCCGACACGGTCCTTGTACTCCTCGAACATCATGCCGCGCTCGGCCTCGCGGATCCGCTGCAGGATCACCTGCTTCGCCGTCTGTGCGGCGATGCGTCCGAAGTCGTCCGGCGTCACGTCGCGGGTCTCGATCTGGTCCAGATAGGGTTCGAGCCGCTCGAGCTCCACCTCGGGCTCCGCGGCTTCGCGCCGCTCGCCCGTTTCCGGGTCCACGATCGCCCGGTTGATCTCGATCTCCGGAATCGGCTCGCCGGCTGCCTCGGCGGCCTCGGCCGCCTGCAGCTGGTCCTCGAACTGCTCGTCGAGCAGACGCTTCTCGAGGTCCTCCGGGACGAGCAGCTCATAGACACGGAAATCCGCCGTGCCGTGGTCGAGCTCGACCTTCGCGTACTTGGCGGCGCCGGGAGTCTTCTTGTAGGCGGAGAGGAGGGCGTCCTGGAGGGCGTCCATCAGCTTGTCAGCCGCGATTCCCTTCTCCTGCTCGAGCATCTTGACGGCGTCGACGATCTCCTGGGTCATCTAGCTCACCCCTCCATTCACATTCGGCAGCAGGTTCGAACGCCGGACCGCGGGGAGCGGGATCGATACAGGCCCGTCGCCGGAGTCGACGCTGACGGTCTCCTCGTCGGCGCCGGTCAGACGCCCGGTGAAGCTCTTGTGTCCCGCGACCTCCTCGCGTGTCCGCACACGCACCCGGCGTCCGAGGTAGCGCCGGAAATGCTCGGGCTTCGTGAGCGGCCGCTCGGGCCCGGGAGACGAGACCTCGAGCGAGTAGGACTCGAGCAGCTCACGGAGCAGGTCGGTGACGCGCTCGCAGAGCGCAATGTCAACGCCTTCCGGCCTGTCGATCACGAGACGCAGGCGCTCGGTAGCGGGCCGCTCGATCGCGAGCAGCTCGACGTCAGGCTCCCTGGTCCGGAGCCGGTCCTCCACGGTGCTCTGAATCTGCTCGAGTTCAGTGTCCATCTCTGTCCTGTTGTGTCCGAACCTGCCCTGTTCGGGACCCAAAAAAAGGCGGGCGCTCGCCCACCTTTCGACACGCGGTTCGGTGCGAAAAAAGGTTCCTCGGCGAGTATAGCCCCGCCTCAGGCACGCGCCAAGACCGAGCGAGCTAACGGAACGTTGCTGACTTAGCTAGTCGTGGAGTCGGGCCGGGCGTCTGCGGCCGCCTGCTTCCGGGCAGCCTTCTTGGCCTGCTTCTCAAGCCGACGCTCGCGGACCTTGCGTTCGCGGTTGAGCTTCGCCATCGTGGTCTTTCGCTTGCCGCCTGAGGACATGCGTCTTCTCCTTAAAGCGCCTGGACGTTTGCCGCCGCCGGGCCCTTGGCGCCCTGCTCGGCGTCGTAGCTCACCTTCGCGCCCTCGGCCAGCGACTTGAAGCCGTCGCCCTGGATCGCGCTGTGGTGCACGAACAGATCCTTGCCGGAGTCATCGGGCGTGATGAATCCGAAGCCCTTGGCACTACTTTGATCGAACGGATGCTCGACCCGAGAAGGCAGTCTAACCGCTCCTTCGCGCGAAGAGCAGCGGCGCCGACTCAGACCTCGAGCATCACGGTGACCGGGCCGTCATTGATCAGGGCGACCCCCATGCACGCACCGAAGACGCCCTTCTTCGCTCCCGCCCGTTCACAGAAGCGGTCATAGAGCGGCTCGGCCTGCTCGCCGGGTGCCGCCTCGACGTAGCTCGGCCGGTTCCCCTTGCGGGCGTCGCCGTAGAGCGTGAACTGGCTGACGCAGAGGATCTCGCGATCGCCGAGGGACTCGTTCATCTTGCCGATGGCGTCGTCGAAGATGCGCAGGGCGCGAACCTTCTCCGCCAGCCGGTCGGCCTCGGCCTCGGTGTCCTCGCGCGAGACGCCGAGCAGCACGAGCATGCCCGGGCCGATCTGGGCAACCCTCTCGCCCTCCACGTCTACCGCCGCCTGGCTGACGCGCTGGACCAGCGCCCTCATCTGTGCGCGAGGTGAGAGAGCTCAGCCGCTGGCCGCGGCCAGTCTCTCTCGATAGATGCGGTAGTCGCGCCGGTCGGGACGCAGGTTGGAGGCGAGGGCCAGGTGATGGCGCGCGCGCCTGGTCTCCCCCGTCTTCGTCAGCGCCCGGCCCAGGCAGAAGTGCGCGTAGTCGTTGACGGGGTGGGTCTCCACGACTGCTTCGAACTCAGTGGCGGCCTCGGCGTAGTGGCGGGTTCGGAACAGCGCGCGTCCGAGCGCCTCGCGGACGGAGCTCTTCTCGGGCGCCTGTCGCGCCGCCTCCTTGAGCGGCACCGTCGCCTCCTCGAAGTCGCCGTCCTCGAGCAGCTCCATTCCGCGCCGGTAGAGCGAGTAAAGCGATTCGTTCTGAGGGACCTGCTCGTCCTGCGGCATGCACCCAGTTTAGGAGCACCCGCAAACGTGGCCGCGAGAACCGTTACCTACGCGGCCTAGGCCGTGAGCCGGACTGCGAGCGGATCGCGTCGACCCGATCGAGGATCGCGTCGGCTACGTCCTCCTTGGAGGCGAGCGGGATGTGGTGCTCGCCGCCGCGCTCGACGATGACGACCTCGTTCTCTGGGCTCTCGAAGCCGATCTCCGCGCGGGAGACGTCGTTGAGGACGATGGCGTCGGCGCCCTTGCGCTCCAGCTTCTCGCGCGCCCGCTCGATTCCGGTCGGCCCCGGACGGGAAGTGGAGGAGCCGGCGTGATCGGCAGTTTCGGCAGCGAAGCCGACGATGGTCTGCGCCTCCCGTCGGCGGGAGGCGAGCGCGGCGAGGATGTCCTCGGTCGCTTCCAAATCGAGCTCGAGGCCGCCGCTGCCCTCACGATGGATCTTCTCGCCGGCCACCCGCTTCGGCCTGAAGTCGGCGGGGGCGGCCGCCATCACCAGGACATCGGCGGTGGCGAACTCCCGCCCCAGGGCGTCGGCGAGCTCGGCGGCGGTCTCGACGTCTACCCTACGCACGCCGGGCGGCGTCGGGCGGAAGACGTTCGCGGCGACCACCGTCACCTCCGCCCCGCGGCGGGCGGCGCGCTCGGCGAGGGCGAGACCCATCCGGCCGGAGGATCGATTGCCGATGAAGCGCACCGGGTCGATCGGCTCCCGGGTCCCGCCGGCGGAAATCAGGATCCGGAGCCCGTCCCAGGGGCCGATCGGGCGCGGAACCGCGGCCTCGACCGCATCGAGCAGCGTGCGCGGCTCCGGGAGGCGCCCGACGCCGTGCTCGCCGCGGGACGCAAGCGCGCCCTCCTCGGGATCGATCACGGTGATCCCACGCTGCCGGAGGGTCGTCAGGTTCGCCTGGGTGGCGGGATCGCGGTACATCCGATCATTCATCGCCGGCGCGACCAGCCTCGGGGCGGTGCAGGCGAGAAAGGAGGTGGTGACCATCGAGTCCGCGATACCGGCGGCGAGCTTGGCGATCGTGTTCGCGGAGGCGGGAGCAATCAGATAAGCGTCGGCGTTCGCGACCACCTCGAGATGGCCGATCGGATCGTGCTCGGGCACAGGATCGCTGGCGAACGCGCCGCGGGTCGGGTCGCGCTCGAACTCGTCGGTGAGCACGGGGGCGCCCACGATCCCCTCGAACGACGCCTTGCCGATGAAGCGCTCCGCCGCAGGCGTCATCAGGACGCGGACCGAGTGCCCCTCCTTGGTGGCGAGGCGGGCCAGCTCAAGCGACTTGTAGGCGGCGATGCCGCCGCTCACCCCGAGCAGGATGCGGGCCACGAGCCCTCCTAGGAGGACTTGTATTCGTACTTGAGCTTGCCCGCTGCCGTCTCCTCAAGGGCGATGGTGAGGTAGTTCCCGCTGGGAACCTCGACCATCGGCGGCGTGTACTCGCCGTAGGCGCCCTCGGAGAGGGAGTGGTAGTAGGCATTGATCTGCCGGGCCCGCTTCGCCGCGACGAGGACGGCGGCGTAGTGGGTGTCGGCCTGCTCGAGGAGCTTGTCGACTCTGGGTCGGATCATTGACATGGGCTCATGAGTGTAGGGACAGCTCGTCGCGGACGAGCGCCTCGAGCTCGGAGGCAGCTTTCTGCACCTCGTCGTTCACGACCACATGCGGGAACTCGTCCCTCGCCGTGAGCTCGGTCTCGGCGGTGCGAAGCCGCTCCTCGATCGCCTCCGTCGAGTCGGTCCCCCTCCCCTCGAGTCGCTCGCGGAGGACTTCCGGACTGGGAGGCGCGATGAAGATCTGGACGGCCTGCGGCATCGCATCGCGCACCTGGCGCGCGCCCTGCACCTCGATCTCGAGGACGACCGAGCGGCCCTCGGCGAGCCGGCGCTCGACCTCCTCGCGCAGGGTTCCGTAGCGATTGCCGCTGTACGTCGCCTGCTCCAGGAAGTCGCCCGCCGCCACACGCCGGTCGAACTCTCCCTGGTCGAGGAAGTGGTAGTCGCGCCCATCGACCTCGCCGGGCCGCGGCCCGCGGGTGGTCGCCGAGATTGAGAGGTCGAGCTCCGGGATCCGCTCCAGGAGCCGCTCGATCAGCGTGCCCTTCCCCACTCCGGAGGGGCCAGTGATGACGAAGACCTTCCCCACGGCCCGGATCATGACCGCCGGGACGGCCGCGAAAAGTCCCTGGAATGCCCCGCTACTTGCGCAGTTGCGCGACGAGTTCCGCGCGCTGGCGCTCGGAGAGGCCGCCGATGGTCTTCGACGGCGAGATCCGGCACTGGTTCAGGATCCGGTTGGTCTTCACCCGGCCGTACTTCGGCACCGCCATCAGCATGTCGATGACCTTCGCCGTCTGGACGTACTCCGGCGGATCCATCAGCAGCGTCTGGATCCTGACCTTGTTGGCCTTCAGGTCGCGCTTCAGCTGAGCGCGCTTCGAGCGGATGTCGTTGGCTCTCCGGAGAGCCTCCATCCGTTGGTCCAGTGATCTCTCGGGGGCGGCGTTGGAGGACTGGACCGGGGCCTGCA